>OFRL01000940.1_pt1 | contig 11039 bp, 8 predicted proteins | sample 1543121 | NCBI WGS metagenome assembly OFRL01 (sample SAMN07774228, study PRJEB24372) | wastewater metagenome | isolation source: Lake Maggiore Cannobio | place: Italy: Cannobio | collected 2016-01
GGTAGGACGCTCTGGAGTGGCAACTGATTGTGTTGGCCAACCAAGATAAATAATGCCAATCACGTGATCTGTGGGTTCCATGGCACACAACGTAGTTATTGCGTCGTTCGCACCTTTTGCCGGAGATCCCCACAATGCTGCAAGGCCGAATGATTCGGCCATCAACAACATGTTTTGAACACCAGCAGCAACTGCGTACTTGTTCTCTTCTGTTTCGTTATCACTATGACCTATGGCTGCGGCAATAACCATGACAATGAGTGTACGCATGAATTTTCCACGAGTTTTCGTGACTTTCATTGCTTCGTCCCCCTGGGCGGCCATGGCATCAGCGATGGTGTTGCCAAGGGTGCTACGCGAATCTCCTGTAATTACAGCAATACGAAGTGGCCAGGTGCGCTTATGGTTCGGGGCCCATTGTGCAACAGAAATTATTCGCTGAATGATTACCTCATCGATTGAACGTGACGCATCAATCAACAAATTGCTGCGGCGCGCAGTGATCAGAGTTTCAAGTTCTTCAGGCGTCATTAGTTCTTATGAAGGTCAGCGTTGAGGCCACCCCATGAACCTGAGCGAGCAATTACTTCGACCGCGCCTGACAATGAGTTGCGGCGGAACAATAAGTTGGATTGGCCAGAAAGCAGTTTGGCTTTCACATTTGAGCCAGAAGGGTCAATGACAACAGTGCCGGCAGTGACATAGAGGCCAGCTTCCACGATGCAGTCATCGCCGAGGCTGATGCCCAGACCGCTGTTTGCGCCAAGCAGACAACGCTTGCCAACGCGAATCACTTCTTTGCCACCACCAGAAAGTGTGCCCATGATCGAAGCGCCGCCACCAATATCAGAGCCGTCATCTACGACAACCCCGGCAGAGATGCGACCCTCAACCATTGATGTGCCAAGTGTGCCGGCATTGAAGTTGCAGAAACCTTCATGCATCACTGTTGTGCCAGATGCAAGGTGAGCACCGAGTCGAACGCGAGATGCATCGGCAATCCGAACACCGCTAGGCACGACATAGTCAGTCATTCTTGGAAACTTATCGACACCGTGAATTGTTAGATGTTCGCCATTGCGTCGCATATTAAATGTGACTTCGTCGATTACGTCAACAGGCACTGCGCCGATTGACGTCCACGCAACATTAGTTAGCAAACCGAAAATTCCATCTAGGTTCATCGAGTTAGGCAATGCAAAGCGATGCGACATCAAATGCAATCTCAAATATGCATCCGTCGCATCACGCGGTGTCGTAGCCGTATCGATTGCGATATTTACTGGCACAAGTCCAACGCCACGACGTGGATCAGTATGTGCTTGTGGCAAAGACCCAAGGTGTTCTTCTGGTGCTTTATCGCCCCAACCAAGTCGTCTGAAGTAAACATCAAGAACCGAGTCGTTTGGCGCAACCGTGGCGACACCTACACCCCAAGCGCGCCGTGACTCACTCATGATTCAAAAACCTCTGGTCGCAACGTTGGAAACAAGATCACATCTTTGATGCTGCTTGCGCCACTGAGAAGCATCACGAGTCGATCGATACCAATGCCAAGGCCGCCAGTTGGTGGAAGCCCATATTCGAGCGCTCGCAAATAGTCTTCGTCGATTGTTCCAGCTTCAAGATTGCCAGCAGCCTTTGATTTTGCTTCTTGCGCAAATCGTTCACGCTGTTCAATTGGGTCATTAAGTTCGGTGAATCCATTGGCAAGTTCGTGTGTGCCAACGAACAACTCAAATCTTTCAGTCAAGAACGGATCTTCGCGATCGACACGCGCCAATGGTGAAATTTCAACTGGATGACCAGTGACGAAAGTCGGTTTAATCAATGTTGCTTCAGATTTCTCGGCAAATATTTCTTCGATGATCCGCCCAGAGCCCCAACGAGTCTCGGTATGAATGCCATGCTTCTTGGCTATTGCACGCATTGCATCAACCGACATTGAGGGATGTACTTTTTCGCCGACAGCCTCACTAGCAAGATCAATCATCCGCACACGACGCCATGGTAAAGCAAGATCAAATTCGGTGCCACGAATCTCTACAAAAGTTGTACCAAGTGCATCGCGAGCCGCATTGCGAATTAAAACTTCGGTTAAATCCATGACGTCAGTGTGATCGGCGAAAGCTTGGTACGACTCCATCATTGTGAACTCAGGATTATGTCGTGTTGAGATTCCTTCGTTACGAAACACTCGACCGATCTCAAAAACACGCTCCATGCCACCAACAATCAAACGTTTGAGGTGCAACTCAAGGGCGATACGCAAGAACAATTGCATGTCAAGAGTGTTGTGATGAGTTACGAATGGGCGAGCGTGAGCCCCACCAGCCTCCATGTGCAGAACCGGAGTTTCGACTTCGATGTATTCGCGCTCACTTAGGGTGCGACGGAAACTTGAAATGGTTGCATGACGCACCTCAAATACTCGGCGCGCTTCGTCGTTGACAATCAAGTCGGCGTAGCGCTGGCGATAACGGGTATCAATATCGGTTAGACCATGAAATTTGTCAGGTAGTGGTCGAAGTGCTTTTGAAAGCAAATCAACTGACGAAACCTTGACTGATAATTCACCTTTGCGTGTAGTCATGATTAATCCATGTGCACCAACCCAGTCACCGAGATCTAAATTATTGATCACATCGAATTGAGCGTCACCCACGACTGATTTAGAAATAAATAGTTGAATATCTGCACTGCGGTCACGGATCGTAACAAAAATTAGCTTTCCTTGATCTCGCTTAAGCATGATTCGCCCGGCGACTGAAACTGTTTCATCAGTTTCGTTTCCGGCTTCTAGCGATGCAAATTTTTCGCGTAACTCATTAAGCGTGTGAGTGCGATCAAAACGATATGGATAAGGGTTGACGCCGGTGTTGCGTAAATCGTCAATCGCTGAGAGTCGTCGAGTTCGCTCGGCGTGAAACCCACTTTGATGATCAGTTGGTTCAATGTTTTCGTTGCTGTTATCTACTGTCACAAGGCTCGCTTCACTAAAAATTATGTAATTACTATTGTAATTCGTCTAAACCTGAAGGCTCAGACGAATAATGACGCGAATCTAGACCGTTATTCAATAACCAGCAACACGTCGCCCGAGCCAACCGTGTCGCCAGCCTTGCAGCTGATTTTTTTGACTGTGCCGGATTTGTCAGCTTGAATCTGGTTCTCCATCTTCATTGCTTCAAGCACTAAAACAGCATCACCGACAGAGACCTGTTGGCCTATAGAAACGAGCAACTTGATTACTGTGCCTTGCATCGGTGCCGTAATTGTGCCACTTGCAGTTGCTGATTGGTTTGAGCCTCGTGCCGCAGAACGAGTTTTCGGTGCAGAAACTGAACCACTTCCGGCAGATGCCGGAACCCAAACTTTTACATCGAATCGTTTGCCATTTACTTCGACAACTGTATTTTTTTCGACGAGGCCATCTGGGTTGGTTTGTGTTTCGCCAGTCGTCGACAAGACTTTTGTCAAATCTAAAGTTTCTTCAACCCACTTGGTCGAATGTTTTGTCGCAGCAAAGTCTGGGTGACGCAAAATAGCTAAATCAGCGGGAATCGTCGTATGCAGACCTTCGATTTTTGTTTCTTCAAGTGCACGAATCGTGCGAGCAATTGCGGTCTGGCGATCTTTGCCCCAAATAATTAATTTACCGATCAGGTTGTCGTAATACTGGCTGACGGTGTCTCCAGATTCGTATCCACTGTCGAATCGCACGCCAAACCCATCTGGGGTTACGAGTTTTGTGATTGTTCCAGGGGATGGCAAGAACTTTCCGGCTGTTGGGTTCTCGGCGTTGATGCGCACCTCAATTGCGTGACCACGTCGCGCGGCCAGAACTTGTTTCTGTGTCATCGGCAATTTTTCGCCAGATGCGACACGAATCTGCCATTCGACAAGATCGATGCCGGTGATTAATTCGGTTACTGGGTGTTCGACTTGAAGGCGAGTGTTCATTTCTAAGAAAAAGAATTGTTCATCTTGATAAATAAATTCGACAGTTCCTGCGTTGAAGTAGCCGACTGCTTTTGCCGCTTTTACTGCGGCTGCACCCATTTCTTCTTCAACGCCATCTGGCAGCGCTGGCGCAGGTGCTTCTTCAATAAGTTTTTGGTGGCGACGTTGAGCCGAGCAGTCGCGTGATGAAATCCAAACAACGTTGCCATGTGTGTCGCCAACAAGTTGAATCTCGATATGTCGTGGCCAAGAAAGATACTTCTCTACATATATTTCGTCGCGTCCGAAGAAAGCCTTCGATTCGCGTTGCGCAGACTCCATAGCTTCTTGCACGCTCTTGGCATCGTGCACAACTTTCATTCCGCGTCCGCCGCCGCCGAACGCCGCTTTTATTGCAACTGGCCAGCCGTGGCTTTTGCCGAATTCTAAAATCTCATCGGCACTTTTAAGAAATTCTGTTGTACCCGGCACGATTGGCGCACCACCGCGCAATGCTGCTTTGCGAGAAGAAACTTTGTCTCCCATTTCGACGATCGCTGCTGGTGGAGGTCCAATAAATGCAACACCCATGTCGGTAATCGTTTTTGCGAAATCTGCGTTCTCGCTGAAAAAGCCGTAGCCGGGGTGCACTGCGTCTGCGCCACTACGTTTGATCGCATCAATAATTGCGTCGGTTTTTAGATAACTCTCGGCTGCAGTTTGTCCACCCAGCGCAAATGCCTCATCAGCAAGTCGCACATGTAATGCGTTTCGATCAAGTTCGCTATAAACAGCGACTGTCGCAATTCCCATTTCGCGAGCGGTGCGAATTACTCGAACGGCAATTTCGCCACGGTTGGCGATGAGGATTTTCTTTAGCACGGGTTACTATTCTCGCTGATGACAAGCACCGATAACAACTGCCCAGCAAATTGGAATGTGCGAAGGGTGTTAGAGACTGGGAGCACGAATACAGATTTAATTGCCGATGCCCTGGTTGGGGCACCAAGTCATAGTGCGCTGATGGCCGACAATCAGACTGCTGGTCGAGGTCGGCTAGATCGAACTTGGGAAGCAAAGCCCGGAACAAATCTGCTTGTTTCGCTTTTGTTTCGCAGCGAACCAGAGATGCTTAAATCTTGGCCGCGGATAGTTGCGATTGCTGCAGTGCGCGCTTGTGAAGAATTTATCTCACAGAATAAATCAAAAAGTCAATCACTCGAGCAAGTGAAATTAAAGTGGCCAAATGATCTGTTATTGGGTGATCGCAAACTCGGGGGTATGTTGAGTGTTGGCGATCAACACAAACAATTTATAGTTGTTGGCATTGGTGTCAATATTGGTTGGGCTCCACCTGAAGCAGCGAAACTTTCGGATGTGGCTAGCGAGAAGTGTCCACAACCTGTCGAGTTTTTGAACTCGATGTTGCAACAAATAACCAAACTCGAAAACTTGAGTTCTGCTGATCAGCATCAGCAATATGTCGAACTGTTGTTGACCCTGGGCAGACAAGTGCGAGTTGAGTTAACAAATGGAACCGTAGTAACAGGTCTAGCTAGTGAACTTGATCTTGATGGTCGATTGATAGTTATTGAAACTGACAGCCAATCCACCCGACACATAATCGACACAGGAGATGTAGTCCATCTTCGTAACGCCAATCACGACTAACTTTGACAAGATATGACGCGAGCGAAAACTAAAAAAATTAGCGATTTAAGACTTTTAACCGCACTTGGTTTATTTCTGATAGTTGGTGGTCTTGGCGCCACGCAAATTGTTTCTGCGACCAATGCCCAACTTGCTGGCGTTGAGCGCGATGCATCAGCAACTTCGGCGTTGTCTGCGTCTAGTGCAGGGTTTGAGAATTATTTGTTGGTTGGTTCAGATTCGCGTGAAGGTGTTGACCCAAATGATCCAGATTTCGCAACAATGGGTAGTGGCGACGATGTTTCTGGACGTCGTAGCGACACCTTGATGGTTTTTCATTACGACATTGCGACTGGTGCTGGCGCGTTGCTTTCGTTTCCGCGAGATCTTTGGGTCAAGTTAGGCAATGGCGAGAACAGTGGTCGAATCAATACGGCATATCAACAGGGCACCGATGTGCTCATTCGAACAATGCAAAACGAATTCAATATTCCGATTCATCACTATTTAGAAATTAATTTTCAGGGATTCAAAGGTCTAGTAGACGCAATCGGTGGTGTGCGCATCTGTACGCAATATCCATCGCGTGATAAGCACACCGGGTTTTACATGCCCGCGGGATGTCACAATTTGAACGGCGTTCGGTCGTTGGCGTTTGCTCGAAGTCGATTCTTTGAAACCAATGTGGATGGCAATTGGAATATTGATGGATCTTCAGATATTGGACGGGGTAGGCGTCAGCGACAATTTATTGCGTCGATGTTGAATACTGCTTTAACTCGCATTACTTCGAATCCGTTAACTGCAGCAGATGCTTTTGCTGGTGCAACGCAAGCACTTATCACCGATGCAAATCTTGATTTAACTGAATTCGCAAAAAAAATGAGGCCTGCCGCCAAAGGCGACATCTCTAGATATTCACTCGCGGTTTATAGCGACAGCGTGAATGGTGATTCTGTTTTGCGACTAGACAAAGACTCTGCCGCCGTGTTGGCGTTTTTCGGTGGGATAGGACCTGCACCAGCGCCTGCTGATTAGATTTTGTTTACTAGCGCGAGTGATTTGTGCTGGTTGCGAGTGGAGAAAACTTCTCAGAAGTCACCGGCTCACCAATTTTATTGCCCTGAACAAAATCACAACCCAGAAGTTTCAATCGTTGTGATTGGTCTTCAGTAGTTACCCATTCTGCAACTACTGACATATTCAGCGAATGCGCAAGTTGAATAACCGAACGCACAATTGGGTCATCGCCACCTTGCGATCCGATATCACGAATAAATGTTCCATCAAGTTTGAGATAGTCAGCCGGGAAGTTACGAAGATTCACTAATGACGAGAATCCTGTTCCGAAGTCGTCGATTGCGAGTTTGATACCAAGTCGTTTAAGTGCATTTAATGTTCGCATTACGCCGCCTTTGTCTTCAAGCAAAGTCGTCTCAGTAACTTCAAGATCAAGTTGGTGAGGTTCAAGTTGGGCATCTCTGAGTGAAGCCAAAGTGCGTTCGACAAATGTGGCGTCACTAAGTTGTCGCGCCGAAACATTGACATGCATTACAAACGAATTGTCAATTGCTTTGGTGTCGAGCCATCGACGCATATCGGCGCATGCTTGACGCCCAACCCAATCGCCGATTGGGCCAATTAATCCTGATTCTTCGGCTAGTGCGAGAAAAACTGGTGGCGTCAGCACACCGCGATCTGGATGTTGCCATCTCAATAATGCTTCGGCGCCAGCGATCCGACCTGTATGCGTAGAGACGATTGGTTGGTAAACCAAAAACAGTTGGTTAGTCGCGAGTGCCCTTTCAAGTTGTGACCCGAGGGCACTTCTTTCGCGTGCATTGGCGCTCATTTCTTCGCTATACATTTCGCACCGACCGCGACCACGTTGTTTGGCACGATACATCGCACTATCGGCGTGGTGCAAAAGAGTGACGGCAGCATCAGCACTCGACATTTCTTCGAGCATTGATGCGTTGGCCATCGCGATTCCGATACTTGCGCTTGTTGCAATTTCGAAACCTTGTAAAATTTGTTGACCCGTTACGGCGGTGCGCATGCGGTTAGCGACGTCCATTGCTACTTGTTCATCGCCCAGCCCGTCGCAAAGAATTACGAATTCATCTCCACCGATTCGTGCGACAACATCTGATGGTCGGGTCGCACTAACAAGCCGTTTAGACATGTTGACGATCAATTGATCGCCAACCGCGTGGCCAATTGAATCGTTGACGTCTTTGAGTTTGTCGAGATCTACGAACAATACGGTTACGCCTCGTTTTAGAGTGCGTGAGCGGTCTAGCGCCTCGGCAAGTTTGCGTAAGAATAAAACACGATTTGGCAACCCGGTGAGTGCGTCGTGAGTTGCCTGTCGTTGCAGTTCATCTTGGGTTTGTTTTGATTCGGTGATGTCACGGGCGATCGCCGAGTAGTGCTCAATTGCTCCCTGCGTATCGCGCACGATCTGTAATACAACATCAAGCGTTCGCATGATTCCGTCTGCGCTTCGAAAACCGACTTCACCTTGCCAACGATTTGATGATGTTCCAGATGTGATTTCGCGAGGCAGTTGATCGCGAATCGCCTGAATAAAAGTTTGAACTGCAGCATCACCTTGAGTTGCGGCATCGTTAAGTCCAACAAGTTGTTGTGCATAGTCATTGGCAAACATCAACGCGCCATTGCGATCAAATACCAACACTGCATCGTGTGATGCATCGAGCAATCCAATTAGTTGCTCGCTCAACATTCGCCTTGCAACAGCCTGCGTCACATCGTGAGCCGTGCCGACATAACTAGTTATGCCACCAGCACTATTGCGTTGCGCCTGGGTTGAAACCAAGATCCACGAAGCGTCACCGTTGGGTTGCCACAGTCTGAACTCAAAATTAAATGGTGATTGATTTTCTTTGGCAAGTTGCCACGCACGCTCGGCAGAAGTTCGTTCTGCAGGTTGAGCGTTCACCCACGGTGCGGTACCGACCACAAGCGGTGCTCCTGAAAGTACGAGCGTGCGAAACGCATCGTTTGCTGCAACAAGTCGACCATTGATATCGGCCTCGAATAACGAGATCGGCAAGGCGGTCAGCAGGGATGCAAGATTTGGGTCTATGCCTCAATCTTTACACGCGCACGGTATGCGTTAGGTGGTTTGTGCGAAGAACCGAGTTTCGGTCGAGTCAAACGCGCTGGTCTGAATTGCCTTGAACAAAAGTTGCGAGTCGGTAAGCGAATTGGGATCAGGAGTGAATTCAAGGGTCTGGTCAAGGGCGTATACAACGAGCAAATATTCATGTATCTCACTGCCAGTAGGGCACGGTCCGCTATATCCAGTTGTAACTTTGGTGCCATTAGTTGTTGCACCAACGATTGCTTCAGCAGGAACTGCGCCTTCTTGAATCAAAGTCTCGGTTGGGTTTATATTTGCCACCACCCAGAGTGGTTTTTCTGGATTCTCAAGATCGATAAGTGTGATTGCCAGACTTGCTGCATTGGCCGGCGAATTAGAGATATTTAATGATGGTGAAATATTTGATCCAAGACATGTGTGTCGAGGATCAATTGCGCCGCTGTCTAACCAAGTTCCTGAAACAGTAAAAATTTCTTGGGCAACATCCTGTTGTTCGTTAGCCGCAAGTTCGACAGTGGTGGTGACAATTGCAATTGATTCACCTTGGCCCGGGCCTGCAACTCTAAGTTCGCGTCCATCACGAGAACACGAGACGAGCAAACTAGTAGCCAAGACAAGCAAAAATAGAGCCTGCGCTTTACCGCGTAATAATTTTAAATTCGACATTGAAACAAGGTTACGGCATCGGCATGTAACTCGCAGATCACTATCCTTCTTGGAGTGAGAAAATCAACTTTGAGATCTTCGCCCCGTCACGACGTTGATGGCAACCCGCTTTGTGCGTTAACCGTTCACGCTCATCCAGATGATGAAGCTTCAAAAGGTGCGCCAACTTTTGCAATGTATTCCGAATCTGGCATACGAACGGTGCTTGTGTGTTGCACAGGGGGAGAAGAGGGTGACCTCAATAATCCAGCTTTGAAAGAACCTGGTATGCCGTTTTATGGATTAGACGAAGTTGCTCATCAGAAGTTAATGGAGACGGTACGCCCTGTTGAGTTAGCGAACAGCGTTGAAGTCATTGGCTTCAGTAAATTGCACATGCTTGGCTACCGCGACTCAGGAATGGCCGAGAGTCCAAAAAATTTAAACCCAGAATGTTTTCATATGGCTGACATGGATGAGGCGACAGGTCGACTTGTCAAATTAATTCGCGCCGAAAAACCACAAGTGATTGTTACTTACAACGATGACCATCGTGGATATCCACACCCTGATCATGTCAAGGTGCATGAGATCAGTGTTCGTGCTTTTGAGCGTGCTGGCGATCCAACTTGGTATCCAGATGCAGGCCAAGTATGGCAACCTCTCAAAATGTATTACTCAGTTTGGTCGCGTTCGCGTTTGACAACTGTGCACGAGGCGCTCTTGCGTTTGCGTGGTTCGTCGCCTTACGACGAGAACTGGTTTAGTCGACCAAATATGGACGACAGAATCACAACCAAAATGAATATCGGCAAGTATTTGTGGGCACGTTCGAACTCGTTGAAGGCTCACGCTACGCAAGTCGACGAAAACGAACCATTCTGGTTTGGTCTGAGCGACGAAGAACTTGCTGATACGTATCCATTTGAAGATTGGATTTTGGCTAAGTCTTGTTTAGAAAATTATTCGCCTGATGCGCAACACCTTGAAAGTGATTTATTCGCAGGAATAAAAGAGAGATAGTTGTAGCACTAATTAACTAGCACGCATCAACGTGCGCAACTCGCGAAACCCGATCATTGTTGCACCGCTTGCATCTATTGCATCGCGAATTTCTTGGTCGTTAACAACAAGTTCGTAATCGTCGATCCAACTTTGTGCGATTTCACCAAGCGCACGAACTTCTGGTGTGTCGATGCACGGTTGTACGTGTATCTCGGTTACGCCTGGCGCGAGTGTGGCGAGTGATTGCATAACTCGTTCACGGCTTCCGTATCGCCAGTCATGATCAAAGAAATCTGGAAACTCGACGCCTTCTTGCGCGGCAAGTTTTCTAAAAGGAAACCCTGCTCGTTCTTCGTTGATTGAACTCGGCAAGCGAATGGGCAATCGAAATTCGACAGCTAGTTCAAGATAAATATCAAAGAATTCTGGGCGCAGAGTAATCGCAGTCAAATGAGGTGCAAGATGCGTTGGGTCAAGTCCCCAAGCGATTGCGCGTTCGATTTGTGCCCGACATTCGCGCAAAACTTCTGCAGGGTCTGCATGCTCCCAAAGATCATCGATTGTGCGTGGAAACCCACCTTCGCCAGAAGCAAGCGAGGGAGAATTAGTAATTGAACCCCAGCGATAATTTGCATGTTCGGCGTTGAGTGTTAGATGCACGCCAATG
>OFRL01000942.1_pt1 | contig 11036 bp, 10 predicted proteins | sample 1543121 | NCBI WGS metagenome assembly OFRL01 (sample SAMN07774228, study PRJEB24372) | wastewater metagenome | isolation source: Lake Maggiore Cannobio | place: Italy: Cannobio | collected 2016-01
GCCTCGGCAGCGAAGTCGGGGCGCCCCTGCCAGCCGGCGATCGCCAGCCGGTGAGCGATATAGCTCGCAACTTCGTCCGTACCCATCGGGTCGAGATGATGAACCGCGATCACTCGCTGGCGTAGCTGCTCCAGGGCGTCATTGCCGTAAAGACGATCACGGAATTCCGGCTGTCCCAGCAGGAAAATCTGGAGCATCGCATGTCCGCCAGTCTGGAAATTGGAGAGCATCCTGAGCTCTTCCAGCGCCGATACGGGTAGCGCTTGCGCCTCGTCGACGATCAGCAGCGTGCGCTGGCCGCCACGCGCGATGGTATGCAGCCCCTTCTCGATCGCCGCCAGCGTCTGCGCCTTGGCCAGCCCGGTGGTGTCCGCGCCCAGTCCCGCCGCGACGAGGTGGAGCAGGTCCTCCGCCTTCACCTGGGTCGTCACGATGCGGATCACGTTCAGTCGCTCGCGATCGATCGTGTCCATCAGATGGCCGACCAGCGTCGTCTTGCCCGCGCCCGGCGACCCGGTGATGACGATGAAGCCCTCACCCTGGCTCAGGCCATAGCCAAGATACGCCATCGCCTTGCGATGCGTCGCGGTGTCGAACCAGAACGCCGGATCGGGGGTCAGCTGGAACGGCCGACCGCTGAGGCCATAATGCTCGTCGTACATCATTCCACCCGTCAGAAGCCGTAGCGAAGACCGAGCAGCGCCTGGGCAGAAGTATTGCCCGCACCCTCGACATCGTACGTCGAAATCCCAAGCGTCGCCATCGCACTGAGCGACCCGAAGCTACGATAATAGGAGCCGTTGGCGCCAGCCCCGAACACGCCGGGCGCGCCCGGCAGATTGCTCTCGTAATAATTGGCGTAGACGTTGCCGCTCACGCTCGACACCGAGTCGAGCTGCTGCGAGGCGAAGAGTTGGCCATACCAGTTGTCGTCGCTCGTTCCCGCCACGATCACGCCCGGCGGCACGAGGTAGCGGCGATTGGCATAGCCGAGCCCCAGTCCCAGCGTGGTCGGCCCCGCATTCATCGAGAGGACGGCGTTGACGCCGCGTGCGCGATAGCTGGCGGTCGAGATCGAACCCAGCGAATTGGTCAGGCACCCGCCCGCCGCCGTCGCGGTGTCGCCGAACACGCAGCCGTTGAAGCCGTCGCCGAACGGGTCGCGCGGCGTGTTGAAGCTGGTCGGCACTCACCGCTGGGTCGCGTCCAAGGAGGAGGTGTGCGCCTGGAGCCGCGTCGAGGATCACCCACGCCTCGCGCTTTCCAATCGATCCTGCGCCATGCAGCTCGGCGGCGAGTGCGTCAGTCGGATGCACCTGTACGGAGAGGCGATCGGCAACGTCAAGCAGTTTCACCAGTGGTTGGTTCTGTGACCCGATCTCACCGAACCAAGCCTCACCGATTGGCGGCGTGGCGGAGCCTGCTGGCCCGAGTGCGGTGAGCCGCTCGCCACCCCATACTCGCGACACAAGGCGCGGCGAAATGATCTTGTCGCTCATATCGCTCGGCTCCACCTGTCAGCCACCACTGCCCGATCGTCAGCGCAGCAGCGCTGCGACCGCCTTGGCAACAATTGGGATCTTGACGGCGGAGAGGCCGGCGAAGTTGATGCGACCGCGCGCCACAAGATAAATCGCCTGCTCATCGCGAAGTCGCTTCAGCTGCGCGTCATCAAGGCCGAGCAGTGAGAACATGCCACGACCAGTCAGTAAATGCGAGAAGTCGCCAGCACCTTCGCTAGCGAGTGCGGCAACAAAGGCGCGGCGGTTCCCGTTGATGCGCTCGCGCATCGCCGTCACCTCTCCCTCCCACTGCACGCGGAGCGCGTCATCGCTAAGAATTTCTGCAACGATCTCGCCGCCATGCCCAGGTGGGTTTGACCAGGCGGCGCGAATCGCCACCTTCGCATGCGTCAGGATGGCGGCGGCAGCCTCCTTATCTTCGGCAACAATTGCGAGCGCACCAACGCGCTCGTCATAGAGCGCGAAGTTCTTGCTTGCACTTGCGGCGACAAGGATCTCGCAACCGGTCGCTAAGAAGGCGCGAAGTGATGCGGCATCTTCAACTAGACCGTCGCTGAGGCCTTGATATGCAAAGTCGAGAATCGGGAGGAGCGAGTGCGCGGTGACCGCCTCGGCGATTACGCGCCACTGCGCTGCGGTTGGATCAATCCCCGTTGGGTTGTGGCAGGCGCCGTGGAAGATGAAGGCGTCGCCAGGTTTTGCAGCGTTGATTGATTGCAGCACGGCGTCCAGGTCGAGCGCACGCGCATCGGCGCTGATCCATGGGTGCGAACGATGTGGCACACCAACGGCGTCGGCGATCTGCGTGTGGTTCGGCCAGGTTGGGTCGCTCACCCAGATTTCGGCGTTCGGTCGCAGACGCTTCACCAACTCCACGGCGAGTCGCACCGCGCCAGTTCCGCCTGGCGTGTGCAGCACCTCAATGCGACCCTCGTTCGCGATCGCAGGAAGTGCACCGAACGGCGCGCCAGGCTCGCGGAAGATGAGGGCGCGCAGCAGCTTCACGAGAGCGGGGTCACCGCCGATCGGCTTATAAAGCTTGGTGGTGGAGTTCGCGAGGAGGCGTCGCTCCGCTTCACGGACGCTGGCGAGGATTGGTGTGACGCCGTCCTCTTCCATATAGACGCCGGCGGCGAGGTTGATCTTCTCTGGACGTGGGTCGGCGCGGAAGGCCTCCACGATCCCGAAGATGGGATCGGAGGGGGCGCTGCTGATCTTCGCGGAGAGGCTGCCATTTGACATGCCGAGAGTCTAGCCGAGGCTCCCGCGCGCCCCGCCTCACGAATCCGCGCGGAGGCGTACGATCGCGCTGATGAACTTCTTCGACCTCGACCCGATCGGCTGGGCACTCGTCGGCTTCCTCGCCGGAGGCCTCTCCTCTTGGCTTGTTCGCGGACGCGCGGCACGCGGCTGCCTGCCGAACATCTTGGTCGGCATCCTGGGCGGGCTGATCGGCGGAACGCTGGCGAAGAGCGCCGGTATTGGTGACGCTGGTGGCTTCCTCGGATCAATCTTCGTCGCGCTGCTCGGTTCCGTGCTGTTGCGCCTCGCCATTGAGTTTGTTGATCGCAGGCCGCAGCGATGAGTGGGAAGCAATGAGCGACGAAAAGGTCTTCAGCCCAGGTCTCGCCGGCGTCATTGGCGCCGAGACGGCGGTGAGTCTTGTTGACGGCGCGAACGGGAAGCTGCTCTATCGCGGCTACCCCATTGAAGAGGTTGTCTCAAAGGGGAGCTACGCCAGCGTCCTTGACCTGCTTCTTACTGGCGAGTGGCATCCAGACGCCGAACTGGCTCCTATGAAGGTGCCGCCCGCCGTGATGGCGGCGCTGCGACTCCTTCCCGCACACGCGCATCCAATGGACGCGCTGCGCACCGCAATCTCTGTCTGGGGTGCAGGCGAGCGACTCGGCTGGCCACCGACCGCCGAAGAGGCGAAGAAGATCGCCGCGATTGCACCATCGGCACTCGCCGCGTTTGCGCGACTACGACAGGGACTTGAGCCGATTGACCCAGAGCCAGGCATCGGCATTGCCGCCGCCTTCTTGCAGCAACTTCACGGCAAGGCTCCAGATCCTGGCACCGCGCGCGCACTCGACGCCTACCTCATGGCGGGCGCGGAACACAGCCTTAACGCGAGCACCTTCGCCGCGCGCGTCATCATCGCCACGCGTTCAGATATTGCATCGGCGATCTGCGGCGCGATCGGCGCAATGAAGGGGCCGCTGCACGGCGGCGCACCAGCAGAGGTGATCGGTCAGCTCGGCGAGATCGGCTCAATTGATCGCGCCCAAGACTGGGCACGCGGCAAGTTGGCACGACGCGAACTGATCATGGGCTTCGGACACCGCGTCTATCGCGCCTATGACCCGCGCGCCGCCGCACTGCGCAAGGTTGCTGAAGCGATGCCTGCGCGACCAGAGTGGCTCGACCTTGCGATTGGCGCCGAAGAGGCGATCCTCCGCGTCTTTGAAGAGATGAAGCCTGGCCGCGCAATGAAGACCAACGTGGAGTTCTACGCCGCCGCAGTGCTCCAGGGTGTTGGGCTCTCCCCCGATCTCTTCCCCGCAACATTCGGTCTCGCGCGCATCGCCGGCTGGTCGGCACATGCAATTGAACAGGCTGGCGTTGACAAGATCATCCGCCCCGACGCGAAGTACGTTGGCCCAGCGGAGCGACACCTCCCAAGCTGAGCTTGGTGTTTCCCGCGCCGTGGTGGCGCGCTACTTCTCGCCGCGCAGTGCCTTCGCTATCTGCTCGCCGTGATCTAGCGGGTGTTTCGCGTATCCCGCAAGCCAGTCGGCGATCGTGTACCTGCCGCGTTCTGTGTGCTCGCCATAGCGCGCGAGATCTTCGTCTTTAAGGTGCTGCAACACGGCGAGTGAGCCGGCACGCACCGCAGCGAACACCGCAATGGGCGTCTCAATTGGATCGCGTTCGTACGCGAGTGCTGGGTGTGCGGCCCAGAGACCTTCGTCGTACCCCTGAATGATTGAGCCGAGCGGTTCAGCCACGAGTCGTCGCAGACGTGCGTATGACTGTGCCTCACTGTCCGCGACGTGATGGATCACCTGCCGCGGCGACCACCCTTCTGGGTGCTTGAGATCGAGCGACGCTGGGTCGAGCGCTGCAACCTGCTCAAGAAAGGCGCGTGTTGCAGACTCGTAGGCGGCGACGCGTGGCGCGTTCAGCTTCACTCCCCTGAGACCCAGGTGATCATGTTCGCCATCAGTGGGGCGAAGCCCTCCCACTTCACGAACGGCTCAGGGCACCAGTGCGGTCCAATGTCTGACGTCCAGACGAGCGTTCGCCCCTTGCCAACTTGAGATGCGGCAATCAGCGGATCGCCGTTCACCGAAGCGATCAACGTTGCACCTGACTTCAACTGCACGCGGTTGTAGCCGAGCAGCGCTGGCATTCCCGATGAAACACCGGCAAGGACCGGGTGCGCAGCATCGTTGATCACAGGGACGGCACCCTCGGGCGTCTCCGCGCGATCATCGTGGGTGAAGCAGGTCACGGGGAGCACCTCTTCAATTGCGGTGCCAGCGAAGCGTGCCTTCGCCTCAAAGCCCTGGAAGCTGAGGTAGCCGCCCGCCATGATCAGTGCGCCGCCGCCCTTCACCCACTCGGCGAGAAGCGTCAGTCGGTTCGGCATCGACCTCCCCTGGAGCCACGTCTCTGTTGGCAGGAGGAAGGAGTTCGTTCCAATGTCGGAGAGGACGATCACGTCGTACGCGTCGAGTCCCTCTTTTGTGAAGGGGAACTTTGCGGGCACGTCGTGTGCGTAGAGCTGCTCAACCTCAATGCCTTTGCTTCGGAGCGCCGCGTTGTACCAGTCGGCGCCCGAGTGGAAGGTGACCGAGGTGAAGGAGTCGAACCCCTTGTAGTGCGTTGCCTCTGAGACCCATGATTCACCAACGAGTAGGACCTTCATCGCTCCCCTTTCTGCGCTTAGCGCGCCTCTTCAAATAACCGACGCGGATTATCCGTCATCAGCTCGAGTGACCGTTCAATCGATACTCCGTGCCGAGCGAGGCGCGGGAGGAAGAACTCAACGATGTGTCCGTAGCCTGGGCCGCCGTACGTTCGGAGGAGGCTCTTCAGGAAGATGTCGTGTGACATCAGCACGCGATCCCCATGCCCACGCTCCACGAGGCGGGCGATGTTGCGCGCATCATCATCCCCGCTCGGGCACTGCGCCTGCTGGTCGGCGTAGAAGACCTCCATGCCGATCATGTCGTATTGGATGTACGCGCCGCGGTTGATCAGCCTTGATTGATACTCGTAGTCTTCGCCAGAAGGGTTTGAGTGGCAGAGAACAATGCTCTCCATCGGCACGCCGCGCGCGGCGCAGAAGTCGAGCACCTCGTCGCCGAAACGGAACCAGGCCGGCATGTGAACCTGCATTGGGAGGTGCGTTGCTCGCTGGGCAATGCAGGCCGCGGCGAGCGACTTCTTCTCGCGCGCGGTGAAGCTGCTCCCCACGCCAATTTCACCAATGATGCCGGAGCGTACCGCTGTACCACGCGCCCCTTCGGTGATGTCGCGAATGATCTCGTCTGCGATGTTCTGCTCGCTCTTTGCATCGTTCTCCGCAGGTTGTGAGCCGTCAAGGTAGTAGCCGGTCCCCATGATGATGTTGAGTCCTGTGGCGCGACTGATCTCGGCGAGTCCCTCTGGGTCGCGCCCGTTACCGTCTGCGCTCGTCTCAATGATGCTCGTCCCACCCTGGGAAACAAATCGCTGCAGCTCTTTGATTGCGAGTGCGCGATCCGTCATGGTGCAGTTGTCTTTGTTGACGAATGGGTCGTGTCGCAACTCCCAGAGGTTCTCCATGGAGACCTTCTCATCAACGAGTTCGCGTGCGCGCGGTGAGTCATCGAGTGGCGCATGCCACCACGAGAGGACATCGTTGAGGATGTGTTCGTGAGTCAGCGTCAGACCGAGCAGCGCCGAATCAATCGCTCCGGTGACAGTCTGGATCTTGCTCATTTGCGGAGCGTAGCGCGGCGGCGGTTGAGAAGGGCGGCGGCGCCCACACCAACGGCGAGCACGAGTGCGGCCGAAGCGAAGATTGGCGTCAGCGCAAGGAGGTCCCCCTCTCGTGGGGCGCCGGCGAGGGCAGCGAGTGAGGCTGCGGCGAGACCCGCAACGTTCCCTGCGTAGAGCGGGAAGAGGGAGAGGCTGAGCGCCGCAGAGCGACGGAGCGGTGTGACGCGCTCAGCAAGCCAGGTGAAGACGGCCGCCTGCAGGAGCGCGGAGACGGCGGCGATCGCCGTGATGCTGACCGCAAGGAGCGGGAGTGTGGGGGTAACGGCGAGTGAGGCGGCGGCAACAGCACCAACGGTGAATGCGAGCGCGGCACTTCGCGGGATACCGATACGCGGGAAGGTGAGCGCGGCGAAGAGTGGCGCGATCAGGGCGCCGATGAGCGCGGAGAAGCCGATCAGCAGCCCGACCGCGCCAGCGACACCAGGAGCGGCGAGTGGCTCGGCCATACCTCCGACTGCTTCGCCGATCGACACCTCGGCGATGCGGAGCGGGAGGGCGGGGCGCAGCATCCGCTCACCAGCAATGCCGAGCATCAAGACAAGGTAACCCGCACGCGCGACTGGGTCGCGCAGCACATCAGTGATTCCGCGTCGTGCAACCTGCAGCACACTGCCACGCTGTGGTGCTGTTGGGCGCACATCGGGGATCGCCACGATATTCGCAACGATCAAGAGGCCGTTAAGGAGTGCGGCAACGGCGATCGGTGCGGCGAGGGTGAGGCCGAGTCCGCCGATCAGCCATGCGGCGAGGAGTGGGCCAGCGGCAAAGCCCATCGGTGCTGCGGCGCTAAAGAGCGAGATGACGCGCGCCCGCTCGCGCTCGGGCGCTACTTCACGGATCGTTGCGAGCATCACGCCAGTGTTGCCGAGCCAGAAGCCGAGCGCCACCGTCGCGCCAACCAGTTGCCAGGCCTGGTCGGCGAGCGCAAAGGCGATCAGCGCCGCAAGGGCAATGAGGCCGCTGCGCACGATGACAAGTCGACGTGATCGCAACTCGGCAATCGCGAGCCAGATCGGTACTTGCGGTGCACCGATGACGAAGAGCCCTGCAATAGAGAGACCGGTCAGTGATGCAATCTCGCCGATGGGTACGCCGGCCTGCTCTAGCGCCATGGGGAGATACGAGTAGATGATGCTGACGCCAAAGATCTCGGCGAACTGCACCGCAATGTAGACGGCAATAATCCGCCGCCACGCTGGGTGCGCGCCGCTCCTTGAGTTCACAGTTGGCCGCTCTTGGCACGCTTGCGAATCAACTTGGCCTGCTCCAGAATTTCGGTGCGGACGCTCTCCTTTCTTGACTCCCACGATCGGACCTGCCGTGCCATGCGCGGGTTCTTTACAAACCGTTCGGCGTGTCGGTCAATAAAATCCCAATAGAGTGTCGTAAACGGACAGGCGCGCTCACCAACTGAAAGCTTAGGATCGTAGAAGCAGTTGCTGCAGTCGTCTCCCATGCGAGATACATACGCCCCACCCGAGATGTACGGCTTGCTCGTGATCTTTCCGAGATCGGCAAACTGGCTCATAGCAACCACGTTTGGTGTCACCACCCACGGGTGCGCGTCAATGAACGCCTCAAGGAACCAAGCATCCACCTCTTGTGGTGTCACGCCGATTAAGAGTGCAAAGTTCCCGAGCAGCATGAGGCGCTCAATGTGATGCACATGACCGCTCTTGATCAGCTTCTGGACCACGCGAGCGATGCATGCCATCTTCGTCTCACCGCTCCAGTAGAAGCCTGGAAGCGGTTCGTGATGTTTTAAGCCATTCGCAGTCTCCCATTCACGCCAGAAGGTTTCATAGGTGTGGTGCATGAACTCTCGCCAGCCAAGAATCTGTCGGATGAAGCCTTCAATTGATTGGAGTGGGATCTCCTTGGGGCGTCGAGCGAACTCTTCTAGTGCGCGAAGAGAAACCTCGTGTGGCGTCAGGAGGCCCAGGTTGATCGCGCTGGAGAGGAGCGAGTGGTAGAGATGATCATGCTCCGTGGACATCGCATCCTCATACGGACCGAACGCGGCGAGCCGCTCCTTGCAGAATCGTTCGAGCGCTTCGAGCGCCTGCGCGCGATTCGTTGGCCAGCCGAATCCGTCAAGGCTGCCGAAGTGCTTAGACGCCTCCGCGCGCACCTCCTCGATGACCTGCTGTGCAGCGCGGCTCGGCGGGAAGGGTGGCGTGCTCGGCACCTTCGCCCCCTTCGGGAGGCGTTGCCGATTCTCCTGGTCAAGGTTCCAGACGCCACCGAGTGGCTCACCCTTGGCCCCGGGCTCCATCAACCATCCGCGTGCCACTCGAACGCGGCGATACCAATACTCCATTCTCAACTCCTTGCGGTCGCTCGCGAACTCCTCCCACTCCTCACGCGTTGTTAGCCAGAGCTCGTTTGGGACGATCTCAAGGTGTACTCCCGTAGATTTTGCCCATGCGCGCAGCCGCGTGGTCAGCTGTGGCCCGGACGGCTCCATAGCGAGCAGGTCGGTAACGCTACCCGCCGCACACGCAGCGCTGAGCCCCTCTTCGTACGTCTCGGCCTGGATTAACTGCACGGTGAACCCGTGCGCGCGCAGCTGTTCCGCAAACTCACGACCTGCAGCTCGCAGAGTGACCAACGCCTGCACATGTCGCGGTGCCGGCTGGGCATCGCGCGACTCAACCATCAAGATCGTTGACTTCATCTTCTTACTTGAGAGCGCAGCGAAGACTGGCCCCACCTGATCGGTGAGTTGGTCTGGAAGGACCAAGATGTGCGGGCTCACGCTCATCGTGCTGCCCGGCAGGCGTCGCTGCAGTACTTCACCTCGTCCCAGACCTTCTCCCAACGCCGACGCCACGAGAACGGTCGGCCGCACGATTTGCACATCTTTTCGGCGCGGAGGCTCGGCGGTACGTAGCGTGATGTCTTGTGCGCTTGGCGCTTGTCACCGCTATTCGCCACGGGGTTCAGGGAGTGCCTTGACGGCACGTGCGTACGCGGCGAGCGTCCGCGCGCGTGCCTCGGCGTGATCAACCATCGGCTCGGGATAGTCAACGCCAAGCGTGATGCCAGCCGCTTCGAGCGCGGCGGCGTGCGCCCACGGCGCGTGGATGGCGGGAGACTTCAGTGCAGCAAGTTCGGGAATCCAGCGACGAACATATGCACCTTCCGGGTCAAAGTTTCCCGCCTGGGTGACGGGGTTAAAGATGCGGAAGTAGGGCTGCGCATCCGTGCCGCTTCCCGCCGACCACTGCCACCCGCCGTTGTTCGCCGCAACATCACCGTCAACAAGATGCTGTAAGAAGTGCGCCTCCCCCTTTCGCCAATCAACGAGCAGATCCTTCGTCAAGAACGATGCGGTGATCATGCGCGCGCGATTATGCATAAATCCTGTCTCGTGAAGTTGCCGCATGGCGGCGTCCACAATTGGGTAGCCAGTGCGCCCTTCGCGCCAGGCGTTGAAGGGTTCGTCGCGTTCGTCCCACTCAATCGCATCGTACGCAGGCTTCCACGACGATCGTGCGGCGTGCGGCGCGTGCCAGAGCACCTGTGTGTAGAAGTCGCGCCAGGCAATCTGGCTCACCCAGAGCCGCTCGCCGGAGCGCTCCCCTTCGCGCTCGGGTGGCAGCGGGAGCAGTCGCGACACGAGCTCGCGCGGCGAAAGGAGTCCGAGATGCAGCGCCGCAGAGAGTCGACTCGTCCCCTCTTCATCTGCGAGGGTGTTGCGGCGCGCGGCATAACCGTTGGCACCGTTACCGCGTGCGGCGGTGATCCAACGTTCGGCGACGGCGCGCGCGGCGTTCTCACCAGGCACAGGGAGAAGGGCAACCTTCGCCGTAGGCTGCGCCGCGCGATCAATCGCGGCGGCGTCAAACTGCAGCGAGCCAGGAAGCGAGAGTGATGGCGACGAAGGGAGCTTTGTTGGCGCTTTCAGCGGCGACTCAGTGTTCGGCGCAACGCGTTCGAGCCAACGCCGAAAGTACGGCGTGTATACCCCGTAGGCGGTTCCGCCACCAGTGAGCAGTTCATCCGGCTCAACAACGGTCAGGCCGCGCGTGGCGTGCACGCTGACACCGCGCGGGGCAAGGAGCTCCGCCACCGCGCGGTCGCGCGCGCGTGCATACGGCGTGTGATCGCGAGTGAAGAAGAGTGAGATGTCGGCTGGCACAACTCCGCTTATAGCGAGGTGTTCGATGAGTGCAGGGAGTGCACTCGTTGCGGGGCCCTGTAACTCCATAAGCGTGGAGCCACGCGCCTCCAGTTCCCGCGAAAGCTCGCGAAGACTCTCGCGCAAGAACCAGGTGCGATTTCCACTGGCGCGACGACCAGCCATGACTCCTGGCTCCCAGATGAAGATCGGGAGAAGCTTGCCACCACTTGTGCGCGCATCTTCAGCTGCAGCGATTAGTGCGGGGTGATCGTGGAGGCGCAGGTCGCGTCGTAGCCAGAGGATCGTTGTCGGCTCACTCATACGTTTGCTCGCTC
>OFRL01000943.1_pt1 | contig 11035 bp, 7 predicted proteins | sample 1543121 | NCBI WGS metagenome assembly OFRL01 (sample SAMN07774228, study PRJEB24372) | wastewater metagenome | isolation source: Lake Maggiore Cannobio | place: Italy: Cannobio | collected 2016-01
GCCACGGAACCTGCGATTATGGAGTAGTTCTGTTAGGTATCGTAGAAGTCGCTGCCACGGGCCTAGTGGTGGCGGCGGAGGTGGTGGTGTCGGTCCCGGTGGCAGGGGCGGTGGAACTGGAGCCTGAGAGGCCAGAATTTTGGCTGACCACTGCTGCAACGTGGTGGGCACAGCGGTGCTCGAACGAACCACCTGCTGCACCATTTCGGTGCAGCTGGAGAACCTTTGACTTGATCTTTTAGACAGTGCCTTGCGCAGTGGTAGGTCGAGTTCGGCGGGGAGCACGCCGCTGGGTGGCGGATGGTTGAGGTGTTCCTCTAGAACGCGTTCGCCCAGCGTTGCGCCGCGCAAGCCGGTGGTGGCGCCGACAAACGGCCGGCGGCCGGCGATTAGCTCCCACAGCAAGACGGCCAGGGAATACTGGTCTGTAGCTGCCGTCACGGCGCCGCCCTGGATCTGTTCGGGTGCCATGTAAGCGGGCGAGCCCACCATGCCGGCAGCCGTGGAGGTGGTGCCCGCCACGCGGGCGACGCCGAAGTCGCTAAGCAGGATGGTGCCATTGAATGCCAGCAGTACATTGGCGGGTTTGAGGTCGCGATGGATGACGCCGTTGGCGTGGGCGTAATCGAGGGCGGTGGCCAGCACCTGGGCGATGTGCAGTGCGTCGGCAATCGGCAGCAGCTTTTGGCCGAACAGGTACTTTTGCAGATTGGGGCCGTCAATGTAGTCCAGTACAAGGAAGAACATTTCTCCATCGCGCAATGGCTCGTAAAAGCGCACGATGTTCGGGTGCTGCAGCGCTTGCATCACATGCGCTTCCCTGCGGAAATAATCCTCAAAAGCTGTGTCGAGTGCGAGATCGGCACGCAGCATTTTCAGGGCCACCGGCGCCTGTCTGTGGGTGTCCGTGACCAGATACACCTCGGCCATGGCGCCGGCGCCAAGCTGGCGCTGCACGACGTAGCGGCCGCCGGCAATCGAATAACCCGGAGGGAGCAGCATTTAGTGTTTCGCGCGGCGCGGGGCGCTGCGCTGCCAACTCAGGCCGGGGCTAGTTAAGCACTTTCAAAACAAACACGCTGGTGCCCATTTTGATCTCATCGTTTTCCTGCAGCGTAGTTGTTTCCTTGATCTTCGTGCCGTTTACATAGGTGCCGTTGGTTGAGCCGGTGTCCGTAACTTTCCAATTAGTTTCATCGCGCTGGATACGGCAGTGAATGTCCGACATCTTGTCATCCGGAACCTGATGGCCGGCACTTGATCCGCGGCCGTAAATTACATTTTGCTTCAGCGTTAGCACTTGCCCGCGCCGTAGTGACGGAGCATCCTTCACGATTAGCCAGCCAAGCAGGCCGGTATCCTGCGGGCCTTCCACAATTGTGCCAGTTACCGAGCCTCTGCCGCCTTGCGGGGCAATAGTCTGCGTGCCGTCATTAGCGGAGGCACGCTGCCGGCGGGTGGGGGCCAGCGTGCGTTCATCGTCTGGAATTGCTGTGCTGGCGGTGTTGAGGGTGATGTCTTCGCCGCCGGGCCGGACTCCCGCGCACGCCGGGCAAATGGCGTAACTTTCGTTGTACGGTCCGTGGATGGTGCAATTTCGGTTTGGCATGGCTGGCTCCTATAAAAGTAAGCTGACTTGTAGTTCTGTGTCGCCGACGGTCAATGTGTCGCCGTTTTGCAGCATTTGGCTTCTGTTAGATGGTGAGCCGTTGAGCATCACGGCAGCATGGCCGGGGAGCGGCTCCAGTAAATATCCGCTGCCCATCTGGCGGATCTGCATGTGGCCGGCCCTTGATACCGCCGGATCAGACAGGGCAATGTCACAAATAAGAGCGTCCCGTCCAATCAGGGTAATGCCCACACATAGGTCGTGGCGCCGGCGTGATCTGGTTTCGATTAGCCAGCCCGTGCCCGTCTTGGGGCAGGGCGGTTTAATTCTGGGCGGCGGGGGAGGCGGTGGTGGCCCGGGGCGGGGCGCATCCAGTACAGCGCATTCCGCACAGCTGCCGGTTTGGCCGTTGTCGTACAAGTGCCCGCGGGCGCAGCGCTGCATGCCCTGAAAGGTCATGTAGTAGCCGGCGCCCACAATGACGGGAATGATGCCGCCCAGCAAGCCCAGATAAAGAAACGGCAGCTTCAGCGCCTGCAGGCTGGTCTGCGTTTCCGGGCCGCTGAAGCGATAAAAGAAGGTTGGCAGCAGCAGCGTGGGCAGCAGCATTGCGGCCAGGTTCCACTCGCGGGCAGGCAGGCTGCGTTTGCCGCTGTCCCACCACATATATACATACACCGCCACAGACAGCACGGCCAGCAGCACCCACCAGCCAATACCGCCCAACCCGTTGTAATAAAGTTCAAAGAAATCAGGGTTTGCCATGCGAGCTCTCCATTACATGCTAATTGCGCGGGCAGTCGCCATTTATTATTTTCGTGTTGTCAGGCCAGGTAAGTTTTAGGGGCTGACCAAGTTTGAGGGCATCCGGGTTTGGCAGGTCATTTTGTTTCGCGATCTCATTCCGCTTGTCGCGCACTTGTTCGCCCTGCGGAGTTGCATATCCTTCAGCGCGCAGAATTGCCTTGGCGATTTCGTCGATTAGATCGCCAGACACTATCGTCCAATTGCATGTGCCCGGAGTGCGCGCCGCGACCGGGGTACCCGTGGCTCTTGCAGTGGCTGAGATTGTTGGAGTAGCTGCGGGTTCAGCGGTACTGGCTGAAGTTGCGTCCGGGCTGGGCGGTACGGTGGTGGGTAGTGGTTCGGTGGGCGCAGCTACGGCTGCAGCTGCAGTTGGAGTTTCGGTTTCAGTCGCAGTTACAGCTTCAGTTGCAGGCACAGTTGCAATCTTAGTGGGTCTGATTTTGGGCAGTTCTGTTGCCGCTGGGGTCGGCGTAATAGTCGCAAATGGATTGTATTTGCTGTCGTAGAAGCGGCCAAGTAGAAAGACAAGAACCAATGCTAGGGCTGCAGCAAGAATTGTTGGTAAGTTTTGGCGGAGTTGTCTAAGTTTCTTTTTCCAGCGGCCCGGCCGATAGGGAATTACGGTGGGCAGGTCGTCACCACTTTGTGCCGGCAGGCGGGCGCGGTCCGCGCCAAACTTGATTAACATCACGGTGATGTTGTCTGTGCCGCCGCGTTCGTTTGCCAGGGTCACGAGAGCGGCTGCGGTCGCCTGCGCCTGATTGGGGCGGCGGAGATGTTGTTCGAGTTCAGCGTCGCCGTTCAGGTGTTTTGTTAGGCCATCGCTGCACAGCAGTAAATGTTCGCCGGCGGCAAGTTTTATCTGGAAGGCGTCAGCAATCGTAGTTTCGTCTGCACCGATGCAGCGCGTGAGCCTGTTTTGGGCTTGCGCCTGGGACGCTTCATCGAGGTTCCCTTCTACAAGCGCGGCCACATTGTGGTCGCGGGTAATCTGCTTCACTTCGCCGGTCCGGTAGAGATAGGCGCGGCTGTCGCCGACATTTACAATGTGGGTTTCGCCAGTTGGCAAAATTGCGGCGGCTACCAGCGTGGTGGCCATCGTTTCGCCACCCAGCTCTTGGGCGCGGTTGTAAACTGCGGAGTTTGCAAGCGCTGCAGCAGATTGCAAGCGCTGCGGCACTGTGCCGGCAGCAGCCGCAAAGTATGCTTTTATAAAAGTGTCTTTGGCGAGGCGGCTGGCTTCTGAGCCGGACTTGGCGCCGCCGACGCCATCAGCCACAAGCGCAAGGTAACCGGTGTGGTGGCTTAGGTCGAGCTGGTCTATTGGGCTAAAACCATAGGTGTCCTGGTTTTCTTTCCGGACGCGGCCGGGATTGGTGAGAACTCCGACGTCGAGCAGTGACTTAGATGTCATAGCTGCTATTGGTTACTGGCGGCCGAATTCCAGCTCCACGCTGCCCAGCGTGAGGATGTCGCCCGGATTGAGTTGGATACTGTCATACAGGTCCGTGCCGTTGTAAAGCGAGGGCGTGGAGACATTCAGATCGCGGTAAGTCCAAGCGCCGCGGTTAAGCTCAAAGACGCCATGCTCGCGCGAAACATCCGGCGCGCTCAGCACAATGGTGTTGTTGGAATTTCGGCCGACGGTGACATATGAGCCGGTTAGCGGGTGCGGCTGGCCGCCAGCTGCGCGGTTGAACACATAGAATGCTGCGCTAGCCACGGCTGGGCGCGCGTCGGGCGGTGCCGGGGGTAGCGCGCTGCGCGGCTGCGTCGCGGGCTGCGGTTTGCGCCGCGAGCGGTTCACCACTACAACGACGCCGGCCAGTGCCACGATGAGGATGCCAGCCACCAGCCCCAGGCCCCAATTGAGGCCGGCCTGCACCGACACCTGCACCTCAGTTTTGGCAGTGCGGCTGGTGTTGTCCACCACGCTTGCGGTCAGGGTGTGTTTTCCCGGCCCGGCGCTGGCGCTGTCCCAATCCAACCGGAAGGGTTTCTTGTCTACGGAGCTGATCGGCTTGCCGTCCACTTCAAAGTCGACGCGCACAATATTTGCCACGCCGTTTACCTCTACCTCCAGCGGCACCATGCCGACCAAAGCCTGGTTTTCAATGGGCGTGATAAATCTTATTTCAAGCGCGCGCACAATTTCAATCGTGCGCAGCACTTCCGCGGTGCCGGCGGCATCGGCCACAGTGATCTTTAGCGCGTGCTTGCCAACCGCGACGGCAGCCGTGTCCCAGCTGAAGGTGTAGGGCGCGTTGGTGGGTTCATGCAAGATCTGGTCGTCAACCAGAATGCTAACGGTTGTAATGGGCTGCGGGCCGTAGATGTCGGGTGCAATCTCCACCACGCCGGATAGTTTGGCGCCGTCCTTAATGCCGGGCAGATTGACGGTAAGCTTTGACGGGCTTACCTTCAGTACAATGCTCAGGCGGCCGCTGTTGCCGTTGGCATCGCGCGCAATTATTTCCAGTGTGTAATCGCCGGGTGCGGTTGTAGCGGTGTCCCAGGCGAGTGTGTAAGGCGCTGCGGTTGCGGTTGCCAGTAGCTTGCCATCCAGCATGTAGTCCACACCCGCCAGCGGGCTGCGCGCAATTATTTCCGGCGTCAGATTTACAGTGCCGCTAATAGTTTGGTTGGGCGCGTACCCGGGCAGCGTCACCGTCAATCCGCCGGCTTGAGCGGTGAAGTCGTTGGTGGCTTCCGTTTTTTCGCCGGACACCTCCACCACCAGCCGCAGATTGTGCTGCTTGCCGTCCACAGCGATGGAAGAAGTAAAGCTAACCAGGTATTGCATCTGCAGCATCTGGACCACGCCGGCAAGGCTGCTTTTGAGATTGCCGGTGTCGGTGATCACCAGCTGCCCGCCGCTTTTGGTTGCCAGCTGCCCCAGGTCATCCTTGTTCACTTCGCCAAACCCCACCGGAAAAATTGCCAGCCCAAGTTCTGTTGTGCTCTTTAGTACAGTGGCCAGCGTTGCAATGCTTATGGCGGTGCCGCCTTCGCTATCCTTGCCGTCGGTTACCACTATCAGCGCCTTATGGTCGCCGGTCTCAGCCGCCAGTGCGCGCAGTCCCTGCTCTACCGCGTCATACAGGCGCGTACCGCCCTTCGGGGAAATTTTTGCAAGCGCCGCGTTTACCAGTGCCTTGTCGGTTGTGAAGGGTTGGGCAACGGTTACCTCGCTGGCAAAAGTGATTAGCGCCACCTTATCCTGCGGGGCGAGCTGCTTGGTTAGTTCTGCGACGGCAGCCTGCAATGCTTGGAAAGCATTCTGCCCGTCCCCGGCAGCTGCTTCCATGCTGCCACTTGTATCCACAACCAGCGCGATGGTCAGCGGCAGGCCGGCGTTTTGGGCGGTGGACACCGTAATATTTGCAACGGGCAGGTCGTCCTCAAATAGCTCAAAAGCCGTGGCGGGCAGCCCGGCAACCGGCACACCGGCCGCGCCAAGCACCGTTGCGTACAGGCTCACCTGCGGAAAGGCATCGTCCACCACCCCGGTGATTGTGATCCCGGGTTTAATGCTGGCCAGGGCGGCGGGCATGGCACCGGCGCCCCACATCAGAACACTTAACAAAAGCAGAACTGAAGTTGTTTTCCGCACCGAGTTCATTGGAGTCCCTCCGCGGCGCACTGTGCCGATTGGTGAATCTTACGTTGGAGTGGTATTGTACACTAGCCGATTATGGGCATGTGCTACGGGCTGGACATTGACCTAAGAGCGGGGCCGAAGTGATCGTTTGCCTGCGCGGGCTGCGCGGCGGGGCTATTCACCGGTTCGGCTCCGGTACGCATCTTGTGGGGCGCGCGCCACATTGCCAGCTGGTTATTCCGGACCCACGCGTCTCGCGGCAGCATGCGCAGCTGTTGGTGGCTGAGGGCGGATTGTGGGTGCACGACATGGGTAGCCGCGCGGGTACCTTTGTAAACGGCCAGCGCATATATACCCAATCGCGGCTGGATGCCAATAGCGTCGTCGCATTTGGTCCGGTGCAGTTCCGCTGCGAAGCGGATACCGGGCAGGCGGGTGGCGCGGGCAACAGGCAGTTTAAGCCGGTTCATGTGGTGTTTGCGGCAAGCTTGGTGGTGGCAGCTTTCTTTATTGTTTTAGTGGGCGCTGCGGGTAATGACGAGCCGGACATAGCGCAACTGGTGCCCACTGTGGCGGCTAGTCCGGTACTGGCCACCGTGGGCGCACCCCAATCTGTGGTTACCGCCAGTGCCACGCCACCGCAGGCCGTGACCTTAGCGCCGCAGCCAACTGCAGCGCCTGCTGCTACTCGGGCTCCGGAATCTTCAGTAGTAAGCATCGCTGATGCAGGGCTGGCGGTGATCAGGGTGGAGCCAGTCGGGTCAATTCGTGACCCGGAAAGTGATGAGGAGTGGTTTAACGCTGATTGGCATGGCAGTGGCTTCTTTATTGATGCGGGCGGCGTTGCGGTCACTAATAACCACGTGGTTACTGGCGCCGGACTAATCAATGTCTTTGTCCCTGGCGAGTCAGATCCCCGCAACGCGCGTGTGCTCGGCGTTTCCGAATGCAATGACCTGGCGCTGATCGACGTGGATGGGGAAGGGTTTCCTTATTTGCAGTGGAGCGAGCGCGAGCCGGCCCGCGGCCTAGAAGTGCATTCTTTGGGATATCCGCTGGACGCCGTCCGGGTGGTACATACAGCCGGTGAGATTGTTGCGCTTGAGACTTCTGTGGACACACATTGGGCCTATGTGAAGCAGGCTATCGCGCATAGTGCCGAAATCCATCCGGGTAACTCCGGCGGCCCGTTAGTAGACGAAGGTGGTCGGGTGGTGGGCATCAACTATGCTGGCAATGAAGAAAGTCGGAGCTATAGTGCAATTGCCGGTACGACCATGCGCTTGTTGGTTTCGGAGCTTGCGGCGGGCAATGACCGGCATTCAATTGGGGTAAATGCCCAGGCTGTTAGCCGCGGTAGTTGGGCGCCGGTCTTCGTGTCATCCGTGGCAACGGGTTCGGTGGCGCAGCAGGCCGGCATCGTGCCCGGAGATTTAATTTTGTCACTGGAAAATATCTTATTCAGGCAGGAGGAATCTGGATATCCAACCTTGAAGATGTATTGCGATGTGCTGCGCAGCCACGATACCAGGCGCGACAAGTTGGCGGTGTCGGTGTTTCGGGGCGATACCAACGCAAATATGTCCGGCCAGATAAACGGCGATCCGCTAAAGCTGGATAACTGATGCCCGGCTTGGAAGGCACTACGCTGGCAAACCGATACCAGGATCTGGAACTTCTGGGTGAGGGTGCCATGGCGCACGTCTACCGGGCTTATGACCGGCAGCGCAAGTGTGCTGTGGCGCTCAAGTTGTTGCGCGCGGATTATGCAGAGGACTATGAGTTTGAGCAGAGGTTTCGCATGGAGGCTCAAACTCTGGAGAAGCTGGCGCACCCGAATGTCGTGCGTTACTACGGCCTGGAGCGCGACGGCAGGTCGCTTTTCATGGTCATGGAGTATGTGGCGGGTGAGACCTTGCGGGCTGAAATGTTTTCGCAGAAGGGAGTTCTGTCCGGCAAGCGCATACTTGAGATCTTGTACCCGCTAGCGGTGGCGCTGGATTTTGCGCATGCCCGCGGCGTGCTCCACCGCGACATAAAGCCTGCAAATGTGTTGCTGGCCGCAGACGGGCGGGTCTTGCTTTCTGATTTCGGCGTGGCGCGCTTGATGGACGCTTCGACCGTCACCACTTTTGTTGTGGGCACTCCGGCTTACATGTCGCCCGAGCAATGCGCAAGCAAAGAGTTGACGGCTAAGTCAGACATCTACTCCTTTGCAGTGATGGCTTTTGAAATGCTGTGCGGCCGCCGGCCATTTGTGGGCAAAACTCCCGGGCTGCCAAGACTGTCGCTGCCGGAGCTGGTGCGAATGGAGCACCTGAGTGCGCAGCCGCCGATGGTGCTGAGCTTGCGGCCAACCCTGCCGGCCGGCTTGGATGCGGTGTTTGCAAGGAGCCTTGCAAAGCAGCCCGCCAGGCGGCCAGCAACTGTGGCTGAAATGGTTGAAGGCCTTGAACCCTTGATCAAAGATGTTCCCGGCCCGGCCGTTGCCGTGAAAAAGAAAACGCCGCGCCCTAGTACGGCGGCTGGAGGCCCGGTCGCAGGTGGCGGCGGGGTGAAAGCTCCGGTTGGTGAACCGTGGGCGCCATATTTTTGGTGGGCGGTTGCCGGTGCGATGCTTTTTGCGATATTTGTTGGCGGCCTGGTTGGAACTCAAGTGCGGGGCCGCGCAACTGTTGCTGCGCAGGTCGGTGTGCCTGCGACTGTAGTTCCCGCCCCGACTTCGCTGCCTAAGCCGACGCGCATGCCGGCAACTGCCTTGCCCCCCACAGCGGTGCCCACAGCTGTGCCGACCGCTGTGTTCGTACCGACACTGCCCCCGCCGACAGCCACCAGTGTGGCAGTTGCGATTGCAGTGGCTGCTGCCCCGGTGGAAGCGGTTGCTCAGTTTCCGACCGCAGTGCCAACTGGAGTGCAGCCGGCTGCAGCCGGGCCGTCTGTGATCAAATGCAAGAATGCCGGTGAGTGGACTGGCTGCGGCGGCAAGTCCGAGCTGGGACTGTGCGCTGCGAATCAGGTGGGGCACTGCACTGACCAATTGGTATATGTCTGCGAGATGGTCACGACATGCCCGGGTGGGGCAGCAGCGCAACCCGGAGCGGCAGCTGCCAGTGTAGCGGTTCCGCCGCAAAATTCCGGTGCTGCTGCGCGTACGTGTTCAAATAAGGGGGAATGGACCGCGTGCGGGGGCAAAGCCGAGTTGGGAATATGTGCACCCAAAGAGGTTGGGCACTGCACTGACCAGAATGTATATGAGTGCGTGGTGGATGCTAAGTGCAGCGCTCCCTCTAATGCGTCGGGTGCGTCGGCCGGTAGTTTCCCGCCTCCCACCTACTCCTGTAAGCCGAATGGCGGATTGATAAATATCAGCGGTGTTAGGGCGTGGTGGGTTGAGCATAGATATTCCTTCGGTGTTTACAAGTATCCCGGAAATGGAAATACAGGCACGTATATGACGAGATATGAGCGGGCCATCTACACTGCGCTGGATGGTTCAGAGGGAAACGAATGGTGCCGGGGCGACCTGTGGAAGTAATAGTCGTACGAGGTAGTTGCAGTTATTTTTGAAATAGGGGGTGCGATATGGTTTGGTATTATGTGAAGCACGGAAAGCAGCAGGGGCCGGTGGACGAGGCGGAGTTTGGCAATCTTGCCCGCACGGGAGTTATCGGCTCTGCGGATTTGGTCTGGACCGCGGATTTTGGCGCCGAGTGGCGACCGGCCCATTCGCTGACATGGCTGGTCTTTTCTGAGAATGCCACACCCGTAACGCTGCTGCCGCCGAAACTTCCGCGTTCGGCAATTGAATACGCGTCCACGGACTTTCGGAGTGCTACGCCTAACCGCGAGTTAATGTCTGCGGCGCGCGCGAGTTTGCGCGGTTGTTGGGGGACTGCGATAGGTGTTTCAGTAGTCTGGGTATTATTCGGTGTCGTGCTGGCCGTATTGACCAACCTCCTGGAATCTTGGTATTCAGCAGTGGTCAGCTTGTTCAATATTGCAGCGACTGGTCCAATCTCACTGGGCATGGCAGTGTTTTGGCTTAGCATGTCGCGCACGGGAAACGGCACATTCGTTCAAGCCTTCAGCGGTTTTCGCCGCTTCTGGACTGCTTTGGCTGCCGATCTGCTTGTATGGCTTATAAGGCTTATATCGTTACTTTGGCTTGTGCCTGGATTGGTACTGGCGTCCGTTTCGTCTTCGGTTGCCGGCGGGTTTGCTGACGATCTATGGTCTCAAGCATTTCCTGTACTGATTGTTTCTATAGTTGTCGTTCTTATCTTGATAGGTATTATTGGAATCATCAGTGTAAGCTTGATTTTCAGTCAGACCTTTTGTTTATTGGCAGACAACCCCGCTATGGGCGCAATGGAGGCGATTCGCCGGAGCAAGAAAATTATGGCTGGAAACGAGTGGAAACTTTTCTGTCTGGGATGCCGTTTTATTGGATGGGGGCTTCTGTGCGTGCCTACCTTGGGCATCGGCCTACTGTGGCTGGCACCATATATGTTCGTGAGCTTTGCGAAGTTCTATGATGACCTGCGTCCCATTTGAGGTTGTATAGGGTCAGGGCGTGCGGCTTCGAAAGGTTTTTTGCAACTGCATAATTGGCGCGCTTACAGGCGCGTGGGCTCAATCGCTATGAGATAGTGCCCACGGACGTTATCACCAAGCTGGACACGGGCATGCTCTCCATTAACTAGCAGGCCTTGTTTTTTATGGCACGCAGCGCAATCGCAGGCTGCCGCTAGGCAAGATTACCAACTACAGCAGATTCAATGACGGCCTGCAAATTTAGATGTACAACGGCGAGGACCCGTGCTTTGTGGGGGCTAGACACTGGGAGCTGGCGGGCGCCTGCCTGGATGCGGTGCTGAACAAGTTGCACTGATGGCGGGGTTCAGCGGGTAGTAACATAAATTCCGCATGCACAGGAGAAACAGCATGGCAGACGAACCAATTTGGAGTTTTGAAGTTTTGCCCGTGCCGCGGGCCGGGTTCATTGGGCGGCTGTTTGG
>OFRL01000945.1_pt1 | contig 10988 bp, 9 predicted proteins | sample 1543121 | NCBI WGS metagenome assembly OFRL01 (sample SAMN07774228, study PRJEB24372) | wastewater metagenome | isolation source: Lake Maggiore Cannobio | place: Italy: Cannobio | collected 2016-01
CGCACGCTGGTGATGCCGGTGTTTATCTTTGGCATATTGCCTTTTGGGGTGCTGGTGCGCTATGCGCGCAATGGCATTCTGGAGGTTTTCACTCAGGATTACATGCGCACAGCCCGCGCCAAGGGCGTGCCGTTTGCGCGCGTGCTTTTCAAGCATGGTTTGCGCAACGTGCTCATTCCTTTGATCACGGTGCTTGCGCCCATTGTCCCCAACGCATTGACCGGCTCGGCGATACTTGAAAAGATATTCCGCATCAACGGCATTGGGCGCTACTTTATCGATTCCATCGGGCAGCGCGACTATCCAATGGTGATGGCGTTAGTGTTGATTGTGACGGTGCTGTGGGGCATCTCCTACCTTGCCGGTGATGTGCTTTATACGGTTGCGGACCCGCGCGTGCGGCTGCGGCGCTAGTGTGGTTTGCGTGATCGCATGCATGCGGCACTTTCTGGCTTTGAATGGCGTGTTCGTGAGGCCGGTTGGCAGCGAGTGGCATGATGGCCGATAGCGCACCGGTATTGGTGGATGCCGCAGCCCGGCTTGGAGTTTCGCCTGCTGCGCTGGCGCTGCGGCGCTTTATGCGCAACCGCGCAGCTGTGCTGGGGCTGCTAATGGTGCTGGGGCTGGCACTGTACGCGTTTGGCGTGCCTATGTTTTCCCCGGCCCCGTCCACAAATCTGAAGGTGACCAGCAAGCTGCCCTTTCAAGTTTCCGGTTATCCGTTGGGCACGGATATTGCCGGCCGGGATATGCTGGTGTATTTGGCAATTGGCATGCGCACCAGCATTGTGATTGCCACCACGGTGCAGCTGTTTGTGATTGTGGTTTCGCTGGTGCTGGGTTTTATTGCCGGCTGGTTTGGCGGTGCCGCAGACTTTGCCATCAGCCGCCTCGCGGAAGTGTGGGTGGCGCTGCCGGGCTTGCTGTTCCAGATCCTGTTCATTGTAGTGTTTGGCCCGACGGTGCTTAATCTGGTGCTGTCGATTGCGCTGCTGGGATGGCCGGAGACCACGCGCATTGTGCGCGCGCGTGTGCTGCAGGTGCGCCACCTCGATTACATTGATGCTTCGCGCGGCCTCGGCGCGCCTACCTTTATGATTGCGGTCAAGCATGTAATTCCAAATCTGCTCAATCCGTTTGTGATTGCCATTAGCCTCGGTGTGCCCAGCGTAATTTTGTCTGAGTCCACCTTGAGCTTTCTGGGCTATGGCCTTTCGGAAAGCCAGCCCAGCCTTGGCAAACTGGTGGGCGTGTCGTGGCAGTACATCCAGGCTTACTGGCACATGGCAGTGCTGCCGGCCGCATTTCTTTCTCTGCTGATGCTGGGCGCCTCGTTTTTTGGGGATGGATTGCGGGACGCATTGGACCCGCAAAGCTCCTAGCACGGCAGCCGCTGCATGCGGCGCACCATGGGCAGCCGCCAGCGCTAGCGGCAGCCACCTGCCGGGCATGCAGCCGGCTCAGTTACAATCGGTTTTCAATCCCGGCGCGCAAACTATTATTAACATGAATACCGCCTCGCAAACTCCGCGCCAGGCGCGGCGGCTGGAACGCCGCGAGAGCCGCAGCGGTGTGGCGCTGCTGCAGCATTCCGCGGCGGTGCCGGTGAATCCGTGGCCGCCGGTGGCGCTGCTTGCGGCTGACCAGCTGCAGGCGCTGCACGCAGCTTCGATGCGCATACTGCGCGAGGTGGGCTTGCGCTTTTTGGATGCGGAGGCGCTGCAGTTGTGGCAGGCGGCGGGTGCGCGCGTGGACCACGCCGGCAGCCATGTATGGATTGAGGAGGAGCTGCTGCAGCAGCTGCTGGCGACTGCGCCGCAAGAGTTTGTGTGGCGCGCGCGCAATCCGCAGCGCAGCCTGCGCGTGGGCGGCAATTCCATTGCGTTTGGCCCCAGCGGCGGCATGGTGTACGTAACGGACCTGGAGCGCGGCCGGCGCGTGGGCGACAGCGCTGACTATGAAAATCTGCTGCGCCTGACGCACATGCTGCCCATGCTGCACTTTGGCAATTGGGAGCAGGTGACGGCGCAGGACGAGCCGGTCTCCACGCGCCACTTGCGGCGCTTGTACGCCGGTTTCACGCTCAGCGACAAGGCAATGCTGGAGGGCGCGCAAGGGCGCATCATCACGGCCGACGCGGTGGAGATGGCGCGCATCGCTTTTGGCGGCACGCTGCCGGCAGAGCCGGTCATCGGCGATGTGATCAACGTCAACAGCCCGCTGACTTATGACGACCGCATGCTGGGCGGCTTGATAACTTATGCGCGCGCGGGGCAGGTGTGCATCATCACGCCATTTATTCTGGCGGGGGCCATGAGCCCCATTTCCATTGCGGCCGCGCTGGCGCAGCAAAACGCCGAAGCGCTGGCCGGCATTGCGCTGACGCAGCTGGTGCGGCCCGGCGCGCCCGTGGTGTATGGCGGCTTCACCACCAACACGGACATGCGCAGCGGCAGCCCGGCCTTTGGCACGCCGGAGGGCGCGTGGGCGCTGCTGGCCGGCGCGCAGCTGGCGCGCCACTATCGCCTGCCGTATCGCGGCAGCGGCAGCCTCACCTCTTCCAAGCTGGCGGACGCGCAGGGCGCCACAGAAACCATGTGGAACCTGTGGCCCTGCGTGCTCGGGCATGCCAATCTTGTGATGCATGCAGCGGGCTGGCTGGAGGGCGGCCTTACAGTTTCTTTTGAGAAGTTGATGATTGACGCGGAACAGCTGGCAATGTTTGCGCACTTTCTGCGCGGCTTTCCAATTGATGACAGCAGCCTGGCCCTGGAAAGCATTGCTGCCGTCGGGCCGGGTGGCCATCACTTTGGCACCGCGCATACGCAGGCGCGCTTTGACAGCGAGTTTTTTGCGACGGCGCTGGCAGACCGCAGCGGCTATGACAGCTGGCTGGCCGGCGGCGGGCATGATACAGCGCAGCGCGCACACGGCATGTGGCGCCAGCTGCTGGCGCAGTACAGCGAGCCGCCCATGGATCCCGCACTGCGCGAAGAACTGCGCGCTTATGTGGCGCGCCGTTCGCTTGAGCTGCGCGACGTGCAGCTCTTCTACTAGAGTCGGCGCAGCCCCAAAACAAATTGAGCAGCGCCGTGCGCTATGAATTTGATGTGCACCACCACGTGCGCATTGCGGCACGCGACGGCGTGCTGCTCTCAGCCAACCTGTGGCTGCCGCGCGCACAATCCGCAGCGCAGCGCTTTCCGGCGGTACTGGAGATGATCCCGTACCGCAAAGATGACTGGCGCTACGAGTCCGACCATGCGCGCATGGGTTACCTGGCGGAGCGCGGCTTTGCGGGCTGCCGCGTGGATGTGCGCGGCACGGGCAGCAGCGCCGGCGTGGCGCTGGACGAGTACACGGCTGCCGAGACGCTGGATGGCTTTGATGTGGTGGCGTGGCTGGCGGCGCAGGCGTGGTGCAATGGCAGCGTGGGCATGTGGGGCATCAGCTACGGCGGCTTCACCGCCATTCAGGTGGCCATGCTGCAGCCGCCGGCGCTCAAGGCCATCCTGCCCATGTACGCCAGCGCGGACCGCTACACAGATGATGTGCATTATCTGGGCGGCTGCAAGACTGTGAGTGAGATGCTCGGCTATACGCTCAGCCAGATTGGCATGAACGCGCTGCCGCCAGTGCCATCCATTGCGCAAGCCGGCTGGCTGCCGCAGTGGCGGGCGCGCTTGGAGCAAACGCCGCCGTGGCTGCTGAACAATTTACGCCAGCAACAAGACGGTGAGTACTGGCGGCGCGGATCGCTGGCGCCCGATTATGGCCGCATCAAGTGCGCGCTGCTGCTGGTTGGCGGCTGGAATGACGGCTACACCAACAGCGCGCTGCGCATGCTGCGGCATTGCAGCGCACCACGCCGCGCCATCATCGGCCCGTGGAGCCACACGCTGCCGCACGCACCGTTCCCCGGCCCGGCGCTGGATTGGATGCACGAGATGGTGCGCTTCTTTGGGCACTGGCTGCGTGGCGACCAAAACGGTGTGATGGCGGAGCCCGCCTTGCTGTACTACGAAACTGCGCATTCAGCCCCGCAGCCTTTTCCGCTGCAGCTGCCGGGCAGCTGGCAGGCTACCGATGCGTACGGCAGTTTGCAAACAGCCGGCGCCACGCTGTGGCTGGGCAGCGCCGCACTGTGTGCAAGCGCTCCCGCCCAGGCGGGCGTGGCGCACTACGCGCATCGCCCGGCGCATGGCACGCATGCATCCCTGTGCTGGGGTCCCGGCGGGCTGCCCACCGGATTGGCGCGTGACCTGCGCGCGGACGACGCGCTTGTACCGTTCTTTACCTCTGCGCCGCTGGCTGAGCCGCTGCGTGTGCTGGGCAACCCGTACGCAGTGCTCTTTGTCTCCAGCAGCGCGCCGGTTGCGGCTGTGGTTGTGCGCCTCAGTGAGGTTGCACCAGATGGCGCCGCAACCTTGGTGAGCACCGGCATCCTTAATCTGGCGCACCGCGCGGGGCATGCGCAGCCGCAGGCGCTGGAGCCCGGCGTGGTGTATGAAGTGCACGTGGAGCTGAAGGGCATCGGGCATCAGTTTTCCGCGGGCAATGCGCTGCGCTTGAGCGTGAGCAGCGGCTGGTGGCCGGTGCTGTGGCCCACGCCGCACGCAGCGCATAACCAGCTGCATTGGGGCGCAGACTGCCCCGCGCGCCTGGAGCTGCCGCTGGCCCCGGCCGGGCAGCCGCTGCCGGCGTTGAAGTTCACGCCGCCGGACAGTGTGCCCGGCGGTGCCTGCAGCGAGCTGCCGCCGCGCTACCAGGTGATTGAGGATGTGCTGGCCGACACCGTAACGGTCAGCGTATTTAGCGGCGACCGCAACGAGCTTGCAGACGGCATCAGCTTGAGTGTTTCAGAATTGATGGAGATGACCGCCCACAACATTGACCCGGCGGTTGTGAGCGTGGCTACCGACATTCATTATGATCTTGCCCAAGCCGGAAATGTTGCCGCTGCACATGTGCATGGCACCATCAAAAGTACCGCCACCCACTTTCATGTGGACCTGCACTTGCGCACCACCTGGCAGGGCGAGGTGTTCTTTGAGCGCGCGTGGGTAGAGGCGATTGCGCGTGACTGGCTCTAGCGCGCTGCCGGAAGCGCACGCGCGGAGCACTGGCGCGGCTGCACGGCGCGTGCTCGTGGGCGCAGCCTTGGCTGCCGGTTTTCTGCGCGCGTTTGCGCAAATGATTTATTCCGGCGCGCTTGTGTCAATGAGCAGCGATTTGCACACCAGCCCGGCCGGCATCGGCCTCACCATTTCCGTTTATGGATTAAGCGTGGCCGTGTGCCAGATCATTTTTGGGCCGCTGGTCGACCGGTTTTCTTCAAAGTGGATTTTGGGCGCGGGCATGTTGTTGTTTACGGCCGGCAGCTGGTGGGGGCAGGCGGCTGCCGGCTTGGCAGAGCTGCTGGCTGCGCGCTGCCTGCAGGGCGTTGGTATTGCAGCTGCGGTCGCCGTGGGCGTCGCCTCCATCGCTGATGCGTATGGGCCGGGGCAGCGCGGCTATGCCATGGGCCTATTTACAATGTCCAACTCGCTGGGTGCCAGCGTGGCGCCGCTGCTGGGCAGTGCCATTGCGCTTTGGTTTGGCTGGCGCGGCGATTTTTGGGCGCTGGCAGCGTGCGGGCTTGTGGTGCTGCTGCTGGTGCTGTGGCAGCTGCCGGCCCGGCCCGCGCCCGCGCAGCGCGTGGGTTTGCAGGCACTGCTGCAGATTGTGCGGCTGCCGGCAACTGCGGCCGCGCTGGCGTTTGGTTGTGCGCAGTACTACGCCATCTACACCTACCATGCGCTGCTGCCCTTTATGCTGGTGCAGCGCATGCGCATGCCGGAAAGCTGGGCGGGCGTTTTCCAGGCCCTGCTGCCGTTGAGTGTGACCGTGGGCTCGTTGTGGGGCGGACGGCTGGCGGACCGGCATGGGGCGCTGCGAATTTTGCAAGGCAGCGCAGCGTTGGGTGCGCTGGCTTACAGCCCGCTGCTGGTTGTTAGCTTGCTGGCGGCCCCGGGCTTTTCGCCGGTATGGGCGGCGCTTGCTGTAAGCCTGTTCGGCATTGTGGTGGGCGCGGGCTTTCCCGCGCAGCTGAGCCTGATGGTGGAGCACTTTCCGGCGCTGCGTGCCACCGCGGGCACGCTGCAGTTGTTTGCGCGGGCACTGGGCTCAACGCTGGCACCGGTTTTGGCCGGCTTGCTCAGCCAGCGCGGGAGCCAGCCGCTTGCGTTTGGGTTTGCGCTGCTGGTGCTGCTGGGCAGCAGCGCTTTCGGGCGGCTGCAGCTGCAGCGCAGCCGGCTGCCAAACAGCGTTTAGCGCGCTACGGGCAGCGCGCTCACACGCGGCCCCACAGCCGCCAGCGTGCCGGCCAGCGGGCGCGCCGCAAGCGTTGCGCGGCCAGCGCGGCGCTGATCGCAATCAAGGTTCCACCTGCCAGCTGCAGCGGCAGCAGCCGGTCCCCCAGAAAAAGTACCGACCACAGCACACTCAGCAGCGTCTCCAGCGGGGTCAGCAGAGCCATTTGCGAGCTGCCCATCACGCGCACCGCGCTGAACTGTGCCAGGCGCGCAAAGAATGTGGTGACCACCGCCATCACCGCCAGCAACAGCCAGCCGGTGGCCGTTGGTGCGGACCACGGAATCCCCTGCCAGATCCAAAACGCAAAGATGCCCAAGCCGATGCCCAGCGAGTTGTAAAAGGTGACGGACAGCGCGTCCTCGGCTTGCAGGAACCACTGCACCAGTGCCATCTGCAGCGCCGACACCAGCACCGTGCAAAGTACAAGCAGCACGCCCAGCGTGTCCGAGCTGCCGCCGGGGTCGATGAGCAGATATGCGCCGCCGATGCCCAGCGCCAGCCGCACAAAGTGGCGCTGCGTAAAGCGCTCGCCGCGCAGCGCCAGCAGCCCCAGCAATGCCAAGGGGTAGAGCGAAAACAGCATGGATGCGATGGAAGTGCTGAGGCGCGTGAGCGACCAGAAGAAGCACAGCATGCTGATGCTGTTGATCAGGCCGGCGCCAAGTGCCACTGCCAGGCTGCGCGGCGGCATCACAAAGCGCGCGGGGGCCGCGAATGCAATTGCTGCAGCCATCAACACAAGTGTGATGGCAAAGCGCGCCACCAGCATTGTGGTGGGGTCCACGCCCTGCCGGATGAGCGTGGTGGCCAGCGGCGAAGAAAGGCTGAAGGCAAACGTGGAGCACAGCATCATGGCCCAGCCAAACACACGCGAAGGGATGGGCGCAGCATGCTGCGAAATTTCAAGTGTGTTTGCCGGCATTTGTTTGGGCTGGTTCCTGCGCAATCTATGCAGCCGCGCGGATTGCAGTATGTTAACACTTGCTTCTCAGCTGCGGCGTGGGGCCGCGGCGTACGCCAGCAATCGTTTGGGGCTGCAACCTTTCCGGCCGGGTTGGAGGATAATATTCACATGCAAATTTTCTGCGCAGCTTTCTGTGCTTCGGCGGAAGTTCCATGAATTCCGGCGCGCCCGCCAACCCCAGCGCTTGGGCCGGTTACTGGAATGCACCCACCATCTGGAGTAATTCAGCGCTCTGGCACCGGCAGATGCAGGTGCTACTGGAGCAGATCCGGCCGTTCGTTGAGTTTTCCGCAACTGACCGGGTGCTGGATTTTGGCTGCGGGTCTGGTTTTTTCGCTGCGCAAATGCAAGGGCGCGTCAAGCAGATTGTCTGCGCCGATCTGTCGCAGCATTCGGTTGAGCTGTGCCGGCAGAAGTTTGCCGGCCGGAGTGATGTTGCGGTTGTGAAGCTGACGGGCGATCTGGCGGATCTTGCAGCCCTTGGGCCGGGCTGCACGAAGACGCTGTGCTTGAGCGTGATCCAGTATTTTCCGTCGCTGGAATATTTGGATGCCTTTATCGCAGCGGTTGGGAAAATATCGGTGCGCGGTGCGCAGCTTATTCTGGTGGATGTGGGCGAGGCACAGCGCACTTGGCGTGAACGGCTGTTGACGGTGCTGTTTACCATCCGGCACGGAATGTTTTGGCAGGTGGCAGCCAAGCTCGTGCAGCTTCAGTTTTCCGATGCTGACTACAAGGCAGTTCTGGGCAGTGCTGGCCACTTGGAAATTCCACACGAGTATTTTGCGGCGGTGCAAGCGCGCTTGGGGGTGCAGGTGACCGAGATTCCGCGCCAGCTCACACTGAATGCAAATCGCAAGAGCTACATAATCGAGTTTGCTTAGCGCGCCACGGGCGCGGTTGTGCAGCTGTTCGAATACATGTAAATGAAGTTTTCCGCCAACCTTGGATTTTTGTTTGCGGACCGTGGCCTTGTGGCACGCATTAGCGCGGCGGCTAGCTGCGGCTTTGAGGCGGTGGAGCTGCACTGGCCGTACGATGTACCCGCTGCGCAGATCAGCGCGGCACTGCGCGCGTCAAGCGTGCGTTTGATTGCACTTAATACTGCGCCGGGCAATGTTGGCGCGGGAGAATTCGGGCTGGCAGCCGTGCCCGGGCGTGCACAAGAATTTCGGCAGTCCATGCATCAGGCGCTGGACTATGCTGTGGCAACAAGTGCGGGCGCAGTGCATTGCATGGCGGGGCTGGTTGGAGCGCAAGGTTTAGCGGCAGCAGAACAGTGCTTCGTGGAAAATTTGCAGATTGCATCTGACATGGCTGCGCAAGCCGGTGTTGAGCTGCTGGTGGAGCCGATCAACACGCGCGACAAGCCGGGCTATGTCCTGACTACTGTGGAGCAGGCGGCGGACATCATTGGGCGCACCGGCCGGCAGAACATCAAAATTATGTTTGACTGTTATCACGTGCAGATTATGCAGGGCGACCTGACGCGCCGCCTGCAGCAACAGCTTGAGCTGATCGGGCATGTGCAGATTGCGGCAGTGCCAAGCCGGGGCGAGCCGCACGCGGGCGAGGTCAACTACCCGCACATCATGGCCACTCTGCAGCGCCTCGGTTATACCGGTTGGATTGGCGCAGAGTACAAACCAGCAGGCCGCACAGAAGATGGGCTTGGCTGGCGTTCGGCATTAAATCCGGCGTAGTGATTCTTAGGAGTGCAAGCGCAGGCAGCTGTTTTCTGGCGCATGCCGTACAGTGACTTCGATTCAAATTAATCAAGTGAGGGTTATGTGGCTGCAACTACCAAAACTGCGATTGTGACTGGCGCCGGTTCCGGCATTGGCCGCGCTGTGGCGGTTGCCCTTGCGGGCCGTGGTTTCGCGGTGGTACTTGCCGGCCGCCGGCAAGCTGCGCTGGATGAAACGCTGGCGTTGCTGGGCAGCGCGCGCGCCAGCTGCCGGGCCGTGGCCGCGGATGTAACCGATGAGGCGGCTGTTGAGATGCTCTTCGCGCGCACGCAAGCAGACTTTGGGCGTTTGGACTTGTTGTTTAACAATGCGGGCGTGAGTGCGCCCGGCGTTTTATTGGAAGATATAACTGCGGCACAGTGGAGCACGGTGCTGGCGGTCAACCTCACCGGTGTATTTCTGTGCACCCGCGCGGCTTTCCGGTTGATGAAAGCCCAGCAGCCGCGCGGCGGCCGCATCATAAACAACGGTTCGATTTCTGCGCATGTGCCGCGGCCCAATTCCGCGCCGTATACCGCCAGCAAGCACGCCATCACCGGGCTCACGCGCTCCACGGCACTGGATGGGCGCAAGTATGACATTGCCTGCGGGCAGATTGATATTGGCAATGCGGCCAGCGAGATGACAGAGCGCATGCAGGCTGGTGTGCCGCAAGCCAACGGGTCGCAGGCGGTGGAACCGACGATGGATGTGTCCCTGGTTGCGGACGCGGTGCTTTACATGGCTGGTTTGCCGCTGGATGCCAATGTACAGTTTATGACGGTGATGGCGACAAAAATGCCGTTTATCGGGCGCGGTTAATTTTTTAATCGCTGGCCTGTCACGCTTGCGCGTGGTGGGTGAGCTGGGTGTCCGTTTAGTTTGTGCACCCTATGCAGCGCCACGGTTTTTACCATAGAGCTTAAAATCCAGTTATGAATTTCAAAAACGATAGAGGCGCTGCGGCTCCTGTGCCTTCCACTGCCGAAGAAAGCTTGCACCACGCATCAGACGATGGCACGGTCACGAGGCGCTCTGAGTTCAGCAGCGGCGTCAGGGCGCAGTTGCCAATGCTGCTGGCCGTCTTTCCATTTGGCTTGCTCTTTGGCGCGGTTGCACGCGATGCGGGGCTTTCGCCGCTGGCAGCGCTTGCCACTTCGTCAGTAATCTTTGCAGGCTCGGCACAGTTTGTGGCGGTGAGCTTATACCGGGATCTGAGCCCGGCGGTTGTGATGGTGCTCACAATTTTTATCGTCAACTTGCGCCACTCGTTGTACAGTGCCTCGCTTGCGCAGGATTTGCGCCACTTGCGCGCGCACTGGAAGTGGCTGCTTGCATATCTGCTTACGGATGAGGCGTACGCAGTGGTGATTACGCACTACAACGCCACCGCGCGCCAGCCGCAGTTTCACGCCCACCGCCACTGGTATTTTTTTGGCACGGCGATTACGCTGTGGTGCAGCTGGCAGATTAGCACCGCGCTTGGGATTCTGGTTGGGGGGCAGATCCCGCCCGGGCTGCTGCTTGATTTCGTTGTGCCGCTGACCTTCATTGCACTGCTAATTCCGGCGCTGGCCGACCGGGCGGGCGTGGCTGCTGCGCTGGTGGCTGGCGCCGTGGCTGCAGCCGGCGCGGGTTGGCCTTACAAGCTGGGTTTGTTTGCGGCTGCGCTGGCGGGCATTGCGGCCGGCGTACTGCTGGAAAATTTGCGCGCGCGCGAAGTGCATTCAAACGCAGAAGGGGCGGCGCATGACTGACGCCTACATCTGGCTGACGATGGCTGGCATGGGCGCCGTTACGTTTGCCACGCGCCTTGTGCCGATTGTGCTGCTCGAAAAATTACATCCGCACAATGCGTGGCAGCGCGCCTTGCGCTTTGTGCCGCCGGCTGTGCTCGCCGCAATTATTGTGCCGGAGCTCACCGCTGGCGGCAACGCGCTGCT
>OFRL01000946.1_pt1 | contig 10945 bp, 8 predicted proteins | sample 1543121 | NCBI WGS metagenome assembly OFRL01 (sample SAMN07774228, study PRJEB24372) | wastewater metagenome | isolation source: Lake Maggiore Cannobio | place: Italy: Cannobio | collected 2016-01
ACACCTTTATGGCCGGGGCCCTCATTACGCTGGTTGTTGGCGGTGTGATCCTTGCGCGCAGGTTTGGCGGCGGACTCGCACCGTGGGCGTGGGGCGGCGTTGCCTTTGTCTTAAGTCAGGCGGCGCGCCTTCCGGCACTCACACTGATCAGCGCGCTCGTCATTGGTAACGCAGCGCCGGAGAGTGGCAGCGCCACATGGGCGCTCTCCGTGGTTGTTGCTTCGCTCACCGCTGGCATCTTCGAAGAGGGGAGTCGCGCACTGATCCTCGCCACCGCCGCAAAGCGTGTGCGCAGCGAAGGTTCAGGGATCGCCTTCGGACTTGGCCATGCAGCGATTGAAGCGCTGATCTTCACGCTTCTGCCATCATTTGCGGCAATCGCGCTCTTGAGCGGCGCCGCAGACGGAAGCATCTACGAGAATCTGTCGGCCGAGTCGAGTGAGTCGCTCACCACTGCTGTCACCTTCCTCTCGGGACATAACATTGGCGTTGCCACCCTCGCGATCACTGAGCGCATCTTCGCCACCGTGCTGCACATCACGTTGACGCTCTTCGTCCTTCGCGCCGTGCAACAGGGGGGTGGGAAGCGCGATCTTGCGCGACGACTCGTCCTACCGATCGCGCTGCATACGGTTGCAAATCTGAGCACCGTACTCCTCCTCCCAGTCATCGGGGTCCTTGGAGCCGAGGCCCTCTTCGCTGCGGTGACGCTAGGTGTGGTCGCCCACTACTGGCGTACACGACGAGGGAGTAGCCCTACGGTGTAGGAGTTGGTGCTGGTTCGCAGGCATCGCCGATCCCGTTCGCATCGCTATCAATCTGGTCAGGGTTGAACACGTCAGGACAGTTGTCGACCTCGTCCAACACTCCGTCACCATCGACATCGCCATCAACCGGGTAGCCCTCTGGGACCTGTAGTTCGGCGCAGTTTTCGCCGATCACGCGCTCGCCGCCGTACTGCTTGTTCCAAAGGAAGATGCGCGGCACCTGCTCGCTGCAGACGATCTCATACGCAAGGTTAAGCCCAACGTAGCGCCAGTGCCACGGCTCACTGCCGTAGCAGCTCAGCGCCACGCGCTTCGCCCCAGCTGGGTACGAACGGACGAAGCCAAACTTGTACGCGTTCTCTGTGAGCCAGACCGCGGTTGGCGATGTAGCAAATGAGGCGCTCCCCCATGGTGCACCAGCACCCAGGGTCCCAAGATCTACCGCCGTCCCGAGCTGGTGCTCGGAGTGTCCAGGAATCGCACTGTACTTTCTCGCGAGCTGCAGCCCTGACTGTTCCACCCAGTAGGCGAACGTTGTCTTCTGCGTCTGGTAGGAGCGATATGCGGAAATGATGCGCAGCTGAACCTCCGCCTCACGCGCAGCGAGGAACATGCTTCGGAGCGCCGTTGCCGCGCTGCGACGCAACAAGAAAACGCCCTTCGTTGGCGAGGCAACCGCCTGTGTGGTGATCCACGTCAGCGTTGTTGGAACATAGTTCGACGGGAGTCGGTACATCGGATCGAGTACCGATGTTGCCCACTGCTTTCGTAGACGTTCCTTGGTGAGCTCCTCGCCCTCAATCGCAACCGTCGTCGCGTTGAAGGTCACCTTGCGCGCCAGAATCGTTGCGCAGCTCGGGATCTCCGGGATCGCGTTGTCGGTCGCTGCAACAGCGAGTGGCGAGGCGCCGTTCACGACAAGACCCCCAGCGACAAGGAGCAAAGCGAGCAGAAAAGAGCGGAGACGAGTCTGTAGGTGCAACCGATAATTCATGGAGAGAGTTTGGCGCATCCGATCAGGCGGCGAGTCGCTGACCGTAAAGATGAGCGCTACGAACGCTTTGCGCTTCGGCGTGAGTGCATGATGGAGGCGACGATTGCGACGGTCAGGATGGAGATCACGATCACAAGGCTCACGAGTGGTGGAACCTTCCAGTCGTGATTGATCGCTGGGAGGATCATCTTTGCGCCGATCCACATCAAGACAAAGGCGAGTCCCGCCCCGAGGTAGTGGAACTGATCCCGCGCGTTTGCGAGCAGGAAGTACATGTTCCTTAGGCCAAGGATTGCGAATGCGTTTGAGGTGAAGACGATGAATGGATCAAGCGTGATGCCGAAGATGGCGGGGATGCTGTCCACCGCAAAGATCAGGTCAATGATGCCGATGACGACGATGGTGAGGAAGATTGGCGTGAACTTCTTGACACCGTTGACGGTGACGCGGAAGCGCTCCTCGTTGTAGTCCTCAGTGACGTGGATAAAGCGCTTGGCAAACTTCACCGCGGAAGGTTCCCCCTCACCCGCATGGCCCCCAGATCGCAACATGGCGACGCCGGTCCAGAGCAGGAAGGCGCCGAAGACCCAGATGATCCACTCAAACTGCGCGATGAGCGATGCGCCGATCAGGATCATGATCCCGCGCAAGACGAGGGCAATCAAGATCCCCCACATCAGTGCGAGCTGCTGCAACTTCTTCGGTGTCTTCAGCGCCGAAAAAATGATGGTGAAGACGAAAATGTTGTCTACCGAGAGCGATTTCTCTACAAGGTAGCCAACAAAGTACTCGGTGGTCTTTGTGCCGTCGTTCCAATAGAACTGCATGCCAATACCGAAGAGGATGGCGAGGACGATCCAGACGAGTGTCCAGGCGGCCGCCTCCTTGACCGGGACAACGTGGGTCCCCTTTCGGCGCAGGAGGCCAAAGTCGATAGCAAGCGCGCCGATGATGAAGATGCCGAAGCCGAGGCCAAGCGGAGTGAAAAGCTCGTTCTCGCCCACGCGTCCCTCCTACTTCAGCGGCAATACGCCAGTCCATAGATGGTAGCGGAGGGGGCGTACGGGGGCTAAAAGGAGGCTGGAGCCGATGGTGAGGATTGAACTCACGACCTGCTGTTTACGAAACAGCTGCTCTACCACTGAGCTACATCGGCGCCGGAGGGGGATTGTAGCGGAGCGACTCACGGCAAGGGTGCGCAAGCCCCATGAGCGTGCGGGATACGCCTAAGCGCCCGTCTACTTGAGGTTGAGGCCTCGGAGATTATTGTCGCAGGTGAGGTGCGCGCGGAGATCAAGGCCCTTGCAGAGGACGTGATCGCAGACCAGCGCGCCGAGATTCAGCAGATGGAGGCGTGGCTCGCGAGCTGGTAGCGCCTTGGGCGCTTCGTGTCGTTACGAAGCGACGATGACAGGAGCCTTTAGCTGTGCTGTGAGTTGGTCGAGCTTCATGCCACGAAGGCGTTCAGCGAGGCCTGGCTTCGCTGCCTCTGGAGGCAAGACATAGATTCCGCCACCAAATCGTTGGCCCGCTTCAGCAAGACCATCCGCCCCAGACTTTACGGGGAACCAACCGCCAGCGTCGATCTCCATGAGCCGTGCCGCCTCAAGAAATGCGACCAGAGGACCGCGGCCTTCGCGGCGAGCAACATCTTCGCTGAATAGTCGATCGGGGGATGGTCGATCCGGGTGATCTCCTCGCAGGTCGCCATAAGGGCTGGAGAAACCCTCCGCGCTGCGGTCAACAAGGATCATTGAACGGTGATGTTTTCGTGCGATTGCGGCACCAACAAGAAAGGCGCGGCGATCATCATCTCGCCCAACGGCAATGACTACGGATCCATCCGCCATATCTACCTGTGGCGCGGAAGTTTCGTTGACCGCTGAGATGAGCGAAACGGCGGTGGCGGAGGGGACGGGGGGCGCTGGCGGTGGAAGCGGACGGGCAACTCCGTCGAGGGCAGTAATGAGCAGCGCAACGACTCCTGGATCGTCGCTGACGAAGCCAACAAATCGCTTCCCCACGGTTGCGGCTCCGCCCATTCCGAACTGCGCTGGATCGCCCAACTCGTAGCTGACAAAAGCCAACTGTTCAGGATCGTCTGAGGCGAGCACCCACTGATTGGCGAGTGCGCGTGTATCTGGTTGCAGCTCACGGTAGTCGAGCGCCTCAAGTTTTGGGCTCGCTGGTTTCGCACCAGTTGCGAAGACCGTTAGCTTGGTCCCAGCGTCAAGCAGCTTTCCGTATCGCTCAATTTCAACCGCAAGTTTGGCTGCAGTCTGAAATCCGGTGAGGAGCCTGCCGCCGCGCGAAGCACGCTCAATTTCTCGCGTGGTGCGCAACATCTCGCGTGCGTCGTAGGTGAACCGCGTGACGTCCGGCGCACGACCGAGCTCCACCGCAAGGCGGCGACCAATCTCAAAGATCCCTGCGTCGTCATTAGCCTCGGGGAACGTCCAGTCCATACCAATTATGATGCCATATCTGCGCACGGACGCTATTTGGGCACTCGCTGGTCCGGCGCCGTTGACTGGACGCCGCCCCAGAACTGACTTGAACTCTTACTGGAAGTTGCCCACGTCCTCCCCGACGTCCTCCCCGACGATCCGTGGCAGTTCGACGCCTTCCGCGCTAACGTTTAGCCATGGCAACCGCACGACGCTTCTGGATTGACACCGACACGGCCTCTGATGACGCCGTGGCGATGGTGATGGCCTTTAAGAACCCAGCCGTTGAGGTGGTGGGGATCTCCGTGGTTGCGGGGAACGTTCCACTCCCGCAGGCGACGCAGATCGCGCTCTATACGGCAGAGATTTGTGGTGCCAAGGTGCCGATCCATGCTGGCGCAGATCGAGCGCTCGTTCGATCGTTCGTCACCGCGCAGAACGTGCATGGCAGCGACGGCATGGGCGACATCGGCCTTCCGCTCGGCGGACGCACGCCAACATCAACGGATGGCGTACAGGCGCTGATCAACGCCTTTCGCGCGAATCCGGGCACCATGGATCTCGTCACACTCGGACCGCTCACTAATGTTGCGCTTGCAATTCGCGCTGAGCCAAAGTTCGCCTCGTGGGTGCGCCGCTGCGTGATGATGGGTGGAACTGGCGTGCTCCCTGGCAACATCACGCCACTCGCAGAGTTCAACTTCTGGGTTGATCCGGAGGCGGCGCAAATCGTCTTTGAGTCTGGGATGCCGCTAGAGATGGTTGGGTGGGACGTCTCTGTAGCGGATGCGGTGATCTCTGACGCGCTCGCTGCGGAGATTCGTGCGCTCGGCCCACTCGGCGCATTCTGCGTAGATATTCAGAAGGTGCTGCGCGAGTTCTGCAGGAACGAGACGAAGCTTGATGGGTTTGATCTCCCCGATCCGATCGCGATGGCGGTGGCGATCGAACCAGACATGGCCACGAGCGAAGCGCACCTGCGTGTGGAGATCATGCTCGGTGAAGGGCACGTGCGCGGCCAATCGATGGTGGATCATCTCGGCGGCACAAAGCGCGAGCCGAACTGCCGCGTGGTGTATCGAGTAGATCGCGAGCGATTTGTTGGTGCGCTGAAGGCGGCCTGTAGCGCGAGCTAGATTCGGCGCGCCACGCTATCAATAAACCCAAGGATGCCGTACTGACGCGAACGGACGCCAACGCGCCAACGCCAGACAGTTGCAACCCCCTTCAACAGCAGAAACGCACCGAGCGCGCCGAGTGTGCGTGTCAGGATGTCGTGGATGTCTACGCGGTACGGCGGAACCAGGCCGCTCAACAGATTGGTCACCGCTTGGCTGACTTCAAGGCCGATCGCCATGATGCCAATCACCGCAATGAGTGCGCGTCGAGCATCGCCGTAGAGTGCGAGCGTGGCAAGGAAGTAGGTCGTCCCGCCGATCAACATCTGCATGGGGAGCCAGGCTGTGCTCAGAAGCGCTGGATCAAATTGAACGAGAGGGATGAGGCGAATAACATCCGTTCCTAGCGGCGCCCGCGCCCACTCGGAGTTTGGGAAGCCGAACGGGGCCCAGATGTAGGCAACGAGAACGGCGAAGGCGATGGTGCTGACCTGCGTGCCGCGGCTCTTAATGATGCGCTGTTGACTCTGCACATAGAAGACAACCAGGAAGCTCGTGAGCCCCCCAAAAATCCCCATCCAATCTAACGTGCCAACGTTAAACATGAGGGGATAATAGCAAAGCAACGAGGTCTGCCTCCTGCGGGTTTAGTGAGAGCCGAGCGCGCATGCTGTCCAACGTGGATGCCGTTTGGGCAGAGTAGAATGCGCTCAATGAAACGCACCGCACCCTACCTGCGTCCGCGATTCTCCTACTGATGGGCGGCGGCATAGGACCAGGAAGAGGTGGCGGACACCCGTTCGGTGGGGAGGAAACGGGGCCAACAAAGCCGGTTGGCGCTGTACTTCCGCTGCTGCGTCGCGCCACGCACTTCTTCGGACCGTATCGCGGCAGGCTCGCCATCATCGGCGCTGCGATCCTTGGCTCGAGCATCCTTGGTCTCGCCAACCCGTACCTACTGAAACTCCTCATTGACGACGCGATCCCGAAGAGGGATATCGGCCTCCTCGCCATCTACGCAGGGCTGATGGTGGTAGTCCCCATCATTAACGGCGGGATCGGGCTGGCGCAGGCGTGGCTTACCGCATCGGTAGGTCAGTTCGTGATGCGCGACTTGCGCAATGCGCTCTTCACGCATGTGCAATCGATGCCGATCCGATTCTTTGCGGAGACGCGAACCGGCGAAATCCAGAGCCGACTCACCAACGATGTCTCAGGTGTGCAGTCGGTTGTCTCTGATGCGGCGGCGAACCTCGCCTCCAGCATCGCGGTGGTGCTCTCCACGCTCGTTGCGATGACACTCATTGATTGGCGCCTGACAGCGGTGAGCCTCTCCGTTGCGCCGATCTTCCTCTACTTCAGCTCAAAGGCATCTGCTGCGCGGCGTAAGGCGAGTGCCGAGGTGCAGAGTGCGCTCGCCGACCTCACCTCGATCGCCGAAGAGCACCTCTCCGTCGGCGGCGCGCTCTTAGCCAAGTCGTTCGGTCGTGCGGAAGCGGGAGCTGAGCGCTTCACACAACGCTCGGGTGATCTTGCAACGCTGCAGCTACGACAGGCACTCACCGGCCGCTGGGTCGGCGTGGTGGTGCAAGTGGTCTTCAGCGGCATTCCAGCGCTCGTCTACTTTGTTTCAGGAACGCTGGCGGCAACCGGGGCACCGGACGCGCCAACAATCGGTGACATCGTCGCCTTCACCACACTGCAGAGCCGCCTCTTCTTCCCACTCGCGTCGCTCCTCGGCCTTCAGGTGGAGATCGGCGGAAGCCTCGCACTCTTTGAGCGCATCTTTGCGTACCTCGATCTTGTGCCCGAGATTGTTGATGCGCCTGACGCTGCACAGTTGCAACGTGCAAACGTGCGTGGCGGAGTAGAGCTACGCAACGTTTCGTTCCGATATCCGCAGCCGCCAGGCGCAGACACCTCAGCGCGCCGCGACACCTTTGCACTGCAAGAGATCACCTTCAGCGCCGAACCGGGAAGCCTCACCGCACTTGTTGGGCCATCTGGTTCTGGGAAGAGCACCATTCTCAGTTTGATTCCACGATTCTGGGATACGAAGAGTGGGCGCGTGCTGATTGATAGACGCGACGTGCGGCAGATCAAACTCGCGTCACTTGGTGAGATGATCGGCGTAGTCACGCAAGAGACGCACCTCTTACATGCAAGCATTGGCGACAACTTGCGCTACGCGCGACCAGATGCAACGGACCAGCAGCTCTGGGCGGCACTTCAGGGTGCATCACTTGATGCTCGCGTTCACGAGCTACCGCAGGGGCTCAACACGATTGTTGGCGAGCGCGGCTACAAACTCTCTGGCGGTGAGCGACAGCGCCTGGCGCTTGCACGTGTCCTCTTAAAGGATCCGCCGATCTTGCTCCTTGACGAAGCAACGTCTGCGCTCGACTCCGTCTCTGAGCGACACGTTCAGGAGGCGCTGGAGCGCGCCATGCACGGCCGCACCACGATTGCCGTTGCGCACCGCCTCAGCACCGTTGCCTCTGCCGATCAGATCCTTGTTCTCGACCACGGTTCGATCGTGGAGCGCGGCCGCCACGACGAGCTGCGCCGCGCCGGTGGCCTCTACGCCTCGCTCGCCGCGATGCAGTTCGGTATCACCGACCCCGCCTGATACGCTCTCCGCCATGGGAGCCACAAGTCACGGCGTGCCAGCGATTCGGCTGGAGGGGATCACGAAGCAATTCGGCGGAGCGAGTGACGCTGCGGCGGTTGCTGGGATTGACCTTGAGGTGAGAGACGGCGAGTTCTTCTCGCTGCTCGGCCCATCCGGCTCAGGGAAGACAACCACGCTGCGCATGATTGCCGGCTTTGAGCGACCAACCTCTGGCCGCATCTTCCTTCACGGCGAAGATGTCACCGATCTTCCGCCATTTGATCGCGACGTCAACACTGTCTTCCAGGATTACGCCCTCTTCCCGCACATGAGCGTCGCGGAGAATGTTGCCTACGGGCTTGAGGTGCGCCACGTTCCATCTTCCGAACGTGCGGTGCGCGTTAAGGATGCGCTGCGCATGGTGCGCCTTGAGGGGTACGACTCGCGCCGCCCAGCACAACTCTCCGGCGGCCAACGACAGCGCGTTGCACTTGCGCGCGCGCTCGTCAATCGTCCCCGCGTCCTCCTCCTTGATGAACCGCTCGGCGCGCTTGACCTGAAGTTGCGCGAAGAGATGCAGATTGAGTTGAAGGCGATCCAGAGTGAGGTCGGCATCACCTTCATCTACGTCACCCACGATCAGCAGGAAGCGCTGACGATGAGCGATCGGCTCGCCGTCTTCAACCGCGGCCGCATTGAACAGATCGGTGCGCCGGCCGAGGTGTACGAACACCCTCTCACCGCCTTTGTTGCCGGCTTTGTGGGGAGCTCCAACCTGATCGCCGCGGAGGCGGCGCAGGCGCTCCTCGGCCAGAGGGGACGCTTTGCGATTCGGCCAGAGAAGATCCGCCTCGGCGAGCCTACGGACAAGGTGGGGGCGGACGAGCATTCTGCGCTCGGCAAGATCAAAACGGTGGTCTATCTAGGAGCCGAGACACGCTTTATCATCGCCTTAGACATGGGCGGCGACCTGATGGTGACGCAGCAGAACCTGAAGGAGTCGTCAATGGAGGCGCTCTCCGCGCAGGGTCGGGCGGTCCGACTCACGTGGAAGCGGGTACACGTGCTGACCCTTGCGGAAGATCCGCAGGTGGCTACAGCGTAGGTAGCGGAGGGAACATGAAGCGATTCAAGGGAGTAACCCTGTTGGCAGTACTCGCGCTCCTGGTAGCCGCGTGCGGCGGTAGCACCGGCGAGAGTGCCGCGCCATCGGGTGATGAGAAGCCGGCTGGTTGGCTCGAAGCGCTCGGTGAGGCCGAGGGCGAACTCAACCTCATTATCTGGCCAGGCTACGCAGAGCGCGGAGAGTACGAAGGCTTCAACTGGGTTGATCCGTTTGAAGCGGAGACCGGTTGCAAGGTCAACGTTACCGCGATGACTGACTCAAACAACGGCGTTCAGCTGCTCCAGTCGGGGCAGTATGACGGCGGTTCGTTCTCTGGCGACGCGTCAGTTCGACTGATGACGGCTGGTGACGTTGCGCCAGTCAATGTCGATTTGCTCTCAAATTATTCGGCAGTGTTTAGCGGCCTAAAGGATCAGGCGCACAACTCCAAGGACGGAATGCCGTACGGAGTGCCACACGGCCGCGGGCCAAACCTCTTGATGTGGAACACCGATGTCGTAACCACCGCCCCAACTTCGTGGGATGCGGTTTGGGACGGCACCGCTGCTGTCAACGGGAAGATCAGCATTTACGATTCGTCAATCTATATCGCCGATGCTGCAATCCACCTGATGGCAAAGCAACCAGAGCTTGGCATCAAGAACCCATACCAGCTCAACGAAGAGCAGTTCGCCGCCGCGATTGACCTGCTGGAGAAGCAGCGAGATCTTGGGGTGATCTACTGGGGTAGCTATGCCGACCAGGTTGCTGGCTTTGCAAGCGGCGATCTCGTGATCGGCACCACATGGCAGTTCATGGCAAACGTTCTCGGCGGCGACACAACTGCGCCGAAGGTCGAGACGGTGATGCCAGAAGAGGGGTCGACCGGCTGGTCAGACACCTGGATGATGGCAACAAAGGCCGCGAATCCAAACTGCATGTACCTCTGGATGAATCACATGATGTCCGCTGAGGCGAACGGCCAAGCGACAGTCTTCTTCGGTGAGGCTGCCACGAGCGTGGCTGCGTGTGATTACGCTGAGACGATCGCCCCGGGTCACTGCGAGCTGACCCATGCGAGCGACGAAGCGTACTGGGAGACCATTTGGTACTGGGCAACGCCGCGGGAAGACTGCGACGATGCCGATTCAGCAACGACCTGCAAGACCCAAGACGATTGGGTTGAAGCATGGACGACGCTGCGCGGCAACTGAGCTGCGTAGTTAGCGCTGAACCCGGACGGGGCCCCTCGAAGATGATGCATCTCGGGGGGCCCCGCCCTTTCCATTCGCAGGCGTCGCGATCATGATTCGGCGTATCACCGGCTGGTTCAACCGACACCCACGCGCAACCCTGGGCGCGCTCCTCGCTGGCCCGCTCGGCTGGATCAGCGTTGTCTATCTCGGTTCACTCCTCATCCTTTTGATGCACGCCTTCTGGTCGAAGGACTCGTTTACTGGGAAAGTAGAGCCGTTCAACTGGACGCTCGATGCCTTTGTGCAGATCTTGAGCAACCCCGTTTACTTTACGATTGCCGCACGCACCATCGGCATTGCACTCCTCGTGACCATCTCTGCAGCGGCAATTGCGCTGCCAGTGGCGTACTACATGGCGCGGATCGCCTCACCGAGGAAGCGCGCACTCCTCCTTGTCGCCGTGACCATGCCGCTCTGGGCCTCGTATCTCGTCAAGATCTACGCCTGGCGGACCATCCTTCAGACAAACGGCCTGCTTGGCTGGGCGATCTCACCGTTCGGGCTGGAGGGGCCCGGGCTAACCGAGATCGCAAACTCGTGGCTTGTTCTCACCTACCTCTGGCTCCCGTACATGATCCTTCCGGTGTATGCGGGACTTGAGCGAATTCCAAACTCGCTGCTTGAGGCCTCCGCTGACCTTGGCGGTC
>OFRL01000949.1_pt1 | contig 10899 bp, 12 predicted proteins | sample 1543121 | NCBI WGS metagenome assembly OFRL01 (sample SAMN07774228, study PRJEB24372) | wastewater metagenome | isolation source: Lake Maggiore Cannobio | place: Italy: Cannobio | collected 2016-01
GGCGCCGAGCGTCGCGATCACAAGCACGTGGCTCGGCTCGCCGGCATGTCCGCGGACGATGTAGCGGCCGTCGGCCGGGCCAAGCGGCCAGGGCGCTTCGACTTGAACAAACCGGAAGTTAAGTGGCTCGGGCAGGGACCAGCGAAGCTACCACCACGCGGCGCGTCGCAACAGCCCGCACAGCGGTACCGTGGAGCTTTAAGCGAGCAGTATGGGAGCCAGAAATGACCGACGAAACTGACGATGGACTAAAAGACCGACTGACACGCGGAAGCGAGGACGCAATTGGACGCCTCGCTCAAGAGCTGCTCGAGAACCCTCTCGTCAGTGGCGCGATTGGACGTGCCTTCGAGGCTCGTGAGCGAGCAACTCAGGCCCAAGAAGTGGCAATGGGGGCGCTCAACCTGCCTTCGGCCGCCGATCTTGAGCGACTCACGCGCCGTGTGCGCTCGGTTGCTCAGCGGCTCGAAGGGATCGAGGATTCAGTCGATCGCCTCGACGAGCGCTTCAACAAGAATTCCCAGATCTCGCTCGACGAGCGGCTCGCCGCGATCGACGAACGGCTGGCGGCAATTGAACTTTCGTTGCTCGCCGCCAAAAGCGCTTAGACGATTTAGCCGCTAGCCAGCAGCGCTGCCAGGCCGGCGCGGCCTAGCCGCTCGGTAGCGCGCTCGAGCGCGATTCCCTCGAGCCTCGCGCCGGCGCCTGCGGATGCGTCGCTAACCATCAGCAGCACGGCGAGGCGGATCGATCGCAGCTGCGCAACGGCTAGCAGTGCGGCAGCCTCCATCTCAACGGCGAGAGCCCCCGACGCCTTCCAACGCGCGGTTCGCTCAGTGCCGCGCTCGTAGAAGAGGTCGGCACTAACGACTAGGCCGCTGTGGTCGGCCTGCGCTGCCAGCAGCTCCGTCATCTGTCGGTCAGGAATTAGCGCTGCCTCGCCGGTTAGCGCCCGGCTGGTCCCGTCGGCGCCGCTGAGGTGATCGGCGCAGATCAGCTGCCCAAGCTCCAAAGAATCGTCAAGTGCGCCGCAGGATCCAACCCGAATCGCCCGCTCCAAACCGAGGTCGCAGAGCTCTTCGAGCACGATCGCCGCGCTTGGTCCGCCGATCCCATGGCTCATGATCGTCAGCGGTTCGCCATCTTCGGCCAAACCGCTGTAGCCCCAAAGCCCGCGGTTGTGGTTGAACATCTTCGGCTCGCTGATAAGTAGCTGCGCCAGCGCAAGGGCTCGGCCGGGATCGCCGGTAAGCAGCGCGCGCGGCGCGAGTGGGGCAGTTGGATGGACGTGGCGTGGCTCAGCAGAGATGACCGAGCGAGAGTATTGTGAAGTTATGTCCAAAGATCAGAAGAAGTCTTCAAAGAGCAAAAATAAGAAGCGCAGCTCACGCGGCGATCAGGTTCGCTCCGCCGTTGATCAGGCGTTTCAGACCGCCGGAGCGCAGCTGCGCCCGGATCGCGCTGCCGACATCGCCGACGAGCTAGCTGCCGCAGCGCAGCGAGTCCGCGACGCTGTTGGAGACGCGCTGCCGCCGACTACCGAAGATTTGAAGCGGCTTGAGGATCGACTCGCCGTGATCGAACGACGGATCGGCGCACTGGAGCGCTCGACGCCGGCCGGGTCGCGACGGACAGCGGCGAAGAAGCCTGCCGCCGCTCCACGCAAGAAGGCCGCTCCACGCAAGAAGGCGGCGCCACCTAAGCCAGCGAGCTGATGGCGGTTCAGTTCGACTCAACTGAGCAATTCCGCGCCGTCATCGACGGCGTGATGACGCTGATGAGCGAAGACCCGGAGATCGGGCCGAAGCTTCGCGACGCGGATGTACCCCAGCGTTATGAGTTCGATGACATGGACCTAGTAGTCAACGCTCGCGCCGCGCGCGAAGGTGAGCAAGGCAACCTCTACTGGGAGTGGAGCGACGAGGTTGACTGGGAGCCGAAAGTCAAACTGACGATGAGCTCCGAGGTAGCCAATCGCTACTTCCAAGGCAAAGAGAACGTGCCGGTTGCAATCGCGCGCAGGCGGATCAAGGCTGGCGGCGACGTAAAGTCGGCGCTTGAGCTGATCCCAATCACAAAGCCGGTCTACGGGCTTTACCGCTCGATGCTCGAAGCTGACTATCCGCAACTCGTAATCAAATAGCCGTTCGGTCGGTCGCGCAATGGACGACGAGCTAAGCAGCGAAGAGCAGCGCGGCGTCAGTGAGAGGCTCACAGGCGCCGAGGCTGCCGAGCGAGCCGGTGTTTCGCTCTCAACACTGCGCCGCTGGGTCGCGCTTGGGCTCTTCCCCAAGCACGACGTAGGCCAAGGTTGGGGGGCGAGCGCGATCGCTCAGGCTCGCTCGCTGGTCAAGCTGCGTGAGCGTGGCTACTCGATCGAACAGCTCCAGGAGGCGGTCGATCAGGGGCGGATCGTCGGCTACGGCGATGAACTGGTCGCCGAAATGGTTGGCGAACGGTTCACGCTCAAGCAGGCAGCGAAAGCGAGCGGCCTGAAGGCCGACGTGATCGCAGAGCTGATCGCCGCAACCGGGCTGCCCTCGGGCGCGCTCGATGACCTTGGAAGCGAGGACGTGGAGATCTTCAAACACTTCGCGACCGCGATTGAATCGGGCTTCCCGCGTGACGCGTTGCTGCAGACGGTCCGCGTTTACGGCCAGGCGGCCTCGAAGATCGCCGACGCCGAGGTTCGACTCGTCCACCTCCACGTTCACGAGCCGCTGCTGCGGAAGGGTGTTTCGAGCGAGCAGATCACCGATCAAATGGGCACGATCACCGGGGAGCTGTTGCCGCTCTTCTCGCCGGTGATCGATCACCTCCACCGCCGCTTCCTCAACCACTTTGTTGAGCAGGACATCGTCGGCCACATGGAGAATGAACCCGGCGGTGAGATCGGCCAGGTCCGCGTCGCGATCGCCTTCGCCGATCTCGCCGGTTACACGCAGCTGACGGAGGAGGTCGGCGACGAGGAGGCGGCAGGGATCGTCGAGCGCTTCGTAGCCAACGTCAATCAGTCGCTGCCCGACGAGGCAAGGATTTTGAAGACGATCGGTGACGAGGTGATGATCGTCTCTCCCGACGCCGGCTCACTGATCGATTGGGCGGTTGGTTTTCAGATCCTCAGCAATGAGCGGCCGCTGCCTCGAATTGGAATCCACTCTGGCAACGTGGTCTTTCGCGACGGCGACTACTTCGGGCGCGAGGTAAACCTCGCTGCCCGCGTTGCCGCGCGCGCAGCGGCTGGAGAGGTTCTTGTGACTTGGCCGGTGGTCGAGATGGCGGGAAAGCATCTTCAGTTCGAGCGGATCGGCGAAGTGAAACTGAAGGGCTTCAGCCACGCGACCGAGCTTTTCTTGGCCGACCCCGCGGGCGAGAATTAATGTCGTCCGTCCCGACAGACCAACTGCTCGAGCGGGTTCGCGACGGTGGCCTGCTTGAACCTGGCCAGGCAGTCATCGTCTGCCTCTCCGGCGGCCGCGATTCGGTCTGCCTGCTGGACATCGCAGTCGAACTCTGCGGCAGCGAAAACGTCGCTGCGCTGCACGTCAATTATGGCCTGCGCGAGCAAGCTGAAGATGATCAAGAGCTCTGCCGCGAGCTCTGCCAGCAGCTCGGCGTCGAGCTTACGGTCGAGCGCGCGAGCGCTCCGCGCGAAGGCAACGTTCAGGCCTGGGCGCGCGACGTGCGCTACGGACTCGGCGCGCAGCTCGCCAGCACCGCCGGCGCGCAGCTTGCTGCCGGTCACACCGCAAGCGACCAAGTTGAGACCGTGCTCTACCGCCTCGCTGCCTCACCGGGCCGCCGCTCGCTCGTTGGCATGCCCGACCAGCGCGGCATTTTAATCCGGCCGCTGCTGCGAGCTCGCTTCACGCGCGAGCAGACTGCAGAATGGTGCCGCGCCCGCGGCCTTCGCTGGTGCGAAGACGCCAGCAACGAGACCGATAAGTACGCCCGCGGCCGGATCCGCGGGCAAGTTCTGCCGGCGCTGCGCAGTGTTCATCCGGCAACCGACGAAAACATTCTCCAAAGCGCCGAGCTACTCCGCGATGAGGCCGAGGTGCTGGAGATCGTCGTCGACACGGCACTTGCTGGAAAGAGTGCGATTTCGACCGAGCATCTCGCTGCGCTGCCGCCAGCCCTCGCGCGGCTGGTAGTGCGGCGTCTGGCTGAGGACGCGACCGGTTCGCTCTGCCCTCAGGCCGCTGCACGGATCGACGAGCTTGTCGAACTGGGCGCTGGCGGCAGCGGCTCGGCGGCGCTTGACGTCGGTAGCGGCGCTCGCGCCGTGATCAAGGACGGCACGCTCAGCTTTGAGCACTCACCCCAGCGCACGGCTCGCCGGCCGATCGAAGGGTAACCTCCGCGGCGATGAGTGACGACCCGCCGATCGGTGAAATTCTCGTTCAGCCCGACCAGCTCAAGGAGCGTGTGCGAGCGCTCGGCGTGCAGATCAGCGCCGACTACGAAGGGCGCGACCTGCTGCTGGTCGGCGTGCTTAAGGGAGCGACCTTCTTTCTTGCTGACCTGATGCGCAACATCACGGCGCCTTGTGAGCTCGATTTCATGGCGCTCGCCTCATATGGCTCGCAGACCGATTCCAGCGGCGTAGTTCGGATTCTGAAAGATCTTGACGCGCCGATCGAAGGCCGCGATGTGCTGATCGTCGAGGACATCGTCGATTCCGGTCTGACGCTGCAGTACCTGCTGCGTAACTTGGGCGCCCGCGACCCGGCATCACTTGAGGTTTGCTCGCTGCTGACGAAGCCCGAGCGACGCAAGGCCGACGTGCCGATCAAGTACGTCGGTTTCGAAATCCCTAACCGCTTCGCGATTGGTTATGGCCTCGATCACGCCGAGCGTTGGCGCAATCTGCCCTACGTTGCCTCGTTGCTGCGGCCGGAGAGCGGTTCATAGGCCTGTCAACGGCTGTTACCCTGAAGGATCTGTCCCATCAGCGTAATCCAACAGCTATCTACGTAACGTACCCCACTCAATGAGCCGTTTCTTCAAGAGCGCAGCCTTCCCAATCCTGATCGTGATCGTGCTCGCATTCTTCGCGCAGCGCTTGATCACCGGCGGGCAGAAAGAGAAGGCTCCTACCTACAGCGAGTTCATTGCGCAGCTCTCTGCCGGTGACCTCAAGACGGTCGACCTGAAGACGAAGAACAACACCGTTGTCGTTGTCCCCCGCAGCGGCAAAGAGTACGAAACCGGCTTCACGACCGCTGGCGCCGACAAGCTTGAAGCACAGCTGCAGAGCGCTGAGGACCAAGGCAAGCTCTCAGGCGGCTACAACATTCAGAGCAGCAAAACGAGCGGTTGGCTCTCGCTGCTGACCTATGTACTGCCGTTCCTGATCTTCATCGGCTTCTGGATCTTCCTGATGAACCAGATGCAAGGCGGCGGCTCTAAGGTGATGTCGTTCGGCAAGTCGAAGGCCAAGCGGATGACGGCCGACTCGCCGAAGATCAGCTTCCGCGACGTAGCCGGTGTTGACGAGGCAGTCGAAGAGCTGCACGAGATCAAAGAGTTCCTTGAGAACCCGAAGAAGTTCCAAGCGCTCGGAGCGCGGATTCCAAAGGGTGTGCTGCTCTTTGGGCCTCCAGGCACCGGCAAGACGCTGTTGGCCCGCGCCGTCGCTGGCGAAGCTGGCGTTCCCTTCTTTTCAATCTCCGGCTCCGACTTCGTCGAGATGTTCGTCGGCGTCGGCGCCAGCCGTGTGCGAGACCTCTTCGAGCAGGCGAAGCAGAACTCGCCCTGCATCATTTTCATTGACGAGATCGACGCCGTCGGACGCCACCGTGGCGCCGGCATGGGCGGCGGTCACGACGAGCGCGAGCAGACGCTCAACCAGCTTCTAGTTGAGATGGACGGCTTCACGATGACCGACAACGTGATTCTGATCGCCGCCACCAACCGTCCTGACATTCTTGACCCGGCGCTGCTGCGCCCAGGCCGCTTCGACAGGCAGATCGTCGTTGACCGCCCTGATCGCAAGGGCCGCGCGCGGATCCTTGACGTTCACACCCGTGGCAAGCCGCTGGCGAAGGAGATCGACACCGACACGCTCGCTGGTCAGACACCCGGTTTCACCGGCGCCGACCTAGCCAACCTCGTCAATGAGGCGGCGCTGCTGGCGGCCCGCCACGGCAAGCGCGAAGTAACTCAGGTTGAGCTTGAAGAGGGGATCATGCGCGTGATCGCAGGCCCCGAGAAGAAGACGCGCGTGATGAGCGACAAGGAACGGCTCGTCACTGCCTTCCACGAGATGGGGCACGCAATCGTCGGCCACTACCTCGAGTTCTCCGACCCAGTCCACAAGATTTCGATCGTCAGCCGCGGCCAAGCGCTCGGCTACACAATCTCAATGCCGCAAGAGGATCGTTTCCTCACGACCCGCGCTGAGCTGCTCGATTCGATGGCGATGACGCTCGGTGGTCGCGCCGCCGAGGAGATCGTCTTCAGCGAGATCACGACCGGCGCTTCGAACGACATTGAGAAGGTCACAGCGACCGCGAAGCAGATGGTGATGCGCTTCGGGATGAGCGATCGGCTCGGCCCACGCGTCTTTGGCCGCGATCAAGGACAGCCTTTCCTCGGCCGTGAGTTCTCATCTGAACCGGATTACTCGGATGAAATCGCACGCGAAATCGACGACGAAATCCGCCGCATCATCGAGTCGGCACACCAGCGCGCTAGGGACATGCTGACCGAGCATCGCGAGGTGCTCGAAACAACTTCACGGATTCTGCTCAAGCGTGAGACGATCGAAAAGAATGAATTCCTTGCGCTGCTCGACGGCAAGAGTGAAGAAGACGTCTTCGGCCCTGACGACGCTCCGGCGCCGCCGACCGATGGCACGCTCGAGGGCGCAGGCGAGGTCGAGCGCGATCTACCGCGGCCAACGACGCAGCCCGGACTTGCCGGTGGCGCGCTCGAGGCGCGCGGCCTTGATCTGCCTGAGAAGCCTGAACCGGCCTGAGCCGCCGCGCGCGCGGATAGCCCGATGAGCGCTGGCTGGAAGGTGATGGGCGTCTGCAACGCGACGCCTGACTCGTTCTCCGACGGTGGACTGCTGCCGACCGCCGAGGCCGCGATCGCGCACAGTCTTGATCTGGCCGAGCAGGGCGCGGCGATCATCGATGTAGGCGGCGAGTCAACTCGCCCCGGCGCCGAACCGGTCGACGAAGCCGAGGAGCTGCGCCGCGTGATTCCTGTGATCGAGGGGATCGCGGCCGCGGCGCCGCAGCTTCAGATCAGCGTCGACACGATGAAGCTCGCTGTCGCAGAGGCTGCACTCGAGGCCGGTGCCAGCTACGTCAACGACGTCAGCGCTTTTACGCTCGAGCCACAGATGGCGCAGCTCGTTGCCGAGGCTGGCTGCGACTGTTGCCTGATGCACATGCTCGGCTCGCCGCAGACGATGCAGGACGAGCCCCGCTACGACGACGTTGTCGGTGAGGTCTGCGCGTTCTTGAGCGATCGCGCCGAGCTGGCTATCGCGGCGGGGATCAAGCGTGAGCGAATCTTCCTTGACCCTGGGATCGGTTTTGGCAAGACGCTCGATCACAACCTCGACCTGCTCGCCAACCTTGGAGCAGTTGCGGCGCTCGGTTTTCCAGTCGTCATAGGCCTCTCGCGCAAGCGTTTCCTCGGCGAATTGACCGGCGCCGAGCGGCCCGACCAACGAGTTGCAGCAACTGTCGCGGCCAACGTGTTGGCATTTGAGCGTGGCGCCAGCGTTTTTCGCGTTCACGACGTGCGAGCAACGGTCGACGGCCTAAAGCTCGCTAGTGCTACGTTGGCGCGCGATGGATGCTGACGAAGAGCACGAGGAGAACGAGGAGTTCGACGAGGAATTCGGCGAGCGCAGCACTGAGCTGGCCGCCACCAGCATTGAAGTAACCGGCCTCTCGCTCTACACCCATCATGGTGTCAGCGACGCCGAGCAGGAGATCGGCCAGCGGCTTGTCTTCGACCTTCGCTTCGACGTCGGCGCCTGCGACGCAACCGTCACAGACCGGGTCGAGGACACCGTTGACTACGGCCGTGTCTGCGAGTTCATCGCGCTCGTCGCCCAGCGGCGCTCCTACCGCACACTTGAGGCGCTCTGCACCGAGGTCGCCAACCAGCTGCTAGATGAATTTGACGCGCGTGAGGTTTGGGTCAAAGCGACCAAGCCGGAGCCGCCGATCGCGCTGGCCGTCGAATCGGTCTCGGTTGAGGTCTGGCAGAGCGCCGCCGGTCGATGAGCAGCCGGTTTGAATTGGCAACGGCGGTCGAGCCTCTAGGAGGCGGCCGCTTCAGCGCGCTCTGCGACGTTGACTGGTCGGCTCCGCGCGGGCCCAACGGCGGCTACTTGGCGGCGATCATGGTTCGTGCAATGTCGGCCGAGCTTGGCGACGACGAGCGCGAGGCGCGCTCGATCACGCTCCATTACCTCAGCCCACCGGCTGCAGGGCCGATGCAGATTGAGGTCAAGGTCGAGCGCTCAGGGCGGACGCTAACGACGCTCAGCGCGCGACTTGAGCAGGACGGCAAGTGTTGCCTTCTAGCGATCGGCGCCTTCGCGGGCCAGTTCTCCGACAAGCGCCCGTTCGCCGCGCAAATGCCGAAGGCGCCGGCCGCTGACCAGATCGAGCCGATCCCAGTTGTTGAACAGATGCCACCGATCGCTCACCAGGTTGAGATGCGGCCAGCGCTCGGCGCGCTGCCCTTTAGCGGCTCCGACGAGGCGATCAGCGGCGGCTGGATGCGGCTCTACGAGCCGCAGCGGCTCGATTCGGCGGCGCTCGCGCTCTACTGCGACGCCTGGCTGCCGGCCGTCTTCACGCGCCTGACCGCGCCGGTCGGCGCGCCAACCGTTGACCTCACAATCCACTTTCGCGACCCGCAGGCCGCGCTTGAGATCGACCCTGCCGAGTCGGTTCTGGGAGTCTTCCGCTGCAGCACGGCAATCGAAGGCTTCGTTGAAGAAGACGGCGAGATCTGGTCGGCCGACGGCAGGCTGTTGGCTCAAAGTCGCCAGCTTGCATTGCTCGTCGAGCCGAAGTAACTATGGCCGGCGCACAGATTGGCTACCTCGGCCTCGGTTCCAACGTCGGTGGTCGTCGCGAGAATCTGCAGGCCGCCGTAGACGCGATGCCTGCCCGCGGCATCTCCGTGCTGGCCTCCTCGTCGACCTATGACACCGAGCCGGTTGGCCTCGTGCTCGACCAGCCCTCGTTCCTCAACGCCTGCGTTCAGATCAGCACCGAGCTGGAGCCCGAGCAGCTGCTCGACGCCTGCAAAGAGATCGAGGCAGCGCTCGGCCGCGACCTTGAGGGAGGCGTCCGCCACGGACCGCGCCCGATCGACGTTGACCTCTTGCTGCTTGGCGATCTCGTCTATGAGAGCGAGCGGCTGAGCTTGCCGCACGTCGAAACCACGTCGCGCCGCTTCGTCTTGATCCCACTGCTGGAACTCGATTTCGATCTGAGTGCGCCCGACGGCTCACCGCTCTCAGAGGCGCTCGTTGCACTTGGTTTCGACGAGGGCGTGACGCGCGAAGGCGCGGCTCTTGCCGTTCCACAGCAGTAACTTCTTCGAGGCTGTCAGACTGCGCTAGCGATGTTGATCAACTCCCCGCTCGCGGCCCTCGGTGCCAACCCACTGGCGATCGGTGGAGTCGTCGTAATCGTCGGCGTATTCCTGCTCGTTGACCTGCTCGTCTTTGCGCGCGGCCGCCAGCCTACGCGCAAAGAGGCAATCGTTTGGAGCATCGGCTGGCTGATCCTCGGACTGTTGGCGACGATCCCCGTGATGCTGCTCTCCAGCAGCGCCGACGGCGTCAACTACGTCACCGTTTATCTGATCGAGCGCACACTTTCGCTCGACAACCTCGTCGTCTTCCTGCTGATCTTCGGTTACTTCGCCGTCCCCGCAGCGCAGCGTGGAATTTTGCTTTTCTGGGGCATCATCTTGGCGCTGGCGATGCGCGGCGTGGCGATCGTCGTCGGTGTTGAGCTAATCGAGCGCTTTCACATCGTCACCTACATCCTCGGAGCGTTGCTGCTGGTGCTGGCTTGGCGGATGTATAAGGGGGCGGCCGACCACGTAGACCCCGACCATTCACCGCTGGTGCGCTTGATCCGGCGCTTCTACCCGATCGGCGACTACCAGGGCTCGCGCTTCTCGACGATCGTCGGTGATCGGAGAGTTTTGACGCCGCTGGCGTTGGCGCTGGTCAGCGTCGTCGCCGCCGACATCGCCTTCGCGCTCGATTCGATCCCTGCGGCCTTCGCGATTACCGAAGACCCGCTCGTGATCTGGGCAGCAAACGGATTCGCGCTACTCGGCCTGCGCGCTCTCTTCTCTCTGGTCGAGGATCTGATCAAGCGTTTTCGCTACCTCAACCAGACGGTTGCAATTGTGCTCGGTGTTGTCGCGCTGAAGTTGCTGATCCAAGACGTCTATAAAGCTTCGGCGCCGGTCAGCCTGGCAATCGTGATTGGCCTCTTCGCGGCCGGCATCACGCTCTCGGTTATTGCTGACCGTCGCGACGGGGTTGGGCCAAGCGCCAGTTAAGCCGCGTTTGGCAGCAGCGCGGCGGGAATCGTTCCGACCGGCGCGAAGCCGGGCGCTTCGGGGAAGCAGCGCAGCGCTAGATCGGCGCAAGGCCGCCCGGCGAAGATTTCGCTGAAGTCGGCGAAGGTCATCAGCAGTCGCAGGCTGGCGGCGATCTGCAGGTCGGCAGCGTTGAACTGCTCGCCACCCATCACTGCGTCAGCGATCCAACCGTCGATCCGGTCGAGCAGGATTGGCAGCGTGCGGATGTCGTCGGCGTAGCTCTCGTTGGTGGCGCGGTTGGCGCGCATCTCGATCGTTGTAACGCTAGGGGCGATCAGCCTGAGCACCGGC
>OFRL01000951.1_pt1 | contig 10846 bp, 9 predicted proteins | sample 1543121 | NCBI WGS metagenome assembly OFRL01 (sample SAMN07774228, study PRJEB24372) | wastewater metagenome | isolation source: Lake Maggiore Cannobio | place: Italy: Cannobio | collected 2016-01
GTTGTTAAGAAACTCACTACTGATGATGTGCGGGCCGCGTGTGATCTATTCAAAGAGATTTACTCCGCAACCAAGGGTGTCGATGGACGTGTAAGCATTGAAGTCGATCCTCGTCTTGCTCACGATACTGAGGCCACAATCGCTCAAGGCAAAGAACTTTGGTCAATTATTGATCGACCTAACTTAATGATCAAAGTGCCAGCAACTATCGAGGGCCTACCTGCAATTACCGCACTCATAGCCGCTGGAATTAGCGTTAACGTCACTTTGATTTTCTCAGTAAAGCGCTACGGCGCAGTAATCGATGCTTACATCTCAGGCATTGAAGCTGCAACTAACCCAGCACATGTGCACTCTGTTGCATCCTTTTTCATTAGCCGAATCGATTCATCTATTGATGCATTGCTGAAAAAAGATGGCTCAGAAGCTGCAACGTCCCTGCTTGGAAAAGCAGCAATTGCTAATGCCCATCTTGCCTATCAACTCTTTGAAGAGAAGTTCTCCTCCCCTAGATGGCAAGCACAACTTGCCAGAGGTGCACACAAGCAACGTCCACTATGGGCATCAACTGGCGTGAAAGATCCTGCCTATGATGACACTCGCTACGTTGTTGAACTTATTGCCCCAGACACCGTGAACACCATGCCTCAATCAACATTAGATGCCGTTATTGATCACGGCAAAGTGCGAGGCAACACCATTACTTCAAACTATGTGGCAGCTGTGGAAGTCCTCAAAGGTTTATCAGCTCTCAACATCTCACTTGATGCGGTGACAACTGAGCTCGAGGTGGATGGTGTGAAGAAATTTGCCCAGGCATGGGATGAATTGCTCGCTAACGTGAAAGCAGCTCAACAGGGATGATAAAGATTTCAGGAGATGCGATCAAAGACATTGATCGCAGTGATATGCGCTATCGCGCTTTGCTTGACGCTCACTTACGCCTAACCAAGAAAGACTCAACGATTTGGGGCGCTGCTGCCCAGGCTGAAGCCTCCGTTCGTTTAAATTGGATAGATCTTCCTGAAAGTTCTAGAGATCTCTTGCCCGCACTTGATGCCCTCTATGCAAAGCATCGCGACAAAAACAATGTCATTTTATGCGGCATGGGTGGGTCATCTCTTGGTCCAGAAGTTATCGCACAGAGTTTCAAGAGAAAGCTCTTTATTCTTGATTCAACTGATCCAGACTATGTCGCCCATGCACTTAAGGGTGATTTAGCAAAAACTGTTGTAGTCGTAAGTTCTAAATCTGGTTCAACAATTGAAACCGCTTCACAGCGCGCACTCTTTGAAGATGCATTCACTCAAGCAGGATTAGCACCACACAACCATATGGTCATCGTTACTGATCCAGATTCACCATTGGATAAGCAAAGCCGCGCAGCCGGATACACCGTCATTAATGCCGATCCAAATGTTGGCGGACGCTTTAGTGTTCTCAGTGCTTTTGGCTTAGTTCCATCAGCTCTTATTGGTGTGGATGTATCAGTTCTTCTTGATAACGCCAGCGATGCAAAAACCGCATTCCTTAAAGATTCAACGTTGGTCGTAGATATTGCATACCTACTTGCTTATCACGCTGGTCAATACCTTTCCTATACCGATGATGGCTCTGCAATGCCGGGCTTAAGTGATTGGGCTGAGCAGTTGGTGGCCGAATCAACTGGTAAGAATCAAGTGGGACGACTTCCCGTAGTTATTGAAAAAGCAGCTTCAAATGCAAATGTATTTTCTGTTGCATACGCGGGTTCTGCTGATTTAGTTGTAGAGGCAGACCTTGCTGCGCAATTCATAATTTGGGAATGGGTAACCGCCCTAGTTGGAGCAGCAATTGAAATAGATCCATTTAATCAACCCAATGTCACTGAAGCAAAAGAGCAGACATCTGCTTTGCTTAAGGAATGGGGCGGCGTACTGCCTGTCTTTACTGCCCCCCACACCGATGGTGCTGTTGAAATATTTGGAGACGGCGCTGATGTTGCCCACGCATTAGCGACATTCATTCAAGGCATCCACAAAGATGGTTACGTAGCAATCATGGCCTACTTAGATCGCAAAGATGAAGCAAAAATTTCACAGATCAGATCAATACTTTCAGAAAAAATCGGCAAGCCAGTTACCTTTGGTTGGGGACCACGTTTTCTTCACTCCACGGGACAGTTTCACAAAGGTGGGCAACAAAACGGTTCTTTCCTGCAAATTACTGGAACGCCATCAACAGATATTGCAATTCCAGGACAGAGCTTTGGTTTCAAGACTTTAGTTGCGGCTCAAGCGCTGGGTGATGGGAAAGCACTTGCATCAAGAAAATACCCGCTCCTTCGATTCAATTTAACAAATCGCAGTGCGGGTATAGACCAACTTCTTAACGCTGTAAAAAAGATTTAGTCTTCGTCATCTCCACGAAGTTTGCGCAAAGCCTCTTCTAGAATCTTCTCGCCTTCAGCATCGGTACGACGCTCTTTAACGTAGGCAAGGTGAGTCTTATATGGCTCATTTTTTACTGGGCTAGGTGGATTGTTGCGATCACGTCCTGCTGGGTAACCACACTTTGGGCAATCCCATTCAGCTGGAATAACTACAGTCTCTTCGACAGCAAATGATGGACGAACTTCATGACCATTAGCGCAAAAATAGGAAACATAGGCGCGAGCGATTGAATCACCGCGTTCTGCCTCGCCCATTGGGCCAGCGCCTACTCGGCTTCCACGAATTGCACTTGCCATGTATTACTCCTTTTAAAAATATGTAGTTAAAGATTTACTTAAGAACAAGACTTAAGGCAACAACGAGTGCAAACCAAAGGCCACCAGCAACAATTGTGAGGCGATCTAGGTTGCGTTCCACTACTGATGATCCACCGTAGTTAGTTGAGATTCCGCCACCAAAAAGGTCGGAGAGTCCGCTGCCCTTGCCCTTATGCAAAAGGACGAGCAAAATCATGATGACGCTTGTAATGACGAGCAAGATAGATAGAGCTAATTTCACGTTGTCGAACTCCTTGTTTCGTAGAGGGTAAGGATACCTGCAAAATCGGCCGCAGACTTACTCTGCTTGCGCGTGGAACTTCACAATCTTGGCTAATTCCTCAGGGTCTAGGCTCGCTCCCCCGATAAGGGCGCCATCCACATCGCTCTTTTTCATGATTTCTGAGATGTTAGAAGATTTCACTGAACCGCCATAAAGGATTCGCATATTTGATGCAATCTCAGCAGATCCGATATTTTCAATTTCGTCACGAATAGCAGAACAGACTTCTTGAGCATCTTCTGGTGTAGCAACTTTGCCTGTACCAATTGCCCACACTGGCTCATAGGCAATAACAATCTTCTTTAGCTCTGGCTTAGTAAATCCTTCAAGGCCGGCGCGAACTTGGCGAATCACATGACTGACATGGGCCCCAGACTCACGAATCGCTAATTCTTCACCAACACAAAAGATTGGAATAATCTCGTTAGCAAGAGCGGCCTTAATCTTGCGATTAATAAGTGCATCAGATTCACCGTGAATAGCACGGCGCTCAGAGTGACCAATAAGAACGAATGTGCAACCGAGCTTGTGCAACATGGAACCTGCGATATCGCCAGTAAATGCTCCACTTGCCTCTGGTGAGAGATCTTGAGCTCCATAAGTAAGGCGCAAGCGATCTCCATCAATCAAAGTTTGAATGGAGCGAATATCCGTAAAGGGAGGAATGATCGCAACATCAACTGCGTCATAGTCCTTGTCATCAAGTGAGTAAACCAACTTCTGGGCAACTGCAATCGCCTCAAGGTGATTGAGGTTCATCTTCCAGTTTCCAGCCATCAATGGTTTACGCATGAGTGCTCCTTATAAGCCAAGTGCTTGAAGACCAGGAAGTTCCTTGCCCTCTAAATATTCTAACGATGCTCCGCCGCCAGTTGAAATATAACCAAACTCTGAGTCTGCAAAGCCTAGAGCACGCACAGCTGCCGCTGAGTCTCCCCCGCCAACAACAGAAATACCGGAAACCTTGGTCAGCGCCGTTGCAACAGTTTTCGTTCCTGCTGCAAAGTTAGCAAATTCGAACACACCCATTGGGCCATTCCAAAATACTGTCTTGCATTTTTCGATTTCAATGGCAAAAGCTTTAGCCGACTCAGGGCCAATATCTAATCCCATTTGATCAGCTGGAATTGCATCGGCTGAAACGAGGGTGGGTGTGGCATCGGCAGAAAAGCTGGGTGCAACAACGATGTCAGTGGGAAGAATCAGTTTCACGCCGTTCTTCCGAGCGCTCTCAATTAAGCCTTTAACAACATCGAGCATCTCTATTTCAACAAGTGATGTGCCGATCTCTTTACCCTGGGCTTTAAGGAAGGTGAAAACCATTCCTCCACCAATAGCTAAAACATCTACCTTTCCCAGTAGATTTTCAATCACACCTAATTTATCTGAAACCTTTGCACCACCTAGAACTACTCCATAAGGACGCTCTGGATTTTGTGTGAGTTTTTTCAATACCTCTACTTCAGCTGCAACTAATGTGCCAGCAACATGAGGTAAAAGCTTTGGAAGATCAAACACTGAAGCATGCTTGCGATGAACAGCGCCAAAACCATCACCAACGTATGCATCGGCTAGCTTTGCTAATTGGCCTGCAAACTCTGCTCGCTCAGACTCTTCTTTGCTTGTCTCGGCTGAACTAAAGCGAATATTTTCTAAAAGAAGTATCTGACCAGGCTTTAGACCTTGAACTGCTGAAGTGACTACATCCCCAACAACTTGCTTCGGAAAAATAATCTCTTGCCCTAGTAATTCCCCTAAACGCTTAGCAACTGGTTCTAGCGATAGCTCTGGTTTCACTTCACCCTTTGGACGACCTAAGTGCGCGGCAATGACAATTGATGCACCTTTTTCAAGCAAAGTTTGAATAGTAGGAAGCGAGGCTTTAATACGACCATCATCTTTAATGATTCCACTTTTTATTGGAACATTAAGATCACAGCGTAGAAAAACCCGCTTTCCCACTACATCAAAGTGTGCAAGATCTGACATTAAAGAGTTTTGCCAACGTATGAAATCAAGTCCACAAGGCGGTTTGAATAACCCCATTCATTGTCATACCAACCAACAACCTTGACCTGATTTCCAATTACCTTAGTTAAACCTGAGTCAAAGACACATGAAGAAGGATCGGTGACGATATCTGAAGACACGATTGGGTCTTCGGTGTATGAAAGGTATCCCTTGAGTGCGCCCTGTGAAGCGGCCTTCATTGCAGCGTTAATTTCGCCAGCAGTAGCTTCCTTAGAAAGTTCAACAGTTAAATCTGTCGCTGAACCAGTGGGAACAGGAACGCGCATTGCATAACCATCCAGCTTGCCCTTGAGCTCTGGAAGTACCAAAGAGATTGCCTTTGCAGCACCCGTTGATGTTGGAATCATGTTAGTTGCAGCTGCGCGAGCACGGCGTAGATCCTTGTGTGGGAAATCTAGGATGACCTGGTCATTTGTATAGGCGTGAATTGTTGTCATTAAGCCCTTAACAATGCCCCAGTTATCGTTTAGAACCTTTGCCATTGGAGCCAGGCAGTTGGTTGTACATGATGCGTTTGAGATGATGTTGTGCTTTGAACCATCATATTTTTCATGGTTCACGCCCATAACAATGGTGATGTCTTCATCAGTTGCTGGCGCAGAGATGATTACCTTCTTGGCACCTGCGCTGATGTGCTTTTGAGCATCGGCAGCCTTTGTGAAAATACCTGTTGATTCAACAACTACATCTGCCTTAACTGAGGCCCAAGGCAAGTTTGCTGGATCGCGCTCTGAGAAAACCTTAATTGTCTTGCCACCAACAGTGATTGAATCATCGGTGAATGTAACTTCAAGACCTAAGCGACCTAAGATTGAGTCGTACTTGAGCAAATGTGCCAAAGTCTCATTTGGTGTGAGGTCATTAATTGCAACGATATTGATATTTGGGTTTGTCAGCGATGCGCGAAAGAAGTTGCGTCCAATGCGCCCAAAACCATTAATTCCGACATTTGTCACTATCTGTGTCCTTGCTACTCATGGGGCTTTAAATAAAAAAGCCCAAACGTTGAAATATGCATTTAATCTGCCACAACGTTGGGGTCTTAGGGGTAATCATATCAGTGACCATTGCGTGAACTCTTCAGTAATAAAGGCCTTAATTCAACAAATCAGGGGAAAGTCCGCTTTCAGTATCGGGAATTCCGAGCTCTCCCGCTCGTTTATCAGCCATCGCCAATAAGCGGCGGATTCGACCGGCAATCGCATCTTTAGTCATTGGAGGTGTAGCAAGTGATCCCAACTCTTCCAGTGATGCTTGACCGTGATTAATACGAAGCTCGCCCGCTTCCTTTAAATGATCAGGAATTGTTGGACCAAGAATCTCCATTGCTCGCTGCACGCGCGCTGCAGCAGCAACGGCTGCTCGAGCAGAACGACGCAGATTTGCATCATCAAAATTTGCTAATCGATTAGCTGTTGCGCGAACTTCACGGCGCATGCGGCGCTCTTCCCATGCAAGTACTGATTCATGTGCACCAAGACGAGTGAGTAGTACTCCGATTGCATCACCATCGCGAATCACAACGCGATCCACACCGCGAACTTCCCTAGCTTTTGCCACAATTCCCATTCGACGCGCCGCACCCACTAATGCCAGCGCCGCTTCTGGGCCTGGACATGTAATTTCCAATGAAGAGGAGCGTCCAGGTTCAGTGAGTGAACCATGTGCAATAAAAGCACCACGCCAAGCTGCCTCTGAATCACAGATGGCCGCAGAGACTACTTGAGGAGGCAACCCTCTTACGGGGCGACCGTTGGCATCTACTAAACCTGTTTGCCTAGCTAGTGCATCTCCGGCTTCGATGACACGAACAACATAACGTGAACCTTTTCTAAGGCCACTAGATGAGAGCACTGCTAAATCAGATCCATGACCATAAATATCAGCGATATCTTTTCGAAGCCTGCGCGCACTCTGAGAAGTATCTAACTCAACTTCAATCAAAATCTTGCCTGCAGCAATATGTAAACCGCCAGCAAAGCGAAGCAGTGAGGAGACCTCGGCTTTGCGACAGCATGGCTTAGTCACCGAAACACGACTGAGTTCGTCCTTGACTGATGCTGTCATTGCCATGGGATTATCCAACCAGTTTTGGGCCCATGATGTGGCCCAAATGAAGAGTCAATTTTGCAACATCATGATGAACACTGCCCGGTGCCTTGCGAATATCGGCAGCAATTACTTGTCCATCCATTTTCGCTGCCGCTTCATCAAGGGCAACAGAATTTCGGACCACAGATGAGTCCACAAGGCAATAATCAATCTTTAATTCAGGGGCATAGGAGTGAAAAAACTCTAAATGTTCCTCTGGTGTTGAGCCGGCAAACTCTTCCCCAGTTGATGTATTTGTCGCATCAAGGTTGAGGATCAAAATCTTTTTAGCTTTTGTGCGAAGTAGAGCATCCTGCTGCATCGGCACCATCAGATGTGGCATGACCGATGAAAACCAAGAACCCGGACCCATAGTTATCCAGTCGGCCACACGAATAGCAGTAAGTGCTTCTAATCTCGCCTGTGGATTTTCAGGGATCACACGCAAGGATTCAATACGGCCCTTTGCTGTAGCAACTTCCTTTTGTCCTCTCACCACTATTCGCCCAGTTGAAGTATTAAAAGTTCCCTCAATATCTAAAGCAGTTTCAGCCATCGGTAGAACTCGCCCAATAACTTTTAATAATTGACCCACGCGATCTAAACCAATGACTGGATCTTCGTTCTCATTCCATAAAGATGCCAGTAAGAGATTACCCATTGCATGGCCATTAAGTGGTCCATCACTTTCAAAGCGATGTTGCATGATATGGGCCCACGTGCGACCCCATTCATCATCTGCACACAAAGCAGCTAAGGCCATGCGCAAATCACCAGGAGGCAAAATTGGAAACTCTTCGCGCAAGCGACCACTAGAGCCACCATTATCGGCAACTGTAACAACTGCAGTTATCTCATTAGTTAGTTGGCGAAGCGCAGACAAAGTTGCCGCAAGGCCATGGCCTCCCCCAAGTGCAACTACTTTTTGCACTATTTATTCTCGCCCGACATCTCGATGCGTTGCGTAGGCAGAGCGATCACTAGAACTGAGTTGGCGAGCAATCTCTTCGGCAATGGCAACACTTCGGTGCTTTCCACCAGTGCAGCCAACAGAGATAGTTACATACTTTTTACCTTCATTCATATATCCAGGAACCATGGAATTAATAAGGGCAACATAATCCTTCACAAACTCACTCACACCTTCACTACCCAAAACCTTTTCACTTACCGCAGTCGTTAATCCTGTCAGAGGTCTAAGTTCTGGAATCCAATGTGGATTTGGAATAAAGCGGCAATCCAAAACTAAATCTGAATCAACTGGGATTCCATACTTGTAACCAAACGAAAGAACATTAATTCGAATCCCCTGAATCTTTCCACCACCAAAAATCTCACCTATTCTCTTCTCAAGTTGGTGCACATTTAGATTTGTCGTATCAATTGCGATATCGCACTCAGCACGAACTTCCTCTAGTTTGGCCCTCTCACGTGCTATTCCATCCACAATGCGATCACCACTTTGCAAAGGATGTGGCCTGCGAGTGGATTCAAAGCGTTGTACTAAAGCTTGATCTGTAGCATCTAAGAAAACTAGGCGGTAATCCGAACCATTCTTCTTGAGCTCTGCTAATGCTGCAGTTAACTCATCAAAGAAATGTCCTCCGCGAACATCCACCACAACTGCGTACTCTTTTCCTTGGGAACCTGTGCCTTTACCAACTAAAGCTGGCAGCAACGCTGGCGGTAAGTTATCAACTACATACCAACCTAAATCCTCTAGAGCATTCGCCGCCGTTGAACGTCCGGCTCCAGACATCCCTGTCAGGACTAAGGTCTCATTGCTCGTCATGGGTTTATCCTCTTACACCTGTCAAGAACCCGCCAACACGCTCTTCTATAGCCACTATAAGCTCTCAGAAATCTCTCCGGTCTCGGTATTTATCTTGCTTGAACTCATAGTCAAAAGCTGTTCACCAATCACTGCTGCAATCTTGCTGCCAATACCTGGCGTTGCAGCGATATCTTCCAGCGTCGCCTTACGGATTGCCGCTACTGAACCAAAGCGCTCCAGCAACGCCTTTCTGCGTGCCTGACCAAGTTGTGGAATCTCATCAAGAATTGATTCCAACATAACCTTAGAACGACGTGAGCGGTGGAAAGTAATCGCAAATCTATGTGCCTCATCACGAATGCGTTGTAAGAGATAAAGTCCTTCACTGGAGCGAGGCAAGATGAGCGGATCAGATGAACCAGGAACCCACACTTCTTCTAATCTCTTAGCCAAACCACACAGTGCGATATCAGTGATACCTAATTCAGCTAATGCACGGGCAGCTGCATTTACTTGAGGCTGCCCACCATCAACGACAATGAGTTGTGGTGGATAAGAGAATTTACTGAGCTTTCCCCCCAGCTCTGCCACTTCAGCTTCATCCACAGATCTATCATCGAGTAACCGTTTCAATCGACGAGTTATTACTTGATGCATAGCCCTGGTGTCATCGAAGCCCTCATCAGTATTGATAATAAATCTGCGATATTCACTCTTCTTAGCTAATCCGTCTTCAAAAACGACCATCGATGCAACAACAGATGTGCCTGAGATATTTGAGATATCAAAGCATTCAATACGCAATGGTGTGCGCACTAAATTCAACGCTTCTTCAATCTCTAGCAGAGCCTTACCGCTAACCGCGGCATCATTGGCACGCTTACTTAAGAACTGAATAAGTGAGTACTGGGCATTGCGCTTAACCGTTGCCAGAATCTCAACCTTCTCCCCACGCTGGGGAACCTTCAATGAAACCGGTGCACCGCGCAAGCCACTGAGCCAACTCTCTAACGCTGTAGCATCTAATGGGAGCTCATTAATAAGAATCTCTGCAGGAATGTCACTAGGCGCACTCTGACTATAGATTGAGTAGAAAAGTGCCCCCATCTCATCATCGCCTTCTAAGGATTTACTTTGATCCACAATCCATGAACGAGATCCCTTAATAGCACCGCCTCTAACAATAAATATCGACCCCGCAGCATGTGCTCCGTCATGGTGAATGGCAACTATGTCGGCTGTTAAATTCTCCGGAAGTGCAGCCTCTGCAGACTCCTGCGCCCGCTCTATTGCATCAATAGAATCTCTAATCTTGCTCGCCCGTTCAAACTCTTCTCGACTAGACGCAAGCTCCATTTCAGCGCGCAGCGTTGGAACAATGTCAGTATTTCCATTGGACATGAAATTAACTAAGCGATCAGAGAGTGCTTTGTGATCTTCTTTACTAATCCACTCAACACAAGGTGCAGCGCACTTACCGATATCTCCGAGTAAGCATTGGCGCTTAGTTCGCTTTGCACGTTCAAAGTTACTAGTTGTGCAGGAGCGGATAGGAAAAGTCTTTAGAACAACATCGAATGTGCTGCGCAGCGCCCATGTATGAGTAAAGGGTCCAAAATATGAAATCCCAGGACGCTTAGATTTACGGGTAATGAAAACCCGAGGGAACTCTTCTTTGTTCGTAATTGCAAGATATGGATAAGACTTGTCATCTCTAAACTGCACGTTGTATTGCGGCGCATATTGCTTAATCCAAGAAAACTCTAGTTGTAGGGCTTCGACTTCAGTATCAACTATCGTCCAATCAACTCGCACAGCTTGATGCACCATACGATACGTTTTCTCAGCTAAGTTGCCCTGAAAGTAGTTACTCAACCGATTCTTTAGATTGATCGCCTTACCAACATAAATCACCGTG
>OFRL01000952.1_pt1 | contig 10840 bp, 11 predicted proteins | sample 1543121 | NCBI WGS metagenome assembly OFRL01 (sample SAMN07774228, study PRJEB24372) | wastewater metagenome | isolation source: Lake Maggiore Cannobio | place: Italy: Cannobio | collected 2016-01
ATAGTCGTGGATGAATCGCAGGATGTAGAAAATTGGCTTGGCCACAGACTTTACCACCGTCCAACTGCCGAAGATGAACCAGCCAAAATCGATCGTATCTTCGAGGCCCATGTTCAATGAGCGGAGGGTGTCATATTCCTTCGGACCGGCATAGAGCTGGAGCGCAACCGAGGTCCCTGCGAGAGGGGTGGGCATCCGCACGCCGGCTGAGACCACCTTCTCGCCTTCCTTTTTGGCCAGTGCGGAGGTTGCCTGCTTCGGCATCAAGACCGAAAGAAAGTACTTGTCCTGCAACGCGACCCACTGAACCGAGCCCTTCCGCTCTAGCTCCGTGTCCGGCGTTTCCTTCTCCGCCTTGTCGTCAACCAGCGACGCTGACCCGATCAGGCCGATAAATCCTTCGCCCCATTCCACGATCCCAAAGTTCGTGCCGAGGCCGACATCGTAGGGTTCGGTCACGCCTTCCAGCGCGACGGCGATATCCACCACGTAACTATCGTGATGAAAGGTCAGCCGTTTCTCAACGCCGAGACGGGTAACGGGATCGTGAAACTGCATCGTGACATGTCCGACGGGATGCGCGGCATCCAAGATGGTGAAGTCTTGTTCAAGGTGGTAGAGGCCTTCCCGAATCGTCTGTTCGATCTCGGCGTTTGCCACAGTAATCGAGAGGGGGCCTCTGAACTTTCCTCCTGAGTAGACGAGTTGCACCAATTTTTCTTCTGGGGCTGCGGTATGGTAGCGCTTCAGCTCCCAACTCTTGATTACTCCGCCACGATTCGAGAACCCGACCCGCACCAGATTTGTTTCAACCGTCACCGTCTGCTCCGATGTCGGTAGCGAGAGGTTCAGGCCCTGTGCGGCAGGCTGTTGACCGGATTGGGCGGAGCGGTTCGCGCCGCGGGAACCGCTATTCGCTCCCGCTACATCCGTAGGAATCGACTCCGGTTCAGGGGAGGCGGAGCCACGAGTGGACGAGTCTTGGACAGGAATTGGCTCAGGGAGCCAGCCCATTTGTTTCAGGAGCAGGTCGTAGCCCAAGATGATGGCTAATGAGAGAACGAGAAAAATAACGACGCGTTTTTCCATGGCTAAATATTATCCAAAATAAACAACGGAGGCCCTGTCATTGCACAGGGTCTACGCCTCCGGGATGAAACGGGTGGCACTTCAACAGGCGGCAGCCCGCAAGCTTCAGCCCACGGAGCACCCCATACTGCCCGATCGCAACACTCGCATATTCAGAACAGGTCGGCTCGAACCGGCAGGCCTGTCCAAGGAACGGCGAGATCCAAGAGCGGTAACCGGCAAGCAGGGCAAGGCACCAATGGCGCATACTAAGCCTCGGGTGGACGTAAGAGCCGTTGGCGCTGGAGCGATAGCAGCCAGGCTTCTTTCAGGACGGCAAAGGGCCGCAGAATCGACTCCCGTTTAGGAAAAACGACTAGCGCGTGCCCTGGGATCAATTGATCCCGTACGTGCCGCGTGAGCTCCCGAAACAGACGCTTCACGCGATTCCGGCTGACGGCGCCTCCGAATCGCTTGCCGACGACAATGCCGACACGGGAGCCGGTCACCTCAGTGTCGCAAATCATCATGTTAAAGAAGGCGGTCGAAATACGGCGTCCGTGCTTCTTCGCATGCTCGATATCACGGCTGCGTTTCAGGAACAGATCCCTGTCAGCTCCACCCTGCGACATGACGATCATCCTGGGTGAGAACCAGCTCGCACAGGAACTCCCTTCGAGTCCAGATCTCCGGATCTCGATCATGGCCACATGCCGTCATTCTGTGAAGGGAGCGTCCTTGGTTGAGATACGCAGCGAGGGCAAGATTCCTCGCGGAGCCTCCCGGGGCCCCGCGCACTACTATACGGTTAAGCGGGCCCGACCCTTCGCGCGGCGGCGAGCCAAAACCTTGCGGCCGTTCTTCGTGCTCATACGTTTACGAAATCCATGCTCACGCTTTTTCTTGAGGTTCGAGGGCTGTGCGGATGTAAACGACATAACAATCACTCCTTGCTAAGAATACTTACGAATTAACGGGGCATTATAGGGGTGGGGGTGCACCCTGTCAAATTGTTGTTCCGTTGAGGACGAGGGTTTTCACCTTGGTTAACGCGTGATCCACTCGCTGGAGGCTCACAGCACATCGCGGGTTCATCCTTCGACACGTACGATGATTGAGGCGCTTTTGTGGGTGACGGGCTAGACTGCCCCATAGATTTCGTAGTATTTTCAGGGTATTCCGACGTAACACCTTGTAACGCATAGGATTCATGCTGATTACGATTGTAGATTGCTGGCATCATCCTTGCTCACTATTTATCGTTTGACGCATCTTGTGTGCCAAGAGCGGGCGCGTCACCGACGATAAACAAGCGTGCTGGCCCTCGGTCGGCTTTTTAACAAGGAGAGAAATGATGAATACGCGAGCAACAATGCTGCCAGTACTGTGCGCCCTTTTAATGCTTACGGCGTGCGCAAAGGCGCCGACGGAGCAGATCGCCGCGGCAGAGAAAGCCGTGACCGAAGCGCAGCAGAGCGGCGCTGCAACCTATGTCGCGGACGAATATGCCAAAATCGAAGGTACCATGGCCGCGCTTAAGAAAGAAGTGAGCGACCAAGATGGCAAGCTGGTATTATTTCGTGACTACGGGAAGGCGGAACAGCTCGCCGTCTCGGCCAAGAGCGATGCTGAGCGGGTGAAAGTCGTAGCTGCGACGAAGAAGGAAGAAGCGAAAGCTGCCGCGCTCCAGGCTCAACAGGTTGCGCAAGAGGCGGTGACCTCCACGCTCGCACTCGTCGCTAAGGCGCCGACGGGAAAAGACCGGGCTGCATTAGAGTCGATCAAGGCGGATGCCAACGCGCTTAAGGAATCGCTCAATCAGGTGCAGGCGGCGATCGATGCCGCAGACTACCCAGCCGCACAGACCAAGGCGAAGGCCATTTATGAGAAGAGCCAGGCTGTGTCCCAGGAAATCAAGGCAGCGCTTGCCAAGATCGGCACGAGAAAGCCCTCTGCGGTGAAGAGGAAGAAATAAGATAGATTGATCCTATGCCTGGTCATTGTCCGCGAGTCACATCGATGGTCCTGGGGTGGGGCGCCTTGGCGTTGGCGGGGCTGTTTACCGGCTGCGTCGAGGCTGTGCCTCAAGACGCGATTGACGCGATTGAAAGTATTGATCGGGACTTCATAGAGTTGCGGGCGGCCGAGCTTTTCCCAGTCGATTATGCTCGGTTCGCCCACCAGTGGATGGCGCTGAAAAGCCGCGTTCGGGCCGACGAAGACGTGATACGCTGGCCCTGGGAGCCCAACGACTTGGAGCTCGCTCTCCGGCGGCTCCAGAAAGAAGGGTCTCAGACGGTGGCCCGCCTCACCAAAGAGCGCGAGGCGTTGCGTCATTCAGCAGAAAGCAAGATGGCCCAGGTCGAAGACCGATCCCGGGTGATGGCGGTGCAAGTCAGCGCTATTGATAGCCGGCTTGTGCTGGGGCAAAAGCCAGTCGAGACCGACCTGCTGATGAAGCAGGCCCATGCTTTTTATGAGCAGGGCCAGTACGACCGTTCACTCGAGGCGTCAGACCGGGCTGCGCAGAATTTGTCCACGCAAGCGGTCTTGTTGGGTAATGAGTTCGGGCGGTACGCCGATCGCGGGCGAATCACCCTCTGGCAACAGATGGCTAAGGAGACCATCGCCTGGTCGCGTACCCACCAAGCGTCGGCGATTGTGGTCAACAAGGCCGATCGCGTACTAACCCTCTATCGCAACGGAGAGAAGCTCCTCTCCTATCCCGTCCGCCTCGGATTCAATGGCATTCGTGAGAAGCGCTATCAAGGTGATGGCGCCACTCCAGAGGGCCGCTACAGGATCAGTCGGAAGCGCGGACAGGGGGAGACGCAGTTTTATCGCGCGCTGGTCCTCGACTACCCCAACGAAAAGGATCGACAGCGGTATCGGCTGGAACGAAAGACTGGGCAGATTCCGGCCTCGAGCGCCATCGGGGGGCAAATCGAAATCCATGGGGTCGAGAATCAGTTGATGGCCCAAACATTAGGGTGCGTCATGCTTGAGAATCCACAGATGACCCTGTTGTTTGATCGAGTTCAGACGGGCACGCCCGTCACCATTGTTGGCGCGTTACAGGAGCAGAACTCCGTTGCGCAGGCACTAGTGCTGATGGGCGTTCAACGGGAAGAAACTTAACGGAGGACTTATGCGGCGCGTCCTTCTGGTTGTGTCGTCCGGCTTGATGGGGCTCCTCCTAATCACTCTGGTGCAGAGTAGTGGCCTGTTGACCTTGAATGCGTCAACCGTCCGACCAGCCGCGGTCGACCCCGTGTCGTTGCACGCACGGCACGCACGCTACAAAACGCTCGCTAAACGACTGACCCAGTTGATGCCGACGCAGCCCTATATTCTGGTCGATACGGCCCGCAATCATCTTTATATTAAACGGCAGGACCAGGTCATGCTGGAGGCGCTGGCCTCCACGGGCAGTGGTACGATTCTCGACAGGCCTGGCGATTCGAAGGGGCAGTGGATCTTTGATACTCCTCGAGGCGAATTTACCGTACAATCCCGGCTGACTAATCCCGTCTGGGTGAAGCCCGATTGGGCCTTTATCGAAGAGGGGCTTGCGGTTCCCAAGAGCCAGACCGACCGTCTTGAGCCGGGCGTACTCGGTGAATATGCGCTCGGATTCGGGAAGGGGTATTTTATTCACGGGACGCTCTATACCCGTTTTCTTGGGAAAAATGTCACGCACGGCTGTATCAGACTGAATGACGACGATCTGAAGAGTGTGTATCGGCTTGCCAAGGTCGGCACACCGATTATGATTTTCTAACCTACCCCTTGGCGCAGTCCTTATGAGTTTTCTCTGCGCAATGTTTTCCATTGCCCTATCACTGATTTCGGTAAGCTGGGCTGCCGAGCTGGAGGTCACCCCGCCAGCGGAGTTCACCGATTCCGCCGCCCTGCAAGAAGCCACACGATTGCTGGAAGAAGAGATCAAGCTCGCCACCAGGCCGCAGATCTATGCGCTCATTGATCTGGCGACCAACGTGATCCTGATTAAGGGCCGGGGCGTCGAGCTTCATCGTAGTTCGATCGAAAAATGGTCGGCCTCAGACCGCTCACGGCTCGCGACTCTGTATCGCTTACGTGAGCGCCCACAAATCCATCGCCGTAAAATTAATCCCACGGCTGGGGCGGAGCAAGATCCCATTTCTCTGGTCGACATGCCGGCTACGTTTCCGCTCAAATTCTCACCGCCTTTGGCGGTCCTCGTCCTTGCCAACACGGACGGTAATCCCTGGCAATGGACCCTGCAGCGAGGGCGAGTATGGTGGCATTGGCTCATGGCATGGGGAGAGATCCTTCGGACAGGAGACCTGCTTCCCCCTCCCTCACTCGATCTGACCGTCTCACTCGATGATGCGCAATCGCTCGCTTGGACGGTCACGGAAGGCATGCCCTTTCTCATTCATCGCCCCACGCCATAGGGAGGCTTTATGTTTGTCTTTCATTCATCCGATAGCCCGATGTTGAGGAACAAGCGATCACCCGGAGCCGTCCAAGCGGTGCAGACGGCTTGGACGATTCCAGTGGATCGCGCGCAATGAGTCGTAAAACTGCCCAATCATTGTCGTTAGAACTGCATGCGTTAGTCACAGCGGCTCACGCGCGACTCAGGGCATCCCGCGCAGTCGAGCGACTGTGGGCCCAGGATTATCGGCTCTGGCGGGAAGATCCGACTGACATTGCGAACCGTCTCGGCTGGCTGACTATCGTCGGGGAGATGAATGCATGCATCGAGGAGTTGCAGGCGTTCGTGCATTTGGTGAAGGACCGCGGCATCCGCGACGTGGTCCTTCTGGGTATGGGCGGTAGTAGTTTGGGCCCGGAAGTGTTGCGCGCCTCGTTTGGATCGCGTCGTGGGTTTCCGCGCTTGTGGGTCCTCGACTCCACGATCCCCGGCCGGGTGCGACAGGTCACCGAAGCCATTGATCCGGCTCGCAGCCTGTTCATCCTCGCCAGTAAGTCCGGCGGAACCATCGAGGTCCTGTCCCTCTTCGCTTACTTTTGGGAGCTCGTGCATCAAGCCCCGGGGCATCAAGGAGGCGAGCAGTTTATTGCCATTACCGATTCCGGTACCGGGTTGGAAAAACTGGCAGCGACCTATCGGTTCGGCCGCGTCTTTACCAGCCCCGCCGACATCGGTGGACGGTATTCAGTACTCTCCTATTTTGGATTAGTTCCGGCGGCCTTGATGGGGATTGATGTGGCCCAGTTGTTGGCCCGGGCCGCCATGATGGGCCGCATCTGTCAGGTCCAGGCCCCCCTCGCGTACAACCCCGGCGCCGACCTTGGCGCGACGATGGCCTCATTGGCGCAAGCGGGCCGCAACAAGGTCACCATCATTGCCTCACCCCAAATTGCGGCCTTTGGTCTCTGGGCGGAGCAGCTGCTCGCCGAAAGCACGGGCAAGGAAGGCACCGGCCTAATTCCTGTCGCGAACGAACCGGGGGTATCATCCAAAGCCTATGGCCAAGACCGGCTGTTCGTGTATCTCCGGCTGAAGAACGATCAGAATCGATCCCTCGATCAGCAAGTCGCCACGCTTGCTAGACAGGGCCATCCCGTTCTGACCCTCACGCTCCAAGACCGGTACGATCTTGGGGGAGAATTTTTTCGGTGGGAAGTGGCCACGGCTGTGGCCGGCCATCTTTTGGGGATTCAGCCCTTCGATCAACCGAACGTTCAGGAAAGCAAAGCCAACACGACCCGCGTGCTAAAAACCGTTCGGTCCACCGGCAAGCTGCCGAAGCAGACCATCGTCACGCCGGCTCAAGCCGCTGTGCAGCTCAAACGGCATTGTCGCCCTGGTCGCTATGTTGCTATCTTGGCCTACACGCCGCTTTCTCCAAAAATGGAGCAGGCCCTTCGTGCGCTACGGCGCACGCTCGTCGCCCATCACCATGTGACCACGACAGCCGGCTATGGACCTCGCTATCTCCACTCAACAGGCCAGCTTCATAAAGGAGGCCCCAAGGGCGGAGTCTTCTTGCAACTTATCGATCAGATGAGTCCGGATCTCACGATCCCAGGCGCCGCCTATACCTTTGCGATGCTCGCCCGGGCTCAGGCCGCCGGCGACATTCAGGCGTTGCACGCGCATGGCCGGGAGACCATCGTGATGCCGCTGGGGAAGAACCCGGTTACGGCGATTCAGGCCTTGACGAAATCGCTCGCGCCCCGCACGAAGGTTCGACCTTCAACCAGTACGCGCCGTCAGAGTAGGAGCGCCAGTAAAAAGTAAGATGGCCGCCCCCCCCGAGATTCGCCTCTCTCGTGACCGTCAAGCCTGGGCTGCGGGCGCCGCTGAACTGGTGCAGTCGGTGGGCCAAGAGGCCGTTGCTGCGAAAGGGCAATTCCTTCTTGCCCTCTCCGGCGGAGCGACGCCGGAGAGTCTCTACCGAGCGCTGACCTCTCCCCCATTTGCCGGTCGCTTCGATTGGTCGCACACCATATTCTTCTTCAGTGACGAACGCTGCGTCCCTCCGGATGATCCCCGGAGCAATTACGCCTTGGCCAACAAGGCGCTCCTCACTCCTCTGAACATTGCGCCGTCACAGGTCTGCCGGATGGCGGGGGAATCTCGTGATCCACAGGCCGCTGCCGCTGACTACGAACAGCACCTGCGCCATGCAACAAAGACGACAGCCCCGGCTTTGCCGCAGATGGACCTCATCCTCTTAGGGGTGGGAGCGGACGGCCACACCGCTTCTCTTTTTCCTAGAACACCGATCTTGCAGGACCGCCAGACCGTGATCGCGGTGACGCAATCTCCACAGGATCCCCCGACCAGATTGACTATGACCTTAGGTGTGATCAATCGGGCGAGTGTGGTATTGTTTCTCGCCGCAGGAGCCGGTAAAGCAGGAGTCGTGAGCGCCATTCTCGATCCGAAGACCGAGGCGGATCGACAGCTCCCCGCAGCGTTGGTCGCACCGGACGAGGGCCGTCTTATCTGGCTGCTCGACCTGGCGGTTGCCGCAGGACTGTCGAGAGATCGAGTCAAGATGATCGCACGTGAGGACTAGATGATTGTTGCTGGTGATATTGGGGGTACGAAAACTCATTTAGCCCTGTTCGATTGGAAGAAGGACCGCGTCGACCCCATCCGGTCGGAGTCTTTCCATAGCGCCGACTACACCTGCCTTGAGGACATGCTTGCGGAATTTCTTATTCCGCCAAAACCTCCGACACCGATCGACGAATACGACGCTGACCAAAACACGATTGAGGAACTGGAAGCGGAGCGTCCGACGGAGGAACCGCTGAAGATTGATGCAGCCTGTTTCGGTATCCCCGGCCCTGTCATTCAGAACCATTGCCAGGCGACCACCCTTCCTTGGGTAGTGGATGGCGCGGCAGTGGCTAAACATTTCGACATCCCGAATGTGCAGCTCCTCAACGATCTCGAAGCGATGGCCCACGGCATTCTGTTGTTACGACCTGACGAAGTCGAAGTCCTCAACGCCGGGACGCCACCACCGTATAATCAGGCGCTCGTCCTGATCGCAGCGGGAACGGGATTGGGTGAGTCCATTCTCTACTGGAATGGATCACGCTATCAGCCCATGCCGTCGGAAGGGGGCCACGCCGATTTCGCTCCGAATAATGACAACGAGATCGAGCTCCTACGCCATCTGCGGGGCCATTACCTGCACGTCAGTTACCAGCGGGTCCTGTCCGGGCCGGGGTTGCAGGCGATCTACGACTATGTCCGCGACAGCAAGAAGAACGAGCCGACCTGGCTCTCAGAGCAAATCAAGGCCGGAGACCCGGCGACGGTCATCGCAGAGGCAGGCCTCAAGGGGCAGGCAGAGATCGCCACGCTGACACTCGACTTGTTTGCGTCGATCTATGGAGCAGAAGCTGGCAATCTGGCGCTGAAGGCCATGGCGCTCAACGGCGTCTATCTGGGCGGAGGGATGGCGCCGAAGCTGCTGGCCAAACTGAAGGACGGGACATTTATGAAATCATTCATCAATAAGGGTCCCTACAAACGGTTGATGAGTTCGATCCCCGTGAAAGTCGTGATGAACCAACAGACCGCCGTGCTCGGCGCCGCCTCGTTCGCGGCCCACCTCGCTCGGCAGGCGTCATAATGGCCATGGACCTAGATGCATTGAAACGGGCGGCAGCGTTGAAAGCTGTCGAGTACGTGCGCGATGGCATGGTCGTCGGACTGGGGACCGGCTCCACGGCGAAACATATGGTCATGGCGTTGGGGGAGAAGGTCCGTTCCGGCATGCAGCTCCGCGGAGTCCCGACATCTCAAGAAACAGCGACGCTTGCCAGAGAGCAGGGCATTCCCCTCATCGATGCTGACAACGCCTGGGTGATTGATGTTGCGATCGACGGAGCGGACCAGGTCGATCCAGCCTTCAACCTCATCAAGGGCGGCGGCGGCGCGTTGCTGAAAGAAAAAATTGTTGCCGCCTCGGCTAAACAGTTTATTGTTCTCGTCGACCAGACCAAGCGAGTGCCGGCCCTGGGAGGCTCTTTCCCTCTTCCGATCGAAGTGATTCCCTTTGGCTGGGGTAGCACGGCCAGAGCCATTGAAGGGCTCACGAAGAGCTCCGTGATACTCCGGGAGCGAAACGGATTCCCGTTTCACACGGAAGCCGGCCATGTGATTCTGGATGTCCATCTGGCACGGATTGACAACCCGCGCGAATTGGAAATCGCCTTAACCCTGATTCCTGGAGTCGTCGAGACCGGTCTTTTTGTCGGACGAACAGATCTCCTCATCGTTGGTACCGCCAAGGGAGTTGAGACCTATCCTGCGACGAGGACGTGAACGAGCCGGTTGATCGGCGATAGCCCATACCGTTCTCGCATGAAAAACGTTCGCTTCCCTCGCACTCTACTCCCACAGTGTTTGCACAAGAAGCCGTGAACGGCCGAAAGGTAAGGTTATGAACCAGGGCTCTTCTTCAGGCCAACTCGACCCCTATAGGCTTCCAAGGCAGGTGATCCCGACTCGCTATGATCTACGATTAGAGCCGGATCTGGCGGCTGCCACGTTTGCCGGACAGGAAACCGTCACCCTGACCATCGCCTGTCCGACGTCGGACATCTTCCTTAATGCGATTGAGCTCGATATTACTTCCGCAAAGATCGAGGGCCTCCCAGGTCAAGCGCAACAGGCGACGATTACGCTCGATGAACCGCGTCAGCGTGCCCACTTCACATTTGCTGAGCCTCTTTCAATTGGAACCTGGCGGCTGACCATTAGATTCAGCGGGATACTCAACGACAAGCTGCGTGGCTTTTATCGCAGTACCTACAAAGACGAGCAGGGTGTGACGCACAACATGGCTGCGACGCAATTCGAAGCGACCGATGCCCGGCGGGCTTTCCCCTGCTGGGACGAACCAGACTTCAAAGCAATCTTTGCCGCCACGCTGGTCATCGATCCGGCGTTGACCGCTGTCTCCAACACCCAGATGACCTCAGAAACGGTGGAGCAAGGGAAGAAGGTGATGCACTTCGCCGACAGCATGAAGATGTCCACGTATCTGGTGGCCTTTATCGTCGGTCAGATCGAAGCGACCAACCCGACGATGGTTGGCCGGACCCCGTTGCGCCTCTGGGCCGTCCCAGGAAAAAAGCATCTCGCCACATTCGGCCAGGACATTGCCGCGGCGTCGCTCTCATTTTTTGAAACCTACTATGGCATCCCCTATCCTGGCGACAAACTAGACTTGCTCGCTATCCCAGACTTTGCCTCTGGCGCTATGGAAAATCTCGGGGCCATCACCTA
>OFRL01000955.1_pt1 | contig 10835 bp, 10 predicted proteins | sample 1543121 | NCBI WGS metagenome assembly OFRL01 (sample SAMN07774228, study PRJEB24372) | wastewater metagenome | isolation source: Lake Maggiore Cannobio | place: Italy: Cannobio | collected 2016-01
GCTGCGCCGCCCGCAGTTGGATCAGATGCTGCTCAATCGGCATCGGCAGGCCGATCACGCGCTGCTCGTGCGGCGAAATGGGCACTGGTTTCTCGATGACCTCGGTTCGCTGAACGGCACTTACGTCAACCGCCGCCGGATCGATACGCAGCAGCTTGACGATGCCGATGAGCTCCAAATCGGCAAGTACAAACTGACCTTCCTTTCGCGCTGACCGATGCCCTCGACTGGAAAAGCTCAAGCGAAGATCGCCAGCTCGCCGGCGCGCCCAGAGCCGCGTCGCACCAAGCCAATGACGATCGGCACGGTCTGCAAGTCGCTATCGCGTGAGTTTCCCGAGATTTCGATCTCGAAGATTCGCTACCTCGAAAATCAGCGCCTCGTTGAGCCTCGCCGCACGCCGGCCGGTTATCGCCTCTACTCGGCTGAGGACCTTGCCCGCCTGCGCACCATTCTGCGCCTTCAGCGCGACGAATTTCTGCCCCTGCGCGTTATCCGCCAGGAGCTCGCGATCGGTCGCACCGACGGTGGGCCCGAAGCACTCGTTACCTCGGCTGGCCCGCGAGCGAAGGCGCGGCGGATGCCGCCGGTCGTAGCGACCGCGGTCGGCCCGGTGCGAACGCTCGAGGAGCTGCTGGAGGCAACCGGAGCCGACGCTGAATTGGTCCGCGAGCTGGAAGCGTTCGGAATCATCAGCGGCAGCGTCGACGGCGCTGGGCCGCGCTACGACGACAACCAGTGCGAAATCGTCCGCGCAGCCGTTGAGCTCGCCCGTTACGGCGTCGGTGCGCGCAACCTGCGCGTCTTCAAAACCTCAGCCGACCGCGAGTCAGCGTTGCTCCAGCAACTGCTGGCGCCATCGCTGCGGTCGCGCAGCGCAGAGCGGCGCCACGAGGCGACAGAGGCGCTCGAGGATCTTGCCGCGGTCACGACCCACCTCAAGCATCTGCTGCTGATCGGTGACCTCCGTGCGATGCTCTCCTGAGCCCCAGCGGCGATCGTCACTAGCGATGATCGCCGACTCCCGCTAGTGGCCACGGTGAGCGCTACAACTACTCTGGCGGCCTCCCAGGCGGCTGTCTGGGCACAGGTCTCTGATCCGCGCCAGCTAGCGCGCTGGTGGCCAAAGGTGGTCCGTGTCGAACTCCACGGTAACGCCGCCTTCAGCGAAGTGCTCACGACCGACAAGGGCCGTGACGTGCGCGCCGATTTCGTGACCGCGGAGAGCAACGAACCGCACCGTTGGCGCTTCGTTCAAGAGCTCGAAGAGACACCATTTGCCGCCGTCCTGCGGGAGTCGCAGACGACCGTGGAGCTCGTACCCAGTGGCGACAACGCGACGGTGCTGACGATCGAGCTGGAACGCAAGCCGCGCGGCCTTGGCCGCTTCGGCGGCCCGATGATGAAACGCGCCGCCAAGCGACAACTAGGCGAAGCACTGGTTCGCCTGGAGGAGATTCATGGCACCGTCAACTGAGATGCGCTTTTCGGGCTGGGGGATAGATGCTGACGCAGGAGAGCTTTCCGATCATGTGATTGAGTGGCTCGAACGGCGCTTTTCGATGCCGCTAGCCGCGCGCGCACCAGCGCCGCCGGCCAGCGAGGTGCGTCTAAGCAAGAGTCGCCTCTCAAAGCGTGCCGAGCAGAGACTCGCTGCGCGCGTTGGGACGACCAACGTTCGAACCGACCATCAGACAAGACTGACGCACTGCGCCGGTAAGGGCTACGCCGACCTGCTCGCATTTCGCTCTGGCGTCAAGCTGGCGGCACCAGACGCCGTCGTTTACCCGGGCGACGAGTCTGACGTACGGGCCGTATTGAAGATCTGTGCGAGGCAGGGAATCGCCGTTGTGCCGTTCGGCGGTGGCACGAGCGTTGTTGGCGGCGTCGCGCCGCTGCGCGGAGCTTTTGACTCAGTGATTGCGCTTGACCTCGGCCGGATGCGCCAGCTGGTCAGGCTCGACACCAAATCACGGATCGGCACCTTTGCGGCGGGGCTTCGAGGACCGGAGCTCGAACATCTGTTGCGCGCTCGCGGCTACACGCTGGGCCATTTCCCGCAGAGCTTTGAGTACTCAACCGTTGGTGGCTGGGTCGCGACTCGCTCGGCCGGCCAAGCGTCGACTGGATATGGCCGGATCGACGAAAAGTTGCTCGGCGCTCGCCTAATAGCCCCGGCCGGCGAATTGGAGCTTTCGGAGCGTCCTGCGAGTGCCGCCGGCCCCGATCTGCGCGCTTTGGTTACTGGCTCGGAGGGCGCGCTCGGCGTAATCACCGAAGCCTCGCTTGAGCTTCACCCAGCTCCCGAGACAACGCGCTACGAGGCCTTGATGATGCCATCCTTTGCAGCCGCCGCCGATGGGCTCAGAGAACTTGAACAAGAGCACCAAGCGGCCGATGTTTCGCGCGCCTCGGATGAAAACGAAACAGAGATGGGGCTCGCGTTCGCCGGCATCGAAGGGGCAAAAGGAAAACTGCTTGACGGATACCTACGCGGCCGCGGCGCCGCTTCGGGGGCGCTTTTGATTCTCGGCTGGGAGGGCGCCGACGGAACGATCGAGCCGCGGCGACGTGCCGCCTTAGCGCTTCTGAAACAGCACGGCGCCGTCAAGCTTGGTAGCGCCGCCGGCCGCACTTGGGCGAAAAGTCGTTTCAGCACTCCGTACCTGCGCGATCACCTTCTTGAGCGCGCCGTGATGGTTGAAACGCTTGAAACTTCAACAACGTGGAGCAACCTGATGCTGCTTTACCGCGGCGTTAGCGAAGTGCTCTCAGCCCATGCGCCGATCGTCGGCTGCCACATTTCGCACCTCTACCAGAGCGGTGCATCGCTCTACTTCACCTTTGTTGCGCCGCAGGATCAAAGCGACCCCCTCATTCAATGGGAGGCAGCGAAGCACGAGGCCTGCGAGGCGATCATCGCCCACGGGGGCACGATCACCCACCATCACGCGATTGGGATCGACCACCGGCGTTATCTCAAGGCTGAGGACGGGGCGGCAGGGGTTGCGGCGCTGCGAGCGGTCAAAAAGTCACTAGACCCAGATGGCCTGATGAACCCCGGCAAGCTGCTCTAGCGCCGTTTAGGAGGCGAAGCTGAGCGGGCCGACGAGGTAGCTCTTCGATGGGTTGGTCGGCGTTGGCGCAGCCTTCTCAAGCGTCAGCAGAACGCCGCTGTAAGCCTTCGGATCGCCATTCAGCACGCCTTGAAGGCCAACGCCGCCGCTGCCGACAGCCTGGAGATAACCGAGCCAGACGGATGGTTTGCCGCTCGACGTCAGCCAGACGCCATACTGCGAGCCGTTTGGTGCTGCCGGCAGGCTCCTTGCGACGACACTCAAAGTGCGCTGAGCGCCCTGAGCAGAGATACCTGCGAAACCGAGCGCCTTCGGTGCTGGCCCACCCGCCGGTGGCTTAAGCGCTGCCTGCGCGATCGCAGTCGCATTGGCATTCGAAGCGTTGCTCCCAGGTAGGGGATTTTGCTGACCGGCCGACGAGTCACTGCCGCCGGTCAAGCGACCGAGCCCAAAACCGGCCCCGAGCGCAATCAGCAGTAGGACGCCAGCAATCAGGAATATTCCGCCACGCCCGCCTTCCGAGCGATCACCACCGCGCGCCGAGGCTGATTCGATCTCTGCTCCAGCCGGGGCGCCTTCGGGCTCCGCGCCTGGAATCGCGGGAAGTGGGTTGGTGGCGATCTCGGCTAGAGCGGCGGCGGCGGCCCGCGCCCAAGCGCGGTCGGACGCCGAACGCGTCAGAGAATCCCGCGTTTTACTGGCGGCGGCGTCGCCTTGCTGGCCGAGCAGATAGTCGCCGATCTCGGCGCGGCGCTTGCCGGCCGGAGCTTTCTCCGGCTCAGCGAGGCTGCTGAGCGCGGCGTGGGCCCGTTCGCTGACCGCCGCTTCGGTGAGATTCAGCGCCTCAGCTATTTCGGCATAGCTTTTAGCTTGCGCGAGCAAGAGGCTAAGCACCGCCCTTTGGTCGGCGGGGAGCTGTTCTAAGGAAGCCACTGCGCATTAGCGTAGAGCAGCACAGCGGTATTGTGCCCCTGATGAGCGAATTCATGCCCGACTCAAAGATCGGACCGGTCGTCCCGCTCGACCGCACCTTCGATGCTTTATACGGCCTGGAGATGCTGGAGCTGACGGCCGAGATCGCGCGGGCGCAGGTTGTAGTGAAGGAACACCACATGCAGCCGATGGGGCTCGTTCACGGCGGCGTTTTCGCCTCGATCGCTGAGTCGCTCAGCTCGGCCGCAACTGCCGTCGCAGTAATGCCCGACGGCAACTCAGCGCAAGGGCTTTCAAACCAAACCAGCTTCCTGCGGCCGATTCTCTCGGGCACGATCCATGCCACCGCGCGCCGCCGTCACAAGGGACGCACGACGTGGGTTTGGGAGGTTGAGATCAGCGACGATCAGGACCGGCTCTGCGCACTGGTGCGGATGACGATCGCAGTGCGGCCACTGCCCGTTCGCTGATCTTCACGCCTTGTAGCGGTTTGTGATCGGCATCCGGCGATCGCGGCCGAAGGCCTTGCCGGTGACCTTGATTCCTGGTGGCTGTTGGCGGCGCTTGTATTCGGCGCGATCGACAAGGCCAATCACCTGAGCGACGACCTCGGCGTCGAAGCCTGCGGCGATCAACTGCTCGGCTCCTAGATCCTGTTCGACGTAGCCCTCGAGCAGCGGGTCGAGAATCTCATAGGGGGGAAGCGAGTCCTCGTCGGTTTGATCGGCGCGCAACTCGGCAGATGGCGCCCGCGTCAGGATCGATTTCGGGATCGCTGCGTCGTTGCGAAGGTTGCGCAGCTCGCAAAGTCGGTAGACAAGCGTCTTGGGTACGTCTTTGATAACGGCAAAGCCACCGGCACTATCGCCGTACAGCGTCGAATAGCCGACCGCCATCTCTGACTTATTCCCGGTTGTGAGCACCAGCCAACCGAACTTGTTCGAAAGCGCCATTAAAAGGTTGCCGCGGATCCGAGCCTGCAGATTCTCTTCGGTGAGGTCGGCAGGCCGACCGTCGAACGTTGGCGCCAGCAGCTCACGATAGTCCTCCATCAGATCACCGATTGGAAGTTCGAGCAGCTCGACGCCGAGCGATTCGGCGAGACTTATCGCATCGCTGTAGGTCGCCTCGGAACTGAACTCGGAGGGCATTGTCACGCAGCTCACGCGGGCGGCGCCAAGAGCGTCGCAGGCGATGCAGGCGACCAGCGCCGAGTCGACGCCGCCAGAGAGCCCTAGGACCGCTCGATCGAAGCCGTTCTTGTTCGCGTAATCACGCGTTCCAAGCACTAGCGCGGCATAGACCGATTCGTCGTCGCCTTCGATGCGCGCGAGCAAATGATCGAGGCTGGTGTCGTCCGACGGTGGGTTTGTGGTGAAGCTTCCAAGCAACTCGACCGAATCAACGCTGCTGTCAAATTGGCTTTCGGGGAGCTCTATCTCACAGCTCAGCAACCACTGTTCAAACTGCGGCGCGCGGGCGATAGTCGCGCCGCCGCTGTCAATCACTAGCGAATGCCCGTCAAAGACCAGCTCGTCCTGACCGCCGACCTGAGCGCAGAAGGCAACGGCGACGTTATTGGCGGTCGCCCTCTCGGCCAGCATCTGCTCGCGCGCGATTCCTTTTCCAGCTTGAAATGGCGATGCCGAAAGGTTGACGATCAAGCTGGCGCCGGCCGCCGCCTCATCGCTCTCCGGTGGCCCGGCGGTCCAAATGTCCTCGCAGATGCTGAGCCCAATTAGATTGCCATTGAGTTCGATCAGAGCGCCTTGGCTTCCCGCTTCGAAGTAGCGGTGCTCGTCAAAAACCCCGTAGTTGGGCAGATGGTTCTTCTTATAGTTTCCAGCAACCCGCCCGTCGGCGAGGACGGCGGCACTGTTATAAACCGCGCCGTCGCGCTGTGGGTAGCCGACAATCGCAACAATCCCTTCGACGCCCCTAGCGATCCGTTCAAGCGCCTCCGCTGCGTCGGTCAGGACGTGCTCTTTGAGCAGCAGATCCTCTGGCGGGTAGCCGGTCAGAGCCAGCTCGGGTAAGCAGACGAGCGCCGCTCCCGCCGCGAGAGCGTCGGCAATTGAATTCGTGATCAACAGCTCGTTGCCAGCAATGTCACCGACAACGGGGTTGATCTGCGCTAAAGCAATTCGCACGTCAATTAGGCGACGGTCAGCGCTTCGCCGTCGGGCGTGTGCGCCGAGAAGAGGCTGTCATGTTCAGCGCTATCCCAGCGATGGTGGTCGGTCTCAGCGGCGCGACCGAGGTCGAAGAGGGCGGCCTTGAAGTCGCCGACTACGTCGCCAAGGTCGGGCAGCGAGTCGTAGTCGGCGAGCAGCCCAAAACTAAGCCGCCCGCAGTAACTCATTGCAGCGACGCCAAGCGAGGTGTTCTTCGTTAACGGGACTACGGGGTAGAGCGCAGTTAGCTGGTGCCCAAGCAGATAGAGCGGCTGCTGAGGCCCCGGAACGTTAGTCACGACAAGGTTGTAAAGCCGCTGGCGACTCTGCAGCCGTGCAGCTTGGCTGGCGATCGTTGGCGGAGCAAAGCCAGCCAGCTCGGTAAGCGTGTCAGCGCCAACGGCCTGGTCGGAATGCTTCAGGTCGCCCATTTTTTTAGAGATGTAGTGGAACGCGGCAGCAGGGTCTTGTTCGTAAACCGGCAGCGGCGCCCAGAGCGCCGAGACGCGGTTACCGAGCTGCCCGGATTGGTCTTCGCTGCGAACCGATACCGGAACCATCGCCGTCAGTGTTAGCTCCGCGGTGTCGATACCGCGGCGCCGCAACCAGCGCCCCAGCCCGAGCGATACGGTCGTCAGGACGGCGTCGTTAATCGTTCCGTCAAGGCCATTCTTGATCTGTTTAAAGGTCGCCAGCGAACTATTGACCCAGCCGTAACGGCGGTGTGGGCCGATCGGCTGGTTGAGCGCCGTTGGCGGCGCTGAGCGCACTCCTGCCCAGGCCAAGGCCCCGGTCTGTTCGATCCGACCGCCGAGATCGACAATTGCCCGTCGCGGAGAGCGCACTAATGCACGCGCCGCGCGGGAAAACTCGGCCGGGTTGGAAAGACGCTCACGCACCGCATCGCCGATCAGATCGGCCGACGATGGAAGCGGGCGAGGTATCCACTCGGGCTGTTCGGTCACGATCTCTTCGTCAGCGCTGGTAGAGAACAGCACCGCCGTGATGTCTACTCCTGACACGCCATCGACGAGCGCGTGGTGAGTTTTGACGATGATCGCGAAGCGGGCCACACCGTCCTCGCCTGGTGCCAGCCCCTCAACGAGATTCATCTCCCATAGCGGCTTATCGCGATCGAGTTGTTCGGCGAAGAGCCTCCCTGCGAGCGCGGCTAGCTGCGCGTCCTCGCCCGGGCTGGGAAGGGCTGAGTGGCGCAGGTGGTAGCGAACGTTAAAGTGCGGGTCATCGACCCAGACTGGCCTGCCCTGCTCGAGCGGAACGAAGGCCAATCGCTGCCGGTAGCGGGGCACTCGGTCCAAGCGTGATTCGAGAAAGCGTCGAAACTGGTCGTAACTGGGAGCCTGGCCTGCGAAGACCATGATCGAGGCGACGTGCATGTGAGCGCCGTCGCGCTCGAGGTGGAGAAAGGCGGAGTCGAGCCCTGAGAGGCGGTCTGGATTAGTCATTTGGTCAGTCTAATGGGCTCTGTGACGAACCTTACACAAGAAGACGCCAAACCATACACAGGGTGTGTATAGTGTCGGCACGTCAACTAACCAATGAGGCCGACCATGGACATCAGCGACCCGACCATCTACTCGACGATCTATCAACAGCACCGGCGCGGCGTGTTCGCGGCGGCGTTTAGGATCCTGGGCAACGAAGCTCAAGCGGATGATGTCGTCCAAGACGTTTTCATCAAGGTTTGGCGCAAGCCGGAGTCGTTCGACTCCAAGCGTGGCGAGCTAGGTAGCTACCTACGACTGATGGCGCGCAGCCGCGCGCTTGACCTCTGGCGCGAGGGGCAGGCTGCCGGCCGTGCTAGCGATCGGCTAAAGGGTGTTGTCGCCGTTGGGGCCGCCCAAGGAGGCGAGCGCCCCGATCAAATCGTTGAACGTGGCGAGGCGACCGACAGTGTCGTCGGCGCGCTGCGGACGCTGCCCGAGAACCAGCGCGAGGCAGTCGTTCTCGCTTACTGGGGTGGTCTCACGGCCGAGGAAGTGGCGCGGCGCGCCGCCGTGCCGCTTGGCACAGCGAAGAGTCGGATTCGGCTCGGACTTTCGAAACTGCGCGATGAATTCGGCGAGGGTTACGTCAGCGCCAACGCAGCTTAGAGCGACAGAACCCCGCCCGCTCGGGAGTGGGCGGGGTTCTGTCGTTGCCGGACCTTTACACTCTGCGGTCTTCGCGGCAGGCGAGCCGCTCAGCTGCTTGGCCGGTCACCGGCGGTGGCCCTGAGCCAAGCTTGGCCGTCACGTCGATGATTGTGAAATATTCTCCGTCTACTCGTCGGCGAGCGTGCGTAGCCTTGTCTGAATGGCTGGGCCGATCGCGCACATTGATCTCGACGCTTTCTTTGCCTCGGTTGAGCTGAGCCGCCGGCCGGAGCTAAAGGGGCTGCCGCTGATTGTTGCCGGAAGCGGCCCGCGAGCAGTCGTCACGACGGCCTCATACGAAGCACGCATCTTCGGCGTTGGTTCTGCAATGCCAGCCTCGCAAGCTAAACGGCTCTGCCCTGAGGCCGTAGTAATAGCGCCCAATTCTGCCGCTTATCGCGAAGTTTCGCGCGCCGTCATGGCAATCATCGGCGACCACATTGAGCGCTTCGAGCAGCTAGGGATTGACGAGGCGTTCCTTGACCTCGAAGGGCTCCATTCCCCAAAGTCTGCGATCCGTCGCCTCGTTGCCCAAATCTACGAGCAGACTTCGATGCGCGCCTCGGTCGGCATTGGCCCTAACCGGCTCGTCGCAAAGGTCGCCTCCGACGCCGAGAAGCCGAATGGCTTCCTCGTCTTGACGGCAGAAGAGGCCCGCCAGAGGTTTGCAAACTCGCCGGTCTCACTAGTTCCAGGCATTGGCCCACGGACAAGCGAGCTACTGGGGGAGATGGGGATCGAAACGCTGGCACAGCTGCGCGCCGCCGACGAGGCGTCATTGATTGGTCGCTTTGGCGCCCGTCAAGGCCCGGCATTGGTCGCGCTCGCCTGCTTCGATGCGTCGGCCGAGCTAGTGACCGACCGCGAGGCTGTCAGCGAATCGCGCGAGACAACCTTCGATCAGGACATAAATTCGGGCGACGAACTTGAGCAGGCAATGAGGCTGCTGGCAACCGAACTAGCCAGCGCGCTCCAACGCAACGGCCGCAGCGGCCGAACAATTCGAATCAAGGTCCGGCTCGACGACTGGACGACGGTCACGCGGGCGAGGACAATTCCAGCGCGAACTAATAACTACGAGACAATCATCAATGTTGCGATCGCGCTGCTGCGTGAGTACGGCCCGCAGCGTCCAGTGCGGCTAGTTGGCGTCGGCGTGGCAGGCTTTGCGCCGCGTGGGCAACAGGACCAGCTCGAACTGCCGCTGGAGTTACCGGCCGCTTAGAGCACCTTCGAAAGAAAAGCTTGTGTGCGTTCGTGCTGGGGATTTTCGAAGACAGAGACCGGATCGCCCGATTCAACGACAGCTCCGTCGTCGATGAAGACAACTGTGTCACCGACCTCCTTAGCGAAGCCGATTTCGTGCGTCACGACAACCATCGTCATCCCGTCCGCGGCCAGCGCGCGCATTACGTCGAGCACTTCGCCGACGAGCTCGGGGTCAAGGGCTGAAGTCGGCTCATCGAAGAGCATCAGCTTCGGCTTCATCGCCAGCGCGCGCGCTATCGCAACGCGCTGCTGCTGGCCGCCCGAGAGCTGCGCTGGATAGGCATCGAGACGATCCCCGAGGCCCACGCGATCCATCAAAACCTTGGCCTCGGCCTTGGCGACGTCGCGCTTAGTACCGACAACGCGGATCGGCGCTTCAATGATGTTCTGCTCGGCCGTCATGTGGCCGAACAGATTGAAGCGCTGGAAGACCATCCCGATCTGTGCTCGCTCGCTGGCAACATCGCTCTCGCGCATCTCGTGCAGCTTGTCGCCGCGCTGGCGGTAGCCAACGAGCGCGCCATCAACCCAGATCCGACCTGAGTTGATCTTCTCTAAATGATTAATGCAGCGCAGGAAGGTCGACTTGCCTGAGCCCGAGGGACCAAGCAGGCACATCACCTCGCCGGGCGCGACGTCGAGCGTGATTCCCTTCAATACTTCGTTACGGCCGAAGCGCTTGTGGACCGCCTCGGCTTTAACCATCGACTCACTCATAGGCCGTGCCTCGTCTGCTGCGGAACGTCAACCTTGGTGTGGCGCCAAGTGCTGAAGCTCTGCCAGATCCGCATTAGCAGCGTTGGCGGCACGGCGCGGGCCGTTCCACGGCCGTAGTGGCGCTCAATGAAGTACTGACCGATCGAGAGGATCGTCGTCAGCACCAGGTACCAGATGCTGGCCACGATCAGCAACGGGATCTGCTTGTAGTTGGCGGCGTAGATCAGCTGGACGGCATAAAGCAGTTCGGTGTAGGCGAGCACGCTGACGAGCGAGGTTGTCTTCAGCATCCCGATCGTCTCATTGCCGGTCGGTGGAATGATCACGCGCATCGCCTGCGGCAGGATCACGCGTCGCATCGTCATCATCCGTCGCATCCCGAGCGCTTTGGCGGCTTCCTCTTGGCCTTCGTCTACAGAGAGCAGTCCTGCGCGGACGATCTCTGACATGTAGGCACCCTCGTTGAGGCCAAGCCCGAGCAGCACAGCAACGAAAGGCGTGATCCAAGT
>OFRL01000963.1_pt1 | contig 10761 bp, 7 predicted proteins | sample 1543121 | NCBI WGS metagenome assembly OFRL01 (sample SAMN07774228, study PRJEB24372) | wastewater metagenome | isolation source: Lake Maggiore Cannobio | place: Italy: Cannobio | collected 2016-01
TGGTGGAGTGGTGGCGATGAAAGGCGCGGTATTGTTTGTGGGAAAGGCTTGGCAACGATGAAGGCGGGTGAGGGTCACCGTACGGTCCACCAGGCCGAGGCTGGGAACCCTGCTATCGAGAGATTATGTAGGGGGCGTGGCATGAGTTGGTCTGCGGCTAGGCAGACCAGTAGGGGATCAGTCCTCTAAGTTTTAGGGGCAGAACTTATGGGTGCAATTTGGTTTTGTTTCGAAGTTCAAACGTAAAAAACACGACCGATTGCATTCCCTGACCCTGCGTTTGCGATTGAAATCAGGATAGACTGTAATAGAAGTTGTGCGGCAACAGGGTAGGAAAAACCGTGGCGCTTGATTGGGTTTCCCGCTCCACATATTTACAGCACCAATCGTGTGAACATTGCAATTGCCAATACGGCGAACTACACGGGCGTCTAGTGGGGATGACGGGTCATCTGACGAGAATCCTTGCGACTGGCGCAACCTGTAACTTGTGACGCGTTGATATACGTGTCTGATCAGGTCAAAGCCAACAACTAACCGTGCGGTGACGTGTGCTTTGGTGTTGGTCTGGATGTCTTAATGCTTCATAGATGTTTCGAAGACCCATGCCCCGATAACTGATAATTGATTGATGCGTCTTTTCGGGTACACAATTTCGGGAGTAAGCCAGCTAGACCGATTGTGGCGCATGGTTTGCCAAGGCGCAACTGACTAGTTCGGGGTGGGTTGCCAACTTTGTAATGACACACAAAAACTCAGGCGCAGCCGAAAATGCAGTTGAGTGCAAGTTTCGGGTGGGGGTAGACATTGGCGGTACCTTTACCGATTTGTTTTTACTCAACGACGCAACTCATGAGTTCGTAGTAGGAAAGAAACTCACCACGCCGCAAGACCCGTCTGAAGCCATTGAAGCCGGATTGCGTGAGATGTTGGCGCAGGCCAATGTGCCGGCGCAATCTATTCGTCAGATTATTCATGGCACCACCCTGGTGGCCAACGCGCTAATTGAACGCAAGGGCGCGCCAACTGCACTGCTGGCCACCTGTGGTTTCCGCGATGCCACAGAAATCGGTCGCGAACAGCGCTATGAGCTCTATGACCTAATGCTGGAAATGCCTCAGCCGCTGGTGCCGCGGCACCTTCGTTTTGATATTCCTGAGCGTATTCTGGCTGATGGCAGCATTCATCAAGAACTGGATGTTGCTCACGTAGAGCGCTTGGCGCACGAGCTGCAGCTAGCAGGCGTTGAAGCAGTTGCGATCGCATTTCTTAACAGTTTTATTAACCCAGTGCACGAATGCGCTGCGCGCGATGCTGTGTTGCGCATGGCGCCTAATATTCGGGTGTCTATCTCGTCTGAGGTTGCTCCTGAAATTCGCGAGTACGACCGCACCTCTACTACCGTGGCAAATATATACGTGCAAGGCCGCGTGGAGCATTACTTGCGCGAGCTTGGAACACGGATGAGTGCGTTGGGTGTTGGAGGCAGTTTGCTGCTGATGCTCTCCAGCGGAGGTGTTGCTACAGTGGAGACTGCCGTGCGCTTCCCAGTGCGGTTGTTGGAGAGCGGCCCGGCAGCGGGGGTGTTGGCGGCTGCAGCTTTGGGTCCCAAGGTGGGCGCAGGCATGGGCCAGGCGGACGGTCTTGCGAATCTGCTCTCATTTGACATGGGTGGTACGACTGCCAAATTCGCAATCATTGATCGCGGCCAGCCACTCATTAGCCATGACTTTGAAGTCGACCGGCGCTATCGTTTTAGGAAAGGATCCGGGCTGCCCATTAGGACGCCCGTGATCGAAATGATTGAGATTGGCGCCGGCGGGGGCTCAATTGCCAGAGTTAATTCGCTCGGGCTGTTGAAGGTTGGGCCAGAGTCAGCCGGGGCGCAACCAGGGCCGGCATGTTATGGCCGTGGTGGCAGCTTGCCTACCGTGACGGATGCAGACTTGATCTTGGGCTATCTCAATCCTGATTTCTTTTTGGGAGGCGGCATGGCGCTAGATGTTTTGGGCGCACGCCGGGCAGTTGATGAACACATTGCCCAACCCCTTGGCCTAAGTATTGAACAAGCGGCGTGGGGCATTCATCAGGTTGTGAACGAAAACATGTCCAGCGCTGCCCGGGTGCATGCTATCGAACGCGGCAAAGACCCGGCTGGGCTGCCTGTTTTTGCTTTTGGCGGGGCCGGGCCGGTACATGCTTTTCGAGTGGCAGCAGCGCTTGGTGCACCCAGTGTCGTCATTCCGTTTGGGGCGGGCGTGATGAGTGCGATTGGTTTTTTGACCGCGCCATTGGCATTTGACTTTGCCCGTTCGTGGCCGGTAAAGCTAGAGGGATCAGCTTTGGATTGGCCGCGTGTAAATGGTCTTCTGGGTGAGATGCAGGCCGAGGGGGGAGCGCTGCTCCAAGCATCGGGAGTATTACCGCAAGACATTTCACACACCCGCAGTGTTGAGGTGCGCTACGCTGGACAGGGACATGAGGTGGGCGTGGTGCTGCCGAATGACTTGCTTTCGGCTGAGCACTTCCCGGCCATCCGTGCCAGATTTGAGGCGGAGTATTTGCGGTTGTACAGCCGCCTTGGTCCACCAGTGCCGTTGGAGGCAATCACTTGGCGCGTTGTGTCGTCATCGCCGAAACCTGCGCTGAACCTGGTGCGCAGTCACTCCAATCATGCCCTTGCAAGCCATCCGGATGCAGCCCGGAAAGGGACGCGCCTGGCATATTTCCCTGAGGCGGGTGGCATGACTGAGACACCTGTCTATGACCGCTACGCGCTTGCGAAGGGTATGTGCATCAGTGGGCCAGCCATTATCGAAGAGCGCGAGTCCACCCTAATTATTGGCTCTGGCGCAACTGCTGCTGCGGATGAACGCTGGAATCTGATATTAACGTATGACTGAACTAATTCCCGGGTTAAACCCAATTACGCTTGAAGTACTTTGGAATAGGATCTTGGCAGTTGTCAATGAACAACAAGTAGCACTCATTCGCACAGCGTTTAGCACAGTGGTGCGCGATTCACAGGATTTGGCCTGCGGTGTATTCGATCAAAGGGCGCGCATGGTGGCCCAGTCGATGACTGGCACTCCGGGCCATATCAACGCAATGGCGACGGGCATGAAGCATTTTATGAAAGTGTTTCCGCCAGAAGCATTGCACGCTGGCGATGTGCTAATCACGAATGACCCGTGGCAAACCGCCGGGCAAATTAACGACTTCACCGTCGTCACTCCAATTTTCAAGCTTGGGCGACCCATCGCTTACTTTGCAACTTGCTGCCATGCACCCGATATTGGCGGGCGGGTGTTTTCAGCCGAGGCGAAAGAGGTATATGAAGAGGGCCTGCGTATTCCAATTATGAAATTGTTTGCGGCCGGTGTACCCAATGATGTTCTGATAAATATCATTCGATCCAATGTGCGCACGCCGGATGAGACGATCGGTGACTTGTACGCCCAGATGTCGAGCAACGCTGTGGGTGGGCGTTCACTGCTTCGTTTGCTGGAAGAGTTCAGCCTGAACGACATTGAGGCGCTTTCCGATGCCATCATCGACCGCTCTGAGCGTGCCATGCGCCTGGCTATTCGGTCGTTGCCAAATGGCATCTACACCCATGAAACTTGGACCGATGGCTTTGACGATCCCATCCTGATTAGAGTCTCAGTAACTATTCGTGATGAGGACATCGATATTGATTTTGGCGGGTCGTCACCGCAAAGCCGCTGGGGAATTAATGTGGTTCTGAACTACACCCATGCATATGCCTCGTTTGCCATGAAAGCTGCAATCTGCCCCGATGTGCCTCATAACGATGGCGCATTTGCACCAGTGCATGTCTCAGCTCCGCCCGGATGTATCCTCAACTGTATCGACCCCGCGCCGGTGGCCAGCCGTAATATCATCGGGCATTTTTTGCCGTGTGTCATTTTCTCCGCCTTGGCTCCGGTGTTGCCCGGTAGGCTGATTGCCAACGGTGCTGACCCGCTTTGGATGAGTGTTTGGCGCGGGAAGCGGCTCAGCGGCGAACCATATATTTTTACCGTGTTTCAATGTGGCGGCAGCGGCGCACGCTCTACCAAAGACGGGTTGAATGCCACCGGCTTCCCGAGCGGGGTGGCGGGCGTTCCTGCAGAAGTGATTGAGTCACTCACACCAATTGTGATGCACCGCCGTGAACTGAGAACGGATAGCGGCGGCCCCGGCCTGCAGCGCGGTGGGCTTGGGCAGTTGACCGAATTTGGCAGCCGAAGCGCGGCTGAGTGGCAAGTGTCGCCTCTGATTGACCGTACCAAATACCCTGCGTCTGGAATGGGAGGGGGAGGCTTTGGTGCCGCGGGTGAATTTATACTGAGCGATGGCCAGCAGGCGCAGCCCAAATCAATCGTGTTGTTGAAGCCCGCGACACGCGTTCAATTAAATCTACCGGGCGGAGGCGGGTACGGTTCACCCCACGAGCGCCCCGTTGAGATTGTGCTGGCTGACGTAGTGAATGGCTACGTGTCGCTTGCGGCTGCCGCTCGCCAGTATGGTGTGGTAGTGCGGTATCTTGGGAGTCCTAGTCAATTGGTGCGGTTGCCAAAAGATTACGCCGTAGATTGGGCAGCGACAGAAAAACTTAGGGCAGCAGGATGAATTTAGTTGTTCGTAGTGCGGCGCAAGTGCTCGTGGACCAATTGGTGATTCATGGTGCGACGATGGCATTTTGTGTTCCCGGTGAAAGCTTTCTCGATGTATTGGATGCGCTGTATGAACGACGGGATTGCATTCGGCTAATTAGCGCCCGGCATGAGGGCGGTGCGGCGTTTATGGCTGAGGCCTATGCCAAGGTCACCGGCGCACCTGGAATTTGCCTGGTGACCCGCGGCCCCGGGGCAAGCAATGCCATGGGCGGAATTCAGACTGCATTTCATGATGAAACCCCGTTGATCCTTTTGATTGGGCAAGTAGCGCGCCCATTTGTGGGCCGCGAAGCGTTTCAGGAAGTTGACTTTGTTCAACTCTTTGGGCCGGTGTGTAAATGGGCGGTGCAAATTGACGATCCGCGCCGAATCCCCGAGCTGGTGGCACGGGCGTTCATGATTGCATGTTCTGGCCGCCCCGGGCCAGTTGTGCTTTCATTACCCGAAGATATGCAGGCGGAGCAAGTTGCCGTGTCCGATGCCTGCCGTTACGAACCCGCGCAGGCTGCGCCAAGTACCACCCAATTTGCTATGTTTCGGCAGTTCCTTTTGCAGGCACAGCGCCCGTTGCTGATTGCCGGCGGTGGCGGCTGGTCATTAGAGTCAACACATAACCTGCGAGTGTTTGTCGAGCGCAATGGGTTGCCGGCCGTAGCTTCGTTCAGGGCACAGGACATCTTCGATAACGCGGCGCCTGAATACATTGGCGCGTTGGGGGTGGGCGGTAACCCGCTGCTAAATGAGCGCGTGGCCCGCGCCGACCTGATTGTGGCAGTCGGCGACCGATTGAGCGAAATGGTTACGCAGGATTACACCTTGCTGAAGGTGCCTGTGCCGCAACAAAAGCTGGTGCACGTATTACCCGAGCCATCGCAGTTGGGGCGGGTGTATCAGCCAACGCTGGGCATGGTCAGCGGCATGGCGGAGTTTGCGGCAGCCGCGCTCGACATGGCACCAGTAAGTGGCGCACGCTGGGGGGCATGGCTGCGCGAAGGCCGCGCGGAGTACGAACACTACCGCCAGACTGTGCCCGTGAAAGGAGCATCTACAATCGGGTCACCGGCGCTGGACTGGGGTATGGCCGTGGCGCATATTCAGTCCCGCCTGCCCGTTGATGCCATCATTACAAATGGGGCGGGCAACTACACTGCGCTGGTGCATCGCTACAGCCAGTTCAGCATCTTTCGCTCACAAGTGGCACCGGTAAACGGCACGATGGGTTACGGCGTGCCGGCGGCGGTTGCATGCAAACTTGCCTGGCCGCAGCGTACTGTGGTGTCGTTTGCGGGTGATGGCTGCTTCCTAATGCACGCGCAAGAGCTCGCTACTGCGCAGCAATACGGTGCGCCGATCATTGTGATTGTATGGAACAACACCTGCTATGGCACCATCCGAACGCATCAAGAGCGGCGCTTCCCCAACCGTGCAATCGGCACAGACTTGCGGAACCCAGATTTTGTTTTGTATGCACAGGCGTTTGGGGCCTATGCTGAGCGCGTGACGCGAACCATAGATGTTGCCGCAGCATTTGAGCGGGCGCTGGCGGAAGCTGCGCATCGTTCGGCTTTGATTGAATTGATGACAACAGATGACAGGTGAGGAAGTGAAGCAAAAGCGAGCCGGGCGACAAACAAAACATGACTAATGTTATTGTGATTGGAGCCGGTGTCATCGGCACATCGACTGCGTACCATTTGGCCAAACGCGGAGCGCAGGTGCGCCTGATTGAACAATTTCAAATTGGGCATACCCTGGGCAGCTCGCATGGGCCATCGCGCATTATTCGCCTGGCCTATGAGACCACCGACTATGTAATGCTTGCCCAAACGGCATTCGCGCGGTGGCGTGAGCTGGAAACGGAAGCCGGGCAATCGTTGCTTGTGCGCGTGGGCGGCTTGGATTTTGGCGCGCCGGATGCCTATGGCCTCGCAGAGATTGGCGCGAACTATGCTGCGCTTGGAATTGCCTATGATGCGCTCGATGCTGCCGAGATTCGCTATCGCTACCCGCAGTTCAATCCCCCTGAAAACAGCATCGGATTTTATCAAGGCGACTACAGCATGTTGGCAGCCGAAAAATGCGTGCGTACATTTGCCGACCGCGCTGTGGTGCATGGGGCGATTTTGCATCAGAACGAGCAGGTGATAGAGATTGCACCGCAGCCGGTTGGCGTGCGGGTCACCACTCAGGCAGGCTATTACGAGGCGGATAGTGTGGTGCTATGTGCAGGCTCGTGGTGTCTGCCAATTTTAAATGCACTTGGAATTGATCTTCGTTTGCAGGTTGTGCGCGAGCAGCTGGTGTTCCTGGCTGCAAAAAATCCGGCGGATTATAGTATTGGGAGGTTTCCATTGGCTTTGCAGCGCTTTGCTGGCAGCACTAGTTTGGGATCGGCTTTTCCAATTTACAACCATACTGCACCCAAGTTTATGGTCGACCGAATTGGCACGCCAGTGGCACCTAACGACCCGGATCGGCAGATTGATCTGCCACAACTACAAGTTGCAATCGACTGGGCCATGAAATTAATGAATGGTCTGAGCGGGGAGATTGTGGAAACCACAAGTTGCCGGTACAGCATGACCCCGGATGAGGACTTTATTCTTGACCGGCATCCGGAGTACCCCCAAATTGTGATTGCTTCCCCGTGTTCGGGGCATGGTTTTAAGTTTGCCAGCGTGATCGGTGAAATATTGACCGACTTGGCCCTCGTGGGCAAGACGCAGCACGACATCAGTCGCTTTCGAATTTCCAGATCTGCATTGCATACAGCGAGGCACGCCGCTGAAAATTTTGGAGCTGATCAAGATGACCTACCGATTTGACCACAAGATTGTAATCGTAACTGGTGCGGGGGCGGGCATCGGGCGTTCAATTGCGCAGCATTTTGGCGCCACCGGTGCAACTGTAATTGTGAATGACATTCATGCAGAAAATGCCGCACTGGTGGCCGCCGAGATCTGCACGGCAGGTGGACTTGCGATGGCGGCGCCAGCTGACGCCGGTAATAGCGTGCAAGTGAATGCACTGTTTGACCGGGTCTTGGAAATTTATGGCACTGTAGATGTGCTGGTTAATAATGCCGGACTTACAAACACCGAGCGGCATATTTTGGAAAGCGATGCGGCTTGGTGGGAGGAAATTTTGGCCAGCAATTTGCACAGCGTTTACCATTGCAGCGTGCGAGCGGCACAAGTCATGGCGCGCAAACGGTGCGGGGTTATTATCAATTTGTCCAGCGGCGGCGCGACCCGGGCCCATCGTGGCAATGCTGCTTACGATGCAGCCAAGGGTGGAATCGAAGCGTTCACCCGGGCGCTTGCGCTTGATCTTGGCCCATACGGTGTGCGGGTCTGTGGTGTTGTGCCTGGCTCGATCGACAGTAAGGGCATGAGTGCCGAAACGAAAGCTATGCGCGGTGAGACGATACCGATGCTGCGGGTTGGAGAGGTGGGTGAGATTTCGCTCCCGGTATTGTTTCTGGCTTCCGATGATGCCAGTTATATCAGCGGTAGTTTTTTGACTGTTGATGGTGGATTGCTTTCGCAGCAACGCTCGGCCCAAGTTGATATTTTTCCGATTAGCAAGTTTCCCCTGTGGAATAGATAGTCATTGTGATGTTGTAAATGCCAACTGGAAAACTGGTAAGGTTCGTGGAAACTGGGTAATAGCGTGCTAGCTCACCTTTGCTGGTATTGGAGTTTGACCAGACATTGGGGTGGTAATCCTGCGCTGTAGAGCTGGCACATGCGGCGGAGCGTGGATTGGTGTGGATTAGGCGCTGGCGTGGTGTGGTGACTGGTGTGGTGTGCCAAATCCGGATTGTAGGCAATGTGCATTCCCCGCTTGTTCCGCGCATCAAATCTCTGCGAACACCAAGCAAAAGCGGTCTTTGACCTGAAGTCAATGGTTGGTTGAGGTTAGCACAAAGTGGTACTTGATAAGCGTGGGTTCAGGGTGTACTATGTCGCGGTGGATTGGGGCTTGAATTTCCTATCTGTCACGATACCAACACAGTCCTCTGGCGGCGCCCTGACAGCTGGCGGCGACTGTTTCATGGCCGAAGCGGTCACGCCCAAGTGAGCGCAGTCCGCCAAAACGCCCGCGCCTATGGCTTCCTTGCGCCTTCGCTCTTCATCATGACACTCACCGGCCTGCTGCCGATGGCGATTGTGTCGTTTTACTCAGTCAACGACACGTTCGCGGGCAACAGTTTCTTCTTCGTCGGAATGGCGTGGTACAGGCAGGTGCTCACCTCGCCGGAGTTTTTCGCCGCGCTGGGGCGCAGCATAGGCTTTTCGGTTCTGGTTCTGCTAATCCAGATTCCGCTCGGCGTTTTCATCGCGCTGCGCATGCCTGCCAGGGGATTCCTCTCCGCGCTTTTCATCGTTCTGATGGCCATACCGCTGCTGACGCCTTCCATCGTTGTCGGCTATCTCTGGAAGGTTCTTAGCCTGCCCAAGATCGGCCTTGTCACCGCCGCCGCTGGTCAGGTGGGTCTCGCCTGGGACATGAACAACAGCGCGCTTGTCTGGGCGACGCTGCTGCTGATGGACGCGTGGCACTGGACGAGCCTTGTGGTGCTGCTGTGCTTTGCGGGCCTGCGCGCCATCCCGGCCGATTATTACCGCGCGGCGCGCATCGACAGCGCCTCAGGCTGGGCGATTTTCCGTTTTATCCAACTGCCCAAACTCAGGCTCGTGCTGCTCATCGCCATTCTGCTGCGCTTCATGGACAGTTTTATGATTTACACCGAAGCTTATGCCGTGTCGCGCGGCGGACCGGGCGTGTCGACCACTTTTCTCAGCCATGAACTGGTGCAGACCGCAACCATCCAGTTTGACCTTGGTGAGGGCGGAGCCATGTCAATGATCTATTTCGTCATTGTGCTGGCCGTCTCATGGGCGCTGTTTTCGCTGATCGTGCCGAAAAATCGGAGCGCGGATTGAAACAGAAATTCCCGCTGGTCCCCACCATTTATGTGACGCTGCTGATGATCCCGGTCTATTGGCTCATCATCATGAGCTTTAAGGACAATAGCGAAATCTTCGGAGGCATGACGCTGTTTCCACACGCGCCGACGCTGGACAATTATCATCTCATCCTCAGCGATCCGGACTGGTATCTCGGCTATGTCAATGCGACGGTCTTTGCGCTGTTGAACGTGATAATTTCCGTTACCGTGGCAATTCCCGCCGGTTACGCCTTCTCGCGTTATCGCTTCTTTGGCGACCGCATTCTGCTGTTCGGCTTCCTCGCCTTCCGCATGATGGCGCCCGCGATTCTGCTCATTCCATTCGTCGAGATATTCTCGCGGCTCAACATGATCGACACCTATTCCGCCGTGGCGCTGGTGCATTGCTTTTTCAACGTGCCGCTGGCGATCTGGATTTTGGAAGGATTCATCTCATCCGTGCCGAAAGAGATGGATGACATTGCCCGCGCTGACGGCTATGGCTTTCCGCGCTATTTCCTGCGCATCCTGTTGCCGCAGATTACGCCGGGCATTGCCGTCACTGCCTTCTTCTGCTTCATGTTCTCATGGATCGAATATCTTCTGTCCAACGCGCTGACCGTCATTGATATCAAACCGATCGGCGCGATCATGACGCGGGCGGGCGGCGTGCTGTCGGCGGACATCGCGCTGCTCGCCACCGCCAGCGTGCTCGGCATGATCCCCGGTACCGTCTTGATCTTCTTCATGAAAAACCACCTCGCCCGTGGCTTCTCCATGGGCCGCATTGTCTGACAGGAAACAAAATGGTCTATCTCCTTGCCCAACTCACCTGCCGCGCCAGCAGCCATCCCGAATCTACGGGGGCCGCCAAGGCGATGATCACCGCGACACGCGCTGAGCCGGGCTGTATTCTCTATGACCTCAACACTTCCATCACCGATGCGCGGCGCACCGGCAGGCCGCAGACGAGGAGGCGCTCGCTGAAACTGCCGCGCTTGTTCAGGCACTGGCGTGGTGCGGCGAGTGGTGTGGTGTGCCAATGCTGTATAGTAGGTGGTGTGCATTCTTCGCTTGTTCCGCGCAAAAAAGATCTACGAACACCAAACAAATGCGGTCTTCGAA
>OFRL01000964.1_pt1 | contig 10741 bp, 6 predicted proteins | sample 1543121 | NCBI WGS metagenome assembly OFRL01 (sample SAMN07774228, study PRJEB24372) | wastewater metagenome | isolation source: Lake Maggiore Cannobio | place: Italy: Cannobio | collected 2016-01
TCCCAATCGGAGATGGTGAGTACCCCGGCCCCTACGCCTATCGCCAAGGCAAACCGATGCGTCCCGATACAGCGCTGGCCTTCGACCGGATGGCGACAGCGGCGCGGCGCGCCGGCCATTCTTTGGTTGTCACCAGCGGCTACCGCTCAAACGCCGAGCAGGCGCAGCTCTTCGCCGCCCACCCCGACCCGAAGTGGGTTGCTCCGCCGGGCCAGTCGCTGCACCGGCTTGGAACCGAGCTCGATCTTGGCCCGCCCGCCGCCTACGGTTGGCTAGCGGCAAACTCAAAGCGCTTTGGATTCATCAAGCGCTATTCGTGGGAGCCTTGGCACTACGGCCTTGTCGCCAACCCCGGCAGCGCGTCGGTTGGCTTTGCGCCACTCGGAGCTGGAGCTGCGAGCGCTGTTCCAAGCTTTGTTCCCGCCGCCTACCGCGAGCCGCTGCGCCGCGCCGCTTCGCGCTGGTCGGTAGGCGCGGCGCTGCTGGCGGCGCAGCTCCAGCAAGAGTCGGGTTTCAACCCGCGTTCGGTTTCAAGCGCTGGCGCCCAGGGAATAGCCCAGTTCATGCCGGGGACGGCGCGCAGCTACGGCCTCAGCGACCCGTTCGACGCGCCGGCCGCGATCAACGCTCAGGCTCACCTGATGCACGACCTGCTGCGCCGATTCGCTTCCGTGCCGCTGGCGCTGGCGGCCTATAACGCTGGCTCCGGCCGCGTCGCCGCCTGCTGGTGCGTGCCGCCGATCGCTGAGACGCAAGCCTATGTCGCGCGGATCGTCGCGATTGCGCGCGGCGCTGGCGTGACGGCTGGCGCTGGCGAGCCGCCGGTGCGGCTGATCCGCTGAGCTTTACGGCAGACTAAGCAGAAGATGGCTCCCTTCCGCTACAAGCTGCGCGTCCGCTTCAACGAATGCGACCCGCAGCGCGTTGCCTTCAACGCCAACTACCTCACCTACATCGACATCGCGATCACCGATCTCTATCGCCAGCACTTCGACGACTCCTACGCCGAGGTGATGGAGAGCAACGGCGTTGACGTTGTCGTCGCTGAGGCCAATCTCAAGTTCCTCGCGCCAGCACGCTTTGATCAGGAGATTGAGGTCGCGCTTACGATTGAACGGCTTGGGAATACGTCGATGGAGATCTCGTCGCTGATCTCTAGCGATGGGGAGGAGCTCGTAACTGCTGAGCTTCGTTACGTCTTCGTTGACATCGCGAGCTGGAAGAAGACGCCGATCCCCGATCAGATCCGCGAGACGATGGCCAAGTTCGGCCCGGCCTAGCTTGCCGCGCGCGGCTTTCAGCAACGACCCGAGCTGGCGCGAGGCCGTGCCGCCGCGTGGTAGCTTGGCGCCGGAGGGTTAAAACGTCGCCTGTCGAGCAGCCGCAAAGGGGGAGTCTTGAACAAGCTAGTCGCAACATTTGCGCTTGCCGCCTGCAGCGTCATGGCGCTTAGCGGCGTCGCCAGCGCGAAGGCGAGCTGCGAACCGTTCGACACGCGCGACTGCCTGCTGCCGTTCCCCAGCAACCACTTCACGACCCCTCAGCGTGGTTCGGCGACCGGCTTGAGGCTCAACTTCAACGCTGCTGTCTTCCCGAAGAATGTCGGCGGGGTTTCGTCTTTTACGCCCGACCTAAACAACAACGACGGCTTCAGCCCCGGCGCGGCGATCATGACTTACGTTGATCGAATTAGCCTCCAGCGCAGCGGAGCAACCCCAATCACTGACATTGGCAGCTACAGCGCCGCCAATGCGCCGATCGTCCTCGTTGACGCGAAGACCGGCAAGCGTCAGCCAATCTGGGTCGAGCTTGACGCAAACCCCGAGAACGAAGTCGACGGTAGCTACCTCGTGATGATTCGGCCGGCGCGCAACCTGCCGGAAGGGCGTCGCTACATCGTCGCGCTGCGCAACTTGAAGGACGGATCGGGCGCCACAATCCCGGCCGGCGCGGCATTCGCGTCGGTCCGAGACGGCAAAGCAAGCGGAGCGCTAGCGGCCCGTGCGCGCCGGATGAAGCCTGATTTTGGCCTCCTTGGACGGATCGGCATTAAGCGTTCAACGCTCTATCTAGCTTGGGACTTCACGGTTGTCAGCCAGACGAACCTGACCGAGCGAGCGCTCGCGATCCGCAACGCCAGCTTCGCTGCTCTCGGGGACAAGAACCTTGCCGATCAGAAGGTCGCCGGCCGCTCGCCCAAGTTCCAGATCGACAAGACGATCAATTTCACCGAGGAGCAGAACTCGGTGCAGATGCGCCAGCTAGAAGGAACGATGACCGTCCCCTGCTACCTGAGCACGCCAGATTGCGCGCCAGGAGGCACCTTCCGCTATCAGCCGCGCAAGGCGGGCAAGTTCAACTGGATTCCGCGGCAGCAAGGGACGATGGAAGCGAAGTTCGTCTGTGGTATCCCTCGCAGCGCCGTCGAGAAGCCGGCTCGACCGGTGATCTACGGCCACGGTTTGCTCGGGTCCTCACGCGAAGCATTGGGCGAGAAGAATCAGTTCTTCGGCAATAAGCACGGGATTCTTTTCTGCGCAACCGATGAGATCGGAATGGCCGGAGGTGACGCCCTCAACGCGATCAGGCTGCTTGGCGACATGTCGCTCTTCGCCTCTTTCCCGGATCGCCTTCAGCAGGGGCTCCTCAACGGGCTGATGCTCGGGCGCTTGATGATCCACGCCGAAGGGCTCGGCTCGCACCCGTCGCTGCGTTCGATCCCGGGGGCCTCCGGCCGGACCTTGATCGACCGCTCGAAGTTGGCCTTCAACGGCAACAGTCAGGGAGGCATTCTGGGGCCTGCGATCACTGCGCTCGCGCCCGATTTCACGCGCGCAGTTCTTGGCGTACCCGGCATGAACTACTCGCTACTGCTTCCGCGCAGCATTGATTTTGACGAGTACTCCGACGGCTTCTTCAGGCCGTCCTACCCAAACCGGCTCAAGCGCCTAATAATCCTCGGCGCGGTTCAGAACCTCTGGGACAGAGGCGAAGGCAATGGCTACGCGCTGCACGCAACCGATGATCCTCTTCCGGGAACTCCAAAGCACCAAGTGCTGTTGGAGGCCGTCGTCGGCGACCACCAGGTTGCTCAGGTCGCGGCCGAGAACCTCGCGCGGACGGTTGGCGCCGTGGGCCGCAGGCCTGTGTACAACAGCGGCCGCAGCTTCGACAAGGTGCCGTTCTGGGGGATTCGCAGCAAAGGCAAGAGCAGCGATTCGCGGCTCGTGATTTTTGACAGCGGCCCGATTCGCCAGTTTGAAGGGGCGACGATTGGCACCAACGTGCCACCACTTACAAACACGCCGCCGCGCGCGGGTCAGGATCCCCACGGCCTCTTTGACCTCTCGCGCGGCCAGCAGGCAGCCGATTTCTTCGATGGTCGCTTCACCGACGTCTGCCCAATCCAGCAGGCTTGTCGTCTTTCGATCTGGCCTTACTGACAGCAGTTTGCTGGCGCTGAGTTGCTAGCCGGCGGCGGCGAGCTCGACGGGGATTCCGTTGAGCACCGCTGTGCCGGAGATCTCATCGACGCGCTCGCTGTCGCCGAGCAGGTTTACGTTGGCGCCGGCGTGGGCGCTGGCGACGTTGATCTCGGTTCCTTCGCCGTCGTGGCCCCAGCCGTGGGGGACGGAGACGACGCCGGGCATCATCGCCTCACTGTGAACGGCGGTCAGCTCGATCGACCCTCGGGCCGAACTGAGCACTGCGCGCTGCCCGTCGGCTACGCCGCAGCGCTCGGCGTCATCAGGGTTGACGAGCACGGTGCAGCCTTCGGGGCCTGAGACGAGCTTCGGAACGTTGTGCATCCAAGAGTTGTTTGAGCGCAGCTGGCGGCGGCCGATCAGCAGCAGACCGTTGCCATTTGCCGGCGCGCCTTCGAGCTCGGCGCGAAGGCGTGGAACGTCGGCGATGATCTCCGGCGGCGCAAGCTCAACGAGGCCGCTCGAGGTGCGTAGCGACTCAGGGATCCGCGGCTGCAGCGGGCCAAGGTCGATCCCGTGCGGGCTGGCCTCAAGCTTTGCCAGCGTCAGGCCGTCAGGGTCGGCGCCAAAGCCCTCGCCGTAAGGGCCGCAGCGGAGCATGATGTCGAGCAGCCGCTCAGGGCCAACGCGGTCGCCTACCGCCGCGACCAGCTCGGCCGGGTCGCGACCGGCGACCGGCGAAGTTTCGCTGCGCGTCTCGCGGCCGGCCAGCTCGAGTGCAAAGAAGTCGTCGATCGGGGCGATGTCGGCAGTTGCGCCGGCGCCGCTGGCAATCGCGGTAAGTCGCAGCAGAATTTCCCACTCGTCGAGCATCCCTTCCGGTGGCTCGAAGACCGGCGGCGAGTAGTTGGCGAAGTTGCGGATCGCGAAGACGGTGAAGACGAGGTCGAAGTGTGAATGCTCAAGCGCTGAGAGGGCAGGGAGGATCACGTGCGCGTGGCGCGATGTTTCGTTGCGGTAGATGTCGATGCTGATCATCAGCTCGAGCGTGTCCAGCGCCTTCGCAAGACGGTCGCCGTTCGGCGTCGAGAGCACCGGGTTGCCGCCGATCGTGATCAGCGAGCGGATCTGGCCCTCGCCGGGGGTTTCGATCTCCTCAGCAAGGCAGTTGACGGGAAGCTCGCCGAGCACTTCGCCGCGACCTTTGGCGCGCGTCGCCCAGCGGTGGATCTTCATTCCGCGGCCGCTGCCCGGCTGGCCTTGCGTGTTTGGCGTGCCGGCCGGCGGCTTCGGGAACATCACTCCGCCGGGGCGGTCGAGGTTGCCGGTCAGCGTGTTGATCACGTCGATCAGCCAGCTCGTGACGGTGCCGAAGGGCTGCGTTGTCGTGCCGATCCGGCCGTAGACGGCGGCGCTCGGCGCGGCCGCCAACTCGCGCGCGATCCGCCGGATCGTTTCAGCCTCAATGCCGCAACTCGCGGCGACGGCTTCAGGCGTGAACGGCTGCGCTGCCTGCTCAACCTCTTCAACGCCGCTGAGCAGCCCGTCAAGGTGATCACCGGGCGCCACTAGTCCTTCCTCAAACAGCGTGCTGACGATTGCGAAGCAGAGCAGCGCGTCGCCGCCCGGGCGAATGAAGTGGTGCTCGTCGGCGGCCTCGGCGGTGCGTGAGCGGCGCGGGTCGATCACGACGACCTTGCCACCGCGCTCGCCGATCTTCTTCATCCGGCCACGGAAGTCGGGCGCCGTCATCAGCGAGCCGTTCGACACGAGCGGGTCGGCGCCAAGAATCAGCAGGTAGTCGGTGCGGTCGATGTCGGGGATCGAGATGCTCAGCGAGGTGCCGAACATCAGGCCGCAGGCAACCTGCTTTGGCGCTTGGTCAACGCTGCTGGCGGAGAAGATGTTGCTCGTGCCGATCGCCTTCAGCATCGGCCGCCCGTAGATCAGCCCGCTGAGCGAATGGGCGACCGGGTTGCCGAGGTAGGCGGAGAACGCTTGGCGGCCTGATTCGGCGTCGATCTGCTTGAAGCGCTCGTCGATAAAGGCAAAGGCTTCGTCCCAGCTGCAGGGCGCAAGTTCGCCATCTTCGCCGCGCATCATTGGCGTGCGCAGGCGGTCTGGGTCGTCGTGGAGCACGCCAATGTTGGCGCCCTTCGGGCAGATGAAACCGTGGCTTAAGACGTCGTCTTTGTCGCCGCGGACCTTCGTTACTTTGCCTTCCTCAATTGTCAGTTCGAGGCCGCAGGTCGCTTCGCAGAGTGGGCAGGTACGGAAAGCGGTTGTTGCCATCTGCTCACCCTATAGGCGCGGCGCTCTTATCCTCACCTAAGTGGCCGAGAAGAAGCAGACGAGCGAACGCGAAGAGCGCCTGCGCGAGCAGCGCCTTGCGCTGCCGGACGGGCCTGGCGTTTACCTCTTCAAGAACGCCGACGATGAGGTGATCTACGTCGGCAAGTCGCTCTCGCTGCGCAAGCGCGTCAGCAGTCACTTCAGCTCGCCGGTAACGCGTGGTGGCGTGCGGATGGTCGATTCAATTGAGGCGATCGACTTCATCCTGCTCAGCTCCGACGCCGAAGCGCTGCTGACCGAGCAGACGCTGATCACGCGCCACGAGCCGCGCTTCAACGTTCAGCTGCGCGATGACAAGAGCTACCCGTTCATCGCCGTCTCAACCGACGAGCAGTTCCCGCGGATCTATTTGACGCGCGAACGGCGCCGCAGTGGCCGCGTCTACTTCGGCCCCTACTCCAATCCACGCCGCGCGCGAAGCACCGTTGAGGTGCTGCAGAAGGTCTTCCAGATTCGTTCCTGCCGCGACGCCGAGCCGGGTAGGAGGACCGGCTCCCCATGCCTCGATTACCACATCGAACGTTGCGAGGCACCATGCGTTGACTACGTAACTGAGCAGCACTACCGCAAGAACGTCGACGGTGTGATCGCCTTCCTCTCCGGCAACTACCGCGAAATTGAAGATCAGCTTGAAGCACGGATGAAAGCCGCCGCAGCGGCGCACGAATATGAGCGCGCGGCCGCTGAGCGCAACCGGCTCAACGCGATTCGCTCGTTGCTCGAAAGCCAGGGAGTCGTCAATGAGGCGGCAGGCTCGTTCGACGCGATTGCCGTCGCCGCCGACGGCGCAGAAGCCAACGCGCAGGTCTTTCAGGTCCGTGACGGCGTGCTGGCCGACCGCCAATCTTTCTACCTCGACAATCCCGGCGAGCTTCAGAGCGGCGAGGTAGCGGCCGAGTTCATCGCCCAGTACTACTCCGGCCGCCCTGGTGTTCCTTCGCAGATAATCGTTCAGCAGCAGTTTGCGCAGGCCGAGCGCGGGGCGCTCGCTGAGATGCTCGCCGAGCGGCGTGGGGCGGGGGTTGAGATTCGCGCCGCCGAGCGCGGCGCCAAGCGCCGCATCCTTGAGCTGGCGGAGCGCAACGCGGCGCTGGCGCTCGACCATGAGCGACTGCGCAACGAGCAGACGCGCCGCCGCCGCATTGAGTCGCTTGATCAGCTGCAGCGCGAGTTGAAACTCGAATCGCTGCCGATGCGGATCGAATGCTTCGACATCTCGAACCTAATGGGAACGCACACCGTCGCCTCGATGGTTGTTTTCGAATCGGCGGCGGCGAAGAAGGCCGACTACCGCCGCTTCACGATCCGCTCGCTTGAAGACGGGCAGCCCGATGACTTCGCGGCGATGCGTGAAGTGCTCGAGCGGCGAATCAACGCCTGGGAAAGCCAGGCCGATCTGTCACCCCACGACCCAGCCTATAACCAGTCGTTCGCGACGCTGCCGAACTTGATCGTGATCGACGGCGGCAAGGGCCAGCTATCGGCTGGGCTTGAGGTGCTCGACCGCTTCCGCGAGCGCGGCGTTGCCGTGATCTCACTAGCGAAGCGGATCGAGGAGGTTTTCGAGCCTGATCAGAGCGCGCCGCTGATGCTGGAGCCGGGCAGCGCCGGCCTGCAGCTACTGCAGCGCGTTCGCGACGAGGCCCATCGCTTTGCGATCGCTCACCACCGCAGCCGCCGGGACGGCGCGATGACGGCCTCCGCGCTCGACAGCGTGCCCGGCGTGGGGCCAAAGCGAAAGAAGGCGCTGATAAAGCAGTTCGGCTCGCCCGAAGCGGTGATGGCGGCCAGCCGCGAGGAGCTTGAAAAGGTGCCCGGCCTGCCGACGAAGGTCGCCAATGACCTGCTCCACCACATGCGCCGCACCGGCAACTGAGCGAGCGCTTGCGGCTCCACGCCGCCGCGGCGCAATACTGAGTGGGCGATGAACGCCGAAACCCCAGCCGGCTCCGAGCAGGGAGCCGAGCCAGTGCCGCTAGAAGACTTCGTGATTATTACCGGCGTTTCTGGCGCCGGCCGATCAACGGCGATGGAAGCCTTTGAGGACGCCGGCTACTTCTGCGTCGACAACCTGCCGCCGGAGATGATCGGTGGCCTCGTTGATGTTTTTCTCCACGAAGGCTCGAAGGTGCGGCGCGCTGCCGTCGTCTCTGACGCCCGCGGCGGCGAGTACTTCGACCAGATGTCGCGCGTCCTTGACGAGCTGGCACAGGCCAGCATTAACTACCGCGTCCTCTTCCTCGACGCCTCCGATCAAGAGCTCTTGACGCGCTACCAAGAGACGCGCCGGCGCCACCCGCTCAGCCCTGCTGGCAGCGTGCCGCAGGGGGTTGCCGCCGAGCGCGAGCTGGTCAACCCGATCAAGGCCCGCGCCGACCTGATCGTCGATTCAACCGGGCTAACGGCCGCCGAGCTGCGCGCCAAGTTGATCGAAGATCTACTACCTCGCAGCAGCGCCGCGAAGCTGGCCGTGACGTTTGAAAGCTTCGGCTTTAAGCACGGCCCGGCGCGCGACGCCGACCTGCTCTTCGACGTTCGCTTCCTGCCCAACCCGCATTACGTTGATGAGCTCAGGCCTCTGACCGGTCGCGATCAGGCGATCGTTGAATACGTTGGTCGCGACGGCCGCCTTGAGCAGCTCTACGAGCACCTGCTGGGGCTGCTCGATTACCTACTGCCGCAGTACGTCGCCGAAGGCAAGTCGCACCTGACGATTGCGATCGGCTGCACCGGCGGGCACCATCGCTCGGTCGCCGTTGCCGAGGGGCTCAGTCGCCGCTACGCCGACGGTGACGGACTGACCGTTGACGTAGTCCATCGCGACATCGATCTCTAATAACTGGAGATCGCAACGCGGCCAGCGGCGCTGCTCAGATAGCCTAGGTCGGGTAATCGACCCGAAGGATTGCCTCTAAATGTCCGTACGTGTTGCCATCAATGGGTTTGGCCGAATCGGCCGAAATGTAGTTCGCGCAGCGAAGGCCAGTGGCGCCGACGTTGAGTTCGTCGCCGTCAATGACTTGACCGATCCCGCGACGCTTGCTCACCTCTTCAAGTACGACTCGATCCTCGGCCCCTACGGCGGAACCGTTGAGTACTCCGACAATTCGATCACGATCGACGGCGATGAGATCCGCGTCTGCGCTGAGCGCGACCCGGCCGACCTGCCGTGGGAAGAGATTGGCGTTGACGTAGTCGTCGAATCAACCGGCTTCTTCACCAAGCGCGACGACGCCGCTAAGCACCTGGCGGCCGGCGCCAAGAAGGTCGTCATCTCAGCCCCCGCCAGCGGCGAGGACAAGACGATCGTGCTCGGCGTCAACTTCGATCAGTACGACGCCGCCACGCAGGACGTGATCTCGAACGCTTCTTGCACGACCAACTGCCTCGCGCCGATCGCCAAGGTCGCCAACGACACGGTTGGAATTAAGCACGGCCTGATGACGACGATTCACGCCTACACCGGCGATCAGGCTTTGCAGGACGGCCCGCACTCCGACCTGCGCCGCGCTCGCGCAGCAGCTGCCAACCTTGTGCCAACTTCAACCGGCGCCGCGAAGGCAGTCGCGCTAGTTCTGCCAGAGCTGAGCGGCAAGCTGCACGGCTACGCAATCCGCGCCCCCGTTATCACCGGCTCGGTCGTAGACCTGACCTTTGAGGCTGAGCGCGCAACCAGCGTTGAGGAGATCAACGCTGCGCTGAAGGCCGCTGCTGAGGGGCCGATGAAGGGCATTCTGCGCTACACCGAGGACCCAATCGTCTCCTCCGACATCGTCGGTGACCCGCACAGCTCGATCGTTGACGGGCTGCTGACGAGCGTTCTTGATGACACGCTGGTCAAGATCGTCAGCTGGTACGACAACGAGTGGGGCTACTCGAACCGCGTCGTCGACCTGGTCCAGAAGCTTCTCTAGTAGCCGGTGCGCACGCTTGACGAGATTGACGTCGTCGGGCGAACCGTATTCGTGCGCGTTGATTTCAACGTGCCGCTCAACGCTGAAGGCCACGTAACCGATGATGCGCGGATTCGCGCCGCGCTGCCGACGCTGAAGTACCTGCTCGAACGCGACTGTGCGCTGGTGCTCGCTTCGCACCTTGGTCGCCCAGATGGGGTTGACCCAAGCTGCTCGCTTCAGCCTGCGGCCGACCGCCTGACCGAGCTGACCGGCTGGCGCGTGAAGCTCGCGCGCTCTGTTGTCGGTGATGAGGTGCAGGCGATCGCTGAAGGTCTAGCGCCGGGCGAGATCCTGATGCTCGAGAACGTCCGCTTCGAGGCGGGAGAGACGAAGAACGATCCTGAGCTAGCCGAGGCCTACGCGGCGCTGGCCGACGTTTACGTTGACGATGCCTTCGGCGCTTCACACCGCGCCCACGCCTCAAACGTGGGGATCGTTGATCAGATCGAAATCAGTGCCGCCGGGCTGCTGCTGCAGCGCGAAGTGGAGACGATCGAAACGATCCTTGCCGACCCGCCGCGCCCGCTTGTCGCGATCGTTGGCGGTTCGAAAGTGACCGACAAGATCGGCGTTCTAAATGCCTTCCTTGAGCGCGCCGATGTGATTCTGATCGGCGGCGCGATGTGCTTTCCGTTCTTTGCCGCGCAAGGCCACGAGATCGGTAACTCGCTCTGCTCCGATGACGACATCGAGCCAGCCCGCGGCGTGCTGGCGGAAGCCGCAGAGCGCGGCACGAAGTTGCTGCTGCCGACCGACCTAGTGATCGGCAAGGAGCTGCGCGCCGAGACCGAGATCCGCGAGCTCGACGGAATTGATGTTCCGGAGGGTTGGATCGGGCTCGACATCGGGCCGAAGAGTTCGGCCGCCTACAGCGAGCTGATCGCGACCGCTGGCAGCGTCTTCTGGAACGGGCCGATGGGCGCCTTCGAGATCGAGCCGTTCGCGGCCGGCACGCGCGCCGTCGCCGAGGCCGTCGCCGCATGCCCAGGAACGAGCGTCGTTGGCGGC
>OFRL01000969.1_pt1 | contig 10650 bp, 10 predicted proteins | sample 1543121 | NCBI WGS metagenome assembly OFRL01 (sample SAMN07774228, study PRJEB24372) | wastewater metagenome | isolation source: Lake Maggiore Cannobio | place: Italy: Cannobio | collected 2016-01
ATAAAAGCGATGAGAGAAATTGTAGAATTACCACTAAGACATCCAGAATTATTTGCAAGATTAGGTGTTGAACCACATAGCGGAATTTTACTATACGGTCCACCTGGATGTGGAAAAACATTACTTGCAAAAGTTATGGCAAGTGAATCAGAAGCTAACATGTATCCTATTAACGGTCCAGAAATAATGAACAAGTATTACGGAGAAACAGAAGCTAAACTAAGAGATATTTTTAAGGAAGCAAAAGACAACTCACCAAGCATAATTTTCATTGATGAAATTGATGCAATTGCACCAAAAAGAGAAGAAGTTTATGGGGATGTTGAGAAAAGAGTAGTTGCACAATTATTAGCATTAATGGATGGATTAACAGATAGAGGAAATGTAATTGTATTAGGAGCAACAAATAGACCAGACAGTGTTGATCCAGCTCTTAGAAGACCAGGTAGATTTGATAGAGAATTTGAAATTACAGTTCCAAATGAAGATGGAAGATATGAAATTTTACAAATTCACACTCGAGGAATGCCAATTAATGAAGATATAGACCTAAAAGAATTATCAACAGAATTACACGGATACACAGGTGCAGATATCAAATCACTATGTAGAGAGGCTGCTATGAAATCAATTCGAAGATATTTACCAGAAATTGATCTTGAGACAGAAAAAATTTCTTCAGAAGTATTACAATCAATGCAAATTAAATTAATAGATTTTTACGATGCAATGCACGAAGTTGTTCCCACAGCAATGAGGGAATTTTACATAGAAAGACCAAAAGTATGGTGGAATGATGTTGGAGGATTAGACGATGTTAAAAAAAGTTTAACAGATAATATTATCACAGCCATAAAAGAGCCAAGTAAATTTACAAAAATGGGAATTAAACCTCCAAAAGGAGTTTTACTATATGGTCCACCTGGATGTGGAAAAACATTACTTGCAAGAGCAGTAGCTACAGAAACAGGTGCAAATATGATATTAGTTAGAGGTCCAGAAATTCTTTCAAAATGGGTAGGAGAATCAGAAAAAGCAGTGAGGGACATATTTAGAAAAGCAAAAGCATCGGCCCCATGTGTAGTAATTTTTGATGAATTAGATTCACTTGCAAAATTAAAATCAGGTGATGGAGGCGCAGGAGAAACTATTCTAAGTCAATTATTGACAGAAATAGAAGAAGGCACATCATCACGTGTTGCAGTAATAGGAATTACAAATAGACCAGACATCATAGATAGTTCATTATTAAGAACAGGTAGATTAGACCTGGTTCTCTATGTATCACATCCAGATGAAAAAGGTAGATTAGAAATAATTAAACTTCTAACAAAAAAAATGCCACTGACAAATGATGTCAGGTTACAAGAAATTGCAATTGCTACACAAAGTTACACTGGTGCAGATTTAGCAGCATTGTGTAGAGAAGCTGCAGTTCATGCAATGAGAAATAATTCATCAAAAGTTACTAGTCATGACTTTGCAGTTAGTTTAAAACAAGTGAAGCCATCAATTACTAAAGAAGTAGACCAATGGTATAACAGTATAAGAGAAAGTATATCTAACGTAGTGCCCAAGACAGGAGATAAAGCATTTTACGGTTAATCATGACAATTCCATTAAGAAATATTGTATTTGAAAAAATTAAAGAAGAGAATTCATTAACAGATATTGAACTATATAAAAAATTAACAAAAGATGATCTAAACTTACCTGAAGATAAATTTAACAAAATATTATTAGATTTAGAGATTTTAGGATTAATTAAAGTTGCATGGTTTACCAAAGATGAACGAAGAATAGAAGTTACAATTGTTGAAAAAGAAGAAGATCCAATTGAAAAACAAAATAAAGAAACAATGGAAAATGATTATGAATCAAGTTTCCCAGGATTAGATAAATAATTAAAAAATTTAGGTTAAAGGAAAATGAAATGCAGCATCAAGTGCGACTGCAACAAAAATTATTGTCAAATAGGGTGCAGTGACTTTGTATGCTTTCCAAGCAAATTCAGATGTTGGGGTTTTTGTTAATTTATAATGATACACAAGCATTAACCCACCAGAAATAGACGCAATAATCGTATATACAATTCCTAATCCATCAGGGATTAATACTAAAATTAATGAGTAAGGAATTAAAATCAAAGTATTTCCCAAAATAAATTTAGATGTTTTTTGCATTCCAATTACAACAGGCAACATAGGAATTTTAGCTTGTGCGTATTCATCTTTCATTTTCATTGCAAGACACCAAAAGTGGGAAGGAGTCCAAACAAATACCAAAAAGCCAACTAGGAATCCCAGTAAATCCATACTTCCAGTTGCAGCTGACCATCCAGCCCAAGCTGCAGCACTGCCGGCAATTCCACCAATTACAATATTTGAGGCATTTCTGCGTTTCAACCAAACGGTGTAAATTACAACATAAGAAAATATTCCAACTGCAATAAAAAATGCAGATATTGCATTAAGTGCAAAGAATCCATAAATTACAGAAATACAACTTACAGATAATCCATATATCAAAACATTTGATGCAGTAATTCTGCCAGAAGGAATAGGTCTGGAACTTGTTCTATTCATTTTAGGATCGATGTCTTTATCATAATAGTGATTTAATGCACTGGATCCAGCAGATGCCAAAGATCCTGCTACTATAATATGCAAATAATCAACATACTCAAGTTGAGGAATTCCAGAAACTAATTTACTTGCAGCATACATGGATGTTACTGCAGTGATAACTAAAAGAACAACAATTCTTGGTTTCGAAATTTCTATTATTTCAGTAATTCCCAATTTACTTTACCCATTTACAAAGCTGTTTTATTCCTTGTTGTGTATCCATAATATTTCAAAAGGAATAAGTATCTCACCCCAACCAGCTTATTTTAATGAGTAATTGGGACTTACTAATGCCAGGTATGGGCCTTACAGGAGTCGGATTAGCAGGGCTCATATTGGCATATTCAGGTATAGCACACACATTCATCGATGGTATGCATGCATTAACTGGTCTTACCATATTTGTAGGATTAATTTTTACTGCTGCAGGAATTTTGGATGGTGGAATTTCAACTAGCAAAAGAGCAAAAATTACAACTTTGGTAATTGTAGCAATAGCATTAGGATTTGGAATTTATGCATTAGCTACAATCAATACTTCAGACTTTACACTTACAGTAGTACTAATTTTACTAGCAGTTGCACTACCAGCATTAGCAATTGGATATATTGCAATGAAAAAACCAGGAAGCATAAAACCAATTGGTCTTGTATTGGGATTGGCAGTTGCTAGTGCAATGGTGATTTGGATAACAGTAGGAGCAATGAATCAGGGAGAAGGAGAAATTGCCGAAGAAATAACAGATGAAGAAACAATGGAAGAAATGGTGACAGGACCAATTTTTGCAATTGAAATTCTCAAAGATTCAGCACAACAAGAAAATCCAGATTATAATCCAGATAGAGCAATAGTAACACAAGGATATACAATGGAATGGACAAATGCAGACGTTGCAGCACATACAGTTACAAGTTCAATTGATTTTGGAGAAACATTTGATTCAAGTTTAATCAGTCCTGGAGAAACATATACTTTAGATTCAACTAATTTAGAAATTGGAGAACATGAATACTTCTGCATAGTTCATCCGTGGATGATTGCAACATTAGTTATTGAAGCAACTGTACCTGAAACTGTAGAACAACCAGTTGTTGAAACTATACAAGAACCAGTTGTTGAAGAATTAATTGTATCCCAAACTGTAATTAAAACAGCAGATAATTCTGGAATGAGTATGGATTGTCAAGCAGCATCAGATTGTTACACTCCAAATACAATTACTGTAAATGCGGGTTCTGTAGTTACTATGATAAATTCTGATTCAGCTGCAGCAATGCATTCCTTTACTGCAGGAACAGTAGATGGATTTAGTCCTTCACCAAGTGGAACATTTGATACTGGAATTATGTATGCAGAGGATTCATTTGAATGGACTCCAGAAACTGCAGGTGAAGTTCCATACTATTGTATGTTGCACACTTGGATGCAAGGTACAATCATCGTAGAATAGATTTGCAGAAAATTATTCTTTCAAAATTACAGAAAAAAATTCTCTTAGATCATACTAATGATGAAGAACCAAATGAATCATGTGCAATTTTATACGGAAATAAAATTAATGAAGAAAACGTAGTAAAAGAAATTTGGTTAACAGAAAATATCGAGTCATCACCAATAGAATTCACATTATCACCAGAACAAAATTTGGAAATGCATAAAAAATGTAAAGAATTGAATTTAGAAATTATTGGAATTTTTCATTCACATCCAAAAGGAGAAGCATACCCTTCAAATACAGATAAAAAATTTATGCAAATTAATCCGTATGTATGGGTTATTTATTCAGGAATAAACAAAAATTTCAGGGCGTTTATTCTTGAATCTGATTCTGTAGAAATTCAAATTGAAGAAAAATAAAATATCCATAAATGTAAGCATGTAGAATCATCTTTTGGATTAAATATCCCCTTTTTCACCATAAATTATGGAAATTCACGTATACGACACTTATGTCAAAGCAGCAGATGGACACACCATGCACTTTGATGTAATTACTGGTGAAAAAGATCATCCTAAGGCAATTAAATTTGGCAAAGAATGGTTAAAAGAAATAGGAGAGGGAGAAGCAGAAATGACACAAAACGAATGTCAATTCTGTCACTCACAATCTTGCCCACAGCCTGTAGAGCAGGCAATTAAGGAAAAAGGTTATTTCATTCAAAAAATGGAAGGCTGTCCTTAAACATTTTTTCTTTTTTAAAAAAATTAATTTTTTTAAGTTGTATAAATAATTTAAGAAATAAAATAAAACTAATTTTTAAAAATTTAGTAAGGTAAAAATTTTTGAATATTAAATAATTAGATTGCAAGTATTGCAACAAAAGCAGATACAAATACAATTGCAATAGTATTAAGTAATTTAATTACAGTATTAAGTGCAGGACCAGCTGTATCCTTGTAAGGATCTCCAATAATATCACCCACAACTGCCACTTTATGAACTTCAGAACCTTTCTCACCATTCATTTCAACTAACTTCTTTGCATTATCCCATGCACCGCCAGTGTTTGCTAAGTGATATGCTAACAATATTCCAGTAACAACAGCCCCCATTAACAATCCAGCTACAGCAGTTGGACCTAATAAAACACCAAGAATAATAGGAGAAAGAATTGCTACAAGTGCTGGTTTCCAGAGTTCTCTAATTGAAGCCACAGTTGCAATATCTACACATTTAGCATAATCAGGTTTGGAAGTTCCTGCAAGAATGCCAGAATCAGCTTTGAATTGTCTTCTTACCTCATCAACCATTTTACCTGCAGCTCTCGATACACCATTGATTAGTTGACCTGTAATAATAAATGGAATTAATCCACCAATTAATAATCCAACAATGATTGCAGGATTTGTTAAACTATAATCTAAATCTAATACACCTGCAAATACATGTGCAGCTTCAAATTGAAATGCTTGAATCATTGCTAGTGCAGCTAGTGCAGCGCTTGCTATAGCAAATCCTTTAGTAACAGCCTTAGTAGTATTTCCAACTGCATCAATTTCATCTGTGACTTTACGGTTTTCCTCACCCATTTTAGTCATCTCTACAATTCCTCCTGCATTATCTGCAATTGGACCAAAGGCATCAATACTTAGAACAATACCTGCAAGACTCAACATTGCCATTGCAGTCAAAGAAGTTCCAAAAATACCATAGAGTACGGGGTCTGCACCTTCAGGTGCTGCTGCAGAAGAAATAGAATAAGATATGATAATTGCAACAACTAATGCAATCATAAATGGTCCTGTAGATTGCATGCCTTTGATAATTCCCATTAAAGTCAATGATGCATATCCCCATTTGGCAGAATCTGCAATTTCCTTTACTGGAGCTTTTTTGTAACTTGTATAGTAGTCAGTGATTTTTTGAATAACAGGAACTAGTATGACACCAATTACAGTGGTTCCAAACAAAGCATATGCTGTAGAAGATTGATCAATCAATTGTGTGATAAAGACATAGTTTAATCCAATTGCAATTGCAGCTGAAACATAAAATGAACGATTAAGAGGTTTCATGACATCAGTTACACCTTTTGAACTTACAATTACAACACCAATAATTGATGCAATCATTCCAGAGGAGCCAATCAAAATTGGATAAAGGAAAAAGTTTGGTGCACCAATTAATGCTGCAATGAGTAATGCTGCAAGTATTGTAACGATATATGATTCATAAACATCAGAACCCATTCCTGCTGCATCACCAACATTGTCACCAACATTGTCTGCAATTGTTGCAGGATTACGAGGATCATCTTCAGGAATATTTACTTCAACTTTTCCCACTAAATCTGCACCCATATCTGCAGCTTTAGTAAAGATGCCTCCACCAATTCTAATAAATAATGCAATAAGACTTGCTCCAATTCCAACTCCTGCAATAGTAATTGGATCAGGATAAATCAAGTATAAACCAGTAATTGCTAAAAGAGCCATTGCGGGTACTGCTAATCCAACAGTAGCACCACCTCTAAAGGCCATAGCAAAAGTTTTACCAAGACCCTGACTGCTAAGATTTGCAGCTCTTACTGCGGCTTTAACTGTAATTTTTAATGAGATAATTCCTGCTACTGCAGATAATGCCGCACCTACAGCAAATGCAATTCCATTTGATGGTTGTAAAAATGCACCAATAATTACTGAAAGTGCAATTGCAACTGGCACAATAATTTTCATTTCACGCTTTAAAAATGCTGAAGCACCTTCCTTAACGGCATTTGAAATATCCATCATTTCTTTAGTTCCAGAAGGTTGTTTAGTTATCCAAACAACCAAGCCACCGGCTACCAAAAATGATGCAATTCCACAAATAAATGGAATAATTTCAGCAAAATTCATACTATATTAAATTGCCCATTTTATTGTAAATATAAATCAAAGAGAAGGAATCTTACTTCTTTTTTGATATGCAGAAAACGTTTTACCGCGAAGTCCTTGCCTTACTAATTTGTTAAATCTTTTTCCATGAGCAAGATATGGAAATCGCATATGGATTAATTCATGAACAAGTGTGTTTTCAAGAGTTTTTTCATCAGGAATTTTTCTAACGTTAATGAAAACCAAATTATGTTGTAAGTATGAGACACCATAATATTTGTAAGCTGATGTACGTCTTCCTTCAGTCATTTCTCTAGGTGTATCAAATACTTCTTTGGTGGTTAACAAAATTGTAGGTTCGGAAATTGAAAATCTCTCAGAATAAATTCCAACTTTTTCTAATATTTGTAATTTAAGATCAGGATCTAATTTCATAACAATTTGTAAAGTAATTACTGTTTATCTTGAAATGTCAAATGTTGTAAGATAATGGGTTGAATTTGATTCTACAAAATTATGAATAAAAAGGGTCAGAGTTTATGTGGGGTAATCACAAATCATACAGCCACCGTCTCATCACGCCCCAATTACTTCATCATATCAAGTAATGATTGTGCTTTATTTCTAATTTCTGTATTAATTTGTACTAAAACTAGTCCCTTATTTGGTTGACCATACAAAACAACTGAATTTTCAGGAGCATGTATACAAACAGGCAATACTAACAAATCCTCTTCACCATTTACAATCAATCGAACAGGAGCAGTCATCTTAAATGCTTTTTTAATTATTTCAATACTTTGTAAAGTGATTTCAGCTGCCGGGTTATCAATTTTTAATTCAGATTCACTACCAATTTTTGGAAATTCACGTTTTATTCTTTTTTCTAAACCATCAATTATTTGCAATGAAGGAATTATTTCATATTCAATCATTTTTTCAGTTGTCCTATCCCCAACGGTGATAATGTAAGAATTGTTTAAAAGATGTTTTTGAATATTTTCTTTATTATCTTGACCAATTGGCAACAATAATCCCATAGGGATTTTCAATTGTTCTCTTAAGGAATCAGGTAATTTCACAACAATCAGATTAAGATGAGGAATTCTTAGATGTAGGTGTATCGCTATTAGATCCAGAATTATTTTTCTCAGATGCTAGCTCTGCTTGTAAATTAGATGCAATGATACTACATTGTGCCGCTACATTTTTTGCACTAGCCCTAAATGCTTCAGCACTTGGAGAATTAGCATCAGTAATCATAATAGGTTTGCCTAAATCAGAACCAGACATAATTCCATAATTCAATGGAATTTCTCCTAAAAATGGAATTTTAAATTGTTCACTAATTTTCTTTGCACCACCATTACCAAAGATGTAATGTTTGTCATTACAATTAGGACAAATAAAATGACTCATATTTTCGATCACACCAATAATTGGAACATTTAATTTTTCAAACATTGAAACTGCTTTAACTGCGACATTACTTGCAACATCTTGAGGCGTTGTAATTACAACAATACCAGTAATAGGAATTGTTTGGGCAAGGGTTAATGGGATATCCCCAGTACCAGGTGGAAGATCAACAATAAGATAATCCAATTCTGACCAATTAGTATCAACTAAAAATTGTTTTAAAATTCCAGAAATAATAGGACCACGATAAATTGCTGCTTGATTAGATTGGTCTGCAAAAAAACCAAATGATACAACCTTTAATCCATTACAATCTGCAGGTTGAAGTTTATTATTTTCAACTTCCATAGAACCATCCTTCATTCCCAACATCAAAGGAATGCTTGGTCCATAGATGTCTGCATCAAGTAAGCCCACTTTAGCTCCTGTTTGAGATAATGCTAAGGCCAAATTTAATGAAACAGTAGATTTACCAACGCCACCTTTTCCGCTAGCGACACCAATAATATTTTTAACAGTTGCCATTTGAGTATCGGCATCAAGTGAACGACCTTCCATTACTTTTGCAGTTACATTCAAATCAAAATTTTTTAAGTCTGAAAGCTCTGCAATTGCTTTTCTTACATCATCTTCAATCTCTACATTGAAAGGACATGCAGGAGTTGTTAATTCTAAAGTAAATTTAAGATTACCATCATTAAGTTCTAAATTCTTAATCATACCCATTGACACAATATCTTTTTTTAAATCTGGATCAATGACAGTACTAAGTTTTTCAAGAACTTGATCTATACCAACCATTGGAAGAAAAAACCAAGATACAATATTTAAAGATAAGTCAGATATAGAAAAAAATTGTAGTTTTTTTTCAAAAATCATCAAAATCTTTAGAAATCCAAGTCAAATCACCCAAAGATTCATAAATTGAAATTCAAGAAAAACATAACAGTTGTTTTCTATATCTACCCTAGTTGATGTTGTTAGGATTCCTCCAAGCTTGTTTGGAACTACGCTCAAAAAGGCAGCAGTCAATATTCTTAAAGAAAAATACGAGAGTATGATTAATGCAGAATTAGGGTACATCATCATGATTTTAGATGCTAAAGTTGATGAAATGGGAAAAATGATTGCAGGTGATGGAGGTACATTCCATAAAGTAGAATTTGAGGCACTTACATTTTATCCAAAATTGCAAGAAATTGTTCAAGGGGAAATTGTAGACATTACAGACTTTGGAGCATTTGTTAGAATTGGTCCAACTGATGCATTACTTCACTTATCACAAGTTATGGATGATTATCTAAAGAGTGATGTAAAGATGGGATTAATTTTAGCTAATCAAAGTGGAAGAACATTAAAAGTTGGTTCAACACTACGTGCAAGAATAACTGCAGTATCATTAGGAAAAGCTGCTGCAATGGGTAAAATTGGAATTACTTGTAGACAACCATTCCTTGGAGCAGATGAATGGATTAAAGAAGAAATTAAAAAAGCAGGTAGTTCAAGTGAAACAGCAAAAGTAGAGGCAAGTTAAAATGGCAAGAGAAATGGCATGCAGAAAATGCAAACATGTAACAACAGAAAAAGTTTGTCCAGTTTGTAAATCATCAGACTTAACACCAGATTGGAGTGGAGTTGTTTTAGTAGTGGATCCATCAAATTCACAAATTTCAAAAATATTATCTATTACTAAAAAAGGTAAATATGCAATCAAAGTGACATAAAAAAATTCTAAATCCTTAAAATCATATTAACATTTAATCACAATATTGTCATTTAATATAAAAAAACAGCTAAAGCAATTTCTTGCAGAAGATATTGGTAAAGGAGACATTACAAGTTCATTATTATCAAAGAAGAAAATATCAGTAAAAATAATTTCAAGAGAAAATGCAATTGTTGCAGGCACAAAATATGCAAAAGAAATTTTTGCAATCAAAGGATGTAAAGCAACAATCATTAGCAAAGATGGCTCTAAAATAAAATCAAATCAAACGATTATGCAAATTACAGGAAATGCAGACAAAATTTTGACATGTGAAAGAACAGCATTGAATATAATAACAAGAATGAGTGGAATTGCAACACAAACAAATTTACTTGTTAAAAAAATTCCAAAGAGAACAAAGTTGTATGCAACAAGAAAAACAGCACCAGGATTAAGATATTTTGATAAAGAAGCAGTAGAAATTGGCGGAGGTAAAAAACACAGATTACGATTAGATGAAATGGTAATGATTAAAGATAATCATATAGCAGTTGAACAATCTCTATTAACACTAATTG
>OFRL01000973.1_pt1 | contig 10593 bp, 10 predicted proteins | sample 1543121 | NCBI WGS metagenome assembly OFRL01 (sample SAMN07774228, study PRJEB24372) | wastewater metagenome | isolation source: Lake Maggiore Cannobio | place: Italy: Cannobio | collected 2016-01
CATGGGGATGGCAGAGCCAGTTCTCGCCGGTGTCTTTGCATGGCTATGGCTATTCGAGGAGTGGAGCTTCATTCAATTAATTGGTGGTGTGACTGTAATTATTGGAATCATCTGTGCCGATCGAGCCAGGAGCGCTGCACGCACACTCTTATAGATTATTTTCTCTTACTCCGCACCAAAATTACTCTCATCTGCACTCTTCTCTCGTTGCTGTGTCCAGTCTGTGCCTGATCCTGGATTCTGTGGCATATCGACGAAGCGTGCATAGTGCAGTTGTGCAGAGATGGTGATCGTCCTTGTTGGACCATTACGGTGCTTGGCAACGATGAGATCGGCCTCACCTGATCGGTTTTGCTGATCGTACATATCATCACGGTGGAGCAAGATAACGACGTCGGCATCTTGCTCGATAGAGCCAGATTCACGAAGGTCAGATAACATCGGCTTCTTATCACTGCGCTGTTCAGGTGAGCGGTTGAGCTGTGAGATAGCGATTACTGGGACATTCAACTCTTTAGCCATCAACTTTAATTGACGCGAGAAGTCAGAGACCTCCTGCTGACGATTCTCAACTCTCTTACCCGATGACATCAACTGTAGGTAGTCGATAACGATGATCTTTAAGTTGTGGCGCTGCTTGAGTCGGCGGGCCTTTGCGCGAATCTCCATCATCGAAAGGTTAGGAGAGTCATCGATAAACATCGGTGCCTCAGAGATCTCACCCATGCGGCGGGCAAGACGGGACCACTCATCCTCAGAGAGAGTGCCTGCGCGGATATTGTTAAGGCCAACACGGGCCTCAGAGGCCAACATACGCATAGTGATCTCAGACTTCGACATTTCAAGTGAGAAGATAACTGAGGTCAAACCATTATGGATAGATGCATGGCGGGCGATATCCAAACCAAGTGTCGACTTACCCATAGCAGGGCGTGCAGCGAGAACGATCATGTTGCCAGGGTGGAAGCCATGTGTGAGTGCATCGAGATCTTTGAATCCACTTCTTACGCCCTCAACACCGATACCTTTTGAGATCGCCTCAATCTCATCCAAGGCCTGAGGTAACAAAGTTGAGAGTTGAATGTAATCCTCAGATGTACGGCGCTCAGTGACTGCATAGACCTCGGCCTGGGCCTTATCGACTAAGTCATCGACCTCACCCTCGGATGTGTAACCAAGTTGCACAATCTTTGTACCGGCCTCAACTAAGCGACGCATGATCGCATGCTCGCGCACAATCTTGGCGTAGTAGCCCGCGTTAGCAGCGGTTGGTACAGATGAGATAAGAGTGTGCAGATATGGCGCACCACCTGCTCTTACTAAATCACCACGTTTTGTTAACTCAGCTGAAACTGTTACAGGATCTGCTGGTTCACCTCTGCCATATAAATCAACGATTGCGTCATAAATTAATTCATGTGCTGGGCGATAAAAATCTCGCTCTCTTAATATTTCAACTACATCACTAATTGCATCCTTTGATAACAACATTCCACCTAAAACAGATTGTTCAGCAATTACATCTTGTGGTGGTGTGCGCTCAAACTCAGCTGCGCTACTACGGCTGCGGCTTGAATTGTTTGGGAACTCGGCGATACTCATCTAAGAAGCCTCCCATCTGCCACTGACAAAAAATAAAACTATTTAAAATCACTATTTTTACGCTCAGGAGGTAAAGATATTCCTATCGCCACCGCTTCGGTAATAAGTGATCTAACCCTGTGCGCTCACCTGTGAAGAGAGTAGATAAAACGGTGGATGAAGTTGTGGGTAAGTATTAACCTTTAGTGGATAAGTATTTAAGTATTACTAAATTAAGCGTAAATAAGTGATAACTAGTGTGGACAAAGATTTTTTTGCTAATCTCATTATTTGGTCAGGAATGTAAAAAGCCCTCCAGGTAACTGGAGGGCTTAGTAATTTCTTAATTACTTATCGCTGACCACACTGATTGACACGTTAGCCACAACTTGAGATTCAAGTGTGATCTTAACTGTGTACTTACCAGCCTTTTTAATGTGCTTATCCATTTTGATCTTATGGCGATCAACTGTTTCATTAGTAGCAGTTTTAATTGCTGCAACTATTGCCTTATCTGTAACAGAGCCAAACATTGTGCCAGTTGAGCCAATTTTGGCTTTAACAATCACATTAGCCTTTTCAAGCTTAGTTTTAATCTCTTTAGCATGATCAAGGTCTCGGATCTCACGGGCACTGCGAGCGCGCTTAATTCCATCAATCTGGCCCTCACCGCCTTTAGTCCAAACGATTGCGCTACCTCGAGCTAGTAAAAAGTTACGGCCATAGCCATCTTTAACTGTTACAACATCTCCTGCGCCACCTAGGCCAGATACTTCACGAGTAAGGATTAGTTTCATTATTTTTATCTCCTTATCGAGCAGTTGATGTGTAAGGCAGAAGCGCCATCTCGCGGCTGTTTTTAACCGCTGCAGCTACTGCACGTTGATGTTGAGTACAAGCACCAGTAATACGGCGAGAGCGAATCTTGCCTCGATCGGTGATGTATTTGCGAAGGGTTGCTATATCTTTGTAATCAATATAGTTAACTTCATCTCGACAAAATGAACATGGCTTCTTTTTGAACTTCTTCATCGCCGCAGCTGCTGCTGCAGACTTTGATTGCTTAGCTTTTTCTCTAAGCGTTTTATTACTTCTTGCTCCCACTGTGGTGCTCCTTTAGTTAGGGCCCTGTCCTTTTAAGACAGGAATGGTTGGTTAATTAGGATTTAAAAAGGTGGTGTCTCATCACTCGGTGTCGTTGACCAACCGCCACCGACTGGGGCTGCTGACCAAGGATCATCTCCTGATGCTGTTGGTGTGGCACTTGCTGGTGCGCTGTAACCGGTACCGGTTTGGCGAGCAGCTTTAGTTACCTTTGCAGTTGCGTTGCGAAGTGAAGGTCCCACCTCATCAACTTCTACCTCAAAGACAGTTCGCTTTTCACCCTCTTTAGTTTCATAAGAGCGTTGCTTTAAACGCCCGGAAACAATTACTCGCATTCCTTTAGTTAACGACTCAGCAACATTTTCAGCTGCTTGTCGCCAAATTTGGCATTGTAGAAAAAGGCTATCGCCATCTTTCCACTCATTTGTGGTCTTATCTAAATAACGTGGGGTTGATGCCACGGTAAATTTTGCAACCGCTGCTCCACTTGGTGTGAAGCGCAACTCTGGATCGCTAACTAAGTTACCGATCATCGTTAAGTTGGTATCTCCTGCTGCCATTTTTTTATTTCTCCCTTATCTGCTTTAGATGCTTGTTTTTGATTTACCGGTCGGGGATTTACTCTGGCCGGACAACTTTGGTGCGCAGAACTGACTCATTTAAATTAAGTTGACGATCCAACTCTTTAACTGGTGCTGGCTCTGATTGCATATCGATAACTGCGTAGATTCCCTCGCCTTTTTTATTTATTTCAAAGGCCATTCGTCTTTTGCCCCAGATATCTAACTTATTTACCTTACCGCCACCATCTTTAATTATCTTTAGATAAGTTTCAAGACTTGGTGAAACGGTTTTCTCTTCTAAATCAGGATCTAAAATGACCATGAGTTCATAGCGACGCATTTTTTCTAACCACCTCTGGACTAAAGCGGCGACGGAATTTCCGTAGCAGGTGTTGGAGGCAATATTAACCTGACCCCGCCTTAGCGCGAAATTACGCTTGATTTCACTGTGGATTTAGCAGCTAAATCTCTCATCAAGATAAAGGTAAAGGTGCTTACACCGACTACGCGAAGTAGTGTGGCAATAACGTATCCGTCATCAGGTAAGCCGTACTTAGCGCCAGCATAAAGTGCTAAATACTGCCAAATAGCTAAGTGATAAATAATTTCGGTAATCTGCCAAAACCAAAATGAGATTTGCTGCTTGCGGTTAGTAATTGCAATTACTGCAAATGGGGTTAGCCATAACACATACTGTGGTGAGTAAACCTTGCCAAAGGTTGTGAAAATAACCACTGCAAAAAAAGTAATATGAGCTAAGTTTGGAATCTTATCTAGCTTAAACAGGTAAAGAGCTAGTGCGATGAATAAAGCAATTGATAGCAATGGATAAATCAGATCTAAATTTGAGATATTAATATTTAGTAAAGATAAGCCATACCAAATTGAACCAAAGTCGGCGCCTCTTTCAATATTTAACTTAAAGAACCGCCACCATCCGTCAAAGTAAAATGCTGCTATTGGTAAGTTAATAGCTAACCAAAGTATGGCGGTTGTAAATAAATATCTACTTAGTTGTTTTATCTGTTTTCTTCTATAAAAAATTATTGCTATTGGTAAGAGCATCACAATCGGAAAAAACTTAGTAGCAATTGATATACCAAGTGCTATGGCACTTTCTTCATATTTTTTCTTCTCAAAAAAGTAAACTGTAATAAGTGCGCTAGCTACAGCAATTAAGTCCCAGTTAATAAATAAACTTGCAATTACTGCAGGGGATGCTAAAAATAGGTAGAGATACTTTGGCGCAAGCGCCTTTAAGATTAAAGCTGAAATGAAATACATCATGATTAAAAACAAAATATTTAGATCAAAATATAATACGTTAGAAGAGTTTGGTGTTATAAAACTAATAGCCCAGGCAAATAACCCAGTAACTGGTGGATACTCCATTGAGTTTGCCGCAGAAAGATATGGGAATGTATTTGTGTTTAACCCTCGCTCGGAAAAAAGAGCTGGAATATCGGTATAACAAGCGTGGATGTAGTTATCTGGTGAAATAAATTCATTATTTCGGCAGTGATTAAATTTTAAAAACGAAATAAGTGAACTTAATAAAACCAATGCGATTAAGGATCTACTTACCAATTTGGTAAGCAAGAGTTACCTCTTTTTCTTAGGTGAAGGTGAAGGAGATGGTGGGATTAAAGCTGGGTCCATCTCTGGCACAGCATTAATAAAGTTAACTGGCTCAGTTCCGCCAATAAAAGCTGGGGCTGGAAACTCTTGAATTGGTGATTTAGCTAAGTATTTTTTAACAAACTCTGCCCAGATTCGGGCTGGAAATGAACCACCAGTTACAGATGTTAAGCCACCAATTCCATTTAAAGATTGAGTGGCATCATCTCGATAAAAAGCAACGGAGGCGGCAACCTCTGGGGTGTAACCATTAAACCAAGCAGATGCGTTGTCATTTGATGTTCCAGTTTTACCAGCAGTAGGTCTGCCAACTCTGGCGCCAACTACTGCAGCAGTACCGGATGAAGTGACTTTACTAAAGGCGTAAGTTAAATCTGCCATTACATCTTTTCTAAATACCTCTTGAGCTTGAATTCTTCCCTGATACAAGATTCCTTTATTAGGTCCTTGTACTTCATTAATAATAAAAGGTTTTGCATAAACTCCTTGCGCTGCAAAGGTTGCATATGCATTAGCTAAATCAATTACATGTGGACTTGCAGCTCCTAGTGAAACTGAAGGGGACGCCACCATTTCAACTGACTCTGGAATACCAGCACGGCGAGCAACATCTACAACTTTTTCTAACCCTGCTTTCATACCAAGTGGAACATAGATTGTGTTAACTGATTTTTCAGTCGCAGTTAGTAAATCAAGATTTCCCCAGCTTTCGCCACCATAATTATTCACTGGATATGGCCGGCCTATTCCATCATCATAAACTTTAGGTGAATCACCATTCCAAATTGAAGATAACGGTATTCCTTGCTCAAGTGCTGCAACTAGTGAGAAGGCTTTAAATGATGATCCACCAGATGTAATACCTTGTGTGGCAGCATTAAATTGATACTTTAAATAATCTTGTCCACCATACATCGCCAGTATTTCACCAGTACCTGGCTTAATTGCGACAAGGCCAATATGAAGATTTTCTGGCACTTTAACCGGCGCCTCTTTACTAACTGCAAATACCGCTGCTTCCTGAGCTTCTTTTACTAATGTGGTTTTTATGATGTAACCACCAACCATTAATTGCTCGTCAGTAAATCCGAGTTCATTTAACTCACGCTCTACCCAAGAGATTACATAACCTTTAGGACCAGCTAACGCACCTGATGTAACCCTGGGATTAATTACTGGGAATTTTACCTTTGCTGCTTTTTCTTTTTCAAGCCATCCTTGTGCAACCATTCCATCTAATACATAAGTAAATCTTTTTTCAAGCCTTGGTAAGTTCTCTTTTTTAAATCCAGGATCATAGAGGCCTGGACTTCTTAAAATACTTGCTAATACCGCTGACTGGGCGGTGGTTAATTTATCTACTGTTGTACCAAAATAAACCTGGGATGCTGTCTGAACACCGTATGAACCACGGCCAAAATAAATAGTATTTAAGTAGTTCTCAAAAATTTGATCTTTAGTAAATTGATTCTCAAGTTTTATCGCAATTACTAATTCTTTTACTTTTCTTGTTATTGAACGTTCTGGTGTTAAAAAGGCAGTTTTCGCATATTGCTGCGTAATTGTTGAACCACCTTGTAGTGAACCACCTCTTACGTTATTCCAAACTGCTCTAATAATTGCAGTTGGGCTGATTGCTCGGTTTGAATAAAAACCGCGATCTTCCGCTGCCATCACTGCATTTCTAACCTGAACTGGAATCTGAGCAAGTGTTACAACAGTTCTATTTTCAGAACCCATTCGGCCAATCTCACTGCCATCTGCATATTGAATAATTGTGGACTGAGAATTTACATAAGCATTTGGATCTGGAATTGAAACGGTGAAATAGGCAAAGCCAAATAAAAATACGCCAGCAACAAATGAGAAGCCGGTTATTAATACCGCAAGGCGGGGCAGTTTTGCTAGCAGATTATTCACTGGTCAAGATTAGCGTTAATCCTCATCAGCTAAGGTGGCAACCTTTCGTGGTGGCTTTCTATATTCACCGTCTCCTAATAAAAAGGATTCCACTAGGTGATTCCAATGACAGTTGGTGCAGATTTCAACAATATAAACTCGAAACTCACCATACTCACTTTGCATTTGAACTAATTCATCTTGATTCTTAATTCGTCCTGAGTATTGCCCGAGTTGATCGCCAAAGGCATAACGTAGGTCCACAATTTTTCGCTCCTTACAAACAGGACAGCTTCTATTGGTTAACTCGCCATGATATTTAGCTGCACGCCTTAAATACGGATCAGCATCACAGGCATCCATCGCACTGACTGCGCCTTGAAAGAGTGCAATTAATGTCCGGCGCTTACTCAGTGAGTAGTCAACTAAAGAGCGCATGGTGGCTAACATAAGATCCAAGGTTAATCCTAAATTAATAACTACGCTTACCCCATGGGAATCTGGCCAGTGGCAAGGGGGGCAAGGTTAAATCGGATATTAACTATCCGTTGGATTGGCCAGTTAACAGATGGTTTATTTCAATCAGCGCTAGCAAGTTTTATCTTATTTTCCCCTGAAAGATCACCTAACGCAGTTGCTGCTGCCCTTGCTTTTACTGTGGTGCTGCTGCCTTACTCATTAATTGGTCCCTATGTTGGAACCATCTTAGATCGCTTCTCGCGCCAGCGGATTATTAGAAATTGTAACTACATCAGAGCATTTGATCTATTAATTATTGCTTGGTTAGTAAATAACGGAAGTACTGGTGTGGTTATAACTTTATTTGTTTTAGTTGCATTTGGTGTGAACCGATTAATTTTAGCCGGCCTTTCAGCTGGCCTACCGTTGTTAGTTAAGAAAGATGAACTAATCGCTGTAAATGCGCTAGCTGTAACCGGTGGAACGATTTGGGTGGTAATCGGTGGTGGAATAGGAATTGCGACTAAAAACTTTGTTAGCGCAACTTATAGCGCAGATTTTGCAGACTCTGTTGTAATTTTATTATCAGCAGCTTTTTTTACACTTGCAGCTCTAAGTTGTTATCGATTAAGTAAATTTGAAATTGGACCAACTGATAATGAAGGTAAATCTGAAAATCAAGGATTACGAGAGATGGTTGAGGGATTTAAAATTTTGCGCTCTCACTCTGATGCTTTGCGTGGAATATTTTCAGTTGGTATCCAGCGCGGTGGTATTACAGCGCTAACTCTTATGGCGCTGCTACTTTCACGAAATAATTTTAATGATCCAAATGATCCAGATGCTGGTTTGGCTGGCTTTGGTATTGCGTTAGCAATTGCTGGAATTGGTATTGGTCTTGGCGCAATTATTTCACCTTTTGGTGTTTTAAGATTTGGTCGCCACAGGTGGATGCGATACTTAATGTTTGCTTGTATCCCGCCCTTAGTTATATACGCGTTTAATATAAATGAATTTACTATGACAGCTAGTGCTTTTTTAGTTGGTTTATGTGGACAGGGAATTAAGGTTACAAATGACGCACTTGTTCAATCAAAAATTAATGATGCATACCGAGGAAGAGTCTTTGCTTTTTATGATGTGGCGGTAAATGCTGGAATTATTACTGGCGCAATTGGTGCAGCTTTGCTTCTGCCAGATAATGGCGCAACTTATTTGTTGCCGGTTTTAATTGCTATTGCATATCTTTTTGCAGCAACAGTGTTAATGCGAAAAGCTACTTTTGCTCCTTCCACCAAGTAAGCAAAGCTTCTCTGGCTTTTTCTTCACCGATTGGGCCATTTTCTAAACGTAGCTCAAGTAAAAAGTCATACGCCTTACCAACCATTGGTGATGGCTTAATACTTAGGATCTGCATTATTTGCTCACCCGTTAGGTCAGGGCGAATCTTATTTAACTCCTCCTGTTGCATTAACTCTTTAATTCGCTTCTCAAGTTGATCATATGTACTAGCGAGGAGCTGCGCCTTTTTTTGATTTCTAGTTGTGCAATCAGCTCTTGTTAATAGGTGTAAGTGCTCTAGTAACTCACCTGCATCTCTGACATATCTGCGCACAGCAGAGTCTGTCCATTCTCCACTTCCATAGCCATGAAAGCGAAGGTGTAGGAAAACTAATTGCCCAACATCTTTAACAATGTGATTATCAAATCTAAGAGTTCGAAGCCGTTCCTTTGTCATCTTTGCCCCAACTACCTCATGATGATGAAATGAAACACCACCTCCGGCTATTAGTGCCTTTGTTTTTGGCTTACCAATATCGTGAAGGAGTGCTGCAAGACGTAGCGTTAAGTTAGCCGCGCCTAACCTGGCCTCTAACGCAATTGCTTGTTCAAGCACAGTTAATGAGTGTTCATAAACATCTTTATGGTGATGATGTTCATCTATTTCAAGTTTTAATTTTGGAATCTCTGGCAAGAAAATATCTGCTAGCCCACATTCAACTAATAAGGTAATTCCAAGGCGCGGGTTATCGCTCATAATTATTTTTATAAACTCATCCCTAACTCGCTCACTAGAAATAATAGATAATCTGTGAGCCATCTCTTTAATTGCAACTAATACTGATTCATCAATTGTGAAATTTAGTTGACTCATAAATCTTGCAGCTCGCATCATTCGAAGTGGATCATCGGTGAATGAATCTTCTGGTTTACCCGGCGTTTTAATTACCTTATTTTGAAGATCATCAACGCCATTAAATAAATCAATAAAGGTTGGCTCATCCGTTGTTAATTCAAGTGCCATGGCATTAATTGTGAAATCACGGCGAGATAAATCACCTTCAATATTTTCACCAAACTCAACAGCAGGCTTACGTGAATCTTTTTCATAATTTTCACTGCGGTAAGTTGTAATCTCAACAGTTATTTCACCTTTTTTACCAGCAACAGTTCCAAAGGCTGCGCCGATATCCCAAACAGAATCTGCCCATTTCTTTAAAATCTTTTCAGATTCTTTTGGGCGCGCGTTAGTTGTGAAATCTAAATCATTACCAAGTCGGCCCAATATTGCATCCCGTACTGGTCCGCCAACTAGCGCTAATTTAAATCCAGCTGCTTTAAAGGCGGTTGCAAGTGAGGTTGCAGCCGGTGCTTGCTTTGTCAGTGTGGTGATCGCAAGTTCGGCGGCAGCCTTATTTGGTGTTTTCACGGTGGTACTAGGTTAGAGCAGAGCGGGTAAGAGATGAGGCAGTATCCTTACTCTTATGACCCCAGCATCTAATGCGGGTGGCAATCAGGATTCAAATAGTGCTCGCAAGGGTGGGCAAAGTAGTAGTTCTGGTAAGCCCGCTAAAAAATATAACTCAGGCAACCGCAAAAATCCTAAGCCGAACTCTGGTGGAAAAAATTCTCGCTCAAGGTATGCCAAACGGGTGGATGAGGTAAGTGCTGGTGGTTTAGTTGTAGATAAAACTGGCACCAAAGGTTTACTTATTGGAAGACTTGATCCTAAAGATGCCTCGCATGAGCGATTACTTTGGTCACTTCCAAAGGGACATATTGAAGATGGTGAATCACCTGAACAAGCAGCAATCCGTGAGGTGGCGGAGGAGACTGGAATTAAAAGTGAGATTACTAGATCACTCGGTGTAATTGATTTTTGGTTTATGGCAAGTGGTAAGCGAATTCATAAAACAGTTCATCATTTTTTATTTACCGAAGTTGGTGGCAAGTTAGCACCACAGGTAACTGAAGTTGATGATGTTGGTTGGTTTCCAATAGATGAGATCGTTAGCAAGTTAGCTTATCCAGATGAGCGAAAGCTAATTGCAAAATCTGGAAAATTAAC
>OFRL01000975.1_pt1 | contig 10569 bp, 11 predicted proteins | sample 1543121 | NCBI WGS metagenome assembly OFRL01 (sample SAMN07774228, study PRJEB24372) | wastewater metagenome | isolation source: Lake Maggiore Cannobio | place: Italy: Cannobio | collected 2016-01
TTTCGCGAACACGATAAGCAATTGCTCGCGCACCGTTCCATGAACGAAACACTGCTTCAACTGCGCCTCGAAGTTGCTTGGCAGGATCTTGCGGAAATTCTTTTCCGGTTTCTTGCTTAACAATGCTTTTATATTTCTCACACAATGCACGCAAAGATTCGGCTGGCAAAGTTGCATCGCTTTTGACACCAGCAGATTTTTTCGCTTCTTCAAACGGATGCTCAAATTTCGCACCTTCAATGCCGAGCACAATGCGACCGTACATCGCGATGAATCGGCGATAACTGTCGTATGCAAAACGATCGTCTTTCGTTGAACCGGCAAGTCCTTTAACGCTGCGATCATTAAGACCCAAGTTCAGAACCGTGTCCATCATTCCTGGCATCGAAAACTTTGCTCCAGAGCGAACCGAAACGAGCAACGGATTAGTTGGATCGCCCAGACGCGCTCCCATTTTCTTTTCTAGTTGTGAAACATGTGTTGCGAGTTCTTTGTCGAGAGTCTTTGGCCATCCTGCGTGCATGTAATTTCGACAAGCATCAGTCGTGACGGTGAAACCATGCGGCACTGGCAGGTTCAACACACTCATCATTTCGGCGAGATTCGCTCCCTTGCCACCGAGCAAATCTTTCATGCTCATTGGTGCACGACGGTGCTTGTGGTCGAATGCGTAGATAAGTGTCATATCTCTCAAGTTTATGAGCCGATTTGGATTGAACCGCTCTCTGCATTGCGTTTAATTAATGCAAGTGCAATTTCGTTGACAACAGTCGTATATATACCGATGTCTTTGCCGTCGAGTTCAACCGTTGATCCCGTGGTCGCTCCTGGTGTGGCCCGAATCACACGCAAAGACCGCGGTGCAGCAGTACCCCGAGAGTCCATCCGCTCAACGAGTTCTTGGCCTGGATAACAACCTTTGGTAAAGCTGACCGCAATATCTGTCAGACCTGTTTCGGACGGAATCGAATCGCTTGTCATGTCAATACTCATCTGTGGCCAGGCGGCAAGCACTCGAGCGTGCTCATATTCGACGAAAGTTCCTTGGCGAATCTCAAAATATTTTTCTCGGGCGACTTCTGGCGTGCCCATTGACGCTACGTCAAGTTCTAAACGGGCGCCACGCCAAGCATTCATTGCACCAACTTCAGAAATTAGTTTTGCATACTGTTCTGTTGTGAGTTCTCGAAATGCTAAATATGTTCGCGAACTAACAGCGATTTCACATTTAATTCGAATCTTGAAGCGCGATAACCGTGTTGATGTTATTTCACCAAAACCTGCGTCAGTATCCAGCACAAAAGTGTCTTCATCGATGCAACGTACACGCACAAGAGAAGTGATCTTTCCGGTTGGTTCGAGCAACAGACTGTAACGAGATTGACCAACTGGCAGGCTCGTGATGTCATTTGCTAGTTGTGAGTGTAAGAATTTTCTTGCGTCAACCCCAATAACTGTTATTTCGTCCCGAACAATTTCTAAATAGAAGCCACTCATGACTTTTGTGCTTTGCGACGTGCTGTCATAATTCGTGCCGCCGGAATTGCGGCTAACAAGGCTGCGGCTTTATTGCGACATTCAAGATTTTCTTCGCTAGCAATGCTGTCGGCGACGATTCCTGCGCCAGCCTGCAGTGTTGCCCCGTGACTACCGACAAACATTGTGCGAATCGCAATAGCCGTATCCAAATTGCCTGAAAAATCTACATAACCAACAACTCCCGCGTACGGCCCGCGCTTGGTTGGTTCGAGTGCGTCGATGATCTGCATCGCTCGAACTTTTGGAGCCCCGCTAACAGTGCCCGCAGGTAAAGTCGCCCGCAAAACATCTACGGGCCCTAGACCACTGCGCAGTGTTCCAGAAACTTGCGAAGTTAAATGCATCACATGGCTATATCGCTCAAGGGTCATGAACTCATCAACATTTATTGATCCAAACTCGGCAACTCGACCAACATCGTTGCGAGCAAGATCAACGAGCATTACGTGTTCAGCGCGCTCCTTTGGATTTTCTTTTAGTTCGCCTGCCAATTTACGATCATGTTCATCGTCTACACCGCGTTTGCGAGTTCCTGCAATTGGCCGACTTACGACACGACCATTGCGCAACTGCACCATTGGCTCTGGCGATGAACCGACAATCGTGACGTCATCATGTTTCAAATAATACATATAAGGACTCGGATTAATTTGTCGCAACACTCGATAAACATCGAAGGGATCTGCTTCAAGATCGATATCAAATCTCTGTGATAATACGACTTGAAAAATGTCGCCTGCATGAATGTGCTCTTTGGCAACTTCGACTGCGCGCTCGTACATTCCATTTGGCATTGACGATTCAATCGTGAGTGTGTCGTCACGACTCGGTGGCTCAACAGGTATATGCGCGATTGGACGAGCCAAATCTTCTATTCCGTTATTTACACGCTTTATTGCATTGTCGTAAGCAGTGTCTCGTTGGGCGGCATCAAGGCCTGCGACCGGAACGCTTTCGATCATGTAGCAACGTTGGCGCCAGTGATCAAACGCGGCTAGAGAACCGATCATGCTGATTACTGCATCTGGAAGATCACGATCTTCAGGTGGAATGTTAGGCAAGTTTTCGATTTCGCGAACAATGTCATAACCGAGAAATCCCATAAGGCCACCTTGCAGTGGTGGAAGATCTGGATGCAGTGGCGCCGTGTATGTTGCGAGCAATGATTCGATCGCAACAAGTATTCCCTTGTCAAGCGGCATCGTGTTTGGCACTTCACCAGTTGTAGTGATAATGCCATTTCGCAAAACAAGTGTCGCCACCGGATCACGACCAACAAAAGAAAAGCGACTCCAACGCTCGCCGTGTTCTACAGACTCAAGCAAAAACCCTGGACGGTCACCAACAAGTTTGATGTACGCCGACACGGGCGTTTCGGTATCGGCAAGAACTTCTGACCACACTGGCACAACTGTGTTCTGCTTTGCGAGTTTATGAAACTCTTCGCGCGTCGGAAATATCTGCATCAACTTCTCAGACTTTTGTGGCAATGCGATCAGCGCCACAAGTTGCAACAAAGTTCTGAAGAATTTTCAACCCTTCGGTAGCCGACTTTTCAGGATGAAATTGAGTAGCAAAAATATTGTTGAGTCTGATCGCTGCAACAAGATCTATGCCATAGTTGCAATTTGCGACAACTACTGAGTCATTCACGGGAACAACAGACAACGAATGCACGAAGTACATCCACGGATTCTGCTCTAAACCTGAGAACAATTCATCCTGCTTTATGATTTTCAGTTGGTTCCATTGCATCTGTGGCTTTTGCACACCATCAGGCAACCAACGAATATCACCGCTAACAATGCCGAGTCCGGTGACTCCCGGGCTTTCTTCGCTGCTTTCAAAAAGCATCTGCATGCCCACACAGATTCCTAAAAATGGTCGATTCGAGGCAACTGCAGCATGCACACTTTCTTCAAGACCTGCTTGGCGAAGTGCTGTCATACACGCACCAAAATTGCCCACGCCGGGCAGCACCACTGCCTGCGCATCAGCAATCAACTTCTTGTCGCTTGTTAATTGTGCATCTGCGCCAACAAATTGCAAACCTTTTTGTGCCGAGCGCAGATTGCCAATGCCATAGTCAAGAACTGCAATCAGCGGTCTGTCTTGGCGATCAACCCCCGAGGTCGATGTTGATGATGTCACGCCTATATTCTGCCTGAATAAATGGGCGCGCGCTCAGCGACTACGCGCCGCACTAGCCAATTGCGCTCAGCGACTACGCGCTGCGCGCTGTAAAAGGCGCACGGCGTTGATCAGACCGCGCTCTGCTTCATAGATCGCCATCAACAGGCCGTCATCATTTTCGGGCTTTTTCGGATCGTGGGTCGCCAATCGTTGTGACTCGGCAAGTGCGACGAGCCGCTCGCGACATCGCTCGACATTTTCTGCCAACGCGGCCAATTCGGCTAAAGCGCTCTCGCGTCGCTGCGAACTACTCACTTCGCACGCTTCTTCGCTGTTTTCTTAACGCTCTTTTTAACGCTTTTCTTTGTGCTCGGCTTCACGCTTTTCTTAACGCTCTTCGTAACTTTCGACTTTGCGCTCTTGCCAGTGCCTTTTTTCGTAGGCAACATCGAACTTGGGCACAGCGCCTCAAGCAAACACTCTTCGCATCGCGGCTTTCGCGCATCACAAACCCGGCGACCATGCAAGATCAAACGCAAACTAAATTGACCCCACTCAGGTGGAGGCAACATCGCATTGAGTTCTCGCTCTACTTTCACAGGATCTTCTTGCTTAGTTAGACCCAAACGACGCGATAAGCGGCCGACATGTGTATCAACTGGCAAACCTGGCAAATCAAAAACGACACTTCGCAAAACATTGGCAGTTTTGCGACCAACGCCCGGCAATGTCACGAGGTCTTCAATTTCGCGAGGTACTTCTCCGCCATATCGCGACATCACTTGACTCGCCATGCCAACTAAGTTTTTTGCTTTTGTTTGGTAGAAACCTGTCGAGCGCACTAACTGCTCAACATGACGAACATCAGCGACTGAAAGTTTTTCTGCAGTTGGATACGACTTAAATAGTGCAGGAGTCACCATGTTTACGCGCACATCGGTGCACTGTGCTGAAAGAATCGTTGCGGCGAGCAACTGAAATGCAGACTCGTGTGTTAGCTCGCAAATTGCTTGCGGATATTCGACCTTGAGACGACGCAATACGTCGGAAGTTCGTTTCGTTAGCTCTGTTTTTTTAGCAGACATGCGATGGCAACACTACACAGCGCGACTATTAGATAGCCTTTCAGCGTGGTTCAGATCAATATCAAACGCAGCATGACCTCGCAAGATATTGCTGAAGTCACGCAGTTGTTGGATGCTGTAGAAAAAGCAGATTCACGCAAACCGCTTAATGATCATTTACTGATCGACCTTCACCATGGCGGACGCACCGGATTCGCGGGCCTGACTGTTTACAAACCTGACACCAAATATCCGATCGCCTATTGCCAAGTTTCTCGTGGCAACGACTCATGGGCACTTGACTTAGTGATCAACCCACAACATCGTGGCGAGACACGAGAACTTGGCCAAGGTTTACTGACTGAAGCGATACGAATTATTTCTAATCAAGGCGGTGGACAATTGCAATGGTGGCTGTTTGAGCCGAATGAAACTCACAGATTTTTGGCCAGTCAGATAAATCTCAAACCGCTTCGCGATATTTTGCAACTACGCGTTGAACTTCCACTTTCTAAAAAAGTTATCGCCGATACAAAATCTATTTCAATCACTCCATTTCAAGTTGGCAAAGACGATAACGATTGGCTTGCGGTCAATAACCGTGCATTTGCTCTGCATCCAGCACAAGGCGGATGGACACATGAAACTCTGTTAACCCGCCAAGCCGAACCATGGTTTGATGCGCAGGGTCTTCTGCTTCACCACATTGACGAGCAACTAGTTGGTTTCTGCTGGACGAAATTAGACAGAGGCTCGGACTCACTGCTGGGTGAAATTTATGTGATCGCTGTTGATCCAAATCATCACAAAAAAGGACTCGGTCGCTCTCTAACAGTTGCTGGACTCAATCATCTGACAAGCAAAGGCGCCACAATTGGCATGTTGTACGTCGACAAAAACAACTTTGCGGCGATCGCGATGTATTCAAAAATCGGCTTCTCCACACATCACCAAGAGCAAGCTTTTGTCGGTGAAATCTCGCCATCAACGATGCAGGCTTAACTAATACACTGATTCGCATGACAGACACACTTTTGCCTCGTTGGTCAGTAGCCGACGTTCACGAATCTTTTACTGCTCGTTCGTTCACTGACGCGATGGAGCGCACAGGCGCCAATGTCGCCCGTCTCGAAGCGCAGTTCGAAGAGCACAATATACGTGCCGGCGAGCCCCACAAACCATCTACGCAAGAGGGCAAAATCGCCAACGAAGTGATAAACGCGATGAACGAGACAATCAAAGAATCTGAAATTCTCGGTTCGTATGTTTATTCAACAGTCAGCACAAACACACGCGAAGAAACTGCCCAGGGTTTGCTCAGCGAACTCGAAGTAATTGACTCGCGACTCTCTCCGTTGCTTGCGCGTTTTGCAGATTGGGTCGCCACACTTGGCGCCGATGATCTTGCCAAAGTAAGCGAGGTTGCGCGCGAACATCTTGGGCCTCTGCAAAGATTGCAAGCACGCGCCGAACACCAAATGTCCGAAGTTGAAGAAGGCTTCTACGCCGAACTCTCAACAACTGGTTCGTCAGCATGGTCTCGTTTACAAGGTGATATCACGTCTCAGTTGACAACCGAAGTGCACTTGCCAGATGGCACAAAAACTCTGCCGATCACTGCGATTCGTGGAATGTCAACACATTCAGATCTTGCAATTCGCAAAGCCGCCTACGACGCCGAGATGCGTGCGTGGCCAACAGTTGCCATCCCGTGCGCAGCCGCAATGAACTCAATCAAAGGCGAGGCAAATGCAATCAACCGTCGCCGACATTGGGCATCGCCACTTGATGCATCTCTGTATAGCAACAGCGTTAGCCGCAAAACATTTGATGCAATGCAAAGTGCCGTCACTACATCACTCCCCGACTTTCGTCGATGGATGAACGTGCGCGCAAAACTACACGGCGACAAAAATGGTCTGTCGTGGTGGAATCTCTTCGCGCCTTTGAATGTTGCACCGAGTCAGATTTCGTGGGACCAAGGCGTGCAACTCGTGCGCGGTGCATTCGCCGCATACAGCGACAACTTGGCTGGCTTAGTTGATCGTTCACTATCTGAAAAATGGATCGATGCCGAACCACGCGAAGGCAAAGTCGGTGGTGCGTTTTGTATGTCATTTGTTGAGGATCGTTCACTTGTATTACTCAACTGGAGCGGCAGTGTTGACTCGGCGCAAACAACTGCACACGAACTTGGTCATGCGTATCACAACACACAACTTGCAGATCGCACACCGCTACAAAAGCGTTTGCCGATGGCGCTTGCCGAAACTGCAAGCATCTTCTGTGAAACTCTTGTGGTCGAAGAAGGATTGTCTCGCTTGACTGGCGACGAGCGACTCGCACTATTAGATACAGACCTCGGTGGTGCAAATCAAGTAGTTGTTGATATTCATAGTCGCTTCTTATTTGAGACAGAAGTTTTTGCCCGCCGTCAACGTCGCACACTCGGTGTCAGTGAACTCAACGAGATGATGCTCAGTGCCCAGGCTTCGGCTTATGGCAATGGCATCGATCAGTCAACTGCGCATCCACATATGTGGGTTTTAAAACCTCACTATTACGGCAGTCACTTTTATAACTGGCCATATACATACGGTCTGCTTTTTGGTTTGGGCCTATATGCGCAATACAGCAAAGACCCAGAGCGTTTCCGCAGTGGCTATGACACTGTGTTGTCGCGCGCCGGCATGGACACAGCCGAAGAACTTGGTCGCGCTTTCAATCTCGATGTAAGCGATGAATCATTTTGGACTGCAAGTCTCGACGTCTTGCGTGCTCGCATGGCTGAATACGAAAAACTCGCGCAAAAGCACATTAAATAAAGTGAGTGAAAAATTAATTAAGACTCGCTACGACGCAAGTCGCGATGATATCGCTGCGCTTCTCGGTGACGGCCCAAAATATCGCCTAGACCAAGTTTGGCAAGGGCTCTATAACGAGTTTCAAGCACCGCTCGAGATCACGACGATCTCTAAAGAACTGCGCGGCAAACTTGATGCGGCTCTGCCGAGCAGTCTTGTACTCGAAACATCGCGAGATAGCGACCGCGGGGGTACAACAAAGTTTCTGTGGCAACTCGCAAACGGTGGGCACAAAATTGAATCAGTGCTCATGCACTATGAAGATCGAGCCACTGTTTGCGTCAGCACTCAGGCTGGCTGTGCAATGGGCTGTGGGTTCTGTGCAACAGGCCAAGCGGGTTTTTCGCGTCAACTGACTTCAGGTGAAATCGTTGAACAAGTTGTGCACGCTGCGCGCACAAGTGCCGGGCGAGATCAACGCCTCGCCAACGTCGTATTCATGGGCATGGGTGAACCATTAGCAAATGAAGAAGCAGTGTGGCAAGCAGTTACTCGCATTCACGAAGCAATCGGTATTTCGGCAAGACATTTAACAATTTCAACAGTTGGCATCATTCCAGGAATAAACACACTTGCCGACCGACCCCTGCCAGTTAATCTCGCCGTCTCGCTTCATGCCGCACGCAATGAACTTCGCAACGAACTCGTGCCGATCAATAAGCGATATCCGATTGAAGATTTAATGCAAGCCTGTCGAAAATATTTGGCAAAGAAAAATCGTCGCATCACTTTTGAATGGGCATTGATCAAAGGCGTCAACGACACACCTCGCGACGCACGCGAACTTGCAAAACTCTGCAAGAGCCTCAAGCCGAGCGCGCATGTCAATTTGATTCCGCTCAATCCAACACCTGGCTATCTCACTAAAGGCACCGCACCAGAAGATGTTCGAGAATTTGCCGAACAATTGATTGATCTTGGCGTCAACGCAACTGTGCGTCGAAACCGTGGCACTGATATCGACGCGGCTTGCGGTCAGTTGGCTGCGGGCCAACCAGTAACTATTAGTTCGCGCTCAGTTGTTGGATAAGTTTTTCTCGTCCAGTTTTAATTTGATCGGCAAGTGCTCGTTCTAATAATCCGCCGGTAAATAGCGAGCCCGAGTAATGCAACTTGGTTTCGAGCGATGAGCCAGTTGTGGTTTTGTTGACCGTCGCACTGAGAACCCAAGACGAGTGACGACGCTCATCTTTTTCGACACGTTCAAATACGACAGAATTGGGCTCATCGCAACTTGTGCGAACCATCCGCAAACGCTTCGAGCGCGCAAATGGCCCGAGACGAGCACGAAGTTCAACTGTCCAAGAATTAGCGTCAAATAATTTGACGCTGTGCACAATTTCTAGCCACGACTCGTAGTTAACCAGATCAGAAATATAGGCAAATAGTTTTTCAGGAGCAACTGGCACTTCAACCGTTGCGATTACATCCATTAAAAACTTCTAGTACTCAGGGTGCGACTGATCGTGGTCTGAGTCAACTGACTCTTGATCACGACTTGTCTCAACTGTGTCATCGACATGACCAAATGCCCGACTGAGCAGTCGACCACGCGCGCGCAATGTTCCATCTAAATCTCCGGTGCGATCAAACTGTGGAGTCCATGGAAGTGCTTGTGTTTCTTGTGGGTCGATTGGAATTACTGAATCGCGGGTGTCATCAATTACTTTTTCAATAATTATTTCTTTTACTGATGCATCGAATAACGCTGGTGAAGTTTTAGCAGGCATTTCTTTAGGCATTTCTTTTGGTTTACTTTGCGGTTTACTAGCCGGTCGAGAACCATTCTTTTCAATTTTTTGTGTGACAGGCGAACTAAACAATCGCTGTTTTTTCTCGCGATTGTCGTTTATTGTCCATCCCTTGGGCACAACTAGTGAGTCGGCATGTCGTCTGCACAAAACATTCATTCTTGACGAATCACTCGGGATCGGAGCATCAATGCTGACCAACAACTTAGATGGGTCAATCACATAAGCAACGACGGCCTGACCCGAACACGCCGGCCGTTCACAGTGCCGCGCCATCTCTAAAGATTAGACCTGATCAAGGTTCGAGACATGCAATCCCCATACCTTGACGGTCGCGATAACCGAAAGTATCACTCGAACAAGTTAAGTCAAAGCCAATGAGCTGTCGCACGACGCCATCGTGTGGCCCATCACACGAAACTTCATAAACGGCTTGTGTCGGATCAATCATCACACATGATCCACTTTGAATCAACGAATCTGGCCCATCAGAGATATTTGGCGAATCAACTGTGCGCAATAACAAAACGACAATTGCCCCAACAGCAATCAACGTCAACATAAATCTCCACGGAAATTGCGCTCGAGCAAATATTTGAGGTGCGACAAAATCTGACTCTTCGAAAACATCGTCAACAACTTCGTGCTCTGGATAAAATTCTCGACGACTAGTTGATCTGCTGATTAATGAATCGTCATACTCTGCACGACTTACTGGGTCTCCGAGAACACGCCAGGCTTCACTAACTGCAGCCAGCGCCAAAACAGAACTCGTCGAACTTGAACCAATTGAATCCGGATGAAGTTTTCTGACCTGGTCACGATGTGCTGCGCGAATTTCTCGAATCGATGCCGTCGGCTTAACACCAAGAATTTCATAATGATTCGAAATATCAATACCTCGTGAAATTTATAAAGTTAAGACCCAGTAAATGTCGCGGCGATCTTGCTCGCCGAATCTCCACCACGACGCAAGATAACAGCCAAGAACCACAACGCACCAAGCGTGACCGTGAACAACAGCACTGCGCCGACACCCCAGAATGGCTTGATCGTGCTGCGAGTTGCGCCGAGTAATGCAACAGGAAACGTCGTTGAACCAGCTTCGCTCAGAAGTGTCGAGATCACTGCGTTGTCTAAGCACAGCGCAAACGACAACAACCCGCCCGCCACCATTGCCGAAGCAATCAATGGCAAAGTAATTTGCCTAAAGGCTCG
>OFRL01000976.1_pt1 | contig 10559 bp, 10 predicted proteins | sample 1543121 | NCBI WGS metagenome assembly OFRL01 (sample SAMN07774228, study PRJEB24372) | wastewater metagenome | isolation source: Lake Maggiore Cannobio | place: Italy: Cannobio | collected 2016-01
CGAGGCACGCGGCGCTTGGTGATGAAGCTCTACTGAGCATCGTCAAATTCGCCAGCGAGTCAGATCGCACGGTCAACGAAATTCGTGAGTATCTCGAAATCGCCTCGCCGCTTCTGGCACATCATCTGGATGTGCTCGAAAGTGTGGGCTTGATTTCTCGAAACAAGTCCTCAGTTGATGCCCGTAAACGTTTTGTATCGGTACGGCACGAAAATTTACCGCAGTTTGAGTCGCCGAAAACTCTGAAGCGAGTGGTCTTTGTGTGCACCGAAAACATCGCTCGCTCGCAACTTGCAACTGCGATTTGGCATGGCCTCATTGGCGACAACGCGTCGAGTGGCGGCACACGGCCAGGCGCAAGTATTCATCCGTTAACAATTGATTCAGCCAAGCAGCACGGTTTCAAAATCATGAACCGAAAACCTCGACAAGTCAGTGCAAGTGATCTTGAAAACGCAACGGTTATCACAGTGTGCGACTCGGCATATGCCGAACTCGGCGAAAGCAACGTCGACGCTCATTGGTCGATTCTCGACCCAGTGCAGGCCGGCACCAAGCGCGCATTTGACAAAACGATTGAACAACTCGAACAACGAATTCAACTATTCAAAGGAGCAATGAAATGAACACAGCAATTGAGAGAAACATAAATACTGATTCGAATGAAATAATCGAAAATTCAACACGAGAATTGTCGCGAAAGTTCGCCGGCATTTACGATGAGACTTATATACGCCCGATCGTCGTTGAGTCGTATGCAAGTTTTGCGAGCGCGAAGGTTCAATCATTCGTGGCGGTGTTTACGACACGTTTCGCCAACGATCGTCTCAAAGCGCTCGCCAAAATAGACGGAAAAATCCGCAGCACTATGCCGTCAGTGTTGTTTGTCTGCGTGCACAATGCAGGGCGGTCGCAAATGGCTGCAGGCTGGGTTCGCCACCTCGCACAAGACCGCGTCGATGTTTATTCTGGCGGCTCGAACCCTGGCAACGCTGTTAATGCTGCGGCAATCGAAGCGATGAATGAAGTTGGCATCGACATCGCCAACGAATCACCAAAGTTGTTTGACGTCGAACATGTCAAGGCGGCCGATGCCGTCATCACGATGGGTTGTGGCGATGCTTGCCCGATTTTTCCGGGCAAGCGCTATGAAGATTGGGCGCTCGAAGACCCAGCGGGCCTCGGCGTCGAGGCAGTGCGACCGATTCGCGACGAGATTCGCCGCCGTGTAGTAGAACTACTCAACGACCTCGGCATCGAAACGAAATAAAACTATGCAACCTACAAATTTCATCAAGCGATTATTCGCCGAAGCACTCGGCACCGCACTGCTGATCATTTCAGTCGTCGGCTCGGGCATCATGGCGACCAATCTCACTGACGATGTCGCGCTGCAACTTCTCGCCAACGCCGGCGCGACTGTCGGCGCGCTGATCGCACTTATTTTGATGTTCGGTCCGATCTCGGGTGCGCACTTCAACCCAGTCGTCACTGCGGCAACTTGCATTTTCGACGCGCGACCATGGCGCGAGTTGGTGCCGTATGCAATTAGCCAAACAATCGGTGGCATCATTGGCGCGGCAATCGCTAACTCAATGTTTAGTCTCGACATTCTTGGGCCGTCGACAAAAATTCGCGAAGGCTCTGGCATCTGGCTCGGCGAAGTTGTCGCCACCGTTGGCTTGTTGCTTGTGATTTTTCTAATCTCTCGTGGTCCACGACCCGAGTCGGTGCCAGTTGCCGTAGGTGTGTGGATAGGCGGTGCCTATTGGTTCACATCATCGACATCTTTGGCTAACCCCGCCGTGTCGATTGCCCGTAGTTTCACTGAGTCTTTCGCGGGCATCGCGCGCGAGTCGGTGCCGATGTTCATCGTTATGCAAATAATCGGCCTCGTCGTCGCCACGCTCATCTTGTCGGCGTTCATCGACCGCCAACCGGCTAGCTGACTAGTTGGCTCAGTTCGCTCACTTCGGCAGTTTCGACAGGCGAGTGCTGCGAACTGCGGCCGATACCTATATATGTGATCGGCGTATTGCTGAAATCTAGTTCGTGCCACAGATTGCGTCCGTCGATTATTAAAAACTCGCGCATGTTGCGCACCAGGCGGTCGATATCTAGATCGCGAAATTGCTTCCATTCGGTTACCAAAAACAAAACATCTGCATCAACAACTGCGGCGTATGGGCAGTCAACGATCTCAAACAAATTTGGTGCGATGCTGCTGAACATCGGCAGCCAAGTCACCAACGGGTCATGGGCGACAACGCTTGCGCCTTCGGTGAGCAGACGCCGAATCAATGTCAACGCCGGCGCATCGCGAATGTCGTCGGTCTCAGGTTTAAACGACAACCCCCAGATCGCACATCGCTTGCCTTTGAGTGAGCCAAATTGTTGCATCGCTTTGTCGAGTAACACATTTTGCTGGGCATCGTTGACTTCAATCACCGATTTGATCAAGTTCAAATTCATGTCGTTGTCATTGCCCATCGCGACAATTGCCCGCAAATCTTTCGGAAAGCAACTGCCCCCAAAACCGGCACCCGCGCTGAGATATTTCGCGCCGATTCGCGGATCAGCCGCCATTACTCGCTGAATGTCAATCACATCAGCGCCAACCGCGTCTGAAAGTTTGGCGATTTCATTCATAAATGAAATGCGCGTCGCAAGCATTGCATTGCTGGCGTATTTGCAAAGCTCAGACGATTTTTCGCTCATCACCATCAGCACATCTGGTGTCGTACACAACGGCAGATACATCGCCGTCAAGAGTTCGATCGCACGTGTGTCGCTCGCGCCGACAACAATGCGGTCGGGCTGCATAAAATCTCGAACGGCATCGCCTTCTTTGAGAAACTCTGGGTTCGAGGCAACAGCGAATTCAATATTCGTGCCAGCTGCTCGCACAGCATCCGCAACAGCCTGATGCACGATTTCAGAAGTGCCGACAGGCACGGTGCTTTTCACGACGACGACTGCGAAGTGATCGAGCAGAGCACCAATTGTTTGGGCAACATTTATCACCTGCGAGAGATCAGCCGAGCCGTCCAGCAGCGGTGGCGTGCCGACACCGATCATCAACACTTCGCCATGCTCGACCGCTTGTCGTGACGAAGTGGTAAATCGCAAACGATCGTGTTTGACACAGTCAGTAACCAGTTCGCTAAGACCCGGCTCATAAAACGGCACTTCACCCAGCATCAGTCGTTCGACTCGCTCGGCGTCAACATCGATGCATACAACTTGATGTCCGATCGCTGCCAAACCTGCGGCCGAAACAAGACCTACATAGCCCGCACCAAAAACCGAAACTTTCATAGGATTATCAATCGACTGCATTTTCTACGCCGCTCTCTGCTCGGTTTTTGTGTCGCTTACATCAAGTTGTTCGAGCCTTCGAACCAGCGTTAACCGTTGTATTTCTTGACCGGTGAGCCAACTGAATGTGTGATTCTTCGAATTCGCTACTATTGCGCCACCAACTCGCCGCAAACTTACGATTCGTTTACCGCCGACGGCATTCATCTCGCCGAAATAACCGAGCGCACCATGACTATTGCAAACCCAGTCGGCGTGACTGCGAAGTTTCAGCGACACCGAGCCATCGTGATGCGAATGATGCACGTTCAGATGAGCGTGCATCGTCACATCTGTTGGCAGATCTTTGCGCGTGCGCATGATGGTGAACGAATCTTTTAAGCGATACCAATAAAATCGACACGATTTCGCGTTCATGCGAAAAGTCAGCAATGTGAAAGCACAAGCAATCAATAGTTTCGTAATCAACCGTTTTTGCAAATTTTCAAATGATTCGTGGTCGGTGCAGACCAGGCAATAGCCAACAGGTTTGTCGCCAATCATGGCGATTGCACAGTCAGCGCTACCGCTATTTAGATACCACTCAAGACTCAAATTCTCGTATTGTTCGGCGCAGCTCAAATCGAATTTCAGCGGCTCGCCAATCGTCAGCGTCGACCAAAACAATTCGCGCACTTGGTTTTCGCGTCCGCGAATCGGCTCGAGGCGAACTTCGCTCATGCTGCCCATAAAGCCTGCTTTTGAGTCAGTGAGTTGAATAAATCAATCATTGACTCGCCGGCGATCAGCCAACTGAAGTCGGCGGCACGAGCAGAACATTTTTTTCGCACGTCATTTAGGTCGCGTTTCAAAATCGTTTCGACAGCGTCGGCCATTGACTCGCCGTCGGGTGATGCGATCGCGCCACATTGGTCATTGACGATCTCCATTCCAGCGCCCGAGTTAGCCACCACAACTGGCGTGCCGCAGGCGAGAATCTCGAGAATGCTCAGCCCAAAAGTTTCGAACGGGCTAGGGGCGATCGCTAAATCTGCCGAAGCCATCAATGTGGCGAGTTCTTGGCGACTTGAAATTCGACCGAGAAATGTCACATCAAGCCCGTCGGCCATTGCTTCGAGTTGGCGCCGCATCGGCCCGTCGCCAGCGATCACAAATCTTGCCTTGACCCCGCGTAGGTGCAGTGTGCGCGCTGCGAGCAGCACCACATGTGGTCGTTTTTCAAACGACAACCTGCCTGCAAACAGAATCGTGCAAGCACTCGTGTTTTGATCGAGAGTCAAAAACGCATTTGGTTTGAAAACATCGTGATCGACACCTAATGGCACAATCTTCACGCGATCCTGAATCGGCAAGTATTCTTCTGCCGAAAATTTGCTCGCACAAACTATTGCGTCAACATGTTGCTCGATGTTTTCGCCCCAGCGACGAAACACGGGGCTCACCGGCAACCATTTCGGAAACCGCTCTGAAACAACCTCGCTCGCGCGTTCGTGCGAGAAAACGACGCAAGGTATGCCCATGTTTCGACACCACTGCGGCACCCACGAAAGTGTTGTCTTGTCAGACAACTCGACGATGTCGGGTCGCAACTCGGCAAGAGTTTTTTGCATCTCGTCTTTGCGCACGATCGCGCGGTATCCGCCGCTAAATGGCACTGGCACACCAGGCAAACTCACAACTTTGCGACTATTTTCGATTCGGGTCTCTTTTTTCGCACCAGGTATCACCAGCGTTGTTTCATGCCCGTGGGCGAGGTATTGCTCGGCAAGCGAGTTGAGGGCAAGTCGTTGACCACCAGAAGTTGGTGTCACGAAATTTGCAACCTGAACGATGTGCATCAGCCGACACTTTCTGATTGCTGCGAGTCGAGCAACGAATATTTCAATTCGCGCCGTGCTGCGATAAAACTCGCATAGGTCTCTGATTTGTAATCATTTTTAATCGCATTCTCGATTACTGAAAAAATTGCATCTCGTGTTTCGTGTTGTTCGAGATCATCAGGGTGAATCGCAACGCGAATCGGCAGGTTCGCAACTCGCAACGCCATCGCCAGATTTTTGGTCAGTTTTGCAACCGTCGCGGTCGACGCGCTGCTTGGTCGCTGGCAAACAACAGGCGCAAAATATTTTTTTTCAGAAATAAAATCGCGCACAAAAAAGTGTGTCGTCAGATAGTTGAAACCAACTCTGCGCACGGCACCAACCGCGGCTCGCGATGTCAGCCAACCTGGGGCGACGAACCCCACAGGGCGATGGCCAGCTTTTGCGAGTACTGCGAGCCCATTGTGCAGTCTGTTGCGAGCTTCGGTTTCGCTGATGCTCCAGAACTCTTGGCAACCGCGCGCAGCAAAGTTGCCGACAAGTCGGCTAAAAATGCCCGATTCGTCAAAGTGATCAATTGTGTGGCTGAAGCCGTGTTGCACAACTTCGTGCTGGTCGGTCGCTGTTTCGTGCAGCCAATCGCGAAACGAATCATCACCACCCAAATCGCCGCCTCGCCACGGCCCCGGTACGACCAGCATTGACACCGACAAGTTGCGTTCGTTGAGCAGGTTCATCCAACTTCTTGACGCATCAAAAGTGGCTGGCGCCACGTCGTGCTGCGAAACAATTAGTGACTTCACGAGGCAACTTCGGCTTTCACGCTCTTTTCGCCGGTCATCACCGAGCGATAGTGCTCGACAAGTTCAGCCATCACAGAGTCCCAAGTGCGGTGGGCGACTGTCGCGCGCGCATTGCCAGCGCACGTCTCGCGAACCGCATGGTTTGTCACGATTTCGTTCACACTTTCAAAGAGTGTGTCGTTGCGATGTGGCGACCAAAGAAAACCGTTGTGACCGTGCTGCACCAAATCAAGTGGTCCGCCAACCGCTGGTGCGATCACTGGCACGCCAGAGGCAAGCGCCTCTTGCACCGATTGACAAAAGGTTTCGTCGACGCCCGTATGTGCGAATACATCAAAAGATGCATACAGCTGTGAGAGTTCGTTGCCTGTCGCAAAACCTGTGAAGTGTGCATCGGGCATCAGCCGTTCGAGTTTTTCGCGACACGGCCCATCGCCAACGATCACGAGTGAAACATTCTTCATTTCAGCAACCTCTGCCAATCGCTCGACTTGTTTTTCGCGCGCAAGTCTGCCGACAAAGCCAACAATTATTTTTTCGGGTGCGCCAAACCGATGGCGCAAAAAGTTATTGCGGTGCAGTGGGTTAAATCTCACATTGTCGACACCGCGCATCCAGCGCAAAACTCTTTCAACGCCATGTTGACGCAAGTCCCAAACAGCCGAAGTCGAGGGTGCAAGAGTTAAATCGCTTTTGTTATGAATTGCCGCGAGGTATTTCCAAACTGCTGGCGAAGTCGCACCGAGACGATATTGGCGAGCAAAACCCGCGATGTCGGTTTGATAAATCGCCACGGTTGGCAAATTGAGCTTTCGCGCGGCTCGCATTGCCCACGCGCCAAGAACGGCTGGCGCGGCGACGTGCACGACATCGGGCTTAATGTTGTTAAGTTCGTATTCGAGTGCTTTTTTCGGCAACGCGATGCGAAGTTCGTCGTATCCCGGAAACCCAAACGAACCCATGCGAATTACGGGCGTGTCGTTGACGCTTGTTTCGCCGGGCCCGGGCGCGATCACAGTCACTTCGTGGTCGTGTTTTTTTAGATATTCGATTGTGCGCAATACCGAGTTCGTCACGCCATTGACATGGGGCAGAAAACTCTCGGCAACGATTGCGACTCGCACCATTGAAAGGTAGGAACGAAGTCTTAATTGTCGGCTTACCTCAGGTAACGGCAGTTAATCCGCAAGTTGAATGAAAAGTGAATAAAAGCGATGGCGATCCGATGAATTCTGGGCTGATCGGCGTCTAGCATCATCTTGAGCCCCCGTAGCTCAGTGGATAGAGCAACGGTTTCCTAAACCGCAGGTCGTACGTTCAATTCGTACCGGGGGCACAAGTACGGCAAGGCTTTTGCGCCATTAGGGAGCGCAAAAGCTGAACCCATTGCACAGGCGTTGCACAAAGGGTTCTTATTTTCCAAAGTGTCCACTCTGTCCCGCCTTCTAGGTTGGATTGCATGACAGGACATATAAGAAAAATAAATGAAGGCAAGTGGTTCATTCGTATCAGCGCTGGCAAGCATCCGATCACGGGCAAACGTATTCAGAAGTCACGTGTGATTGAGGGTAGCCGTAGAGACGCAACTAAAGCTTTGCATGATCTTCACAGACAAGATTATGCAGGATTGCTTAATTCCTCGAACGTAACGTTGGACGAGATTGTTGCAATGTGGCTAGATGCGCCAACTAAAGGTGGTCGAAATAGGGCAGCGTCAACCAAATACCACGATCAAAAAAGGTACAAACGTTATGTTCATCCAACTCTTGGTTGCAAGAAGGCAGATGATATTCGTCCACCAGATTTTGCAAACCTGTACCAGTCTTTAATTCGGGATGCAGGACTATCGCCTCGATCAATTCTTCACATCCATTCAATCTTGCGAGCATCTTTGAATTGGGGTTGGAGACATGAGCTAGTAACAAGCCAAGCGATTGCAAAGGTGGTTCCACCTAGCGCAAAGCTTTCCCCACCGCGAGCCCCAGACACAAAGGTGGTTCTAAGTCATTTAGAATTACTTGAAGAATCCAGCCCCGATCTTTGGCTTGCAGTTTTTCTTGCAGGATCAATGGGTCTGCGTAGAAGTGAAATAGCTGGACTTCGTTGGTCGCATATCGATTTAGATGCAAAGACGTTGAAGGTGTGCGAAGGAATAGTAAAGATTCCTGGTCATGGATCTATAACTACTGGAACAAAAACTGGGTTGCATGGCTATGCACGCTTCGACCTGCACCAAACCTCTTTTGATGTATTAATCAGTCGGTATTCCGAGTTTGGTCAAAGACTGCTGGCTTTCGAAAATAGGGAACAATCCAATGGATACCTATTCAGTAGCGACCTGTTATGTGAGCGACCGATAGATCCCGATTTACTTACCAAATGGCTAAGGAAGCACTGTGCTAATCATCCCGAAATTGAGCCAATCACGTTTCAAAGTTTGAGAAAATTCACTAGTAGTGCTTTAGAAGGTGGGGGTGTGGACGAGACAACTGCAAGCGCATTGCTTCGTGATCGCCCAGAGACCGTTAGCCGTCACTATCGAGCTGCACAACAGTCAAGAGTAAGAATTGCGACATTGCAACTAGGCGATCTACTAACTCGATAGACCGAATGATCCACCAAAGAAAAAAAGTTTGAGATAGGAGGTTGCAAATTTAGAATCCTGATGCATATCCTGACACACGTAACATCAACTTAGGTTGAACAACGCATTACTTCACACCTCACTCAAATAACTCCCTTATAGCGCCTCCCTTAAATAACTCCCTTTTTTACACACACTTCGCAGCACCCGTCAGTTTCTTTAAATCTGACAACCGTTCAAGCGGTGGTGCGTATCACCCGTAACGCATAGCTTTTTAATTTGTAGCCACTTGAATATGGTCAATTAAACAGCTTTGCCAATTCACCTTTTGCACACCCCTTGCGAAGCGTTGAGCAACCTCAATTCACCCTGAGGTATCAAAATGAAAGTATTAAAATTAGAAGATCTGCAATGTGTAGCAACTTGCAGTATTGAAGAAGCAGCAAACCTAGTTGGGCTATCCCGTACAAAGGCATATCAAATTGCACGAGCGGGAGAGATCTTCGAGGTCGTAACCAGCGGTAAACGTATGCGTGTAAAAGCACGCCCATTATTCAACTATTTGATGGGCAGTGCGTTGGGCGAGGTGACATCATGAACAATGATCACGTACCTCTTGATAACGACACGTCTTACGACAACGAGCAGATTAAGTCAACATCTTTAGAATTAAATAATCATAAAAAATATGTTGTCTATAGCAACCCCCATACCGGGGTGGGCTCGTTAGGAGTGCTGAAACAGGGTGTGCCTAATAGGTACCCACGTCGAGCAAAACGCCTTTCACAAACCAACCAGGCATCAGCTAGAGCATCTAGGAAGCGTCTTAGGGATCATGCTGTGCATAAGCAACTTGGTGCGTGTTTGGTGCTTACTTACTCGGAATTACCAAGCAACCCTAAACGTGACGTGGAAAAGTTCATCAAAGAAGCAAGAGCTTATTATCCCAACCAACTGCACTATGCGGTGGTCACTGAGGGACTTGATCCCTGTGGGGGAATAAGAGTTCATCACAACGTTCTTTTGCCTGCGTCACCATACTTAGCGGAGATTGCAGGTAATTGGATTCATGGTGACGTCTTTGTTGGCATAAATCCAACAGATTCCGATATTCGGCGAATGGTGAACTACGTGACTAAGGAGTTCGTCCGATCTTCTGGGTTGGGTGCTCGATTTAAAAAGTCGAAATCCAAAGTTCCAAAGCCAAAGAAGGAAATCTTTAATAATAAAGAAGATGCAGAAGCAGCTTTAATGGCGAACATACCGAAGGATGCGACAGGCATTTCGATTTATGATCCTCGATGCGCTGATCGAAAAATTATTTATTGGGATGTTCATCCACACCAGATTGAACCTATATAAAGCCATATAAATTATTGCCATAAACAGCGCATTTTTTAGTAGATACTTAACTTTTTAGTTATTGCCGTTACACATATATGCGAGGCTTAAAAAAGCGTCTCAACCTATATAAAAAACGACCCCTAACAATTTTCTGTTATTTACTATTCAAATTTGACGGGTCAAGGTAAGTACTCCGTTGAAATATGCCAAAAATGAAGAATTGGCAACAATATGACTTGGATCGACTTTGGGCGTCAGGCACATCTTGGGAGAAAGTATGAAAGAACAAAAGGTTTTCGCAAACAGCAAATGTGTAGAAGTAGAGCAGATCTCCGACGATTAACGATTTAGCCAGCGAGTGGCTTGAGCGTCTCAATTTCTGCGGTCTGACCAGAGACAACTGCATTTGCAAGAGCAAGAATTTCACTGTTCTTGCCGTGAGCAAGCACGTCATTTGCCATCTTGATTGCGCCTTCGTGGTGCGCGATCATGCCCTTGGCCCAAGCCTTGTCAAACTCTGCGCCCTTCAACTGACCGAGTGTGTCCATCTCTTCGAGCGAGAGCATTCCGTCCATCATTGATGAGTGGTCCATTGAGCCCATCTCCATTGGCATGCCCCAGGTGGTAAGCAGATTTTTCATCTGTGAGATTTCTGGATCTTGCGCTCCCTTGATTTGGGTGGCGAGTGCA
>OFRL01000978.1_pt1 | contig 10538 bp, 7 predicted proteins | sample 1543121 | NCBI WGS metagenome assembly OFRL01 (sample SAMN07774228, study PRJEB24372) | wastewater metagenome | isolation source: Lake Maggiore Cannobio | place: Italy: Cannobio | collected 2016-01
CGGCGACCCCCTTGCCCTGCGCTGGATGGCGGACATCTTCGGCGATCGCGGCCATGTCTGCCTGACCCAGCATCGTCGTCCCGGCGACGCAGCGCGACTGCACCAGCTTGACGCTGCGGCCGGGCGGTTCGGACTGACCCCGCTCGCGACCGGGGACGTGCTCTATGCCACGCCCGACCGGCGACTGTTGCAGGACGTGGTCACCGCGATCCGCGAGAAATGCACGATCGACGAACTCGGTTTCCGCCGCGAGCGCAGCACCGACCGGCACCTCAAATCACCCCAGGACATGGAACGGCGCTTCCGCGACCATCCCGAGGCGCTGCGCGCATCGCTCGCCATTGCCGAACGCTGCACCTTCAGCCTGCGCGATCTACAGCACCAATATCCCGAAGAATATGTCATGCCCGGCCGCACCGCGCAGGAAGCGCTCAGCACACTGGCGTGGAACGGCCTGCGGCAAAGGTTCGGCGGCAATCCGTCACAGGCGCATCAGGACCTGCTGGTCCATGAGCTCGGGCTGGTCGAGCAGATGGGCTACGCACCCTATTTCCTCACTGTCAATTCGATCGTCCAGTTCGCATTGAGCCAGCAGATTCTGTGTCAGGGACGCGGTAGCGCCGCCAATTCGGTGATCTGCTTCGCACTCGGCGTCACCTCGATCGACCCGATCGAGCATCAATTGCTGTTCGAGCGCTTCATCTCGACCGAGCGGAAGGAACCGCCCGACATCGACGTCGATTTCGAGCATGAGCGGCGCGAGGAAGTGATCCAGTGGATCTACGAAAGCTATGGCCATGACCATGCCGCGCTGACCGCGGTGGTCAGCCGCTTCCGCTCGCGCGGGGCGCTGCGCGAGGTCGGCAAGGTGATGGGCCTGCCGGAAGACCTCACCGCCGCGCTCTCGAGCCAGGTATGGGGCTGGTCGAACGATGTCGACGACAAGCATGCCGATGCGCTCAACCTCGACCGCAACGACCCGCGGCTCGCGCTGACGCTGACGCTGGCGCGCCAGCTGATCGGCACACCGCGGCACCTGTCTCAACACCCCGGCGGGTTCGTGCTGACCCGCGACAAGCTCCACGACCTGATCCCGGTCGAGCCCGCCGCGATGATCGATCGCCGTGTCGTGGAATGGGAGAAGCTCGATATCGAGGAGCTGGGTTTCATGAAGGTCGACATCCTCGGCCTCGGCATGCTCGGCTGCATGCGGCGTAGTTTCGACCTGCTCGCCGAGCACAAGGCCACGCATCTCACACTCGCCTCGCCGCTGATGCAGAAGGATGACGGCCCTACCTTCAAGATGATCCAGCAGGCGGACACGCTCGGTGTATTCCAGATCGAGAGCCGCGCGCAGATGTCGATGCTGCCGCGGATGAAGCCGGCCAATTTCTACGACATCGCGATCCAGGTCGCGATCGTCCGGCCCGGGCCGATCCAGGGCAACATGGTCCACCCCTATCTCAAGCGCCGGCAGAATCCCGATCTGGTCGATTATCCCACACCGGCACTCAAGGACGTGCTGCTCAAGACACTGGGTGTGCCGCTGTTTCAGGAACAGGCGATGCAAGTGGCGATCGTCGGCGCCGGCTTCACGCCCACCGAGGCGGACAGGCTGCGGCGCGCGATGGCGACCTTCAAGTCGAGCGGCGATATCGGTGAGTTCGGCCCCAAACTGATCAAGGGCATGCTGGAGCGGGGATCTCGATCGATTTCGCCGAGCGAATGGTCGAGCAGATCAAAGGGTTCAGCAATTACGGCTTTCCCGAAAGCCACGCGGCGAGCTTCGCCAAGATCGCCTACGCTTCGTCATGGATGAAATGCCATCATCCCGACGTCTTCTGCACCGCACTCCTCAACGCGCAGCCCATGGGATTCTATGCGCCGGCGCAGTTGATCCGCGACGCCCGCAACCATGGAGTCGAAGCCCGGCCGGTGTGCATCAACGACAGCGACTGGGACACGCGCATCGTGCCCGAAGGGCCAAACATCCGCGAACGGGATGGACGCTTCTGCGGCACCGATGCGGATTGGACGAACCTGCAGCCGATCCGGCTTGGCATGCGGATCGTTCAGGGTCTGTCCCAGGATGACGTCACTGAAATCCTCGGCGCGCGCAGTCGGTCGCCTTTCGCCTCGATCGAGGATGTCTGGCGGCGCGCGGGCGTCTCGCTGCTGACGCTCGAAAAGCTCGCCCAGGCCGATGCGTTCCACGGCTTCGGCATCGACCGGCGCCAGGCCTTATGGGCGGTGAAGGCGTTGGGGCAAAAGCCGCTGCCTTTGTTCGCCGCGATCGAATCCCCCAGCGAACCGAGCGTCACGCTCGCCGCACTCACCGCCGGGCGGGAGGTGGTCGAGGATTACCGCGCGACGCAATTGTCGCTGCGCGCGCATCCGGTCAGCTTCCTGCGCGGCACCCTCGACCGCCGCCGCATCACCCGCTGCGGCGATCTCAAGCGGTTGAAGGACGGCACCCGCGTCGAAGTGGCGGGGCTCATTCTGGTGCGGCAACGCCCCGGCAGCGCCAAGGGCGTGGTGTTCGTCACGCTGGAAGACGAGACCGGCATCGCCAACGCGATCCTGTGGCCCGACCGCTTCGAGGCGCAGCGCCGCACGGTGATGGCGGCGGCGATGCTCAGCGTCAGCGGTCGCGTGCAAAGCGAAAGCGGCACGATCCACATCATCGCCGACCGCATCACCGATCTCACCGGGCTGCTGCGCCAGATCGGCGAGATCGACCTGCCGCGCCTGACCATGCCCGGCGACGGTGCCACGCATGGCGGCACGATCGACCCGCGCGAACGGCGCATGGTGGGGCGCGACCTCGAACCGGTCATCCCGATCCGCAGCCACGATTTCCACTGAGCCTATTTGTTCACCCCACCGTCTGTTCGATCACCCCGAAGATCGGGTGGTGCTTGTCGTCCTCCACCCAGATCCGCACGGTATCGCCCGCTTTCAGGAACGGCGTCTCCGCCGCGCCGCGCAGGATCGTCTCGACCGTGCGCACTTCGGCGAGGCACGCATAGCCGACGCCGCCCTCGGCGATCGGCTTGCCCGGGCCGCCATCCGCATCGCGGTTGGAAACGGTGCCCGACCCGACGATCGTCCCCGCGCCCAGCGCGCGCGTCTTGGCGGCATGGGCGATCAGCGTGCCGAAATCGAAGGTCATGTCGACCCCGCACGCGACCCGCCCGAACGGCTTGCCGTTGAGATCGACCATCAGCGTGCGGTGCAATTTGCCGTCCTGCCACCACTCGCCGAGCGTATCGGGCGTGACGAACACCGGCGAGAAAGCACTGGCGGGCTTGGACTGGAAGAAGCCGAAGCCCTTGGCGAGTTCGCCCGGAATCAGGTTGCGCAAGCTCACATCGTTGGTCAGCCCGACCAGCCGCACCGCCGCCAGCGCCGCTTCGCGACTCGCGCCCTGCGGCACGTCGCCGGTCACCACCACCACTTCGCCCTCGAAATCGCAGCCCCAGCTTTCGTCCGCCAACGGGATCGGCGCGCGTGGGCCGAGGAACCCGTCCGAACCACCCTGGTACATCAGCGGATCGTGCCAGAAGCTGTCGGGCAGCTCCCCCGCGCGCGCCTGCCGCACCAAAGCGACATGGTTCACATAAGCCGATCCGTCCGCCCATTGATACGCGCGCGGCAGCGGCGACGCCGCCTGATGCTCGTGAAAGCGCCGCATCGGGATCATTTCATGTTCCAGATCGGTGCTGAGATTCTGCAAATCGGGCAGCAGCCGGTCCCAATCGTCGAGGGCGGCCTGCAGCGTCGGCGCGATATGCGCGGCATCGGCATACCAGGCGAGATCGTTGGAAACCACGACGAGCTTGCCGTCGCGACCCGATGTGAGGCTGGCCAGTTTCATACACTCTCCTGTTTCGCCCAATCATAGCCCTCCCATAGGGCGTGTCGAGCGCAACCCGCTTGACGAAAGCGTCACCTCACCGCACACCTGCGAAAAGAGTTGCAGACGACAACTGTTATTGGAGAGACCTGACATGACGCTCGATTCCGTCGCCGGCCGCTTTGCCTATACCGAGGATCATGAGGCCTTCCGCCAGACCGTGCGCCAATTCCTGCAAAAGGAAGGCGTGCCGCACGTCGCCAAATGGGAGGAAGACAAGCTCGTCCCCAAGGATTTCTGGATCAAGGCCGGGGCGATCGGCATGCTCTGCCCGACCGCGCCCGAGGCTTACGGCGGGCTCGGCCTCGATTTCGGCTATAACGCGATCGTCGATGAGGAGATGGCCTATAACGGCGTGCCCGCCGGCTTCTCGCTCCAGTCGGATATCGTCGCGGGCTATATCGAAACCTATGGCTCGGAAGAGCAGAAGAAACAGTGGCTGCCCAAGATGGTGTCGGGCGAGGTCATCACCGCCATCGCCATGACCGAACCCGGCACCGGCAGCGACCTGCAGGCGATCCGCACCACGGCCAGGAAGGATGGCAATCACTATGTCATCAACGGTTCCAAAACCTATATTACCAACGGCCAGAATACCGATCTGACGCTGGTCGTCGCCAAGACCGATCCCGATGCCAAGCCCGCCTGGAAGGGCATGTCGATCATCCTGGTCGAGAGCGAGCGCGAAGGCTTCCAGAAAGGCCGCAAGCTCGACAAGATCGGGCAGGACGCCGCCGATACGTCGGAATTGTTCTTCAACGACGTGCGCGTGCCGATGACCAATTGCCTGGGCGAGGAAGGCAAGGGCTTCATTTACCTGATGAGCCAATTGCCGCAGGAACGCCTTTCGATCGCGGTCTCGGTCCAGGCCTCGGCGCAAAAGGCGTTCGACGAAACGGTCGAGTTCACCAAGACGCGCAAGGCCTTTGCCGGAATGGTGTTCGATTTCCAGAACACCCGCTTCGTCCTCGCTGACCTCAAGGCCAAATTGCAAGTCGGCTGGGCACATCTCGACTGGGCAATCGCCCGGCATTTGAAGGGCGAGCTGACCAACGAAGAAGGCGCCGCCGCCAAATTGTGGCACACCGATCTGCAATGGGAAGTGATGGACGCCTGCCTGCAACTCCATGGCGGGGCCGGCTATATGAACGAATACCCCATCGCCCGCGCCTGGCGCGCCGCCCGCGTAACGCGCATTTTCGGGGGGACGAACGAGATCATGAAGGAGCTGATCGGGCGGTCGCTGTAGGGGGGGTGCCCCCAGACCGTCACCCCGGCCTTGTGCCGGGGTCCACCGCGCGGCTGGGTGCCACTCTTGGAAGCAGGGAGAGAGCTACATCGTTGGCCAATCTCGGGAAAAGAATACTCGAGTAAAGCGTTACAACTTTTTTACTAAAGGATGTAATTCGGGCCGTTGCCAAGCGCTATCCACCATTGCACATATAAAATATGTCACAGCAAAATGCGACCAGCCCGCGCACCTTTATATCATACTCTTGGTCATCGCCGACGCATGAAGCATGGGTGCTCTCGCTGGCGTCGCGCCTGCGCGAGGACGGCGTAGATGTTATCCTCGACAAGTGGGACCTGAAACCCGGCCACGACTCGATTAAGTTCATGGAGGGTATGGTCACCGATCAGACGGTGACGAAAGTCATCATGGTTTGCGACCGAGTCTATGCCGAGAAGGCGGACGCGAGGGCCGGCGGGGTCGGTACCGAAAGCCAGATCATCTCACCTGAGATTTACGCCAGTAGCACGCAAGATAAATTCGCCGCAGTCCTCACCGAGGCCGACCAGAGCGGCAACGCTTACCTGCCCGCCTACTATCGGGGAAGAATCTACTTCGATTTCCGTTCAGGTGATGCCTTTGAGGACTCCTACGAGCAGTTACTGCGCTGGCTCGTTAACCGTCCCCAACACCTCAAGCCGAAGCTGGGCGCGATCCCGGAGGGAATTCTCTCCGCGACACCCACCGCCACCGGCACGCAGTCGAGGGCGAGGAGAGCCGAGGAGGCAATTCGCCAAGGCGCAGCTAACGCCGCAGCCTACGTCCGCGAGCATGCCGACGCCATGCTACCTGAGCTGAAAAATCTGGCACCAACGCTCACGAGCGGTGAACCCGCCGACGATAAGGTACTTCTAGCTGTCGAAGCGATGCGTCCATACGCCCGTCAGTTTGTCGAACTTGCGGCCGTCACGGCACGCTATAGTCAGGACGTCCGGGTTTGGGGTGCGATCTTGGCCGAGCTTGAGCGGGTCGGTCGGCTCATGTGGCGCGATCCGGAACTAGGGAGTTGGCACTCACACCAGTTCGATGCTTTCAAAATAGTCGCGCACGATCTCTTCGTCTCAACCGTCGCGGTTGCGTTAGACGAGGAGCGCTTCGATCTGGCATCAGCCACGTTGGCGCGCCCATGGCTGGTCCGCGACAACGACGGCGCAAACCGCCAGTCAACATCAGACTTCACCGTCTTCAACCAAAACGTCGAGTCACTTGAGCACCGCAATCGGCGACTAAAGCTCAACCGCATCAGCCTTCACGCAGACATTGTACACGAGGCACACCGGACGGGCGCAGTGCCGAGCTTCGAGAATGTAATGCAGGCCGAATTCGTGATCTTCCTGCGCTCGGTCGGGGAGTCCACGCAGAGGCGCTGGTATCCATTCCCGCTCGTCTACGCAATCGATCGCTTCTCACCCTTTCCGGTTTTCGCCCGGTCGGAGTCTGCGGCCTACTTCGCGCGGCTAGTTTCGGTACTTGGCGTTCCCGATCTCGCCGAGTTTAAACGTCGGCTGGTAGATACGGACTTGAGCCGACGGACGTCGCAGATGTTTGACCACCAAGGCCTCCCGGTAAAGTTTCTAGCCAACGCCGACTTTTTGGGCAGTCGGGCTTAGGTTCCGGATTCGGCCTAGTTCCTTCCCAAACCGACGAGGCACACCCTGCTATGTCCTACACCCCGCCCCCACGCTATAATCCCGCCCGCTCTTTCTCACGGTCGGATCTTCGCACGTTGCGCTTTTACGATATGCGCGAACTTGGTGAAATTTGACGGCCCACACGCCGCGTCTCGCCTAACCTATCACACCCCCACCGCCCAAAAACAAAAAGCCCGGCGGTGGTGCCGCCGGGCCTGAGGTTGCGCCTAGGGAGCAAACCTGGCGTGTCTGAATCCACTATAGGACGAAAATCAGGTCAGAGCGCGTTGCCCGTCGCGGCAGCGGCATTGGTATCGGCTGCGTTGGTGTCGATCACCGTGTCATTGCCGATGGTGTCGTTGCCGAACGCGTCATTGCCGAGCGTGTCGTTGAGCGAGAGATCCTCGTTCGCCACCGCGCTGGTGTTGCTGCCACCGCCGCCGCACGCCGCCAGCGAAAGCGCCATCGCGGCCGTCAGCGTCAGGGCCAAAACCTTCTTCATCGTCGAATCTCCTTGAAATCTCGGCCCAGCCAGCGGCATCCGCACCACTGCCCCCCAGGCACCGCATCAATCTCTACTAAAACGATGTGCATTCAATTGCGTTGATCTTTAGTGCCCCCAAGTTTTTCTTTCAGCGTTTTCGCGTTTCTCCCCGAGCGGCACCCCGCGCCGCGCGCGGTTGACAGCCCCTGCCAATCCCGGAATGTTGCGCAAAACCAAGCCGATCGCGGCGCAAGGGGGACTTTCATGGCGGATCGAATTCTGCCCGCACGGCTGCGGGCGCTGCTGGGTGCCGCGGCCATCACGGCGCTGCTCGCGGGCTGCGTCAGCGACGGCGGGGCGAAGCCTGCGACCGCCTCGACTCCCGCCAAAGCCGGGCCCGGCGCGGGGAAGGGTTTTGCGCATGATCCCTACCCGTCGACCTACAAGCCCTATCCCGGCGTGCCGACGCTCGTCACCCATGTCACCATCTTCGACGGCGAGGGCGGGCGGATCGACGATGGCGCGGTGCTGTTCGCCGATGGCAAGATCGTGGCGCTTGGCCAGAGCGTCGCGGCCCCGGCGGGCGCGACCGTCATCGATGGCACCGGCAAGACGCTTACCCCCGGCATCATCGATATTCACAGCCATTTGGGCGATTACCCCTCGCCCGGCGTCCAGGCCAATTCGGACGGCAATGAAGCGACCGGCCCCGTCACCGCCGATGTCTGGGCCGAACATAGCGTGTGGCCGCAGGACCCGGGGTTCAGCCGCGCGCTGGTCAATGGCGGGGTTACCACGCTGCAGATCCTGCCTGGCTCCGCCAATTTGATGGGCGGCCGCTCGGTCGTGATCAAGAATGTCTATGCCCGCACCGAACAGGGCATGAAGTTCCCCGGCGCGCCTTATGGCCTCAAAATGGCGTGCGGCGAGAATCCCAAGCGCGTTTATGGCTCCAAGGGTCGCGAACCCTCGACCCGCATGGGCAATATCGCGGTCGACCGCCAGACCTGGGCGCGCGCGGCCGAATATAAGCGCAAATGGGATAAGTATGAAAAGGACGGCGGAGAAATCCCCGGCCGCGACATCGCCATGGACACGCTGGCGGGGGTGCTGTCGGGTGAAATCCTCGTCCAGAACCATTGCTACCGCGCCGATGAAATGGCCATCGTCATGGATATGGCCAAGGAGTTCGGCTACCACGTCGCCGCCTTCCACCACGCGGTGGAGGCCTATAAGATTGCCGATCTGCTGAAGCAGAATGGCACTTGCGCCGCGGTCTGGGCCGATTGGTGGGGCTTCAAGATGGAGTCCTATGACGCGATCGGCGAGAACCTCGCTTTGCTGCAAAAGAACGGCGCCTGCGCGATGATCCACTCGGACGACGCCAACGGCATCCAGCGCCTCAACCAGGAAGTGGCCAAGGCGCTCGCCTCGGGCCGCCATGCCGGGATCGACATTTCGGACGCGGTCGCCTGGGAATGGCTGACCTACAGCCCGGCCAAGGCGCTGGGAATCGCCGACAAGACCGGCAGCTTGAAGCCCGGCAAGATGGCCGATGTCGTGCTGTGGAACGGCAATCCGTTCAGCGTCTATACCCGGCCCGAAAAGGTGTGGATCGACGGAGCGCTGCTGTACGACGCCAACGATCCGAAGCGACGGCCCGTCTCCGATTTCGAACTCGGCCAGCCCGGTGCGGGAGATACCAAGTGAAGCGCCTCCTGCTGCTCAGCGCCGCCTTCCTCGCCACCCCCGCCGCCGCCCAATCGGTCGCGATCACCAACGCCAAGCTCGTCATCGGGGACGGCTCCGCCCCGATCGAGGGCGGCACCGTCGTCGTCCGTGACGGCCGCGTCGTTGCCGCGGGCAGGGCGGTCGCGATGCCCGCCGGGATCGCCACGGTCGATGCCGGTGGCCGCTGGGTCACCCCCGGCATCGTCGCGGGCTTCACGCGGATGGGCATCGTCGAAGTCGACGGCGTCGATGAAACCAACGATGCCGGTGCGCGCACCAGCCCGTTCCACGCCGCGATCGACATTGCGCCAGCGGTCAACCCGGCCACCTCCTCGATCCCGCTCAACCGCGCCGAGGGCGTGACCCGCGCGATCGTCGCGCCCGACAATGCCGGGTCGATCTTTGCCGGACAGGGCGCGGTGATCGACCTCGGGGCCGACCGCAGCCCCATCACCCGGGCGCGCGCCTTCCAGTTCATGGAATATGGCGAAGGCGGTGCCCGCGCCGCCGGGGGCAGCCGCCCTGCCGCGCTCATCGCCTTCCGCAACGCCATCGCCCAGGCGCGCGATTATGCCCGCGATCCGGCCCATTATGCCGATCAGGGCAAGGACGCGCTGCTGACGCGTGCCGATGCCGAGGCGCTGGTGCCGGTGGTGAATGGCCGCATGCCCCTGCTCGTCCATGTCGAGCGCGCGGCGGACATGCTCGCGCTGATCGAGCTCAAGCGCGATTTCCCGGCATTGAAGCTGGTGTTCGTCGGCGCTGGCGAAGGCTGGATGGTCGCCCGCGAACTCGCCGCCGCGCATGTGCCCGTCATCGCCTCGGCGCTCGCCGATCTGCCCGAATCGTTCGACCAGCTCGGCGCAACCCAGTCCAATGTCGGGCGGATGAAGGCGGCGGGCGTGCTGGTCGGCATCGGCACGATCAACGACGACGAAGCCCGCCAGGCGCGGCGCGAGAAGCAATATGCCGGCAATCTGGTCGCGCTGACCAAGCTGCCCGGCGCGACCGGCCTCGACTGGAACGCCGCCTTCGCCGCGATCACCTCGGTGCCGGCCGAAGCGATCGGCCTGGGCGACGAGATCGGCTCGCTCAAAACCGGGCGGCGCGGCGACGTGGTGATCTGGGACGGCGACCCGCTCGAACTCGGCACGGCGGTGGCGGCGGTCTATATCGACGGCATCAAGCAACCGCTGCGCTCCCGCCAGGATGCATTGCGCGAGCGCTATATGGTCCCGCAGGAAGGCGCGTTGCCCAAGGCGTATGAGCGGTGAGGCCCTGGTGCCGCTACGGCTTTTGGGATAGAAATCTGATAGGGGTCTGTTCTTGCGGAAGGTCGCCGGTCCTATGAAAAGGGTTATTGGCTTTGCCCTGCTTCTGTCCGGCGGCGCTGCGGTGGGCGGCACACCGTTCGACGCCCGAAGTGCCGCCCCGATCGCGCTTGAACGGATCAGTGCGCTAACAGATCAGCAAAACGCCTTCAGG
>OFRL01000980.1_pt1 | contig 10515 bp, 8 predicted proteins | sample 1543121 | NCBI WGS metagenome assembly OFRL01 (sample SAMN07774228, study PRJEB24372) | wastewater metagenome | isolation source: Lake Maggiore Cannobio | place: Italy: Cannobio | collected 2016-01
ATCCCGCCAGTGGTGAGCGCCTTGCCGTGACGCTGGCTGATGGGCAGCCTTCTGCCAATGGTTGGGTTGAGCTGGGCAGCTTCGCACTCAAGTAAAGTTCCGGCGCTGCCCGCGCGGTTGCGGTGTGCTTGCCTGGCAGTGAGTGCGTGCCCGCCCATGCCGGCGCTGCAGTTTGCAGCCTAGCCCAACTTTTAGCGGGCTGACTATTCGCCGGCTGCTATTGCACTATTGCCGGTGCCGCGCAGCCTACGCTTATAATTTCCTACACAAGCGCGTTATTTATTGTGACAGATATCCCCCAGAGCAACCCGGGTGCAAACTATTTTGCGCACCAAACGGAAATTGATGCTGCTGTGCAGCGCGTGTTGCACGGCGGCTGGTACATTCTTGGTGCTGAGACGGCTGCGTTTGAGCAGGAATTTGCGGCCTACATTGGGGCTGCACACGCAGTGGGCGTGGGCTCTGGCACAGACGCGCTCTGCCTGGCGCTGCGCGCTGCCGGGGTTGGATCCGGCCAGCAAGTGGCAACTGTTGCGCACACGGCGGTGGCAACCGTCGCGGCGATTGAAATGTGCGGTGCCACGCCGCTGCTGATAGACATTGACCCCGCCACTTACACAATGGACGCCGGCCAGCTGCAGCAATGCCTGCAGCAAGACAGCGGCCGCAGCATTCGCGCCGTTGTGCCGGTGCACTTGTACGGGTGCCCGGCGGACCTGGGCGCGATTGCGGCGTTGACGGCGCAGCACGGCGCGCTGCTGCTGGAGGATTGCTCGCAGGCGCATGGCGCGGCGCTGGACGGGCGCAAGCTGGGCGCGTGGGGCCAGGCGGCTGCGTTCAGTTTTTATCCCACCAAGAATCTGGGCGCGCTGGGTGACGGAGGCATGGTGGTTACCAGTGATGCGGCTTTGGCCGCGCGCGTGCGCAGCCTGCGCGAGTACGGCTGGCGCGAGCGCTACGTAAGCGAGACCGCCGGCGTGAACAGCCGCCTCGACGAATTGCAGGCTGCGGTGCTGCGCGTGAAGCTGCGCCACCTCGATGCGGAGAACGCCGGGCGGCGGGCACTGGCCTGCCACTATCAGGGCCTGCTTGCCAATAGCGGACTTGGGCTGCCGGCATCCAGCAGCGCGGGCTGGCAGGTCTACCACCAATATGTTGTGCGTTCGAAACAGCGCGATGCACTGCGCGCCGGCCTGGCAACTGCCGGCATTAAGACTCTGGTGCACTACCCGGTGCCGGTGCACTTGCAGCCCGCCTATGCCGGCCGGATTGCGGTGCATCGCAGCCTGCCGCACACCGAAGCCGCTGCGCGCGAGATCATGAGCCTGCCGATGTTTCCGGAACTCAGCTTTGCAGATGTTGAAACGGTGGCAGCCCAGCTGGTGCAGCTCCAGCCGGCCAATCCATGATGCGGGTACGCCCGGTCGCCAAACTTTTTTGCGCCCAGTGCTGCAGCCAGCGGGCAGCGCGTGGCGCGTAATCCGCCGCTGCGCCTGCTGTACCTCACCAACTCGCGCCTGCCCGGCGAAAAGGCACACGCGATCCAGATAATGCACACTTGCGCTGCGCTGGCAGCGCTGGTGCAGGTGCGCCTGGTGCACGCGCGCCGCGTGAACCGCGCCTGGCTGCGCGGCATAACAGACTTGCGCACGCACTACGCGCTGCCGCGCGATGTTGCGCGCCACGCCCTGCCTTCGTTGGACCTTATGCCCATGGTGAATTGGCTGCCGGTTGGCCGGGCGGGTGGTTACGCGCTTGCATTTGCGGTCCAGAACGCTACTTATCACATTGCCTTGCTGCTTTGGCTCTTGTTCGCCAGCGCGGATGTTTACTACACGCGCGACAGCCTCAGCGCCGCAGTGTGTCTTGTGCTGCGCCGGCGGCGCGTGTACTTTGAGGCGCACACATTTCCAACAAGCGCCGCCGGCTTGCGCTTGCAGCGCTGGCTGTCAAAGCGCCTCGACGGGCTGGCCGTGCTCACCCCGGCGCTGCGGCAGCGCTACATTGCGCTGGGCTGCGCGCCGCAAAATGTGCACGTAATCCCCGACGCGGTGGATTTGCAATTGTTTGCACCGCGCGCGCAAGCCGCGGCGCGCGCCCGCACGGCGCTGCCGGCTGCGGAATTTATTGCGCTGTACGCCGGGCAGATGTACGCCTGGAAGGGCGTTGAGACATTGGTGGCCGCTGCGCAGCTGCTGCCGGCCGGCTGCTGTGTGGTGCTGGTGGGCGGGACGCCCGAAGATTTGCCGCGCCTGCAGGCGCTGGCACACAGCGCTGACCCGCAGCGCCTGCGTTTTGTGGGCCACGTGGCGCCCACCGAAGTACCGCACTATTTGGCTGCGGCGGATGTGCTTGTGCTGCCCAATTCGGGGCACGCGGAAATCTCGCGCAACCACACCTCGCCGCTCAAAATGTTTGAGTACATGGCGGCGCAGCGCGCGATTGTAGCCTCTGATTTGCCTGCGCTGCGCACGGTGCTGGTGCCGGAGGAAAATGCGCTGCTGGTGCCGCCGGACGACGCGCCCGCACTGGCTGCCGCTATTTTGCGCCTGCAGGCGGATGCCCCGTTGCGGCAGCGGCTGAGCGCAGCGGCTGCGATTGCCGTCACCCGGCACACCTGGGACAACCGCGCACGCAGCATTCTCAAGCTGGTTGCCGGCGATGCTGCTTGAGCGCAAGTGTGCCCAAAGTATAATGACCGAAGCCCCGCGCAGCTGCAATTATGACTAACATGCCTGTGTGCCGCATCAGCGGCCAGCCATTGCATGCCTTTCTAGACTTGGGCATGATGCCGGTTGCCAACGCGTTTCTCACAAAAGCGCAGCTGGCCGAGCCGGAATTTAAGTTTCCGTTGCGGGTGGGCTTTTGCGAAACCTCGCTGATGGTGCAGCTGATTGAGACGGTAGACCCGGCGCAGTTGTTTCACGCCAACTACGCCTACTTCTCGTCCATCTCGCGCGTGATGGAGCAGCACTTTGCGCAGCTGGCGGATGCGGTGGCGGCTGAATTCCTGTACGACAAGCGCCTGCCGGTGGTGGAGATTGGATCCAACGACGGCATTCTGCTGGCGAAGCTGGCTGCGCATGCGCCGGCGGTTGGCATTGAGCCTTCCGGCAATGTGGCGGCTGCTGCGCGCGCGCGCGGACTTGATGTAATCAGCGAATTTTTTGAGCCCGGGCTGGCAGCCCGCCTGCGGGCGGAGCGCGGCGCTGCGCAGCTGGTGGTGGGTGCCAACGTGCTGTGCCACATTCCGGATCTCAATGCACTGGCGCGCAGCCTGGATGTGCTGCTGGATGCCGAGGGCGTCTTCATTTTTGAAGACCCATACCTGCTGGAGATCATCACGCAGCTTGGATACGACCAAATTTACGACGAGCACTATTTTTACTTCAGCGTGCTCTCGCTCAGCCGCTTGTTTGCGGCGCATGGCCTGCGCATCTTTCGGGTGCAGGCGCTGCCGGTGCATGGCGGCTCCATGCGCGTATACGGCTGCCGCGCCGGTGCGCAGCGCGCCACGGAGCCGGGCGTAGAAACGCAGCTTGCGCTGGAGCGCCAGCATGGCTTGCACCTGCTGCAAACTTATGTGGATTTTGCCGAGCGCGTGCGCCAGTCTCGCGCGGCGCTGTTTACGCTGCTTTACAACTTGAAGCAAAGCGGCCGGCGTATTGCCGGCTACGCAGCTTCATCGAAGGGTACGGTGGTGCTGAACTATTGCGGCATCGGCCCGCAGCTGCTGGATTACATTTGTGACAACACGCCCGGCAAGCAGGGCTTGTACGCGCCCGGTACGCATATCCCGGTGCTGCCAATTGAGCACTTTGCCGCGGACCGCCCGGACTATGCGTTTGTGCTGGCGTGGAATCACATGCGCGAGATCATAGCCAAAGAGCAGGCGTTCACGCAGGCGGGTGGCCGCTTCATCACGCACATACCCAACGCGGCAATTGTATGAGTGCAGCAGCCATGGATTATGCAGCGCTATCCGGCCGGCGCGTGCTGGTGACGGGCGGGCTGGGCTTTATTGGCAGCAACCTTGTGCGGGCTGCGGTGCGTGCCGGCGCGCAGGTGACGGTGCTCACACGCTCGCTTTCGAAGCTCGCCAATATTGCACCCGTGATCAAAGCTGTGCACGTGCGGCAGGCGGACCTGAGCGCCCCGGAGCCGGCAGCCGCTGCGTTTGCGGAAAGCGTTGGCGGGCAGGATTTCATTTTTCATCTGAGCGCGCAAACGAGCCATATCGACTCGATGCTGCAACCGCAGGCCGATTTGCTTGCCAATTGCGCAGCCACCCTGGCGCTGCTGGAAAGCTGCCGGCAGCTGGCGCCGCAGGCCGCGCTGGTGATGCCCGGCACGGTAACGCAAGCCGGGCTGGTGGCGGCGCTGCCCGCAGCGGAGGGTACGCCGGACTGGCCGCTCTCGCTGTACGACGCGCACAAGCTGCTGTGCGAGAAGTACCTGTTTGTTTACCAGCGCAACTATGGGCTCAAGACCACGACGCTGCGGCTGGCAAATGTTTTTGGCGAGCGCCAGCAGCCTGACAACCCGCGCCGCGGCATCTTGAACTTTATGGTGCATCGCGCGCTGCACGGCCAGCCGCTCACCATCTACGAGCCGGGAGATTTTGTGCGCGACTACTCGCATGTGGACAATGTGGTGGATGCGCTGCTGCTGGCTGCGCTTTCGCCGCGCACGGCAGGCGAGAGTTATGTATGCGGGTCCGGCACGGGCCTGCGCTTTGACGAAATGATTGCGTGCGTGGTGCAGGCGGTGCACGCGGAGACCGGCATCACGGCCGAAGTGCAGCGCGTGCCGTTCCCGGCAGCGGAGCGCACCATTGACGCCGGCGACTTTATTGCGGACAGCAGCAAGCTGCGCGCCCATACCGGCTGGCAGCCGCGCGTGGATTTTGCCGAGGGCTTGCGGCGCACCATCCGCTACTACACCGCGCCCGGCACGGAGCCCGTACATGCCGGCTAGCACTGGCGCATTTGCCGGCCGGCGTGTGCTGGTGACTGGCGGGCTCGGTTTCATTGGCAGTAACCTAGTGCATGCGCTGGCTGAAGCGGGCGCCGCGGTGCTGGTATTGGACTCGCTGGATCCGCGTTCTGGCGGGCAGGTGGGCAATGTAACGGCGCTTGCGGGCGTGCAGGTGGTGCCGGCGGATGTGTGCCAGTTTGAATCTGTGCTGGCGCACATGCCGGGCGTTGAGTATCTCTTTCATTGCGCGGCGCACAGTTCGCACCCGTACTCCATGCGGGATCCGCAGCGCGACATTGAAGTGAACTGCGTTGGCACCATCAATGTGCTTGAGGGGCTGCGGCGCTTTTGTCCCGGCGCGCGCATGGTGTATGTGGGCACCAGCACACAAGTGGGGCCGATGCTTGTAAACCCGATTGATGAGCAGCATGCGCTGGCGCCCATGGATATTTACTCCGCCAACAAAGCGGCGGCGGAGCACTACTGCCGCATTTATGCGGGTGCCTACAAGCTGGCCGTGAACGTGGTGCGCCTGCCAAATGTCTTTGGGCCGCGCGCCAACATTCACAACCCTGATTTCGGTTTCATCAATTACTTTGTGGGGCGCGCACTGCAAAATGAGGCGCTCACAATGTACGGCAACGGCGCACAGTTGCGCAGCGTGTTGTACGTGGCGGATGCAGTCTCGGCGCTGCTGGCGGCTGCGCTGGCGCCCGCCACCGGACAGGTTTGGTTTGCCGCCAATGCGCAGTCAATCAGCGTGCGTGCGCTGGCGGAGCGCATTGTGGCCGTCTTTGGCAGCGGCCGCGTGGAGCCGGTGGAGTGGCCCGCAGCGCGCGAGCGCATTGATGTGGGTGATGTAGTCATCGACAGCTCCAAGATGCGCAGCGAGCTGGGCTGGCAGCCGCAATTTGCACTGGATGCGGGGCTGGCCGCCACGGCTGCCTTCTTCCGGCAGCCGTAGACTCGCATGCATGTTTTGGTTACCGGTGGGCTTGGGCACATCGGGTCGCAGCTTATCCGCGATCTGGCTGCTTCAAATGGCGTGCAGCAGGTTACTGTTTACGATGACCTCTCAACGCAGCGCTATGGCGCCTTGTTTAATTTGCCGCCCTCCATTGCGTACCGATTTGTGGACGGCAATATTTTGGACGCCGCCTGCCTTGCGCCGGCGCTGGCCGGTGTTGATGCGGTTGTGCATCTGGCGGCCATCACCAATGCCGAGGGCAGCTTTGAAATTTCTGAGCAGGTGCGGCGGGTGAATCATGAAGGCACGGCGTGTGTGGTGGATGCATGCGTGGCGCAGGGTGTGCGCCAGCTGATTTTTCCATCTACAACCAGTGTGTACGGGCCGGTGCAAGGCATTGCGCGCGAGGATTGCCCGCCAGCGGACTTGCAGCCGCAAAGCCCGTATGCCGCTGCCAAGCTGGCAGCCGAGCAGGCGGTGCTGGCAGCGGACGGGACCGGTGCACTGCGCACGGTGTGCCTGCGCTTTGGCACCATCTTCGGCCCCAGCGCGGGCATGCGCTTCCACACCGCGGTCAACAAGTTTGTGTTTCAGGCAGCCACCGGCCAGCCGCTGACGGTGTGGCGCCAGGTGGAGCAGCTGGTGCGCCCGTACCTGGCACTGCAGGATGCCGTGCGCGCCATTTTGTTCATGCTCGCCCGGCCGGAAGCCGGCGGCGAAATTTACAACGTGGTCACGCTCAACGCGCCGCTTGCGCGCATCCTCGACGCAATTCGCAGCCACGTGCCGGGGCTGCAAGTGGAGTACACCAACACGCGCCTGCTCAACCAGGTTTCATTTACCGTGGATGACAGCAAGCTGCGCGCGCTTGGATTTGTGCCGCGCGGAAACCTGGAACAGGGCGTGGCTGACACGCTGCAACTGCTGCGTGGTTTGCTGGCTGCCGGACCGGTGGCGCCATGACGGTGTGCACTCGCAGCGCAGCCCGCGGATGCCGGAGTTGTGCATGAGCGAACGGCTCATTGTGGTTATTGGCGGCGGCATCTCCGGCCTTACGGTGGCGTGGCGCTTGCGCGAGCTGGGCGTGCGCGCCGAAGTGTTTGAGGCCGATGAGATTGTGGGCGGACTGGCCGGCACCGTGCGCCCGGAAGACGGCCGGTACTGCCTGGACTTCGGGCCGCACTTTTTCATCACGCAAAAGCCGGAGATTGTGGCGCGCGTTGATGACCTGCTGCGCGACTCGGTGATCAAGTTCAAGCGCAGTGCGCAGCTGTACGTGCGCGGCCGCTTCCTGGACTATCCGCTCAGCGCGCGCAACGTATTGTTCAACTTCCCGCCACTGGATGCGCTGCGGTCGGTGCTCTCATTTGCGTACGCGCAAGTGCTGCAGCTTGGCCGCAAGCTGGCGGGCAGGCAGCGCCCGGCCCCGGACTTTGGCGAGTGGTCGGGCCGGCAGTTTGGCACGCACCTCACCAATATCTTTTTCAAGCCCTACACGGAAAACTTTTGGAAGCTGCCGTGCGCGCAGCTGGCGCCGGATGTGCTGCCCGCCAGCACGCGCCTTAATTTTATGAAGAGCCTCAAGCTGCTCTTCATGCGCGGCGTAAAGGGCAACGTGCAGTCGCTGATTGAGCGCGAGCTGGTGCTGCCGCTGCGCTACCCCGTGCGCGGCTACGGCATGCTGGCCGAGGGCGTTGCGGAGCGCGTGCGCACGCATGGCGGTGTAGTGCATGTGGGTGCGCGGGTGACGGCGGTGGAGCACCTGCCGGACGGACGCTACAGTGTGGCGGTGCAGCAAGCTGGCGCCGTGCGCCGTGTAATTGCAGACGGGGTGGTGTGCACACTGCCCGTGCCGCAGCTGGTGCAGATGCTGACGCCGGCGGTGCCGCCGGCCGTGCTGCAGGCGGCGGGCAAGCTTGGTTATCTCTCGTTGATTGTGTTGTATGTGGTGACCCGCAAAACAAATCTGCTGGCCACCTCTTATGTTTATTATTTGGGGCGGCCGTACCACCGGCTGGCAGAGATGAACAAGTTTTGCACCACGCTCTGCCCGCCGGACGAGAACATGCTCGCCATTGAGTTTTCGTGCCATGCCGGCGACCCCATCTGGCGCAGCAGTGCGGACGAATTGCTGGCGTTGAGCATGCCGCATCTGGTGCAGGATGGCATATTGGAACCGGCGCAGGTGGTGAAAAAATTCCTGGTGCGGGCGCCGAATGCCTACCCCATCCGCTATCTTGGCTATCGGGAAAATCTGGAGGCGGTGCGCACGCATCTGGAGCAGCTGCCGGGCCTGGCGCTGCTGGGCCGTACAGGCGAGTATCAGTACATTGACAGTGACCAGTGCATGGAGCGCGCAATTGAGCTGGCCGACAGCATTGCCGCCGCGGGTGGCGGCTGAATTTTGCGCGCGCGGCGCAGCGCGCGGGCGCCACAGGCTGGATGCGGTTGGGCCGCGTTCGTGCCACAGGCCAGCGCATGCGCTGCGTGTGCTTCTAGACAAACTTGTAACCGCCGGATGGCCCCGCAGCGTGGATTGTAAAAGTGCGAATTCGTTTGGTTGATCGCAGACATAATTTTGGATCAGCCGCCTGTGTACTGCTGACACTGCGGTGACGCCGGAGCTGCCAAGCGCAGACGCAGCGCGCCGGGCGTTTGTTCATCAGGCGGGTGATATGCCCGGCCTTGCAAGCCTGCGGCACCTGTGGTTTATGGCTGCGTTGCTGTGGCTGGGATTTGGTGTTCGCGCACACGGAATTTTCCAGCAGGCATTTATGACCTGGGACGACTCCAATTATGCAAGTTGGGGTTTGCTGCAGCCGGCCTTTCCATTTCTCAGCATTAGCTTTATGAGCGCCAAGCCGGCGTCGTCGGTAACCACGGCAGTGGCGTATCTGCTGCTGGGCACCCATCCATGGGCACCGCTGATTATGGCACTATGGATGAGCGCTGTGCTGGTGGCAGTTGTTTGCCGCTGGGCGCAAGCAGCCGGCGGCGACATTTATGCTGCGTGGTTGGCATGCGCGCTGCTTGCCGGGTCTTTCTCGCTCAATTTCTACACGCGTTCGCACGGGCCGCAGATGGCGCAGATGCTGGCACTGGCAAGCGCCGGGTTGTGTTTTACGCTCTGGCATCGGTCAGCGTGGCGCGGCTGGCTGGTGGCTGCGGCAATCGCAGCGGCTGCTGCGGTGCTGTACCACTACCTGAGCCTGTACGTTTTAATCGGAATGGCGGTGCTTGTGCTCTTCCGTGCTGTGGCAAAAAACGGAAACCATAATTGGCCGGGCAGCGCACCTGCCGTGCGGTTGCGGGACGCAGCTGCATTCTTTGCCTGGCTGGCAGCGCCAATCGGGCTGGCGATGCTGCTGTCAATATATCGTGCCCCGGGCAGCGGCGGTGCACTTCACTTTTATTATTGGGAGACTCTGCTGTGGCAGGTAAATGAATTGGCGCAGTCAACACAGCCGGATGCACAGTATTACCCGCGCGTCTTGCTGTTCTACGAAGGTGCGGCGTTTGCTGCCCTGCTGGCGTTATCTGCCGCCCATTATGTTATCAGGCGGCGCAGTTATTCGTTCCTGATGTGGGCACAATGGACCGCATTCTTGTTTGTGCCACTGGCACTTATATATTCCTCAAGCCTTTCCGGGGCAGATGTGCGGCCGCGGGCCTTGGCTATGCTGCTGCCTGCCGCTAGCGTATGGTGTGGGCTGGGCCTGCGTGGTGCTTGGAAAGCTGCGTCAGGCGGCGCAGTGCGCCCATTCGCATTCGGGGTTGCGCTGCTTGCGTTGGCCGGAGCAGGTGCCTACTACAAGAGCCTTCCACTGTATAACGATGTCCGGCCGTACAGTGCGCTGCGTGAATTTATCCGCGAACACCAGACGCGGGAGCTGATTGGTTGGAGTGCAAACGCGCGGCCGCACGAGCTGCAGATTATGCAGGCCGAAGTGCCGACACTGCAGCGCGTTGCCTGGGTTGATGCTTTGCCGCAAGTGGTTGAGCAATGCCGGGCATTTCCCCGTGCGGTTTTTATGGTGAGTGGTGCTGCGCTTCCGCCGCCCGGCCTTGAACTTCGGCTCGCGGCCCAGTTCGACGATCCGGCGGACCAGTTTGTGCCGGGGCTGCTGGAAAGCGGTGTGGATCGCGTTGAGCTGCAGCGCGCTGGTTATGATTTGCCGGTCAGTGGGTTTGGAAGCAGGCTGCATGCTGCGCTGCACACGCCCAGCCTTGGAATCCGGCTTTATGATTTTGTGGGATGCGGTGATTAGGGTGGTGCGGGCCCCGCATTTATGCAAGGCGCTGCGGTGCTCTGTAAAAGCGGACAAATGTGCTCTGTTGATTGCGCTGCAATGCGGGCAGTTGCGGTGCGGTTGGGCTGGCGCATGAACCTGTTTGTCGCAAGAAACCATGCGTGGCTTCGTCGCAGTTGCAGAGGCCCTAGAAAAGCGCCACGGATAATCGTTTGCGATTTGGAAGTATGATGGAGACATGGTTCAAACACAATTAACAGTTTCTGGAATGACGTGCGATCACTGTGTGCGACACGTAACTGATGCGATCTCCAAAGTTGC
>OFRL01000981.1_pt1 | contig 10506 bp, 16 predicted proteins | sample 1543121 | NCBI WGS metagenome assembly OFRL01 (sample SAMN07774228, study PRJEB24372) | wastewater metagenome | isolation source: Lake Maggiore Cannobio | place: Italy: Cannobio | collected 2016-01
GTCCGCTACCACGCGGTAGTCCGGTTGGAACGGCGAATTCAGCACCTGCAAGCGCAGGTCCACACGCAGTGCCTCCCCCGCCCGCGCATTGCTCACACTGTAGCCCGTGATGGCGGCGATGTTGCCGAAGTTGGCGGCAGCGGGCAGCGCTGCAGGCAGCGGCACCTGGGCTGCATCCGCAAATTGATACACGCGGAAGTCGGTGTGCCCCAGCGCATCAAGCGGTGCAGCGCGCAGCGCACCCTGCCAGCCTGCCAGCCTGCCACCCTGCCAGCCTGGAAGCCTGCCAGCCTGGAAGCCTGGAAGCCTGGAAGCGAGTTAGTTACAACTCCAGATATTGGAGTTTCAACTATTGGTAATCCAAGTATTGGAGCGCCAACTATTGCAACTCCAAGTATTGGGAATCCAAGTATTCCAAGCTGCAGCCTAGCGTCATCTATTGCTTGGACTTCCAACTATGTCCTATTGCTTGGACTTCCAATCATTCCTAGCCTCACTTGGAGCCCAACTGCTAGAAGTGACGCAAAAGTGATACATGGTCACTCCACGTCGTTTCTAAGCCTCCTAAGCCTGTTTCCCGTCCGTTTGGTTTTGCTTATGCTTTACGAATGTCATAGAAATGTCTCATGCGATATCCCTTATTTTGGCGATGCCCGTTAAGGGGCCATAGAGGCATCTAGGAGACACGCTAGACGCTAAGCCTTACCCTTGCCCGGTTTCACCCCTTATCGTGGCTTAGCGTCGATTTTGATGTTTCAAGTTTTGTGAACGCGCGTTCAGTGGTTAGGTCATTCAATTAGTTGGATGTCCAAGTATCCCGTTTTCGTTGGCACGGCAATTGCAATTCTATTATCCATTAGAACAGCCTCTAGCATTCTGGAGATGTCGCTTTGAATTGCTTTCATGGTAGACCATAAAACGCTATGATTGCAGGCACTTACGAAATAGTTGGCCCAAAGGGTAAGAAAAAGCGGTTTCGAGTGGCTTCTTTGCTTGCTAGGTAGCGTGACAAGCTCTACCTTGCTCTTGGGCTTGAAACCCCGCTGAAAACTGAATAGGCCGAAACAACGGGGCTTAGAGCCCAAGCCGTCGGGCACGTTGTATCGGAGGTTAAGAAACCACTAACAAGGCAAGAGAGAAACATCATGGCACGACCGAAACTTACCGAAGAGCAAGTCAAGGCAAACGAGACGCTGGCCGCTAAGACACTGGCCGATACGGTCTCCAGCTTCCAGGCTGGAACGTTCGATCTGGCCAATGACGCTTTGGAGGGTAAGAGCTTCCTCCATAGTGTTCTCAAAGCGACGAGTATGGAAGTTGTCAAGGCTTTCATGACTGCAGTTGATTATGGCATTGCAGCTGCTATGGCTTCGATGAATCGTAAGGAACTAGCACGTCTGTCAGTGATGGCAGACGTTGCTGATTCCTTTGACGTAACGTCGTTTCTGGCGAGCAAGCCCAAGGGTAGGGATGCGTGGTCTAACCCTCGCGTCTCGCAGCTTCCGCCTTGCTTCTACGCAAGACGCACGAAAACTGGAGATGCGGTGCTCGTTGCCAAGAACGAAAACGAGCGCTGTTTCCAGGTGATTGACTCCGAAGGGAAAGCGAGCGAGCCGTACACGTCGCTTGGCAAGCTGATTGCCACAAATCCGGCATTCGGCGAAGCGATCACAACGCATTCTGGCTACTCTTTCCTGTATGCGCAGGTAATTACGGAAACGGTCTCGGAGGATGGCGAGATTACCCAGGTGGCAAACATCGGCGACAAGCTCGAGTTTGAAACCGCTTTCGAAGACCTGGATTGGTCTTTCGAGACGATTAAGGACGCGATTAAGTTCGCGATGTCTAATGACTGTAGCGCCATGGACTCTTACGGAGATAAGTTCTCACAACGCGACAAGGAACTTGTCACTCGCGTCTGGGAAGTCCTGCAAGGCAAGTAAGCGGTAGCAGGTAGCGGCTGAAAGAACGCTGCTGCCTGCTAACCTAAGCAAGCGACAAGGCGACAAGTCGCTTGCTTAGGAGTCTTCAGGAATCATCCTGCAGACTCTGATAGGAGCTTAAATGCTAGAAATCATCATGTACTCAATCAAGTTCGCTGATTCACACTCTCTCGATTCCAAAGGGATGGAGTCTGAATTTGACTCCATCATGGAGTTTTTCGCCACAGAGGCGGAACATGAGTTGTGCCGCCAGATCCACACCGATGCCCTTGGATTCTGGATGGAGTGGGTATGAAGTTCGCAATCATGGATGGCGAAACTTACATAGTGCGACCTATGCTACTGAAGCCAAACGACAGAGACTGGAGACGGTACACTGTTTCGGCCTTCATTGAAGGCAAGCGTTACAAGGTCTTCCAAGCTGCAGATGGACTATACGAGATTGGCGCAATCTCGGATGACAGCAAGACTGTTTACTCTCTCGAATTGGAGTAACAATCATACCTGAATAAACAAAGTGACCCTGTAGGCTTCACGCTTACAGGGTTTTTTTGTGCCTAAAATACTTGGATATCCAACTGTTGCAACTCCAAGTGTTTAGTTGATTGCTTGGATATCCAATAGTTGGAGTGGTAACTACCCCTTTTCTCCAGCTTGCTCGCCTTGCCTGCAGCTGCAGCGTCTAAGCTAGAAGCCTGTAGCAGTCGCGCTCGTGGCCCTTCTAAGCCCTTCTGGGCTAGCTGGAAGGCTTGCACTGGCTCTCGCTGTCACTGGCTCTCTCGCCTTGCCTAGCGTCGCCCTTTGAAGCCTTCTAGGTCACCAGCTTGAACCACTCGCCACTTGCTAACCCTGCAGTCCGGTCCGCTCGCCTTGCTTGCCTAGTTCACCTGCTAGAGTTTCCAGCATGGCCTATCCCTTAGCCTTGCCTGCAGTGGTTCAACATGGCGAGAGTGGATACAGGGTTGATTGTCTTGCTTGCTTGCAGTGTCACCACTGACTGACTGCCACTCTAGGCTAGTGGTGCGAGTTGCTAGCAACGTGAGGTTGTGAGTGGTGAGAGAGTGTGAGTGGTTTTGTGGAGTGGTTAGGAGTGAGTATACCGCCAAACTGCAAGACTCACACTCCCGCTCGCGTTCTGATACTGCAGCTTTCAGCACAACCCCATATCAGTGGAGCGACTTAGACTAAGCCTTAGAGCATCCTGCTAAGCCTTAACTGAAGCTGCAGGGCGTAACCCTGGCTCGCCTTGTCACGCTAGGTTCCATGCGTGACAAGCGACACTCGATAGGCTGACTAGAAGCGCCACTGTAGGGCCCTGCAGACCGGCAAGCTAGGGTAGCCAGGGTCAGCCGCTTGGAAGGGTCTTAGCGTCGCTGCTAGACGTCTTGCGAGCGGTTCTGGAAGCCTACCATTGCCTGCAGTCCAGACCCTAGCTGTTATAGCACCTGCTAAGCCTTGCCAGCGAGCCTAAACACCTATCCCTTAGCCTTCCAGAAACCCCTATCCTCTAGGATGCCGATAAACACTATGTCTTAGGGGTTACGGGGGGAGTATATCCAATGGGGTACGGACAGGACGCCCTCTCTCTTCATCTACAAAAATCCACAAAATTCCCTCCTCCTCTCCTAAAATAATATAAAAAAATACACAAAAAATACACAAGTCTGCCTTGCTTGAGTGATAGAAACAAACAAAACAAGTGATTGAGAGTGTTAGCCAATGCATCAAGCAAGGAATCTAGGATAAGACTCAACTTGCTGTATTAGCTGCGGTGTGGAAACTAGACACAAAAAAACCACCAACTAGTGAAAGCGGTGGTTTTGTTTGCGTGTTGAGTTGTCTTGTTACAACCAGACTATGCTGCTGCTATTGCTTTCTCCATCAAACACAACCCAGCAATAGTCTTCTATGTTTGTTCTCTTACTGTAAAAAGGTATCTTCTCTCTTGGGAAAAGTATCGCTGAAGGAGTGTTGTGCATAAAAAAAGACATTCCATCAGGGTCAGAAGACAACAAGCTCAGCTTAACAAGAAACACTGAAACAGTTGCGCGTTCCTTGAACTTAAGCAAAAACTTATGAGCGTCCTTGCATGGAGGGCTTGTAACAATAATATCGTATGTTTTCCATGATGCGTTTAGAGAGTTCTCAATCCTAACATTATCAGAGCCACAAAGAGCAGCTAGTATTGGATATTCTTCTTGTCTTATCTCAGAAGCAAAGTATGCAATCTTCTCGCTGTATCTTGAGACTTGCCTAGAAGATATAAACAACGCTCCGCTTCCAGCGCATGGATCATAAAGCTCAAAGGTCTTGTCTTGACTAAGAAAGCCGTACTCATTGAACAGCCACCTAAACATTAAACTAGAAGCAGATATTGGAGTAGACCGCACATCATTAATCGAAGTTCCCATCTCTGTTATCTCCTTGTCGCAATGAAGAAGCAAGCTCTGTGGTCTTTAGCTTAGGCTGCCGTTTCTTGCGGCTACCCATTCCATGAGTGAAGTACAAGATAAACATTGCACAACAAGCAGCATGAGCAGCATGAGGCAATCCTGATTCTGGATCGTTTTTATCTCCGCGATAAATAGCCATAGCATGTCTTGTCATAGCTTCAGTGTATCGCTTTATTCCATCTTCTCTTTCACAAAGTCTCCAGTTGTCTGGACTATACTTTTTTGCACCAAAAGCAAGAACATCTGCAACAGAGTTGACAAAATCAGGATCAACCAGATTAATCTGCGGGAGCTTTTGATGCATAAGCCCTGAAAGAAACCTGCTGCCAAGAAACTCGAGCAAGTTAAACTTGCCGATATCATGCTTAACGAACTCAGGCATGGATACCCTCTCTAATCAAGTGCATCCTGACGTATTCAAGAGACTGTCTTGCGTTAGACAAAGATACTTCACATGATGTGTTGATTCCTTCTGCTCGATTACTAAGCAAGCACTTAAGCTTGTCAATATCTTCTAGCAGTTTCTCTGACAACGAAACTATAGCATCGGCATCAGGAGTCAAAGAAACAACACCTAGTTGCAACACTTGCCTTCTATCATCGTTAATCATCTTTGCCGCCTTTATGAGCCTTTGATGTTCTGATATGAGTCTTGTGATTAGCTGTAAAGTCTTTTCTCTTGTGAAACATCAGATCAAAGCCATTCATGTAGTCTTGGTTAGAGCTTTGCTTAGCCTTGCCTCTATACGAATCGATTGCGCCTTTAGCCATCTGGACAACCTTATCTCCAACAAGGTTTCTCCACTCCTCAGATGAAACAGAATTAAGCATTTCAATTCCAAAGTTAGAAAGGGATGCGCTGTTCATGAATAATATGAAGCCATGCATACTTTCAACCTTGAATCCAGACTTTGTTTGCTTAGTGGACATTGATAGACCTTTTTGGCAAGACAGTATCTTCACTATTATCCTGTGGTAGTTCTGACTCCCGCAAAGCAATTATCAGCTTGTTAAGTGAATCATCAGAAGAAATCCTGTCAATTGTTTTCATTGCTCCACGTTGCAAGCTAAGAGCAACATCTAACGAGGCGCACACATGAAAAGAAATTGACTCAGTTGTTCCTTGCTTAGTATTCCTATGCATAGTGATTGATGCAGAAAGAATCCTACCATCATCTTCTGTATTTTTGTTTATTGCTCCAACTAGGCTACCTAGTGCAAGCTCTGCGATTTCATCTGAACTGATTACAATTTTGTCTTTTGACATGATGTGTTAAACCTTTAGTTTTCTAATTGTGCTTTTTGTGAAGCTGCATGAACAGAAACTAGCATCTTGCTATACTCATTTAATGCGCTGCTGAGTGTTTCACCTTCGCTAAAGTTTTCAGCTATTGCCTTGTTATAAAAGCCAACAGTGCCTTCATAGTAAGGCTCTAGCTTTCTGAGCGGGCTAACCACTGCAAATACAGAGCACATTAAAAGCCCAGAAGAAGTATCAGTTTCAAGCCTATCAAGCAAAGACTTTGCATCATTGATTATGTTTCTCTTGCTTTGTAGCCTGAAAGCATCAGCGTATTCCTTGTTAAACTCTTCTGCGATCTTAGCTACTGCCTTGTCGGACAGGCCATGCGAACGCACAATCTTGTTAAGCTTAGCAAGCTTTAACGCATCGTCTTTCAGGATTTCTCTTACAAGGGTAATAGAAGTCTTAGGGTCATCCCAGGATGGATTGCTCATGAGCTATTCCTTTTGTTATTCGTTTTGTCTACCAAACTGTCTATGCAGTCTAGTTGCGTGTTGCTTTTTAGTGTCAGCTATTGAGCTTAGACACTTTTTTACGTTATCTTTTATTTCATTAATGATCTTGCAGTCATCTTTTGTAAGAATCCTTGATGTCTCAAACGAATTCTGAGAATCGTATTCAGGAACTACTTTTGATGTAGCAGAAGTGAATGATACTCCTTTGTCTCCTTTTGCGACAAACGCAATAACAAGCAACGGAAACTCAAAATCATTTGAACTCATGGCTTCAGAGTTAGATGGTATTGAGTTAATGTACCCATCAACCAACTCAGCAAACTTGCGCCTAAGAAGAGCCTTATCGTATTGTTTCAATGTTATTTTCCTTTATTTATTTGTTACTCAGGAATCTCATCAATAGTATGCAGTAAAACTGCATCATCTATTTTGATCTTAAATCCTCCATATCTGTTGGCTGATTTTATGCAATGGATGATGTTTTCTGCGTTATCTACATTTTTCTTATGCTTCTCGTAGTTTTCACGCCTGATTCTTGCTAGCAGTTTGTTTGACTTGTCAATAGGATGCAGATTGTGATTCATTTGCTGTCTATGAAAGTCAGCATAGAAACTTATCGCATCTACTAGCAAGTCTGAACCAACAACAACAGTAGATGTTGCATTAATGGTTATAGCTGTTTCTTTTTGCATGCAATGCCCTATTGACCGTACCGATCTAGCTAATTTGAGTTATTTCAAACATGAAAGACTGCTTTAGCACAACAGTCCTATCTAGCTTTGGGCCGTGTACTCCAAAATATGTATTCACTACGCAATTGTTCTTATTTACTATATATCTTTGTTCATCTCCATGAACCAAACTCGGGCTAGCTAGAAATACAACATCTGCCATATTGAATGATGGAACTATGTTTATGCTGACAATGTGACCATCATCGTTATGTATGCAGTGCTTTTCTGTATATGTATACAGTCTAACCTCAACAGCTCCACCTCTGTAAATTACTTCATGATGTGTGTTTGATGCTTTTAGTCTTTCGTAAATAGACTGAAGCTTCTTTTTGTATCGCTTAATTTGATTTTCAGTTGCTTTCATATGTTCTCCCAAAACTGCTTTAACGGAATGTCAGTCTTTATTTTTGTGCAAAGAGTATCTATATACTTTGGCCTGCCATCTTGCATCAATCCAGTATCAATATACTCAAATGTTATTTCAAACTGTAGTTTAGCCTCATTAAGAAGCATTGCCTCTTCTTTAGTGATCTCTCTGCATACGATTAAATGCTCTACGCCAAGAATATGCCTAATAATACATCTTGGCCTTCCTAGAAGCTCTATTACAAAAGCTTTAACGCTAACCAAAGGTGTTAAATTCATCAGAACCTCCTGCGTTACATTAACAAGGTGCGCTATACTGGACTCGAACCAGTGACCTACCGCTTAGAAGGCGGTTGCTCTATCCGCTGAGCTAATAACGCATACGTTCACGACACTTAAGACGTGAACCTTCTGTCATACCTTATGGTACTGACATTCCCATCCATTATCTGTTTGTCTAAAGTCATCGAAGATGTTAGGGTACTTTCCTAACAGCATATGACCAATTTGGTTCATTACATTCACGCATTCAATCTCTGCATGAATAGCATTGCCTCGCTGCTCAAGCACATGGCGCCAAGCTCGAAGGTTGCCAGTAATAATTATTCCAGTAGACACGCCATTTGGAATGAGACGACGAATTGATGATGTAAGCTTCTTTTTGTCTGAGAAGCTTGTCATTTCCTTAAGATGCAGCATCTCTCCAGATAAAGCAAGCTCATTCTGAATGAAATTGACAATCTTTTCTACAAGCTTGTCGCTGATTTTAGTGAAATCACTTGAGGATTTATTGTCATGGTCAGAGATTGGAATAACCATATCGAAGTCATCAAGTCGAACGTATCGCTGGCTTTCCTGAGAGAACGCCATGCCTGCTCGATTGCGAACAATCTCATGCGTGAAAACGCGAGAAACATTCTCAATGGCAAATGTAACTGAAGTGTGCTCAAGTATTGAACCATGACCAGACTTTAGTACATTTCGCATGTACTCCAATGGGTCTTCGCGTACTTTTGTAACATTGGCATTCAATCCTGGCTCGAATGACTTGTAGCATCTACGGCCACCAAGCTCAATCAAAGTCTCGCCAGGAGAATCGTACTCATTTGAATTGCATCTTTTGGCGAATATTGTTGCAGTTTCCTGTGAAGCTCCAAGCGACTCAAGCCACGAGAAAACCGCTGACTGATATACTTCAGTAGCAGCTATCATAAACACTTTAGGCTCTCGATGTATTTTCAATTCTTTCTCCAGTTAAACTTAGTGGGTCATCCAACCACAAGTTCCTCTGACTCCTCTCATAATAGAAGAATCAAAGTAACCAATCTTTACCTTTAGCTTTTCAGCAGACCTGAACTTTTTGTTTGTTATCTTTCTAGCTGGCTTGCTTTCTTTTGAGTAGTATCTATATGGTTTCTTTTTTATAGTGTTACTCAAGACCGCCTCTCTAAGAGCTTTTCCCGCAGGAAAATTACATGATTGCTAAATGTTAGTGGACCCTGTAGGGTTTGAACCTACGACCAAACGGTTATGAGCCGCCCGCTCTTACCACTGAGCTAAGAGTCCAAAGTACCGGGTACGGGAATCGAACCCATACGCTATTTCTAGCAGAGGATTTTAAGTCCCCATTGTCTACCATTCCAACAACCCGGCGTACCAGTAAACGCAGCAGGTATCGAACCTGCGACATTCGCCTTGTAAAAGCGACGCTCTACCACTGAGCTATGCGTTCATCTATGTTCATTAGGCCACATTCCTGTAGCTATGAACTTCCTTACTGCCTCGTTCAATGCTTTACGGTCAGCATTGTTAGAAACTTTTAACTCTTTAATCACTTTTATCTTGATAAAAGGCAAGCCTGGTTTCGGCGCGGTAAATGCCGCTAAGCCAGATTCACGCCCAAATCTTTTGCTGATTTCTTCAATATGCTCATTCGTTATTACACTGTCGCTACTAACTGTCAGCTTTTCAACAGCTAAGACAACAGAGTTGGTAAAGCTTGAATGCTCGCTTACGCTTCTCGTTACAAGATGCGATATACAAGAACTATTCTTAACCAATGAAGTCCTCAAATTACGCGCAGTGCCGATAGGCACTGGGCAAGCATAAGCCTTGTATGTAACTGTAAGCAACAGGTTTCACAAAGCATCGCGGCAACCTCTTTCATTCTCTTGCGGGAAGTCTAGTCTTGAGAATACCTAATGCCAGTTAATTTAAGTATGAAGTTTATAAATGCATCAATTAGCATGTTTAATTTGTATAGTATAGATAATATTGTCATGTTAGTTCAATTCCAAAAAGACCAAGAAACATGTTAATTATTCCAGACACTAGAAAGTTGATTGAAAAGATGAGCATTGCTAATATCATTTACTTGTTTCCTTGCTTGTTGTTGTCTTACTCTTTTTTACTAGTTTCTTTTTTGCCCTCGCTTCCAAGACCTTTTGCATTAGAGAATACTGCTTTTCTTTCAGGTGTCTGTGATGAAAACACGTTGTAATCTTTTGAGAGATTGTGTTTTCCATCGTACACCCCTTGAGTTATTGCAATCGACTTGAGATTATCACGATTTTTATGCTTCATTCTTTCTTCTGAATGATACTGGCATAAAATTGTGTAATCATGATCTCCTCTAAACTCTCCAACTGCATACAATTGATAGTTTTCAGTTACAGACTCACAAGACCTGTCTGAGCATCTTACTCGCTCTCCAAATTTATTTCGCATTCTCTTTCTCTCTAACGTTTGAGTGTTTATGTATTTTGTTTTATTCAAAAACTGAAATGATTTTGAACTCTCTGACAGTGTTTTCAGTCATAAGAGTTTCTGGTATGGCTTTATTGCTGCTCAACTTGACAGCTTTTTTAAACTCACTTCTGCAAGTCTTTGAACAGAAGTTATGAGGTCTTTTGGAATGACGTGCGTATGAAAGGTTTTTACGCATCACAAAATGCGTTGAACATTTTGGACATCTAATCTCAACATAAGTAACTCCTGTAGCATTTAGTTGAGTTACAAATGATGTTTTGCTCATTAGCTTTAGGTTGTCGATTGAGTCGTTTTTTTTGTTTCCATCTATATGAGCAACTACTTCAGAAGACTCTAATCTTCTTTCAAGCAAGTTTTCAATCAGAACCCTTGAAAGCAGAACATATCCTTTGCTTGTTGCGTTTGGATGTTCTTTTACAACTGCGTAGTTGTATTTGCCGTTTGAGACTACTTTTGTGAATTGCCACATATGATGTATCCTTT
>OFRL01000982.1_pt1 | contig 10499 bp, 8 predicted proteins | sample 1543121 | NCBI WGS metagenome assembly OFRL01 (sample SAMN07774228, study PRJEB24372) | wastewater metagenome | isolation source: Lake Maggiore Cannobio | place: Italy: Cannobio | collected 2016-01
ACAGCCACCACATCCCCGGATGAGCGGCAGATTTTTCTGCCCGAAGCGCCCAAGCAAACTGAGATGCAGCCCGCCACCCAGCGCGAGCACCAGCGCATCCTCGCCGCTTATGGCGGCTCTTATGACGACCCGAAGCTAGAAGCGCTGATCGGCAAGACCGTCGCGGCAGCCGGCGGCGCCTTCTACGTCCAATACCGCCTGCTCCGCGCCCGTGAGTGCCTCGCCCTCCCCGAGGGTATCGGCGCGGAGGAAGCCGCGTCGTCCTTCGTCAATCCGATGACCGCGCTCGGCATGGTCGGGACGATGCGGCGCGATGGCTTCACCGGCCTCGTCCATACTGCTGCCGCCTCGAACCTCGGCCAGATGCTGGTCAAGCTGACCCGGAGCGAAGGCGTGCCGCTGGTCAACATCGTGCGCAGCCAGGCCCAGGCGGACCTGCTCCGCGACCTTGGCGCTACACATATCGTCGACAGCAGCGCCCCCGATTTCATGCCCCAGCTGATCGAGGCGATCGCCGAAACTCAGGCCTTCCTCGCCTTCGACGCAATTGGCGGCGGCAAGCTCGCCGGACAGATCCTCAATGCGATGGAGGCAGCCGCGGTCCGCACCAACCCCGCCAACGGCCCCTATGGCTCCTCCACGATGAAGCAGGTCTATATCTATGGGGGCCTCAACATGGCGCCGACCGAGATCAGCCGCGGCTTCGGCATGCGCTGGGGCGTCGGTGGCTGGCTGCTCACCCCTTATCTGATGGCCGCCGGCGCCGAGGAAATCGGCCGGATGCGGGCCAGGGTCGCGGCGGAAATCCGCACGACCTTCGCCAGCCACTACACCAGCTGCATCACCCTCGATCAGGCGGTCGAGCCCGCGACCATCGCCGCCTATAGCCGCCGCGCCACGGGCGAGAAATACCTGATCCTACCCAACGGCTAGGCCACCGCCATCAGGCTGGCATTGCCCCCGGCCGCCGTGGTGTTGACTGAGGTCGAAACTTCCTCGACCAGCCAGTCGAGCCGCGGCGTCCCGGCCTGGGCCAGGACGATCGGACCAGGGAGTGTTGCGATCTCGGTCAGCGCGGTGGTCAGTTTCCCCGCATCGCCCTCGATCAGGGCGCCGCTATACGGTCCGGCCTTGCGCCAGTCGTCCGCCCAGCTCAGCCGCGCCGCCACCCGCTCGGGCAGCCCGGCCAGCTCGCCGCGCAGCGCGCCGATCACCATCAGCACGACGAATCCGACGCTCAGTTCAAGGACGAGGAACGTATCGTTCCCCATCCCCGAAGAGAGGACGTAGTCCGACGTGGTTGCGCCGAGCCCCCAAGCCATCGCCGCACCGATTGCGGCGAGGATCCCGATCGTGCGCTGGGAGGCACCGCGCAGTGCGCCTGCGGCACCGCCCCGCCTGCTCACGCTGTCGGCTTGACCCAGTTCGGCATCTCGGCCTCAAAGACCGGAAGCGGAATCTGGCCGTGCCCAATGGCGTGATCGTGGAACGACTTGATGTCGAACTTCGCGCCGTCGCGCTGCTCAATCGCCTTGCGCGTGCGCTGAATTGCTCGCTGCCCCACCTTGTAGCAGAGCGCCTGTGCTGGCCAGGCGATGTAGCGATCGGTTTCGATCTCCGCATCTGTGCGCGGCAGGCCGACCGACTCCATGAACTCCACGCCCTTGTCGCGCGTCCAGCCGAATGCATGGATGCCCGTATCAACAACGAGTCGTGCGGCGCGGTGCGCCTGACCCTGCAACATGCCGAAGCGTTCCATCTCGCTGCGATAGAGACCGAGCTCATCGGCGAGTCGCTCGGAGTAGAGGCCCCACCCTTCAACGTAGGCGTTCCCCGCAAGGTGCGAGGCGTGCTTGCGCAGATCAGGGAGGAACTCGAGCTCCATCTCCAGTGCGATCTGGAAGTGGTGGCCCGGGATCGCTTCGTGATACGTGGTTGGCGCAAGTGCATGCAAGAAGCGCGACGGCAGGTCGTAGCCGTTCACGTAGTACGTCCCTGGGCGCGAACCGTCAGCCGCTGGGCTGAAGTAGTACGCCGCAGGTGCATCCTTCTCCTTGAAGTCCTCAACCGCCTTGACGTCACAGCCGGCCTTAGGGAATCGTCCGAAGACCTTCCCCGCCGCCGCGTAGCCACGATCAATGTCTTCCTTGATACGTACGATGAGCGCCTCCTTCGAGACGGCAACGTTCGTTGGATCTGACTCCGCCGCATCGCGCAGCTTCTCAATCGAGCCGCCGTGGCCGAGCTTGGTGGAGATGACCTTCATCTCTTCCTGAATGTCAGCCCACTCCTGCAGGCCGATCTCGTGCAGCTCCTTCGGATCAAGGGTGAGCCCCGTCCAACTGCGGATCGCCACCTTGTAGAGTTCGGCGCCGTTCGGCGCGGAGCAGAGCCCTGGCACTTCGCGCGCCTTGGTGCGATAGCTGCCAGAGACCGCATCGTAGTAGCGCTTGATCTGCGGGTCCACATACTCGGCAACGATCTTGGCCAGTTCGGCGCGCTCAGCGTCGCCCGCAACGTTCGCGGCGGTGACGATCGGCGACTGCGCCGCTGGGATCGCCATCAGCCCATCAAGCTGCGCAATGAGACGCTCTGTGGAGATCTTCGAGGCGACAAGGCCGCGCTTCTCCGCCTCCGTCACGCGTTCGATATAGCCGTCCATGAACTTTGGGAATGCCTTCAGGCGGCTGACCAGTTTTGCAAACTTCTCTGGCGTCTTCGCGTCCTGGAAAGTGGCGATCTGCGGAAGCAGCGTCTGCACGCCATCCATATGGTCAACGGATGAGAGCAGGTCCATGCGGTGATCGTCCTTCTCAATGGCGATCTCCGCGCCAACGCGCATCAGGTCGCGTGTGATCTTCCACTCAATGTCGAGTCCATCGTCGCCGATCGCAGCGGCCGCCTTGCCATACTTCTCCCACATGGCGCGGTCGCGCAGGCGCGCCGCGTCGGAGTTGTCATCGAGCGCGCCGTCGTTCACCTCAATGCCGAGGAAGGTCCCCCAGAGTGGCGAGGCGGCGAGCATCTCCTTCCAGAGCTCATCGGCGAGCTTCTGAACAGCCTGGTCGTTGGCGGAGAGTGGCTTGGACACGTGGGCTCCTTCCGGGGGTACCGGGGCTACTGCGACCCGTTCGTGGATCGTCGTAGCGTCAGGATACGGGGTCGGTGGAACCTTGGGGGGCGTCGCTCCAGCCCGCCGAGGCGAGGTCGAGCTGCGCACCGAGCCCGCGCTCAGGCGGGGCATCCCCCAAGTAGCCCTCAAGATCGGCGAGGCGCGGGGAAGGGAGTCGTGCAAGGAGCGCCAACTGATCTGCTGCGAGCACGTGCCAGTTCTGCTCCTCCCACGCCGCGGCGAGCCGCTCATCGCGCGCAAGGCGCAACTTCACCAGTGGAAGTAATGCGCGCTCGGTGACCAAGAGTCGCACCACCTCACGATCGTTCGGAACCTTACTGTGGCGCGCGAGGAGGAGTGTCGCAAGTGGAAGCGGTCCCAACGCAACTTCACACATGATCACGCTCCTGCCGCGACGGAAGAGGAGCGCGTCAATCTGATCAAACGCGACGCGGTCGGACCGATGACGTAGTGGCGGTGATGAGTCGATCGGATCGCGTGCAACACGCCGTCCGAGCGGCAGGCCATCCACCTCAATCGCTGCAAGTGCAGGGGCGACCGCAGTGTGGAGTCCCATCGCTGCACCTACCGCGAGCAGCAGCGCAATCTGCGACGCGCGATCAACGCTGCGATCGGCACCGTGGTTAGTAGCGGGCCAGCGCGGCGCGCTCCCCTCCTCGCCCTCAACGAAGTACGCCTCGCGAAGAGCGTCGGTGAGGAGGCGGTCCCTCTCCGGGACACTCCCTGCGGCGCGACCTGCGGCGGCTGCGGCGGCGATCGCCGCATCGTCCGCATCCGCGCCAGCGGCGCCAAGCCGCTCTCGCTCCGTGCGCCCGTCAACAAAGATGCGGTTGTCGGCGCACTGCACTAGTCGGTCGGCAGAGCCGAGGGGGCGCAGTTGATCGCGCAGCGTGAGGATCTCGTTGAACTCTTCAAGTAGATCGGGGCTCTCGAGCAGGCCAGCCCCCGATGAGCGGTGCAGCGCGTAGAGCGTGAGGAGTTGCGCTGGCGTGCACGGCTCGCCTCTCGCCACCACGAGATCGGCAAGGACGCGCTGCAGTGCATCACCGCGCAGTGGACCGCTCTCGCCACTCCGCGGTGCGCCGGCTGAACGGCTGCGTGTTGGCGGTGTGGTGATGGTGATGGAGAAACTGCTCACGCCATCTTCGCGTGTAAATCGTTCAATGTCACTCACCCTTCCGCTCGCCATACTCGCCGCGGTGAGGCAACCTGCAAGCGACGACAGCAGCTCTGGAACTTCAACAACGAAGAGTGAGCCGTCTTTAATCAGCGGGTCGAGTGCAACGAGGAGTCGCGCGATGGCCGCAGCAACAGCGGTTGGGCTCTCTGGATCTGCACTCGTCGCTGCATCTGCCACAAGATCTACGCCGCCGGCAAAGAGCGTTGCCCGTTGTCGGAAGATGCGAGAGGGGGCGCTATCGCCGAGTCGCAGTCGTACGAGTACGGCGCGCATACCACTCGTTGTGCCGAGTGAGATCAGCGCACTGCGTGCCGCGGCGGAGGCACGCGACGCGATCACCGGTCGCCCCGGATAGCCGAGGTTGACCAGATCGCTACTCAGCGTCAGGTCCCGTGGCAGCTCCTCCGCGAGCAGGAGTTGGCGTCGCTGATCATCAACCGCTTCGGCGAGCGCCTGCCACGGCGCGATCTCCCACCACGGTCTCGCGCTCACGCCTGGGTTCAGCGCTGGATCTGGTCGAGCGCTACGAAGTGCCGCCTGTGTCACCGCCACTCGAAGTGCCGTGAGTGAGGTTGCCACTTCGGTAGAGCGAGCGAGTCCGCGCTGCAGCGCAACGAACACCTGGAGCTGTCGCGGCGTCCAGCGCGCCAACGCATCGGGACCGAGCAGTGTCAGTAGCTCGCTGCGAAGTTCGCCGCTGAGGGCAACCTGCGTCGCCGCCTCACCCGGCCGCATCGCTGAGGCGTCACCGCGCTTGCCGAGCCCCTTGCACGCGGCGCAGGTGGCTCGCCGCGCCGTGGGGCGGCGATTCGGATCGGTATCGGCGGAGGTCTCCTCCCAGCGCCAGGCGGCGATGCGGAGCGGCTGGCCACAGGCGGTGCAACTGCCGCGCCACCCAGCATCAAGATCTGTGCCGATCTCTTCAAGAAGTTGTGCAACGGCGAGCTCAAAGCTGCGGACGCTCGGCGGCCTGAGTGCCACCGTGATCTCCCACTCAGCGAGTTGATCCGCCGAATGAACCACACTGCGGCATCCTTGGCGCGCACCAGCGGCAGCGAGTGATGCTTCGTCGGCGTTGAGATCAAGAAGTAGTGCGCCGTCGCGTGCAACCGCGGCAACAGTGCGCGCCATCCGCGCGTCACGGAGATGCTCTACCACGCGCCCCTCACCAGATCCAGCGGTTCGCGGGTGCTCTTACTCTTCGGAGGATCCGGCCTCTTCGCTCTCAGGAAGGAATGCGTCGTCCGCCGTCTTCTCTGGTGGCTCGGCGGTGACGCGATCCGCCACCGGCGCATCGTCTTCGTAGGTGTCGTCGTCATCATCATCGCTGAAGCCTTCGTCCTCACGGAAGAAGGAGCCCTTCGTGTATGGGCGCTCGTCACTGGTGCGCGTGGCGGTTGGGAAGGAGGCCTTGCCAACATTGCCGGCGCTCACGTGCTCTTCGCGAATGATGATGCGGATGTCGCCACCGCTGATGGAGGTGATCCCCGCGCTATAGACATTGCCGTCGGCGATCAACTTCAACAGTCGCGCAGCAATGCGCGGCTCAACGCGACCGATCTCGACCCCGTTCGCCTTAGCGATCAGCCGATTGCTGAGGGTGAGCAGCTCCACCGCATCGCCAGGGTTCACCTGCGCGAGGGTTGCAACATCGGCAACGTTGGTGAGGTGGGCGAACCCAGTGGTCCCCGCCTCTTGAATGAAGATGCCGGCTGGCGTCGTTGCCCCTTCGGAGCTCGGCGTGGTCTTCTTGCCAACCTGCTTGATCAAGCCCTTCAGTCGCTCAAGGTTGCGCTCGGCAATTCGGTTGAGCGGGTCGAGCGTCAGTGTGACCTGGTACTCCTTCTTGGAGCCGGCGAGATCGCCCAACTCCCAGAGGCACTTCGCCAAACGATTCTGCGCCTCAATGCGCTCCTCCACCTTGATCTCTGCGGCGAAGGCGAGCACGGCGCGATTCGCGTCGGCGGCCTCCTGCCAACGCCCTTCGGCGGCAGCCTTCAGTGCAACGTCAGCATGGTCGCGCGCTGCGCGCCCTGGCTTCTGGGTGGGGCTCTCGTTGGCGAGGGTCACGTTCTCCTCCTTCATTAAGGGCGCGCTGTGGATTCGGGCGCTGCGCCGTTCGGGAAGGATAGCCGATCGCTAGAGGGAGACCCCAATCCAGAGCACCGCTGCGGCGGTTGCGATCACGAGAGCGGCGATCTCGAGGAGGAGGCGAGGGTCGCTGCGCTCCCCTTCTGGGGCGGCGGCCCAGAGCTCACGGGCATAGAAGAGGACGGCGAGGCCGGCGGGGCCAGCGAGTCGTGCTGCGCCAAACGCGGCAAATGCGACAGAGGCGAGGCCGTTGATCAGCGCTGCGCCGAGTGCGTCACGCACGATGCCGCTCGTTCGCTCACGTCGCAGGCTCGCCATGCGCGCCGCAAGGAGCCCTGCGGCGATCGCACTCCCAATCCCCGTTGCAGCGACGGCGAACGGCCCCACAGCATCGGGTCGCGCAGATGGCGTGCCAGGGACGCTGATGATTCCGGGGACGAGCGCCGCCACACCGATGGAGGCGGCGAAGAGGATCAGCGTGGAGACGGCGAGGGCGCCAACGCGGTCGCGTCGCGTTGCCCCGCTCGGCAGGCTGCGCAGGCGCAACTCCCAGATCACCACCGCGCGCAAGAGGAGCGCGCCGATCACGATAACCAGGATCAGGCCAACCCCTGTAGGGACAATGCGCGCCAGGCCCGCCGTTGCAAGGCCCACAAGTCCGGCGAGGACGATCTCTGAGCCAGGCTGAAGATCGCTGTCATCGGTTCGGCGCACCGCATTGACACCAACAACGGCGAGGGCGGCGGCGGCGGCGCCAGCGAGGACGGTGGCTCCCCCTTCACTGAAGTGGGCAATCACAGCGGCAACGCCAACGGCGATGAGGGTCTCAGCCCACGGCCGGGTGAGTTCCGTCTCGCCAAACTCCGCCGTTGTATCGGCGAAGGCGGCAAGCTGTTGCACCGTGAGGCGTCGTACGCCGCGTCGACTGCTCATCTATCCCTCCGTTCTCATGGCAGGGTAGCGCGCCGAGGGCTGCCCCGCGTAGACTGCAGGCGAACCTGCTGACTTTGGCGGGACCAAGCATCGGAGGGCACGATGCTCCATCTCTCGCGACTTATTGGACGACCCGTGCGCGACAGGAGCCCCGACGCGATCGGTTCGATTGACGACCTGATCGTTGCGGTCGGGACGAGCCATCCACCGGTGACCGGCCTTGTCGTACGCACTGGCCGACGACGCATCTACCTCCCATGGAGCTCCGTGCAGCGACTCGATATGAGCGGCGCGCGCCTTGCAACGGAGCGCATCGACATCACCGGCTTCCGCAAGCGGAAGGACGAGATCCTCCTGAAGGGCGACCTGCTAGATAAGCAGATCGTTGACATTGATGGGCGCAAGGTGGTGCGCGCCAACGACGTGCTGCTCGACTTCGTTGAGGGGGCGATGCGCCTCGTTGCCGTAGACGTTGGCGCGGCGGGGCTCCTGCGCCGACTCGGCCTCCCAGACAACTGGATCGAACGACTCTCCGGCGGCCGCTCGCGCGTCGCCTCATACATCGACTGGGAGGATGTGGATCCGCTCGGCTCCACGATTGCGAGCATGCGCCTGAAGGTGCCGCACGCCGGCCTCTCTGAGCTGCATCCGGCCGACCTCGCCACGATCATTGACCAGCTGACGCCGCGCGACCGCGCCGACATCTTCAACTCGCTCGACGAAGAGGTTGCCGCCGAAGCGCTGGAAGAGTTGGAGCCAGAGACGCGCACCGATCTCCTTGAAGACCTTGAGCCCGAGCGCGCCGCCGATCTCCTTGAAGAGATGAGTCCAGACGAAGCGGCGGACGCCGTTGCCGATCTTTCGCCGATGAGCCGCAGCGCGATCTTGCGCCTGATGGCAAAGGAGGAGCGCGAAGATGTGAAGGAGCTGCTCGCGCATCCAGAGATGAGCGCCGGCGGCATCATGACCACCGAACATGTTGCGCTACGACCAACCGCAACCGTGTCGCAGGCGCTCGCCTCCATTCGCCGCCTACAACCAGATGCCGACGTTGCCTTTGCCGTCTACGTGGTGGATGCAAAGCGCCATCTGCTTGGCGAGGTGACGCTGCGCGACCTGATCCTTGCCAGCCCAAGCGCCAAGGTAATCGACCTGATGGAAGACGAGCCGGTTGCGGTGGAGCTGCTCGCGCACGCCGAAGAGGTGGCGCGCGTCGTCACGCGCTACGGCCTTGTTGCCGTGCCAGTAGTAGATGAGAAGCGACGCCTCATGGGTGTTGTCACCGCATCCGACGCACTCTGGGATGTCCTCCCAGAGGAGTGGCGCCGCGAGATGCCACGCCGATTACGCGCAGGGAGCATCGCCGCCGTTGCCGCTAAGCGGAAGGCGAAGTCAGCGCCTCGCAACAAGAACAATGGCTGATCGTCGCAGCGTTGCACCGCTTGAACTGGGACGCGGTGCGCCGCGACGCTTCGCCTCAATCGGGGCACTCCCGTTCTTGCGCCTTCGTGAAACCTTCCGCGGCCGACGCGGACCGCTCGCCTTCCTCGCCGTGGTTGGGCCGGGGCTGATCGCCGGCGTTGCAGGGAATGATGCGGGCGGCATCACCACCTACGCCACACTCGGATCGTCGACTGGGCTCCGCTTCCTCTGGATCCTCCCGTTCACGGCGCTTCTGCTGGCGCTCGTCCAAGAGTCGGTCGCCCGCCTCGGTGTGGTGACAGGACAGGGGCTCACCGACCTGATCCGCGAGCGTTTCGGTGTGCGCTGGACCCTCTTCGCCATGGTCGTGCTCCTCATCGCCAACCTTGCCAACACCGTCGCAAATGTTGCTGGCGCATCGTCGGCACTCGCAATCTTCGGTGTGCCGATCCTTGTGACGGCGCCGCTCGCCGCACTCGCCGTCTGGCTGCTGGTGGTGATGGGGTCGTATCGCAGCGTGGAGCGCATCTTCCTTTCTCTCACCGCCGTCTTCTTGGCCTACATCGCCGCCGCACTGCTATCAAATCCAAACTGGGCAGAGGTTGCTTCGTCACTCACCTCACCAGATCTCGGCGGCATCTCCGGCGCAGAGGCGCTCCTCCTCATCGCCGTGGTTGGTACCACCGTCACTCCATACATGCAGTTCTACCTGCAGTCGGCGGTTGCGGAGAAGGAGATCGGCGTAGAAGAGCTTGGTGCGGCGCGCGCCGATGCGATCCTCGGTTCGATCTGGACTAACTTCATCGCGGTCTGCATTGTGATTGCCACGGCGGTCGCACTCGCTGGAACTGGGAAGGCGATCGGCTCTGCCGCTGAGGCGGCAACGGCGCTCGAGCCGCTCGCCGGATCCTTCGCCACCATCCTCTTCGGCGCTGGACTCTTTGGTGCAAGCCTCTTGGCGATGGCGATCATGCCGCTCACCACCGCCTTCGCACTGAGCGAAGCGTTCGGCTTTGAGTCGGGCGTTGATCGCAAGCTGCACGAGGCGCCGATCTTCTACGGCATCTTCACCGCCATCTTGGTGGTTGGTGCTGGCGTGGTGATGATCCCCGGCCTCGACCCGATCGGCGCGATCGTGGGGAGCCAGTACCTGCAGGGTCTCTTCCTCCCCATCGTGCTCGCCTTCATCGTCAGCCTCGCCAGCAGCAAGGCGCTCCTCGGCGAGCATGCGAGCCCGCGATGGCTCCGCTTCGTCGGCTGGGGTGCGGTTGGAGTCTTGGGGGCGCTGAACGTACTGGTGCTCGTGGCGAACCTGCTCGGGCTCGCGAACTAACGCTCGAAGCCGTAGTCCTTTTCCACCCGGGCGATGCGCGTCTTGTAGCGGCTGTACCAGGTCGCGCGGCCTTTCTCCTGGGCGGCCAGGTGACGAAGGTCGGCCTTCCAGGCGGCGATCGAGTCGAGGTCGGACCAGTAGGAGACGGTGATTCCCAGCCCCTCGCGGGCGCTTTCGACGCCGAGAAACCCGGGCTGGCGGCGCGCCAGGGCTTCCATGGCCTCGGACATGGGACCGTAGCCGTCATCGCTCTCAGTGCGCAATGAAGTGAAGATCACCGCCCAGTACGGCGGCTCCGGCGTATCGGCGACGGTCATCGGTCAGTCGTCCCTTGGATTCAATCGTCTTCCGGGCCGCCCTTGGCGAGCTTGGAGAAGCCCGGAACGCCCGTGCCGAAGGTATCGCAA
>OFRL01000984.1_pt1 | contig 10498 bp, 11 predicted proteins | sample 1543121 | NCBI WGS metagenome assembly OFRL01 (sample SAMN07774228, study PRJEB24372) | wastewater metagenome | isolation source: Lake Maggiore Cannobio | place: Italy: Cannobio | collected 2016-01
GGCGCTTGCGACGGGCAAGGGCAGATCGCCGACTCGCCTTGCGAGAGCTGCGACGGTCGCGGCCGCGTTGTCCGCCGCCGCGAACTTGAGATTGAAATCCCCGCGGGGATCGATGACGGGCAGCGGATTCGGCTCGCCGGCCGCGGTCACGCGGGAGAGCGCGGCGGGCCAGCAGGCGACCTTTACGTCCAAGTTCAGGTTGAGGCCAGCGAGCATCTGCTACGCGACGGCGATGACCTGATCTGCGTGCTCGACGTGCCGGCGCCGAGCGCCGCGCTCGGAGTGACGCTTGACGTCGAGGGGCTCGACGGGGCGGTAGCGGTGAAGGTGCCGGCAGCGACGCAGCCCGGTGAGATCATCGAACTTGAAGGGCTCGGAATGCCACAGCTGCGGCGACCGGAGCGGCGCGGCGCCTTGCGCGTCGTCATCAACGTTGTGATTCCGCGGCGCTTGACCGACGAGCAGCGCAGCCTCAACGAGCAGCTCGCCAACTCGCTCACGGAGGAGAACCTGGCCGCTCCCGAAGGACTCGGCGCGAAGTTGCGGCGGCTTCTGAGCAGTAGTCGGTGATCCGGCTCGCGATCCGCGTAGCAACGGTCGACGCTGAGCTGGTGCTAGCCGAGCTACTCGAGCTGGCCCCGTCTGGAGTCGAGGAGAATGAGCTGCCGGACGGCCGGATCGAATACGCCGTCTATGGCGCCGCAGGCGAGCTTCCGGCGCTGCCCGATCTCGAGGCCGCCGCGAGCGGCGCGCTGGTTGAGATCGTCACAACCGAGGTCGCCGATGACTGGGACCAGCAGTGGAAGGCGTTCCACAAGCCGGTTGCGATTGAGCATCGCGGGCGCCTCTTGCGCGTGCGACCACCGTGGGAGGAAGCTACTGCCGCCTCAGGCGAGGTCGACCTCGTTATCGATCCCGGCCAAGCCTTCGGCACCGGCGCGCACGCCACAACGCGGCTCTGCCTCGAGATCCTGCTGGAACTCGAACCCGATGGCGGCTGCGTTGATCTGGGATGCGGCTCCGGCGTACTGGCGATCGCCGCTGCGAAGCTCGGCTGGGGACCGGTATTGGGGCTAGATCACGAGCTCGAGAGCGTCGCGGCAACGGTTGACAACGCGCGCGCCAACAGCGTCACTGTCGCCGCCGAGCGCTTCGACCTGCGCCGAGGCGGCGCCGTCCCAGCGGCAACACTGGTGATGGCGAATCTGCTGCTGCCGCTGCTGTTGGATCTGTCCGGCTCAGCGTTCGATCCGCACCCGCCGCAGCTGATGATCGCTAGCGGCCTGCTGATCGACCAGGTCGATCAGGTCGCCGAGGCGTTTTCGCTCTCCCACGGATTGCGTGAGCAGGATCGGCGCATCAGCGGTGAGTGGGCGGCGCTGCTGCTCGCGAGCGAGTCGTAGCGAGTTTTTCGAATCCCTAACCGACGATGCCCTCGCTGCCGGCGCAAGGCTCGGAGCGGCGCTGTGACGGCTGCTGAGCCCGCGCCGGTGGTAAGAATGATGACACTTGGTGCGCCGTAGTAACTAACTCAGCAGTAACCGTCCTGAAGGAAGTCGCGCTCCTTTGTCGACCCGAACTCGAGTGGGATGTTGACCACTTCGGGCAGATCGGAGAAGCGCTGGTTGGGAAGGACGAATTCCTGGCCCGTGTACCTCTGCCGGACTGTTTGCTGCTTTGCCGACCCACAGCGCAAGGGATTTGGGTAGGTGTTGTATTCGACGCCGACACCGGTGTTCAGGAAACCGGCATCTTGGCAATGCATTAGCACGGCACGTAAAGCTGCTGCACCTCGCGTGCCTTTGTATTTGGCGTCAAAATCACGTATGCAGGAAATTGTTTTGGCCCCCGCGGTGTATGGCGAGTCACCCGCAGCCGCGAGTGCCCCGGTGAACTCCGCGTTGCAGCCAATCTTCGCTGTCGGCTGCTTGCCGGCGAGCAACGCGGTTCGCGAGCAGCCCGTGACTTGCTCGAACGCTCCCACCACATCCTCGTTGATCTCCGGATCGAACGAGGAAAGTGTCGAATAGACGTAGGCAAGGTCGGTCTGGCTTGCCGACGGGAAATCAACGCTTCCGTTCGACTGCTCGTCGAAGAGTCGGAACCAGAATTCGAAGCTTGGAACCCCGACTGGGACGTCGTCGGAGAGCGAGTAGACCGCAAGTTCGCTGGGATTATTCCAAGTCTCGAGGCCAGGAAAGCCGATGAACGAGAGTACTCCCAAGCCGACCTTCGCTGGTTCAGAGTGGTAACGCTTGTTGATCGTCAAATAGCTCTCGAGGCCGAAGTTTGAGCCGGCCCAAGCGTACAAAAAGCCGTCCGGGTAAAGCGCGTCATTAGTGGTTCCGTGGACTGTCGCGAAGAGCGTCGGCGCGACACACCGTTCCTCGCGGGAATTCCAAGCTTTTTGATACTCCGATGCTGTTGATATGCAGTCGGCCGTCGGCTGACTGCCGAGCAGCGGCGGCGATGAAGTAGTGGTGGTCTCCGAGTCCGAACCGCACCCGGCGAGCACAATTGCTGAGGCGGTGGCTACGAGTGATAGGAGCTTCCAAGTTCTCAGCACAGCCAACAACGTATACGAGCGTGCAAAGGTATTTGTTAAGCCGGGTGCTTCGACTAGCGCCTAGACGGCGCTGCCGCAGCCACTCGCGGCGGTGAGGTAGCGATTTTTAACGACTACGGCGACAATCTCGCGTAGACTGGGCTGATGCAAATTCTCCGCGCCCCGATTGCGATCTCGCTAGCTGCTGCCGCACTTGGCCTCGTCGCCTGCGGCTCTAGCTCGTCCGAAAGTTCATCGGCGACCACTGCTGCTCCGGCTACAACCAGCACGAAGACGACGGCGGTTGCCTCTGCTGAGGGTGAAAAAGTCTTCGCTTCCAACTGCGCGCAGTGTCACACGCTCGCCGCGGCAGGCTCAACTGGCGAAGTCGGACCGAACCTCGACAGCATCGCGCCGGACGAGGCGACGGTCAACGCCAAGGTGACCAACGGGGGTGGCGGCATGCCAGCCTTCGCCGACGTTTTGACTGAAGCCCAGATCGATGCGGTATCGGCCTACGTCGCTGACAGCACGGGGCAGTAGCGCTAAGCGATGAACTCGGCGCCGATTAGCGAGACTCTTAAGAGCGAAATTACGACGGCTATGAAGGCTGGCGATAAGGAGCGAGTTTCCGCTCTGCGCTTGATCCTCTCCGAGCTTCAAAAGGACGCCAAAGAGGGCGACGGTGACGAGCTCGCCGTTCTCCGGCGCGAGCGCAAGCGCCGCTTTGAAGCCGCCGAGGCTTATCGCGAGGCTGGACGCCCTGAACTGGCCGATGGCGAAGAGGCCGAGGCTGCGATTATCGAGCAGTACCTCCCGGCCGAGCTCAGCGACGACCAGCTGCGCGAGATCGTCGCCGCCGCGATCGCCGAAACCGGCGCAGAGGGGCCGAAGGACACCGGGCAGGTGATGAAGGCGGCGATGGCCAAAGTTGCCGGCCAGGCCGATGGCAAGCGCGTCTCGTCGATCGCCCAGGAGGCGCTAAGCGGCTGATGCGGCAGACGATTGAGCTCTCGAACGAAGCGGCGAGCGCGCTCTGCGGTACGGGGGACGTAGTACTGAGGCGGTTGGAAGCCGAACTCGACTGCCAGATCGTCGTGCGCGGAAACGTCGTCACGCTCGATGGTGAAGATGCGGCCGTCGCCGCCGCGTCGACGATCGTCGCCGAAATGGCCGGACTCGCCGATGGCGGCCACCAGCTCGAGGAGCAGACCGTCCACTCCGTGACCGGCTCGCTAAAAGCGGAGGTCAAACCTGCCGCCGTGCTCGGCGACGTCGTCTGGAGCCATCGCGGGCGCAAGGTTGCGCCAAAGACTCCAAACCAGAAGCGCTACGTCGACTCGGTGCGCAGCAACACGGTCACCTTTGGGGTTGGCCCGGCCGGCACCGGCAAGACCTTTCTTGCTGTCGCGATGGCAGCGGCAGCGCTTTCGCGCGGCGAAGTCAACCGCGTCATCCTCACGCGCCCGGCAGTTGAGGCCGGCGAGCGGCTCGGTTTCCTGCCGGGTGACCTGATGGCCAAGATCGACCCCTATCTGCGGCCGCTCTTCGATGCGCTCAACGACATGCTCGACCCGGAGAAGGTCAGTGAGTATCTGCAGAACGGAATCATCGAGGTCGCGCCGCTGGCCTTCATGCGCGGCCGCACGCTCAACGATTCATTCATCATTCTCGACGAAGCGCAGAACACCACCGCCGAGCAGATGAAGATGTTCCTGACGCGGCTTGGCTTTGGCTCGCGGATGGTCGTGACCGGCGACATCACGCAGATCGACCTACCGAAAGATCAACAGTCCGGGCTTGTCGTAGTGGCCGATGTGCTCAGCGAAATTGACGGAATCGACTTCGTCCGCTTCGGCGCCGACGACGTCGTTCGCCACCGACTCGTTCAGCGGATTGTTGAGGCTTACGGTGCCTTCGCTGAGCGCTCTGCTCCGGATCTGAAGGCCGAACGCGAACGCCGCAAGGCGTAAGCAGTTGCGCGGCCGATGATTGAGCTCGATTACATCGGCGCCGATTTGGCCGCCGGCCATCTCCCTGAGCCGGAGGTGGATCGGCTGCTAGCGCTCGCCTTCGCCTCGGCTGGGATCGAAGAAGGCCACGTCGCGGTTGAGCTCGTTGGCGAGGAGAGGATCGCCGAGCTGAACGCCGCGCACCGCGGCAAAGATGACCCAACCGACGTGCTTTCCTTCCCGGTCGATGGCGATGACGACGGCAGCGGCCCGCGTGAGCTCGGCGACATCATCATCTGCCCGCAGATGACAGAAGACCTGCGCGAAGCGATCGTTCACGGAGCGCTCCACCTCGTCGGGATGGACCACGAAACCGACAATGGCGAGATGCTGGCACTGCAGGGCGAGATCTGCTCGTGGTGACGAAGGCTGGCTTTGTCGGCCTGGCCGGACGGCCGAACGTCGGAAAGTCGACTCTCGTAAATCAGATCATCGGCGAGAAGGTCGTGATCGTCTCCGACCGACCACAGACAACGCGCAGGGCGATCCGCGGCATCGCGATGCGCGGCCAGACGCAGCTCGTGATGGTCGACCTTCCCGGCTTTCAGCGCCCGCGTGATCTGCTGACCGAGCGGATGCAACGGCGAGTCGAACGTGAGCTGGCCGACAGCGATGCAGCGCTCTTTGTGCTCAACGGAGAAGAGGGCGTCGGCGCTGGAGACCGCTTCATCGCCGAGCTGCTCAAAGCGAGCTCGAAGCCTGTGCTGATAGCCGTCAACAAGGGGGACCGACTCAATCGCTCGCGCACGATGACGTCGCTGCTGGCGGCTGAGGAGCTTGGCTTGGACGCCGAGATCTTTCCGATCTCTGCGAAGACGGGGGAGGGCGTTGAGCCTCTCGTCGCAAGGCTCGCCGAGCTTATGCCCGAAGGTCCGCTGCTGTTCGGGGCCGATGATCTTTCCGACCAGCCGCTAGCAATTGAGCTGGCCGAGCTGATCCGCGAGCAGATCCTGCGCCGAACCTTTCAGGAGCTTCCTCACGCCGTCGAGGTAGTCGTAGAGGAGATTGAAGAGCAGCGCGAGGGGCTGCTCCGCGTGCGCGCACTGGCCTGGGTCGAGAGCGAATCACAGAAGGGGATTCTCGTAGGTCGTGGCGGCAAGATGGTGCGCGCAATTGGAACCGCTGCGCGCGGCGAGATCGAAAAGCGTGTCGGCTCGCAGGTTCACCTCGACCTTTCGGTTCGCGTCCGTCGCAGTTGGCGCACCGACGAGGGACTGCTCGACCGCCTCGGGATCGACTGAGCTTCAGTCGAGCTGGCTCAGTTGATCCGCAAGCAGTGAAGCGATCTCTTCGACTTCATCGGGCCCAACCGCATGACTCGTTATCGCTGGAAGCACGATCAGAGGGCAGTTCGCTCCGTCCCGCAGCCGTTGCAGCTGCTCCTGCTGCAGCGCGGCGCGGGCGTGTCGCGCCTCGATTGCGGACTCAACGCTGCTGTCGACGGCCGAGCCAGCCGCTTTTAGCTGAGCTATCTCTGAATCATCGAGACCGTCGGCGGTTAGGCCGTTAGCGATGATCAAGTCGGCCCCGCGGCCAAGCTGTTTTCTCAGTGCCGCGTCTAGTTCGAGCGTCTCGTTTACCGGCGTCTCTTCAAGCGTCGAGACGAGGACGACTCGGCTGCGGGAGAGGTCGGCGAGCAGCGCTTCTACCTCCCTCGCTTGACTGGCGATCGGGCCGACGCGGGCAATTTCGGCAAAGGTTGTCGGCGTCTTCAACATTGCCAGCCCGTGGCCGGACGCTGGCGCATCGAGAATTACAAGTTGGTATCCGACTGCCTCACTGTCCCAACGTTCGTCGCGGCTCAGCTCGGCTGCCTTGGTGATAGTCAGCAGCTCTCGCCCACCTGGCGCGGCGTTGATGAAGCCCGCGAAGCTGTTCGAGCGGACGGCAAGGTCCAACAGCGCACGCGGCCGAATCAGCTTTCCCGCCCATTCGACCAGCGCCAGCTCTGGGTCGATCGTCGTCGTCCAAAGCTCAGGTGCCACCTGCTCCTCGCTGCCTGGCGCGCCGGCCGTTGGGTGCCCGACGAGTGCAGGGACGCGGCGCTGGCCTGACACCTCGCAGACGATCGTCTCTTTATCGCAGCCCGAAGCCACCAAACCGAGCGCTGCGACGATCGTCGTTTTGCCAACGCCACCCTTGCCGCTGACGACAATTAGCTCGCAATTAAATATGTCGTGTTGTCGCTTTTCCACTAGTCCGTCTACGGTAGGGGCGTGGGTTTCAGTCCAAACAAGGTCGTAAGTGATTCTTACCGCAGATGCCGCCGCATGCAGCTGCGCCATGACCCAACCTATTTTGCTGCCACTGCGTGTCTGCCGGCCGAGCGGCGGCCAGCCCTTTACGCGCTTTACGGCTACGTGCGCGGCGCCGATGAGATCGCCGATAACACTGGCCTAAACGGTCAACGCAGGGCTGCGCTCGACGCTTGGCAGCGGGAGCTCGAAGAGGGTCTAAAGCGAGGCTACTCAACACACCCCGTGATCGGCGCGCTTGTCGACGCAGGCCCGCGCTACGGCATGCCGCTGGAATTGCTCCCCGAATACATGGAGTCGATGCGCGCCGACTGCGACGAGCGCGTGCGGATGCGCAGCCAAGAACAGCTCGACCACTACATGCAGGGAACTGCAACTGTTGGCCCCGTCGCCGCGCCGCTGCTCGATGCGCCCGACAGCGCGATCGTTCTGTTGAAGTTGCTCGGAGTTGCTTTCCAGCTGACGAACTTCATTCGCGACGTCCCGGTCGACTGGCAGATGGGGCGGATCTACCTGCCCGGTTTGGAAGAGCGCGACCTAAATGACAGGACTGCCAGCGCTGCGCTGCGCAACCACGTCGCTCAGCAGGTAGTGCGCGCGCGAGTGCTCTTCGCAGAGAGCGAAGGGCTTGGCCAGCTGTTGCCCGCTGCAGTGCGCCCTGGGATTAAAGTCGCCCGCGCCGTCTACCTAAAGGTGCTCGACCGCGTTGAGGAGAACGGCTACGACGTAGTCACCCGTTCCAGCCGCTTGCGTCCGTGGGAGGCCGTTGGCGCGACCTCCTGGGCGCTAGTTTCGTGACTGTCCGCGCGACCTCACGCGGCGCGCAGCGAACCTCACTCGAGGGAACGCGCGCCGAGGTCCTGATCTGTGGAGCGAGCTTCGCCGGACTTGCGGTAGCAAGAGAGCTGGCCGATAGCGGCGCGAGAGTGCTGGTGCTGGACCGGTACGAGATTGGCGAGCGTCAAACGTCAGCCTGCGCCTGTCCGACGCCGTGGCTCAAGGCGCTTGGACTGAGCGATTCGATCAAACAGGAGCTCCCGTATATGAGTTTCACGACGCCAGGTGGGAGCGTCCGCTACCGCCTGCCATGGAGCTGGTCGGCGTTCGACTACCGCCAGCTTTGCCTGCTGCTTTGGGATCAATGCGGGCAGGCGCGCTTTGAGACGGCGAAGGTCGAATCGGTTGGCCAGCGACAGGCAGACGGCACGATCGACGTGATAACCGACCGCGGCACGATCTCGGCGCCTTTGGTCGTAGACGCGCTCGGCTGGAGGCGCGTGCTGAGCAGCCCCCATTATCAGCCGCCACAGGCTCCTCTTTCACGTGGGCTTGAGGTCCATCCCGACCACGACGGTTCCGGCGACGCGCTCGATATTTGGGTTGAGCGCGGAATCGTCCGCCGCGGCTATGGCTGGCGCGTTCCGGCCGGCGATGAAGCACGGATCGGCGTTGGCTCATACGACCCCGCTGAGCACGTGAAGGAACCGACCGTTGAGCTTGCCGAGCGGCTCGATCGTGACGCCGTCCGCTACCAAGGCAATTGGTTTCCTCACCGGCTGCGCAAGGGAACCGAGGACGAGATCTTCTTTGCTGGCGACAGCGCCGGGCACTGCTTCCCGCTTTCGGGCGAAGGAATTCGCACAGCTTTTTACTTTGGGATTGCCTGCGGCCGCGAGCTGCGCGCGGTTGTTGAAGGACGCAACGATCGCGCCGCAGCGCTGCTTTCGTATGAGCGCTTTAATGCGGCACATAAACGGCCGTTCGCGATAGCGCTGGCGCTGCAACGGTTGATTCCGGTGCTGCCCCCGTGGCTGTTGACAGCGATGCTTTCGCTAATCGGTAGTCAACGGATCATCGATCGCGTCTTCGGTTGGTATTTGAACCAGGCCGCACCGCAGTTCGTTGATCCAATCCCAGCGCCAGCGGCCGCCACTGCGCGCGCCGCGCGAACGCTCTCCGGGGCCTCGCGATGAGCGCCGCCGAGAACGCGCTGACGCTCGAACCATCGCTCGAGGAGGCGAAGCGGCTAGCGGCCGACTACTCGCTGATCCCGCTGCGCCACGAGTTCATCGACGACTGCGAGACGCCCGTATCTGCCTTCCTCAAGCTGCGCGCAGCAGCGCCTTCGGAGCCAGCCTTCTTGCTTGAGTCGGCCGAGCAGGGCCAGCGGATGGGGCGATACAGCTTCATTGGGATACGGCCGCGACAAGTGCTGCGCTGGGAGCTAGCCGACGGCGGCGACCCCTACGCAATCGCGGCCGCAATGCTCGATCGGCTCAGCCAAGCGCCGCTCGACCATCTGCCGCCATTTGCCGGCGGGCTCGTCGGCTACTTCGGCTATGACCTCGTCCGCACGGTTGAGCCGCTCGCTGAGCCCAACCGTGATCAGCTCGGCCTACCCGACATGGCGCTGATGCGCAGCGACGTGCTGGTCATCTTCGACCACCTGCGCCACAGCTTGACGATCCTCGTAAACGCCGTCGCCGAGGAGGGCCAGCTGAGCGACGCGAGCTATCAGGAGGCTGCCGCCACGATTGCTGAGGTTCGCGCGCTGCTTGACGGCCCATTGCCGCCGCTCAAGCCGCCCGGTCCGCAGCGTCAAGCGCCGAAGTTTGAATCGAACTTCACGCGCGAGCAGTTTGAGGATGTCGTTGCCAAAATCGTCGACTACATCCACGCCGGCGACGCTTTCCAAGTGGTCCCGTCGCAGCGCTGGACCGCCGAGCTGGAGGTTGATCCGTTCTCTATCTACCGTGGCCTGCGCGTCGTAAATCCGAGCCCGTATATGTACTTCCTTGAGTTCGGCGACTTCCAAGTCGTTGGCGCCAGCCCTGAACCGCTGCTGACCGTGAGCGGTCGCTCTGCCTCGACGCGCCCGATCGCCGGAACGCGCCCGCGCGGCGCTACCGCGGCCGAGGATCTCGAGCTCGCGAGTGGTCTGCTCGCGGACGAGAAGGAGTGCGCCGAGCACGTGATGCTGGTCGATCTTGGCCGTAACGATCTTGGCCGCGTCTGCGAGTACGGCTCGGTCGTCGTTGACTCGCTGATGCAGGTTGAGAGCTACTCGCACGTGATGCACATCGTCTCCTCGGTCTCGGGAACGCTGCGCCCCGAGGTTGGAGCGCTCGACGCGCTCCGCGCAATTCTTCCCGCTGGGACGCTCTCGGGAGCACCGAAGGTTCGCGCAATGCAGATCATCGACGAGGTCGAACCGGTCAAACGCGGCGGCTACGGCGGCGCGATCGGCTATCTCAGCTACGCCGGTGACCTCGACACCTGTATTCACATCCGCACCGTCGTCTGCCACGACGGCAGGGTGCATGTGCAGGCCGGTGGAGGCACGGTTGCCGACGCCAGCCCTCAGTACGAGTACGAGGAGTCGGTCAACAAGGCGAAGGCCGTGATCGGCGCGATCGAGATGGCAACGAACCAGCCGGGCTGGTGGTAGGCATGAGAACGCTGGTGATCGACAACTACGACTCTTTCACCTACAACCTCGTCCAGTATCTCGGTGAGCTCGGCGCTGAAATTGAGGTCGTCCGCAACGACCGGGCGACGGTTGATGAACTGCTGGCCAAGGCGCCCGAACGCGTTGTCATCTCGCCGGGCCCATGTACCCCCGACGACGCCGGCATCACGCTCGAAGCGGCGCGCCGCTTCCCCGAGGCTGGAATTCCAACGCTCGG
>OFRL01000987.1_pt1 | contig 10434 bp, 7 predicted proteins | sample 1543121 | NCBI WGS metagenome assembly OFRL01 (sample SAMN07774228, study PRJEB24372) | wastewater metagenome | isolation source: Lake Maggiore Cannobio | place: Italy: Cannobio | collected 2016-01
CACTGCACGCATGTTGCCGTCATCGGCCTCTCGCTGGGCGGCATGCTTGCGCTGCAGCTGGCCGCGGAGCAAAGCGTGGCCGCCGTGATTGCGCTCAGCACGCCGTACACAATTCCGGCCGACTGGCGCGTTGCGCTGCTGCGCCAGATCTCACACGTGCATCCTTATATGAAAAAGACCAGCGCCACGGCTTCATGGGTGGACCCGCAGGCGCTGCAGCGGCGCGTGCAGTACGGCGTGCGCCCGCTGCGCGCAATGGCCGAGGTTGTGGACTATTTGCGCGTGCTGCCGGAACTGCTGCCCGCAGTAACTGCGCCGGCGCTGTTGATCCATTCCAATGCAGACCGCGCCGTAACGCCGGCCGACATGCAGCGCATTTGCGACCGGCTGGGCTCGCAGCACAAAGAGATGCTGCTGCTGGCGCGCGGCGACCATGTCATCACTGAAGATGTGGAGCGCGCGCAGGTGTTTGCCGCCGTCGAAAAGTTTTTGGCGCAGCAGATGCCGGCATGATGCGCACCGTCACGGGCTGGGTGACCGGCGTGTTTGCGGGCCTTAGCCGCAACCTGCAGCTGGTGTCGCTGAGTTTGTTTTTTTGGGGATTTGGCGAGGGCTTGTTCTACGACTTTGTGCCGCTGCACCTGCGCGACATGGGTGCCGATGCAGTGCAGACCGGTTATGTCATCGCCCTCTCTTCCTTTGGCCTGGCAATCACCATGCTGCCGGCCGGCATTACCGCCGACCGCTACGGGCCGCATATTTCTCTGCTGATCAGCTGGCCGCTGGGCATTTTTGCCATGGCGATTATTGCCTTCACAAACACGCTGGGGTGGTTCACGCTGGGCTGGTTTCTATTTGGCTGCAGCGGCTTTGTAATTCCACCGCTCACACGCTACATCATGGACGGACGCGGCGAGCTGACTCCGCAGCGCGCATTGACGCTGGTGTTCTCTGCATTTTCCGCGGGCTTCATGATTTCCCCCACCATCGGCGGCTGGATGGCGCAAACCTTCGGCTTGCGCAGCGCGTTTTATTTGGGGCTGGTGCTGGTGGTGGCGTCCACAGTGGTGATTGTCTTTACGCGGCCACTGCCGCACACACCGACAGAAATAAACCGCGGCTACCTGAGCTTGATGCACAACCGGCGCTTCATGGGCTTTATGCTGCTCGTGTTCTTTGGAATGTTCTCGCTGCAGCTGGGGGTGCCGCTTGCTTCGCGATACTTGCAAGAGACTTGGCAGGTGAGCCTGGCACATATCGGCATACTTGGGTCCGTGCTTGCCTTTGGTGAATTCGCGCTTGGGTTTGCGCTGGGCGGACTGCCACCCCGGCGCGTGTTTGCAGTGCTGCAGGCCGCCGGCATTGTGTATGCGCTGGTGCTGCTGAACACGGGCAGCCTTCCGCTGCTCGCAATTGCGTTCTTCCTGCGCGCTGGCGTGGGCATTTCACGCCGTTTTGTGGATGCAATCTCGATGCGCGTGGTGGCGGTGCAGCAGCATGGGCTGGCTTTTGGGCTGAGCGCCACAGTAACCTTTGCAGCCGGCATGCTGGCGCCGGCAGCTGCGGGCTGGCTGTATGCCATTAACCCCGGCTGGCCGCTGCGCGCCAGCATTCTATTGCTGCCAGTGGCAGCCGTGCTCACCTACTTGCTTGCACCGCGCCCGGTGGATGGGCTCCCCGCGCCGGCACCCCATCCAAGATTAATCGGCTAAGCGCCCGGGCCAGCTACAACGGCCGCTTGGCGGGCAGGCCGGCCCGGCGCGGATATTTGGCAGGCGCTGCGGCCTGCTTTGCCACCAACACCAGAAAGCGCGGCTCCACCACACCCGGCAGCTCCACCGGCAGCAACTGCGCCAGACGCCCGCCCAACACGGCCAGCGCTGCGCCAGCTTGCTGGGCTTCGGCCGCTGCAGTGCTGCCCTTTTGCGCCAGGCAAAATCCGCCAATGCGCACCAGCGGCAGCAGGTATTCCAGCAGCGCGGGCAGCGGTGCAACAGCACGCGCAATTGCCCAGTCGTAGCGCTCACGGTGCGCCGCTGTACGCCCGATTTCTTCCGCCCGCGCATGCAGCACAGTGACGCCTTTTAGCTGCAGCAGCTGCACCACATGCTCAATGAACTCACACTTCTTGCGCGTGGCCTCCACCATTGTCATGTGCAGCGCCGGAAAAACAATCTTTAGCGGCAGGCCCGGAAAGCCGGCACCGCTGCCCACATCCACTACCTTCAGGTTCGGCAGCACGGCGCCGGCAGTCCGCAAGGCCAGCACGCAGCACAGCGAGTCCAAAAAATGCTTGATGCGGATGCCCGCCGGATCAATGATGGTGGTGAGGTTGCGCTGCTGATTCCAGCTGGTGAGCTCAATCGCAAGCTGCTCGAACGCGTTCATCTGCCCGCCGTCAAGTTCAAGGCCCAGCAGTGCATGGGCTTCAGCTGCGAGCGCTTTCATTCGGCAGTGCCCGGCGCCGTACGCCGCTGCAAGGCGGCCGCAATTGGCAGGGCCAGTGCGCACACCAGCGCTGCAATCAGCGCCATCTCATCAATCACCTGCGTTGTGGAATTCACCAGCACCTGCACCTGCGCGGCAAAGTCCGCCAACTGCATGCCGGCAGTGCCGGCCAGCAGCAGCGCATGCGAGCGCTCCAGCCCGTACGTCGTCATGGCCGAGACGCTCACGCTCATGCCAATCAAGCGCATAATGATTACCAGCGCCGCGGCCGAGCCGCGCTCGCCTTCGGGCACGGCGTCAACAACGGTTGTGGTGATGGGCGCGAGCGTGAGCCCCAGCCCGCTGCCGGCAAGCAGCAGGCTGCCCGTCACAAAGGCAGCGCCCTGCTGCAATTGGGCCTGGCCCAGCAGGCCCCGCGGCCCCTGTGTAAAGAGCGCGTAGATGGAAGCGCTGTGGTGCACCTGCCAGCGGCTCATTGCCAGCAGGCCAGCCGCACCCAGCGCGCAGCCCAGCAGCGCTGCAGCGCGGTTGCCGGCGCGCTGTGCCACCCATCCGCCGCCAATTGCAGCCAGTGCCATCGGCAGTGTAAATGCAGACAGCAAATAACCGGTAAGCAGCGCCGCCCGCTGCGGCTCCAGGCGCTGCATGATGGTGGTGACTGTATTGATGTAGAGTGGCACGCTCACAAGGCCCACCATCAGGCAGAAGCCCAGCAGCAAGTTCAGCAATGTGGCAGCACTGAACGCCCGATTGCGAAATGCGCCCAGATTAAGCAATGGCTGCGCGCTGCGCCACTCCACCAGCACAAAGGCCAGCAGTGCGCCGCCTGCCACCAGCAGCCAGCCGGGCGAGAATGCTGCCGCAACCGCGGGCATTGGGCTGCCAGGTGCTGCGTCAGCGCCAGTATTGAGCGCCAGATTGAGCGCCACGAGCATCAGGCTCACCAGCAGCGCACCACCCCAATCAAAACGCATGCCGCGCGGCTGCGGCCGGCCCGCCGGCAGCCAGCGTGCCAGCACCAGCAGCGCAGCGCCGGCCAGCGGCACATTCAACCAAAACAAAACCGGCCACGCAAAGTACTGCACCATCACGCCGCCATACAAATGCCCCAACACCCAGCCGGCTGTGTCCACGCCAGCGATGATGCCAAGTGGCACGGCGCGCTGCTGCGCGGGAAACACATCGCCGATCAGCGCCATGCTCACCGGCACAAGCGCACCGGCGCCAAACGCCTGCACCACACGGCCGGCAATCAATACGTACAGCTTCAGAAAACCAGAGTCAGGGCGCAAGTGCAGCGTGCGCCGCAACAGCCATTGCACCAGCTGCGCCGGCCAGCCGGGCGCCAGTGCCACCCATATAGAACCGAGCATAAAAATGGCAAGGCCAAGCAGCAGTACGCGCTGCCGGCCCCAGATATCTGATACGCGGCCCATGAACGTCATAGAGATGGTGTACGCCAGCAGGTAACCGCTTACCATCCACGCGGCATCGTTGAGGCCGGTCTGCGCCGGAATGCCAAGGTCCGCCATCAATGCCGGCAGCACAGCAGAGATAACCGTCAAGTCCAAGGCGCCAATAAATATGGGCACGCTCACCAGCGCCAATATCGCGTTCGGACTCAGGCGCCCCGCACCCGGCGCTGTTTGCTTAGTGTTCATGAAAAGGTAAATTTACCGCATGGTCGATGCGAATGAGCAAGTTTGGAGCGTAGTTGCTTGACACTTGTTGGCGCGCAAAACTATAATCCACAAATATTCCTCGGTAGCTCAATTGGCAGAGCGATCGGCTGTTAACCGGTTGGTTCCTGGTTCGAGTCCAGGCCGAGGAGCTGAAGGCCGCGCACTTGCGCAAGAGTGCGCTCCGCTTCCCGGTTACGGTCCCCGCAATCCGCAGCCATCAAACTGCCCGGCGCGCGGTGCGCCAAAACGCATGCGAGCCGGAAAGTTTTATACAACAACCGGTGCACTGCGGGACGACGGCAATCACGCAGCTTGCAATTAGTCCGCTAGCACAGCCCGCACCCGCGGGCCGCAATCGGATTTGCTCACCAATAGTTTGACATCAGTTCGCCAGCCCATGCCGGCTCCTTGATTTCACCGCGTGCTTCAAAGGCGCGCATGTATGGTTTGAGATCCAGCACCGGCGTTCCATCAATCGCGTCCAATCCCTGCACATGGATGCGGGTGCTGTCCACCTTGAGAATTTGGCAGGCAGAAACGCCTAAATGGTTGGGGCGGTTTTTGCCGCGCTGGGCAAAGATGCCGGCCTTGGGCCAGGCGGGATTGTTGCGCGGATGCCGGGCGGAGAGCTCAATCTTGGCGGGATCAGCTGCGTGAAAATAAAAGATGACGACGACGTGCGAGAAAGATTCCAGCCCGGCCAGCGCTGCTGCGCCAAAGCGCGCGCTGTCCAGCTCGATCACAGCGCACACGTCTCCCCAATTGTCATCCACGGCTTGCGCGCGCCCGCCACGCACGTAGCCCACCGCTTCAAGTGAGATGGTCATCGCGCGCCTGCCGTTGAAAGTTTATTGCTTGCTTCGCCGCACAGCGCCAAACAACTTTTTGGGTTCGCAAATTGGTGTGCGCAATGCAAGCCGCTGCAGCCGTGCACTTATTTTGCGGCGGGCTCAACGCGCATCAAAGTCAAACGCCCGGCAGCACCGCCAGCAGTTCGCCCAGCTCCACAATGCGCAAACAATTCACAACCGGAAAAACTTCATGGCGGTCGATGAGCACCGGCGTCAGGCCGGCAATGCGCGCGCCCGCCACATCGGCGTAGTAGTTGTCGCCCACGTATACCGCCGCGTGCGGCGCAGTGCGTGCCATGCGCAGCGCGGCATGCATAATGCCCGGCTCCGGCTTCCAGCAGTCCACTTCGCCGGCCGCCAGCGTAAAGTCGAACAGGTCCTGCATCTCCAGCTCCGCCACCACCGTATCCAGCGCTTCCATGCGATTGGAAACAAGCGCCACCGTGTAGCCGCGCTGGCGCAGCGCCTGCAGTGTGGGGCGCACGTCAACCGGCACAGCAGCGGTGGACAGCGCGCCATCATTGGCCACGCCGCCCGCAATTGCAGCAGCGTGCGCTGCCACCGCAGCGCCCAGCCCCAGCGTGCGCAGCTGCATCGCCGCAAAGTGCTCCCAGAATGCTGCGCCCTTTCCAAAACGAACCCGGTCGCGCTCCACCCGCGGCCGGTCCACCCAGTAGGCGTGCTCGCTGCGCATCACGCGTTGCAGCGCCAGCACGGGCAGCTGCAACCCGCGCCCCGTGCACACGTCCAGAAAACGCTGCACATAGATGGCAATGTTCAGGTGCAGCGTGCCGTCCAAATCAAATAGGACAGCGTTGCAGTTTTGGATTATTTCCATTGCAGGTTATTCGCGTGCGCTAGCCGGCAGTTCACGGGCATCACCCGCCAATGAACGACATCTCAACTTTGTGGAGCGGGATGGTCTCGCGGCTGCGCATTTCAGAGTAGCGGTCTGTGCGGCGCGCCCAGATCTGCGCCAGCTCGCGCTGGATGTGCGCATCATCGGCGCCAGCCCGCATTAGCGTGCGCAGGTCGTGGCCCTCGGCTGCAAACAGGCAGGTGTACAGGCGCCCGTCGGCAGAAATGCGCGCGCGCGTGCAATCGCCGCAAAACGGCTGCGTCACGGACGAGATGATGCCAACTTCGCCGCTGCCATCGCGGTAGCGCCAGCGCTCGGCCACCTCACCGGTGTAGTTGCGCCCGGCCGGCTCAATGCCAAACTCCGCATCCAGCAGGCGCACAATCTCCGCCGCCGGCACAACCTCCGCCAGCTTCCAGCCGTTGGTGGTGCCCACATCCATGTATTCGATATAGCGCAGGATGTGGCCGCTGCCGCGGAAGTGGCGCGCCATCGGCACAATCGAATGGGCGTTCACGCTGCGCTGCACCACCATGTTCACCTTTACCGGCAGCAGCCCGGCTTGGGCAGCCGCCTCAATCGCCTGCAGCACACGCGCCACCGTGAAGCCCGCATCGTTCATCGCGCCAAAAGTTGCATCGTCAAGCGCATCCAAACTAATTGTGATGCGCTTCAAGCCGGCAGCTTGCAGCGCATTAGCCAGCTCCGGCGTAAGGGCCGCGCCGTTGGTTGTGAGTGTCAGGTCCTGAATGCCGGGCACGCGCGCCAGCATGCCCACCAGCTTGTCAATCTGGCGCCGCAAAAGCGGCTCGCCGCCAGTGAGGCGCAGCTTGGTGACGCCCAGCCCGGCCGCAATGCGCGCAAGGCGTTCGATCTCCTCAAATGTAAGCAGCTGCGGCCGCTCCATAAAAACATGGTCCGGCCCGAAGATGTGCTTGGGCATGCAGTACGGGCAGCGAAAGTTGCAGCGGTCGGTGACGGAGATGCGCAGGTCGCGCAGCGGCCGGCGCAGCGTGTCCACCAGCTGCGGGCTGTTTGGCGGCGGGGGGTGCATATTCAGCATTTGGGTGCGCGCAATGCGCTGCGCCCGCTCAGTATAATCGCTGTGATGGATTCGAAATCCCTGCAAATGCTGGAGCTGCCGCGTGTACTCGAGCAGCTGGCGGCGCACACGCAGTTCTCCGCCAGCCGCGAACTGGCGCTGGCACTGGCGCCGGCCACCAGCAGTGCAGCTGTGGCACAAATGCTGGCAGAAACCAGCGAGGCGCGCCTGCTGCTGCAAACACATCCGGAGCTATCCGTGGGCAGCGCCCGCGATGTGCGCCAGACGGCGCAAGCCGCAGCGCGCGGCGCAGCGCTGCAACCCGCCGAGCTGCTGGAGGTGAAAGCCACACTGGCCGCCGCCCGCGAACTAAAGCGCGGCTTGGGGCGGCTGGGCGCCCGCTACCCGCTGCTCAGCGCCAGCGCACAGGCGCTGCCCGAATGCCCCGGCGTTGTTGAGGCCATCACGGCTGCACTCAACGAGCAGGGCGAAATACTGGACAGCGCCGCACCGCGCCTGCGCACATTGCGCGCCGATCTGCACAGCGCGCACGACCGGCTGCTCGCCAAGCTGCAGTCCATTGTGAGCTCCGCGCGCAACGCGCCATACCTGCAAGAGCCCATCATCACGCAGCGCGGCGACCGCTACGTCATCCCGCTCAAAGCCAACTTCAAAGGCCGCATCCGCGGCTTGGTGCACGACCAGTCCACCTCCGGCGCCACGCTTTTCATTGAGCCGCTGGCCGTGGTGGAGCTGGCCAACCAGTGGCGCGCGCTGCAATCCGCCGTAGCAGCCGAGGAGCGCCGCATTCTGCTGGAGCTCAGCGCACTCGTGGGCGCGCAGGCAACTGCCGTTCGCATGCTTGTGCAGCTTTTGGCGGAGCTGGACCTTGCGCTGGCGAAGGCCCGGCATGCGGACGCGCTGCATGCCAGCCCGGCGCAGCTGCAAGCGTGGGCGGCTGCCGGCCCGCCGGCGGGCAGCGGGCTGCAGCTGCGCGGCGCACGCCATCCGCTGCTGCCAGCACAAAGCGCCGTCGCCATCGACGCCGTGCCGCACGCCGACACGCGCATCATCGTCATCAGCGGACCCAACACCGGCGGCAAAACCGTTGCGCTTAAAACCATTGCGCTGCTGGCGTTGATGAACCAGTGCGGCCTGCACATCCCCGCGCTGCCCGGCGCGCTGCTGCCTGTCTTCAGCGGCGTCTACGCAGACATCGGCGACGAGCAGTCGCTGCAGCAAAATCTCTCTACCTTTTCTGCGCACCTCACCAACATCATCCGCATCCTGGCGCAGGTGGATGCGCGGGCGCTGGTGGTGCTCGATGAGCTGGGTGCCGGCACAGATCCCAGTGAGGGCTCGGCGCTGGCGCGCGCAATTCTTTCGCACCTGTTGGAAAGCGGCGCCACAACCATCGTCTCCAGCCACTCGCACAAGCTGAAAGACTACGCGCACAACACGCCCGGCGTTACCAATGCCAGCGTGGAGTTTGACCCACAGACACTGGCGCCCACTTACCGGCTGACCATCGGCCTGCCCGGGCGCTCCAACGCGCTGGCAATTGCCGCGCGCCTTGGCCTGCCACAAAGCATTGTGGCAGCAGCGCGCACGCTGGTGACCGCCCAAGACCAACAAGCCAACAACCTGCTGGAAGACATTCAGCTGCAGCTGCAAGTTGCGCGAGATGAGCGCGCCCTGGCAGAAAGCGAACATGCGCGCGCGCGGCAGCACACCGCAACGCTGGCACTGCTGCAGCAGCAACTAGCCACCGGGCGCGCAGCTGCCAAAGCCACCGCGCTGGCAAGCGCGCAGCAAGAGCTGGACAGCTTGCGCCTGGCAGCAGCGCAGCTGCGCGCCGACCTGAATGCAGCGCGCCTGCCGCTGCTGGCGCTGCGCGCAGCGGAGCAGGAAATAATTGCGCTAGAGGAGACTTTTGCGCAGCCCGAGCCGCAGCCGGACGGGCTGCCGGTTACCAGCCCGGGCACCGTGCGCCTTGGTGACACCGTGCTCGTATCGCGCCTCAATGCCACCGGCGTTGTCACGGCCCTCACTGCTTCCGAAGCCGAAGTGCGCGTGGGCCGGCTGCTAGTGCGCGCACAATTGGATGAGCTGCGCCCGGCCCCAGCTGCCGCCGAGCCAGCATCAGAAACTACCGAACCCGCGCCAGCCCAACGCGCATCACCCGGCTTGGAGCTGCATCTGCGCGGCGAGCGCGTTGAGGACGGCTTGGAAAAACTGGAGCGCCATCTGGATGCAGCCGCACTGGCGGGCCTGCCGTGGGTGCGCATTGTGCACGGCAAGGGCACGGGCCGCATGCGCAGCGCAGTGCGCAGTGCACTGCGGGACAACCCGCAGGTAACCGCCGTGCAATCCGTGCCGGAAAACGAGGGCGGCGAAGGCGTCACACTCGCCATGCTCGCGTAAAGCCACGCGCAGCCCAACCATGCCGGAAACCACAATGGACGCCGCTTTGCCAACGCTCCCGCCACTGGCGTATCGCGGTGGCGCGCTGTACTGCGAGGACGCCAATCTCGCCGAATTAGCCCAAGAGTTTGGCACACCGCTCTACATATACTCACAAGCCCGCATTCAGCACAACGTGCGCCAGCTGCAAGCCGCCTTCGCGCCCGCCAACCCGCTGCTGTGCTTCTCGGTAAAAGCAAACAACAACCGCGCACTACTTGCGCTGCTGCATGCGCAGGGCCTCGGCTTTGATGTGGTGAGTGGCGGCGAACTGCATTGCGCACTGCGGGCGGGCGCACCCGCGCACAATATTGCATTTGCCGGCGTCGGCAAAACAGACGCCGAACTGCAGCAGGCGCTGCAGGCCCGCATTGGCTGGCTGAATGTGGAAACCGCCGAGGAGCTGGAGCGCATTGAGCAGCTCGCAGCCAGTGCCGGCGTGCGCCAGCAAGTTGTGCTGCGCCTCAACCCCGCCATCGATGCGGATACGCAGCACCAGATTGCCACCGGCGGCGCCAATGCCAAATTCGGCCTGCTGGTAGAAGAAGCGCGCGCCCTTGCTGCCCGGCCATGGGCGCATCTGGATTTGTGCGGCGTGCACCTGCACATCGGCTCGCAGTTGCGCAGCCCCGCGGCAACCTTGGCTGCACTGGATGTGGCGCTGGAGTTCATGCGCACCACTCTGCCCAACGCCGCAGTGTTGGACTTAGGTGGCGGTTTTCCGGTTGCTTATCATTTGGGAGAAGCGGTGCCAGACATCAGTGTCTTTGCGGCGCCAATACTGCAGCGGCTGGCAGCCCACGGCCGCCCGCTGCGCTTGCTGCTGGAACCCGGCCGCTGCCTGCTGGCAGATGCTGGCACGCTGCTGGTCACAGTGCTGGCCGTGCGCCACCGCAGCGCAGCGCGCACCATCATCGTCGATGGCGGTATGAACACGCTTGCGCGCCCCGCCATCTACGGCGCGCATCATGAGCTGCTGCCACTGCGCCACGCCCCCGCCGCCGGCCCGGCCGATATTGCCGGCCCAATCTGCGAATCCACAGATGTACTTGCGCGCCAGCGCAGCCTGCCCGCACTGCAACGCGGCGA
>OFRL01000988.1_pt1 | contig 10432 bp, 10 predicted proteins | sample 1543121 | NCBI WGS metagenome assembly OFRL01 (sample SAMN07774228, study PRJEB24372) | wastewater metagenome | isolation source: Lake Maggiore Cannobio | place: Italy: Cannobio | collected 2016-01
TGGATAACGACGAGTTCTTCGGCACGATCAAGGCGCCGCTTGAGGCGGGCCAGGACACCGGCTGGGACATCGTGACGCCAACAACGTGGATGGCGAAAAAGATCGTTGACCTTGGCTGGGCGGAGAAGTTCGACAAGTCGAACATGCCGAACTTTGTGGCGAACCTCGCTGACGAGTTCAAGGGGCGCGCTGCAGATTCAAGCAACGACTACCTTGCACCGTGGCAGTCACTGATGACCGGCCTCGGCATCAACACCAAGAAGACAACCCCATTCACGAAGTTCTCAGGACTCTGGGATCCGAAACTGAAGGGGAAGGTCGTACTGCTCACGGAGCTGCGCGACACCGTTGGCCTCGTGATGCTCGGCAACGGCGCGGATCCATCCGTTCCAACTCGTCCAACCTTTGACGCTGCGATCGCAACCCTTCAGGGGGAGATCAACTCAGGTCAGGTTCGGAAGCTTGCGAGCCAGGGCTACACAGAGCTGCTCATCAGCGACTCTGCCTACGCGGCGATCGCCTGGTCCGGCGACGTGGGCATCATCAAGCTGGATAAGCCAGAGCTCGACTTCGTTGTCCCAGATGAAGGCGGCATGTACGCCACGGACAACATGCTGATCCCAAAGGGGGCGAAGAACAAGTACACCGCTGAGCTCTGGATCGACTTCTACTACCGCCCTGAAATCGCGGCGATCGTTGAGGCCTACGTCCAGTACATCTGCCCTGTGAAGGGTGCTGCGGAGGAGATCGCCAAGATCGATCCTGCGCTGGCAACGAACCCACTGATCTTCCCAGACGCGGCAACCAAGTCGCGCCTGAAGGTCTGGGGCGATGTGAGCGCGGAAGACCAGGCCTACTTTGACGAGCAGTTCAGCGGGATCGTTGAAGGCGTCGGCGGCTGATCGCCTCACCGACTGAGACGAGTCGATGGGTTTGATTCGGCGCCATCCGGCGCTCGTCCCGCTCCTTCTGCTCCTCCCAGGTCTGACCTGGCTTGTCTCGTTCTACCTTGCCCCAAACATCCAAATGTTTGCGAGCAGCTTCTGGAGCGGGACGCTTGAGAGTGGGTTCAGCTTTAGCTTCTCGAATTGGACGAACTATACGGACGCGCTGAGTAAGTATCAGCAGCAGTACGCGCGCTCAATCCAGTACGGGTTTGTGGCAACGCTGATCTGCTTCGCAATCGCATTCCCACTCGCCTATTTCATCGCCTTCAAGGCGGGCCGCGCCCGCAGCGCGCTCCTCTTCCTCGTTGTTGCACCATTCTTCACCTCGTACCTGCTGCGCACGATCGGATGGCGCACCATCCTGGGTGACGATTCAATCATCCTTGGACCGCTGAAGGCGGCCGGACTGGTGGATCCTGGGGCGCGCTTCCTTGATACGCCGTTCGCGGTGATCGCAGGGATCGCCTACAACTTCGTGCCGTTCATGATCCTCCCCATCTACGTCTCCCTTGAGAAGATCGACCGGAGGCTCCTAGAGGCGGCACAAGATCTCTATGCGAGCAGCTGGGGCGCCTTCCGTCGCGTCACCCTCCCGCTCGCTATGCCCGGCATCTTCGCCGGCTCACTCCTCACCTTCATCCCTGCGATTGGCGACTTCATCAACGCCGAACTGCTCGGCAACCCAAGCACCACGATGGTTGGCAACGTCATCCAACGCCAGTTCCTTGTTGATCGGGACTACCCAACCGCGGCGGCGCTCAGCTTCATGCTGATGGTGCTGATCCTCGCTGGCGTTGCGCTCTATGGCCGACTCCTCGGCACCGACGAACTCACCTCAAAGGCGATCTGATGAGCATCATCCGTAAGATCGCAGCGGTTGCGGCCTCAAGATTCCTCACCATCTACGCATCACTCGCCCTCTTCTATCTGCTCCTCCCGATCCTGACGGTCGCCCTCTTTAGCTTCAACGATCCGATCGGCCGCTCCAACTACTCGTGGGCCTCGTTTACCTTCGATAACTGGCTCACCCTCTTCCGCGATCCAACGCTGGTCAGCGCGGTCGGCATCTCGCTACGCATCGCACTCGTCTCCACCATCATTGCAACCACGATCGGCACGCTGATGGCGATGGCGCTCGTGCGCTATCAGTTCAAGTTTCGGAAGGGAATCGACCTCTTCATCTTCCTCCCCCTCGCCACCCCTGAGATCGTTCTCGGCGCCTCGCTCCTCACCCTCTTCGTCACCCTGCAGATTCCGCTCGGCGAACTGACGCTGATCCTTGCGCACGTGATGTTCAATGTCAGCTATGTGGTGGTCACAATGAAGGCTCGTCTCGCTGGATTTGATATGCGCCTTGAAGAGGCGGCCGCCGACCTTGGCGCAACCCCATGGCAAACCTTCTGGCGCGTCACCTTCCCACTGATCCTGCCTGGGATTGCGGCGAGTGCGGTCTTGGCCTTTGGCCTCTCCCTGGACGACTTTGTGATCACGCGCTTCAACGCTGGACAGGTGCAGACCTTCCCCGTCTACATCTATTTGAAAGTCCAGAAGGGGATCCCGCCGCAGGTGAACGCGTTTGCCACCCTCTTCTTCGTGGTGACGGTCTCACTCGTAGCGATCGGCGCCCTCCTCCAGCGCCGCCGCGCTAATCTGAAGCCATGAGCGACAAGGGTGGTCCAGTCCCCGGGCACGAGGTCATCCCGACGGTCTGGGGTCGTGCTGGCAACATTGATGTTGAGCGCGGCGAAGGCTCCTGGCTGATCGACCGCAGCGGCGATCGCTGGCTCGACTACACCTCAGGGATCGGCGTGGTGAACACTGGTCACGCGCACCCGAAGATCGCGGCGGCGATCGCCGAACAGGCGACGAAGCTGATTCACGGCCAGCAGAACATCGTCTACCACGAGCCAGGACTGCGACTCCACGAACGTCTCAGCAACGTGCTCCCAGGTGGACCGTGGGGCGTCTTCCTCTCCAACTCTGGGAGTGAGGCGATTGAGGCGGCGGTGAAGTTGGCGCGCCGCGCAACGAAGCGCCGCGTGATCCTTGTCTTCCGCGGCGGATATCACGGCCGCACCGCGCAGACCATGGCGATGACTACCGCAAAGAACGTCTACCGCGGCCACTTTGAGCCGCTCCCAGGATCTGTCTACAGCACCGCATTCCCCTCCTGCTACCGCGCACCAGTTGCGGCGCGCGACGCGAGCAAACCAGGAAGTGGCGGCTCCTGCGCCGGATGCAGCTGCCGCTGGGAGGAGGAGTGGGATCTCACCCTGCACACACTCGCGAGCGCAGAGGATGTTGCCGCCGTTGTTGTTGAACCAGTACTCGGTGAGGGTGGCTACGTTGTGCCGCCAGCGGGCTTCCTCCCGCGCCTCCGTGAACTGACGCGCGAACTCGGCATCCTGCTCATCGCCGACGAAGTGCAGACCGGATTCGGCCGCACCGGCAAGATGTTCGCAGTGCAACACCAGAACGTTGAGCCAGACATCCTGGTGATGGCAAAGGGGATCGCCTCAGGGCTGCCACTCTCCGGCATCATCGCGCGCAAGGAGCTCCTTGAGAGCTGGGCGCCAGGGACACACGGCGGAACGTACGGTGGCAACGTGGTCGCCTGCGCCGCCGCACTCGCCACCCTTGATGTGATTGAAGATGAGAAGCTCGTTGAGAATGCCGCGTTGCGCGGGACGCAGATGCTCGCTGGGCTAAAAAAGATCGCGGCGGGACGTAGCGCGATTGGCGATGTGCGCGGCCTCGGCCTGATGCTCGCCCTTGAGTTCGTCAAGCCGGGTGAAGGCGACGGGCGGGCCCCAGATCCAGACGCGGTGAAGCGCGTCATTGCTGAAGCGAATAAGCGGAAGATGCTCCTCCTCTCCGCCGGAGCCTACGCCCAGGTGATTCGCATCATCCCGCCACTTGTGACCACGGCGGAAGAGGTTGATCTGGCGCTGAAGATCCTTGAGGAGTCGCTCGACGCAGCTGGAGTGAAGCGCAGCTAAGCGAGTGTCTAGCGCGCGGCGCTGACCAGCTCGCTCGGCGCCGCAGGGAGCGGATCAGAAAGTTCAGGAACCCACTTCCCCACAAGGTCGCGCGTCCCAGCAACACCAAGCTGCGTGAAGAGCGACGTAAATCGATTTCGCTGTGTCTCAAGGATCTCGCCCTTCCCGGAGAGATCCCAGAGCTGGCGCTTAAAGGGCCCGAGCGCCTTCTTCCGCGTGCGATAGATGAACTGCTCTTCACTGTCACCAGGCTTCGCCTCATCGGCGGCGTTGGCGTGCAGCCATGCCGAGATCTCACTGCGCAGCTCCGCTGGGAAGGATGGGTGGTCGTAGAGCGTGTTCTGGAATCCGGTGGCGAGATGCACTTCAGCGGTGCCGACCTCTGGGAATCGGTGGAAGAGATCTTCTGGAAGCGTGGAGGCGCCGTGCTGCACCGCGCCGGCGAGGCCGCGCTCGCGCGCCAGCCTCCCGAGTCGCTCAAGGACGCCGAAGTCGAGTGCAACCTCAGCAACGCCGCCACCCGGAAGTGGCACGCCACCGTGGCTCGTCCCCGTCTGCACGGAGACCTTGCTCAAGCCGCGCGCGCCGGGTCGCAGCCGCGCAAGCTCGGCGTCAAAACCATCTAAGTAAGCAGCAAGCTCCTCAACGGTGGAGTTGTTTGTCCCAACTTCGCCGATCTCCCCACCGATGCTGATCTCCACGCCGCTCGGCTCAATGGAGCGAATCAGTGCCGCCGCCTCAGCGCTCCGCTCCACGTTGACGCGCTGCTCCTCAGCAACCGTTGCCTGCGTGAGGTCAACGAGAGTGGAGGCATCAATGTCGATGTTGCGGTATCCAGCATCAACGGCGAGCCTGCAGGCGCGCGCGATCTCTGCGGCGACCGCTTCAGGATCGGCGGCGTACTTCTTCGCAACGAACTGGTAGTGATCGCCCTGAATGAAGAGCGGGCCGCGCCAGCCGGCGGCGATCGCGGCGGCGTAAATGCTCGTGGCATAGTCGACCGGACGCTGGAAGGTGTAGGTCTGCTCCGAGCGGGCGAGCTCAAAGATCAGCGCCGCACCGTTCATCTTTGCGGCGCACTCAAGCGCAGTGCGCGCCATGTCGAAGACCTGTGCGCGGAGGTTGATCGCCGGAACGCTCAGCCCCTCGTACGCCCCCGCTGCCCGCGCGGCGTAGAGCGGTGCGATGCTCGCGCTATAGACTCCGCTCGCGGTGGCTGCGGCACGTGCGAGCCACTGCGCACTCTTCACCGTCGCCTCATCTGGTGAGAAGGCGGCGCTCCACGCGATGATCGCTGCCCCACTCGTGCGCAAGAGATCAGCGTTGACCACCGTCAGTGAGCCGTCAGCGGCAACGTGGAGCGACCCGTTCAGCGCCTGCAGTAGATCTGCAGGCGAGGTGGCAACGTGGCTCATGCGGATCTACTCATGAAGAAATGATAGCGCGCCGCCTCGCTGCGCTCACCATCACTGAAGTTCGCCCGCTTCAAGGATCTGAAGTCGCTCCGCATGCCGCACTTCGTATGCCGCCTGCGAGACTCCGCAACGCTCGGCGAGCTCTGGCACAGCGGCCCAGGCGAAGTCGTCCCATACGGCACGCGCTGCGTCCCATACGGCGAGAAGTGCCGGCGGGCGACGATCCCCCGTCTCAGCGCTACGCATCAGGTGTGCCGCGGTGAGGTTGGTTGCGTCCAGGCAGAGGACAAGGCCGAGTCGGCGCAGATCATCTTCGGGGACGCGGTGTGGGTCTGCGCGCAGCGCGTCGAGAAGCTCTGCGAGTCCCGTCCCACGCGCCTCAATCAGCGCGGGGAAGCCACGGCTCAACGCGCGAAGTGCTGTACGCGCCATCACGGGGTCAAGGTCGCCCAGGAGGCCGGCGATGCGGAGGCGGCTGCTGCGCGGACTGCGCGGCGCACTCCCAGCCAGCGGATCCATGCAGCCGATCCCCGTTGGATCGGCGAGCCACTCAAAGTGGTGTCCGCTCTGGATCTCAATCTCGCGACCACTCTCCGCAGCTCCAGGGACAGGAGATGCGGCGGCAAAGGCGTCTGTAACGCGCGTGGCGAGGCGCGAGTCGCTGCCTGCCACGACCAGTGGCACGCCAGCATCTGCAAGCAGTGCAACGTGTGCTGCGAGCGCTCCACCGATCACGCCGTCGCGCACCAGCTCACGCAGGAGAACCGCTTCGTGACTCATCGCCGCTCCATGCGCAGCGCGCCGCTCTGCACAACTCGCGCGATCCATTCGGACTCATCGCCAATGCGCGTCTCGTGCCCGTGCCCAGGGATCACGCGCGTTGCTGGATCAAGTGTGGCGAGTCGTGCAAGTGAGGCGATCATCGCCGCATCATCACCACCAGAGAGATCAGTACGGCCCCATGCCCCCTGGAAGAGTGTGTCGCCGCTATATAGGATCCCCGCCGCGCGATCGTGCAGCGAGATGGAGCCCTCCGTGTGTCCAGGTGTATGCATCACGAGCAGGTTAATCTCCCCCGCCGTGATCTTGTCACCCTCCTGCAGGTCGCGCGTCGGAATCACCGCTGGAATGGGGAACGGCGCCGCCATCGGTCGCGGATCTTCTAGTCGATGTCGGTCGAGTGGGTGCGATCCGATCGCGAGTTCTCGGCCTTCACTGGACGGACATGTTCAGCAAGTGCGGCGAGCTCTCCCGTGTGATCCCAATGTCCATGCGTGGAGAGGGCAAGGACAAGTCGCCAGTTGCGCGTTGCCAACTGGGCAACAAGCTCGGCAAGCGATGGGATCGCAGGATCAATCACGATCGCCTCGCGGCGTGCCGTGTCGCCGATCAGCGCAACGTTAGTACGCAGCGGACCGATCGGGAGGACGAGCAGCTCAACCGCCACGGCGCTTCTCCAGTCGCCCTGCCGCTGGGCTGAATGAACGCGGATCAAGCTCGTCGCGTAGCGTCGCCTCGTTGGCGCCAGTCAGTCGCAGAATTTCGGCGAGTAGAGCAACGCTCCGCTCAGATGCTGCAGCCTCAACCGCGCCACCTTCACCGTCTGCGGAGCGTGGCCGCGGACGCTCGGTGAAACCAACCCGCGCACCACCACGCCCACCGAGTGACGCTGCGTAGCGCAGCCCCCAGAGGAGCACTTCGCGTGGTTCTGCAGCAACAGCGGTGCCCGGTGATGGCACGAGTCCCAACACGAGGCCACGATCACCAGGGAGCGTGGCGGCGGCGCGCCATGCGTCCGGATCGCCGATCGGATCAATCACGAGGCTCTCTGCTGGGAGCCTCCCCCACTCCGCCGCACTGAGCGGCGCGATTGGTGAATCCACAGCAACGATCATCCGGTGAACGCCTTCGGCGGCGACGAGTGCCGCGGCGAGCTCTTCGAACTCCTTCGCGTTGTGCAGTTGCGCGACGCTCAAGCGATCGGTGCGAATCGCAACGATCTCTGGCTGGATCGCCACAGCGTCACGTACCGCAGCAACAAGATCACGCCCTTCTTGATCAACAACGAGGTAGGCGCCCTGAAGTCCCGCCGCACGTGCCTGACGTAGCTCTTCTGGATCGCTCGTGAAGTAGGGCCCGCCGAGGCGCTGCACCAGTGCCAGCCGCGCTTCAAACGTTGCTGCGAAGGCGGCAGGCTCCAAGAGCGTGGCGAACACGACTAGATCGGCAGTTGAACGCGGAGCTGCGCCAAGCTGAACCAGTTCACGAAGATCAGTACGAGGAGCAGGCTAAGGAGGAGTGTCACAGCACCCTCTCGCGTCTGGCTGGCAGCAAGGCCGCTCCAGCGGCTCCGCATCGACTCAGCTCGCGTTGGCGCAATGAAGACGCCAAGGAGGAGACCGAAGACTAGGCCACCAATATGCGCCGCGTTGTCGATGCCACCACCCACAGCGCTCGTGCCGAGACCGAAGAGTAGGTTGATGAGGATCAGCCCGCCGATCTGACCGAGCGCTGCGCGAACGCCGCGCTCAACGAGTGGCCGATGCGCCCACTCTGCGCCGAGCGCCACACCGAAGAGGGCGAAGACGCCACCAGAAGCACCAACGGATGGCGTGAACGGCGACCAGATCGCACTCGCGAGCGATGCGGCGATCACGCCAAGGAGATACCAGAGGAGGAGTCGCTGTGCACCGTAGAGTCGCTGCACGAGTCGCGCGCCGAGATCCATGGCGAAAAGGTTGAAGACCATGTGCAGCGGACTCCCATGGACGAGTGCAACCGTAAGGAGTCGCCACGGCTCAAGGGTGAGCAGATCTCCACCTGCCGCGTCAATCTTGATCAGCGCGAGCGGTTGAAGCAGTGCCGTTGAGGCGAGTGCCGCTACGGAGACAACGGCGGTGACACCGACCATGGTGAGCGGGAGAACGCGCTCCCTCTCGCCGCTTCGCGATCGAGAGAAGGCGAGGCGCGAACGCAGGCTACTTCCCCCTGTCTCTTTCGTGAGCCAACCAATTCGAGCGGCAATCTCTGCGCGTGCCGCATCGCTCGGCGCGTCGCGCTCGGCGCGTTGATATTCGCTCAGCGCCTGGGGCAACTTGCCGGCTGTGACATACAGGACCGCAAGTCGGCGGCGCGCTACGAAGCGCACTTCACGATCACTGCTAGTAAGGGCCCCCTCAAGGAGTTCAACCGCCTCACCGTCGCGGTTAAGTCGAACGAGCGCCTCGGCGGCACCGATGGCGGCGCGGCCTGCGAGAGAGAGTTGGCCAGTGCCTGCGGCGCGAAAGAAGTAGCTAAGTGCGAGCTCGGCGTCCCCGGCGTCCAGCGCATCAGCACCGGCATCAATGAGACGGCCAGCATCACTGGGGCTGATCGGCCCGCTCGACTCAAGTAGTTCGTCTAACTCCACGAAGGGAGCGTATGCGATCCACTAGACCCCCGTCTCAGCGCCACGCTCCGTAGCGGCGAGCCCAACGAGGAGAGCGTCAAACTCTGGCTCCTCAACCTCGGGACGCGGGATGAAGAGGGGTGGCGGCGAGCCTCCCCCAAGCACCGCCGATGCTGCTGAGCCGTCAGCGGGAAGGGGGTTCTTCGCAACGATGATCAGCTGCGCGCCAACAAACGAGGCATCCTCCGTCACCTGGCGAACAACGGAGGAATCAAGCGGGTCAATCAGCAACACCGTAGTGAAGCTCGTCAAATAGCGAAGGCCGAGCTGCACATCCCCCGCATCAACGGGAATGCCGCGTGCGGCGTCGCCAGCTGGGGTTACGAGTGCGGGGTCGCGCAACAGCGCAACATGACCGATCCCATCGCGCGAGAGGGAGAGGATCGCCTGATCACCCGCCGCATCCGCACCAACGCGACCGACAAGCTCCACTCGCTCGCCGCGCCGGACAAGTTCAGCGGCGACCCGAATCGCGAGCCCCGCCGCCTGGTGCACCCCTCTCTTATCCAGCAGCGCCGTTGGGCTGCCGATGATCACGATCACCCCCTGCTCCGTCATGCGTCCCTCGCATCGCCGCGAACCTCTACAGCGAATCCGGCGTCGCGCAGCGGTGCGGCAACAGTTGCCGCATCACCAACGACCACGATGCGTTCGGTCTCAGCGTCAAGCGCCGCAGCAACGCGCGCAACCTCCGCGCCACTCACAGAATCAATCGCCGACTGGAAGCGATCAAGTTCGGAAGGCTCAAGCCCCACGGCAACAAGCCCTGCAACAGCACCGGCAACTGGTGAGGCGGAGCCGAATCGCAACGGGAAGGTGCCGCGAAGGTACTGACGCGCGGCGTTGAGTTCGTCATCTGATGGTGGCTGCGGCGTCATGGAGGCAATCTGCGCGCGCGCCTCCACAAGCGCAGGTGCTGTGACCGAACTCTCCACCGCCGTGCGCGCAGTGAAGGGTCCACGTCCGCGACGGAACTCAAAGCCTGCGGCGGCACCGTAGGTGTAGCCCTTCTCCTCACGTAGCACGCGGTTCAGGCGCGAGCCGAAGAGGCCGCCGAGAACCTCTGAGTGAATCAGCGCGGCGTAGAAGAGTGGATCAAGGCGAGAGCGACCAACCTTCCCGATGCGCAGCTCAGACTGCACCGAGCCGGGTCGATCAAGGAGGAGAAGTCGTGGCGCAGCCGCCGTCCCCGCGCCGCCAGTTGATGGTGCATCCGCTGTGGTTGGCGCCGCTGGGGCTGAGGCGCGCAGTTGCGCGAGCGGACTCGACTCAACCGTGCGAATCACTGCTGAGGCTTCAATCTCTCCGGCAACCACCACCGTCGGCACCCCTGCGCCGAGGAGCAGCGCGTGACGCTCCATCAGCGTATCGCGACTGATCGCCGCCACGCTTTCGCGCGTGCCACCCATCGGGCGTGAGTAGGCAGAGGGCTCGTCATAGATCTCGGCGATCAGCGCCTCGCTGGCGCGTGCACGTGGGCTCGCCTGCGACTGCTCAATCGCCGCTAACCGCAACGCCTTGACGCGGTCTACCTCGCGCTCCGGAACGCGTGGCGCAAGCGCAATCTCCGCGACAAGGTCAAGGATCCCTGCGAGACGACTCGCTGGCAGCGAGGCGCCAATC
>OFRL01000989.1_pt1 | contig 10424 bp, 11 predicted proteins | sample 1543121 | NCBI WGS metagenome assembly OFRL01 (sample SAMN07774228, study PRJEB24372) | wastewater metagenome | isolation source: Lake Maggiore Cannobio | place: Italy: Cannobio | collected 2016-01
CCTGCTCGTTGAAGGTGAGGACGCCGAGCAGCATTACGGCAACCGCTGTTACCGCGTATGTCTCAAAGAGGTCTGCCGCCATGCCAGCGCAGTCGCCGACGTTGTCACCGACGTTGTCGGCAATAACTGCGGGGTTGCGAGGGTCGTCCTCTGGAATACCTGCCTCAACCTTGCCGACGAGGTCGGCGCCGACGTCGGCAGCCTTCGTGAAAATACCTCCACCGAGACGGGCGAAGACGGAGATCAGTGACCCACCGAAGCCAAGGCCGATCAAAGCGTCAACGGACTCTTTCGGTGTCTGATCGAAGTAGGAGGTCAGCAGGCCGTAGTAGCCGGCCACGCCGAGCAGAGCCAAGCCGACAACGAGCATGCCGGTGATCGCGCCGCCGCGAAAGGCGACCTTCAGTGCAGGGCCGATACCGCTGCGGGCGGATTCAGCAACGCGCGCATTGGAGCGAACCGACACGTTCATGCCGATATAGCCGGCCGCACCGGAGAGGATGCCGCCGATCGCGAAGCCGACAGCGACGTAGATGTCTTGAATGAAGAGCAGGGCGATGAAGAGAACAACGCCGACGGCGGCGATCACGAGGTACTGACGGTTGAGGTAAGCGCGCGCACCTTCCTGCACAGCCGCGGAGATACGCTGCATCTCGGCGTTGCCCGGCGAGAGCGCAAGCAGCTGCGTAGTAGTTAGAACGCCGTAAGCAACGGCGATCAGCGCACATACAACAGCAATGATGACCCCATGGTCGGTAAGAAATGCAGACACGGTGGTTGAATCCTCCGGAGTAATTGAATTAACAGCCGCCGATAAGGCAGCAGGCGCGTTGCGGCGGGGCTATTTGCTGTCCCCAGCGCTCTGAAGCTCAGCAATCCTATCGGTATCAGCGACGGAAACGCTCTGCGGTGCCCTAAGGGCCAGGCGTCCAGAGGCCGCCGCCGGCCTTCTCTGGCGGCTCTTGTTCGCCGCCAGGCGCGGCTTCGCCTCCACCCTCTGCGCCCCCATCCGGCGCGGGCGCGGCGCCAGGCTCACCGGTCAACTTGGTGAATGCGACCTGAAGCTGCGCGAGTGCGTCCTTGATCGAAGCTGCGTTCTCGCCTAGCGCCGGCTCAATTAGCGGCAGCAGGCGGCGGATCCCTTCGATCGCAATCCCAACCTGTACTGGGTCGGTCTCGTCCTCAGTGCCCGGAAGCAGGCCGGCTTTGCGAGCCCCAAGGTTCAGGAGCGAGACGACCGTCTGGGCAACGAGGTCCTCGACGCGAAGATTTTTGAGCTCGGCCTCGTAGGCGGCTCGCATCTCTTCCTCGCTCGGCGGCGCTTGGCCTGCGGCCGGGTCGCCTGCTGGTGCCTCGGTGACGATCTCTTCCTCAGGCTGCTCTGGTGTTGCGGCTTCGTCGGTCACGACGTTGATACCTCCGTAGGACTTGTGGGCTGATCGCCCTCGAATGACTGGCGCGTCTGCGCCACTGTAGAAGCGTAGACGTCGGCGATGCTCTGCCCCTCGGCGAACGCCGCAGCCTGACGCTGTGCGCCGTTCAGCGCTGGGAACTGAGCTTCAATGCCGAGCTCGGAGCGAACGGGGGCTGTCCACTCGAGCAGATCCTCAAAGGCCGCGCGCGCCGGTAGGCAGACGCCGCGAACGAGATCGATCAGATCGCCGGACGCGCCCCAGCGGATCGCACGCCAAAGGTTCTCTTCGATTAGCCGAGCAGGTGGCTCGAAGATCGGCCGGCCTTCATCGTCATCGCGCGCGCACTGCATCACGCAGGCGACGATCAGCTCGGTCAGCGCGTTTGACTCTTCGGCCGTTGATTGGGCGTCGCAGATGCGAACCTCAACCGTGCCGAATGCCAAGTGCGGGCGGACCGACCACCAAACCTGCGTGTCCTCCTCGATCGAACCAGTGGCCAGCAGCAGCTCGAGGTAATCGCGGTAGTTGTCCCATGAGCCATATGCGTCGGGAACGCCGCAGCGAGGGAACGACTTCGTGAAGCTCTGCGTGCGAACTGAGGCCAGGCCGCTGTTTTGACCCTCAAAGAAGATTGAGTTGGCGCTGAGCGCGAGCAGCGTCGGCAGCAGCGCGCGCAGCCGATCGCAGACGCGGACAGCGCGGTCAGCGTCACGAATCCCAACGTGGACGTGGAGCGAGAAGGTGTTGTTGCGCCTTGCGACGTACTGGAGTCCATCAACAACGCGGCGGTAATGATCGGACTGCACGTTGAGCTGCTCGCGGTAATCGGCCCAGGGATGGGTGCCGGTTGAGCCAAGCTCGAGCGATTCGGTGGCAGCCAGCGCGAAGAGCCGCTCCCTCATCGCCCGCTGGCGCGCAAGGGCGTCACCAACGTCGCTGCCGGCGCCGGAGCGGATCTCAATCTCGGAGAGAATCAACTCCGACGAGATCGACGTTGCCAGCTCAGCGTCGGTTGCTATCGCCTTCTGGTTGAGCTCCTCGAAGCGAGGCAGCAGGTCAAGAGTCGCCGGATCGAGGATCGCGAACTCTTCCTCGATTCCAACCGTGCCGTCGGTTGCCTGCGCGAACGCGTCGCGGGCCTTCTCGAGATCGATCTGACTCATGAGAGGTAGAAGTAAAGCGCGTGCAGCAGGTCGACGGCCGGGTTCGAGGTGTGAACAGTTACCCCGGCCGGCACGTCGAGCAGTGATTCTGAGTAGTTGAAGATGATCCGGACGCCTGCTTCAACAAGCCTGTCGGCAAGCTGCTGCGCGGCTGCGCCGGGAACGGCTAGCACGGCGACGAGCACGTCCTCTTCGGCGATTACGCGATCGGCGTCCTCGATTGGACGCACCGACTGCCCGCCAACCTTCGTCCCGACCTTCTTCGGGTCGGCGTCAAAAACGGCGACGACGTTGAAGCCATGATCAGCGAAGATGTCGGAGGAACCGATCGCCTTGCCGAGGTGGCCGGCGCCGAAGAGCGCGATGTTCTGCTGGCTGCCGGTTTGGAGAATCTCGCGAATCTCGTCTGCGAGCGCGTCAACGTTGTATCCAACGCCGCGCTTACCGAACTTGCCGAAGCCAGAGAGATCACGGCGAATCTGCGTGCTGTTAACGCGCGTGTACTCAGAGAGCTCTTGCGACGAGAGCGTCTCACGGCCCGTCTTCTGTGCCTGCGTCAAGACTTGGAGATAGCGAGAGAGGCGTGCAGCGACGCCCAGCGAAAGCTGAGCCGGGCCGTCATCCGATGCGACCAAACCAACCGGAGCGCCTTCAGTCTCGCTGCTTGTCATCGCTGCGATGCTACCGCGCTGAGCCCGCGAGCAGGCGACTTTTTAGATCGGGAAGGTTGATCTCAAAGTCGTAGAGCTCCTCGCCATCGAGCGCGATCACTGGAATCCGCTCCAAGTAGAGCCGATGAAGGTGATCGCTTGACTCAATGTCGATCTGTTCCAGCTCAAACTGGTAGTCGCTCTGGAGCTGTTCGAGCTGCGCGCTCGCAATCTCGCAGAGGTGGCAGCCGTCGCGTTGGTAGATCGTTATCTGCGTCGTCATCGCATCGCACCGCTGGGGTATGCGTCGAGCGCGAGAGCCGATCCGGGCGAACAATCAGGCAGGAACCGGGCCGCGCTGGCGATCATCGCTGCGTTGTCGGTACAGAGCAGGCGGTCGGGAATGTGACTGACCGCGCCGAGCGCTGCGACAGCGTCACGCAAAGGGCCGTTGGCGGCGACGCCACCTCCGATCGCAACTCGGCCGAGCCCGCTGGCGTCGAGCGCCCGCGTTAGCCGCTCAACCAGTGCCTCGACGATTGCACGCTGGTACGAGGCTGCAAGGTCGGCGCGGCGCAGCTGCGTTTCGGCCTCGCCGAGGTCGGCGATCGCGTAGAGCAGCGAGGTCTTGACGCCGGCGAACGAGAAGTCGAGCCCCTTGACGTTTCGCGCCGTCGGGAAGTCAAAGGCCTCTTCGTCGCCTTCGGTGGCGAGCGCCTGCAGCGCGGGGCCGCCCGGAAAAGGCAGTCCGAGCATCCGTGCGCCCTTGTCGAACGCCTCGCCGGCGGCGTCGTCGAGCGTCTCACCGAGCAGCGTGTATGAGCTGTGATCCTCAACCCTCGCCAGCAGCGTGTGACCGCCGCTCGCGATCAGGCAGATGAACGGCGGCTCGAATGGCTCGGGAGAGATGAAGTTGGCCGCAACGTGGCCTTGGAGATGGTCGACGGCGACTAGCGGAATGCCCCGCGCCGCCGCGATCGCCTTCGCCTGACCGACACCAACCAGCAGTGCGCCGATTAGTCCTGGGCCTTGAGTTACTGCGACGCGTTCGATTTCAGCGAGCGTCAGTCCAGCTTCGCCGAGCGCAGCGTCGATCGTTGGCGTCAGCAGCGCTAGGTGGTGGCGCGCGGCGATCTCAGGCACGACGCCCCCGTACTTGTCGTGGATCCCCTGCGAAGCGATTACATTCGAAAGGATCGTCCCGTCGGCGGCGAGAACCGCTGCGCAGCTGTCGTCGCAGCTGGTCTCGATCGCGAGGATTGCGCCGCTCACGGCGCGGCGACCGGCCTTGCCTTTGCGGCCGGGACATCATCCAACTCGCCGCGCAGCGTTGCCTGCGTGCGCCACATGATCACGGCGTCCTCGCCGTTGTCTTGGTAGTAGCGAGGCCGCGAGCCGGCGGCGAGAAAGCCGAACTGTTTATAAAGCGCGATCGCGCCAACGTTGGTCGGTCTGACCTCAAGCGTGATCTGTGCCTCGCCGCCAACGCGGGCAATCACCGCGGCGATCAGCGTCGTCGCGATGCCACGGCGCTGGAGGTCGGGGTCTACCGAGACGTTCATGATGTGCCAGACCTGATCGAAGCGCGAGCAGATGATGTATCCAACGAGTTGGCCGTCGCGCTGCGCGGCGAGGCAGATGCCCTCAGGCTTACTCAGCTCGAGCACAAACATCGCCAGCGACCACGGCGTAGGGAAGGCTCGCCGCTCGATCGCGATTACGTTTGGCAGGTCGGCAAAGACGAGGCGGCGGGTTTCGAGTGTCGTGTCGGTCATTTCGATTCGGTGCGCTTCTGCAGTGAAATCTCAGCGTCCGCTTTGCGCACGTAGCGGGGAACTAGCGCCGCTGCGCTGATCGGGTCACCAGCGGCGGCCAGTTCGCAGAGCGCAGCGCCACCAAGCTGATGCAGTACTGAGCCGTCTTCGGGGACCGTAATGTCGCCGCTTTCCAGCTCTTTTCGAAAGATTAGCGCGCCGTCGCCGACGGCAATCGTTGCGGCGTTATCTGCAGCCAATACTGCAACGAGTTGCTGCGGCGGGCAGGCCTGATCTGTGACCGTCTGTTTCCGATCGGGCGCCCAGGCGGCGATGTACGCCTCTCCCCTGCGTGCGTCGCCGACGGCGGCGGCGTGGAGCGTAGGCTCGGCCGTTCGGGCCGGTAGCGCCAGCGCTTCGAGCGTCGAGACCGCTACCAGCTCAACGCCGCTTGCCTGCGCTAGTCCCTGCGCAGTGGCAACGCCAATTCGCAGCCCCGTGAATGTGCCGGGCCCAACCCCGACACCGACTCGGGCCAGGTCGGCCCAAGCGATACCGGCCTCAGCGAGCGCCTCTTCACAGAGCGCGAGCAGGCGCTCGGCGTGGCGTGGGCGCTGATCGTCTGCGGGCCGGTCGGCCAATTCGCAGACGAGCTCGCCACCGACGCTTAGCCCGACGACCGTTGCCGCTGTTGCCGTATCGAACGCGAGCACGGCGCTCGCGGGGCTCATCGGGCCGACCCTCGCTCGAAGCTGATCGTGCGCTCGCTCTCACTTAGGTGGCTCAGCTCAACCCGCAGCGAAGCGGGAATCGTCGCGAGCATCCCGACCGACTGCTCCGATTGCTGCGGCCACTCGATGAAGGTGACGCGATCAGGACCGGCCTCATCATCAAGCAGGCCCGCCTCCTCGTCACTCGCGCCTTCGAGCCGCTGACAGTCGAGATGCGAGATCGGGACGGGGCCATCTTCGTAGCGGTTGCAGATTGTGTAGCTGGGACTGGTTACCGGGCCATCGAAGCCGAGCGCGCGGCAGGCACCGCGAATGAAGGTCGTCTTGCCGGCGCCGATCTCGCCGCAGACGTGAACCACGTCCCCGGGGCGAAGTTCTGCCGCAAGCCCTGCCGCGAGCGCCTCGGTCGCTTCGGCTGAGCCGCTGACCGACGCGCTAGCCGCGCCCATGCGCGATGTCGCCGATAACGAGTGTCACGTGCTTGACGGGAACAGCGACGAGCGAGCCGATTCCTGAGAGGTCTTTGACGTCGATTGATCGGCGCTTGATTGTGGCCAATGTGTTCGCTTTTGGCTTGCTCGTGGCGCTCGGCTTTTCGGTCACAGCTGGCGCACCGGTCGGCGTCCCTGAGGTCGGAACCGACGGCTGACTGGACGATGGGCTGCCATTCGAGTTCTTCGGCTTAGTCGTGGTCGTCGTGCCGCCCGATCCGGTGAGCCCCTCGAGCGGATCGAGGTACTGGTCATCGCCAGCGCCTCCAGCGAACGCGGCCGACGGAACCAGCACCGCAGCCAAAACCGCGATCAGAAGCACGTAATGAGAACGAATCATCGAACTTGAGTCTAGACCAGAGAGAGCAGCAGTGAGCCGTTTCGGTCAGCTGAAGACCGCCGCCTTCGCTAGCGTCCGCCGAGTGAACGGGCCTCCAGAGCAGCAACCGAGCGACACACCTACTCGGGGTGAGCGCGTCCGCGCTTCGCATACTGCGCGAGCCGCCGGTGTCGCATCGGCACAGATGATCGCGAATGTTCTGGCGCTTATTACGACGGTTGCACTGGCGCGCGCGCTGGGCACCGCCGACTACGGAGAGCTTGCCCGAATGGTCTCCGTCTTTACAATTCTGATGGTTCCGGCGACCGCTCTGCAAGCGGCAGCAGCGCGCGACATGACGCTCGGTCGGCTCGGGCTCGGAGGCCGCGCTGCGGCTGCTTTGCAAGGTTGGCTAGGGCGAATCTTCATCATCGCCGCCGTCTTGCTCGTGATCTGCCTTCTGCTCCGTCACCAATTGGCCGACATTCTGCAGGTTTCTCAGCCCTGGGCGGCGGCCATCGTTCTCCCCGCCGCCGCGCTCTGGACCGGCCTTGCACTTCAGCGAGGAGTACTACTCGGCGTCGGCGGCTACCGGCCGGTAGCAATCAGCCTGATCGGCGAACAGACCTCGCGAATGGTTTTCGGGCTAGTCGCCGCGCTGCTTGGAGCGCAGGTCGGACTGATCTTTTTCTGCTCAGTCCCACTTGCAACGATCCCGGTCCTCGTTGCGACTGGAGTCCTCACACGCCGACGACTTGGTCCGTCCGATCATGAGCACGCTCGCGTTCGCCTGCGCGAGCTGGCAACACGCAACCCGGTGCCAGTAGCTGCGCTGACTCTCTTCGCCGTGCTCCAGAACGCCGATGTGATCGCGGTCGGCCACTTCTTCAACACAACGCTTTCTGGTGCTTACGCTCAGGCCGCGGTCGCCGCAAAGGGAGTCGTATGGGTAGCGATCGGGCTTGGCCTCTACCTCCTACCCGAAGCGGCGCGCGAGGCTGCCAAAGGCACCGACCCGCGCCACCTGCTGACCCGCACAACCGGGCTTCTGATGTTGATTGCGGTCCCAATCCTCGCCCTCTTTACGTTTGCACCGGAGCTGATCCTGTCACTCGTCTTCGGCGACAAGGCGAAGCTAGCCGCTCCCGCGCTCCCGTGGCTGGCGGCAGCAATGACCTGCCTGAGCATCTCGTACCTAGCGCTGCAGTTCCTACTCGCGCTCGGCCGCCGCTCGTTCCTGATCGTGCTTGCGTTTGGTGCGGTCGCGGTGCCTGCCGCAGTGGCACTGCGCGACACGTCACTGGAATCGGTCGCAATCGGCTTACTGGTCCTCGACGCGATCCTCGCGGCCTTGATGCTGAGCCTCTCATTCTCGGCGCGCGGCCCTGGCAAGCACGGCCTCAGCGAGGCAGATGCCGAGGCATTTGCGCTCGCGGAATCGAGCGCGGCGGCAGAATCGGCGATGCCCTAAGCGGCGCCGCGGTGACGCGCGGCGCGCAAAGTTGCAGCCCGCGCGAGGCGCCGGCCAAGCGCAATCCCTGGTGCCTCAACGAGCTTGTAACTGATCGTGGCGGCGGCGACCGAGCAGACGAACGCTGCGCCCGCCACCGCACCCCAACCAAGGTCGTGAAGCCACGCAACCTCGTTGAGCTTCAGGATGAACATGAGGTGGTAGAGGTAGAAGGAGTAAGAGATCAAGCCGAGCAGCATCAGCGGCCGCCAGCCGAGCACGCCGCGCACGCGCCCAGCAAGCGAAGCACCGAAGACCGCCGGAGCTAGAACGCAGACTCCGATCAGTCCCTTGACGACGTGACGAAACAGCCCGGCGTCAGCCCAGCTCGCGCCGAGGCCAATCGAGCCGATCTTGAGCCCGAGCAGCGAGTAGAGGCCAACCCCGACCACGACCCAGATCCACGGCCTGCGCTCAACCAGAACGAGGGCGCGCGGCTTCTTCGCACCCGAATGGATCGCGACGCTGACAACCGCCATCGCCATCCCGAGCGCAAATTGGTCGGCGAATGCTGGCAACGAGATCTGCGCTACCAGGTAGCCGCGGTCGCCGGGAACGAATAGCGGTGAGATCAAAAGCTGCCAAACGAATGACGCGGCGAACAGTGCTGCCAACGCCCACAGTTCGCCGCCAATCATCGCCCGGCGACCCGCCGCGCCGGGAAGCAAACGGCGCGCGAACAGCGCCCACAAAGGAAGTGCGATGTAGAAGCTGACCTCAATGCAGAGTGTCCATGCCTGGCCGATGCCGCCAATCACGGTGCCGATGTCATAGACCTGAAGAAAGCCGAAGTAGGTCACGATTCCGCTCGGTGTGAAAACGGTCGCTTCCAGCCCCAGGACCAGAGTCACGATCACAAGTGCGACCCAGTAAGCCGGGATGATGCGACAGCCGCGGCGGATCGCATACGGCTCAATTTCTGGCGCGCGCTCCTGCGCGAAGCGTTTTGCGACGAATGGCCGGTAGATCAGAAAGCCCGAGACGACGAAGAAGATCGGCACTCCCACATTGAGATTGCCGAGGTAGCGCGAGAGCAGATCTGTATTGAGCAGCCCGAGGTGGAAGAAGACGTGGAAAGCGAAGATTGTCAGCGCGGCGATCGCACGCACGCCGTCAATCAGCGGGAAGCGGGCGTGACTCGCGACTACCGGTTCAACCGCGGCGTCGCTCACCTCCAGCCTCCTGCAGGCGGGCGGATCTCCCAAACGCGGGCGCAGCCGAAACGGTGAGCCGGCCCGAGCGTGATCGGCTCCAACCTCTGATCAAGGTCGGTCTTTGACCGGCACGGGGCGAAAACAAAACGGGCGCCGCTCCTGACAACCAAGGCCTGATCAGCGTCGGCGCCGCCAAGTCCGTTGAAGAGCTCGGCGAGTGCTAGGCCCCGCCAGCCAAGATCAGGCGTCCATGACCCAGCCCCAGCCCAAACTTCACGGCCAGTGTAAGCCGAAATGTAAGCGCCATCAGCAAGCGGGGCTAGAACTCCGCCGGGGCCTGGCTGCCGTTCGAGCCAGCGCAACGCATCGCGCTCGCCCGGCTCAAGAAAGAATGCTTGCCGTCCGGCCTGAACTGCCCCTCGCATCTGATCGGCGCGGTACAGCGTGCCGGGAACGACCATCACTGCTACGGCTGCCACGGTCCAAATCAGCGGCAACGGCCGTTCCCCGAGCCAATCGCGAACAGCCACGATTGCCAGTACGGCTAGCGGCAGGGCAATTCCCTGGAAAGCGTGGAACGGAAACGTACCGACCGGCAAGTAGAAGATTGCCAGCCCAGCGATCGGCCAGACCCGCAGCATCCAACCGCCGAAGTCCAGCGAGCGCTCGCGATAGGCGAAAAGCGCTGGGATAGCTAGCGGGGCTATGCCGACAACCGTTACCCACCACGGCCAGCGCCCGAAGTTATTGACCTCGCCCGCCAGCCGCCAAGACGGGTCGTACTTCGAGAGCAAAAAGTAGTAAACCAATGGAAGCGCCGTTGCCACCAAGACCGGTGTCAGCCGCTTGGCCGACGCCGCCGCGGCGCTTCGGTCGCGGCAATCGGTCATCAGCGAGGCAACTATCAGGATCAGTGCAAACGTCGCGCCTTGCCACGGCTGGAACCAGGAGACGATTAGCCCGACCGCCGATGCAAGAACCAGTAGCCGCGTGCTGCTGGCGGTGCGTGCACGCTCGAACGCGAGTAGCCCCAGCGGCATCACTCCTACGCCAACGGCGGTAAAGAGGTAGCCCCAGAGATAAGTTCCCGTCCAGAGCTCCCCGCTGACAAAGTCGAGATTGAACTTCACCGTCGACTCTGCGGCGCTCGTCCAGCCCACCACCGCCGCGATCGGGGAAGCAAAGAAAAGTCCAAGGATTACCGCGACACGGCGATCGCCGTCCCGAGCCAGGAACC
>OFRL01000993.1_pt1 | contig 10368 bp, 9 predicted proteins | sample 1543121 | NCBI WGS metagenome assembly OFRL01 (sample SAMN07774228, study PRJEB24372) | wastewater metagenome | isolation source: Lake Maggiore Cannobio | place: Italy: Cannobio | collected 2016-01
TCTTCTGTGCCGTCATGGCGGGTGTGGCGCTGGTGATGTTCGCCAATGCAACGACCTTGCCCATGCTCTATCTTGTCGGGGCGCTGCTCGGCTTCAGCGCGCTGGGCACGACCACCTCGATGAAGATATTCGTGTCCCAGTGGTTCGCGGAAGGCCAGGGGGTGGCGGTTGGGATCGCCTTTATCGGCCTCAGTTCGGCCGGCGTGGTGGTGCCGTGGCTGACCACCGTCGCGGTCGAAGCATATGGCTGGCGCAACAGCGTGCTGATCATGAGCGCCGGTATCTGGTTCGTCGCCTTGCCGATCCTGCTATGGGGGGCGAGAGAACATGTTCGGTCGTCCGCTCGGGCGGAGGATGGACCCGCCGTCGAGGAAAGCCCGGCGGAAGCATTCCGCAGCATTCGCTTTTCGTCCGCCCTGATCCTGCTGCTGTGCTCGAACTTCCTGATCGGCCTCGTCGATGAATCGGTCGCCACCCATCTCTTCCTGTTTCTCGATCGCGAAGTGCAGCTCGGCGCCGGCATTGCCGCCATCGGCTTCTCGAGCGTCATGCTGATGAGCAATGTCGGGAAGATCGGCTTCGGCTGGCTGATCCAGCGCTTCTCGACGAGCGGGGCCGCCTTCTGCTTCTTCGTCGCCGCCTTTGGCGTGCTGTTGACGCTGCCCGTCGGCGGACTCGGCACGATCATCCTTCTCGCGCTGGTCTATGGACCGACACAGGGCGGCTTCCTGGTCAATATTCCGGTATTGTCCCGCCAGATCTTCGGGCCGGTCGCGATGATCCGGGTGATCGCCGTGATGACGACGGCGTTCAATCTGGGGGCGGCGGTCGGCCCGGCGGGCGTGGGCTATCTCTTCGATGCGACCGGATCGTACCGGATCCCGTTCATCCTGCTGAGTGGCATCGCGCTGGTCGCAGCGTTCCTGATGGTCCTTTGCGGTCGGCTTGTGCGGCGCCAGCTTCGCATGCAGTCGCCGCAGGGCTGCTGAAATGCCCGGGAGCCGGCACTTTCGACTGCCGGCTCCATTCAAGGCGTGGCGAGGCTGACGCTCAACGCCAGCTTCGCAACAGGGCGAGTACCCGTGCATTCTCCGCGGGGCGCCCGATCGTGATGCGCAGCCAGTCGTCAAGCGGCGGGAAGGGGCGGGCAATGTCGATGCCTGCCTGCTTCAGCGCGTCACGCAGCGCCTCGGGCCGGGGTGGCTGGAAGAACACGAAGTTCGCCCGGCTGTCGGTGCGCCTCCAGCCGCGCCGGTCGATCAGCGCGTTCAGCGTCTCGCGCTGGGCGAGCGTTGCGCAGCGGACGGTCTGGACATGCGTCTGGTCGGCAAGGGCGACCGCCGCCGCGGCGAGCGCGGGGCGGGTGAGGCTGTGCGGCGCGCCGATCCCGGCGTTCCGCAGGCCGCGGGCCAGTTCCGCGGGAGCGACCGCATAGCCGATTGCGAGGCCGGCAAGCCCGTAGATCTTGGCGAGGGTGCGGAACACCAGGACGTTGCGGCCCGCGCGGACGTGCGCGATGGCGCTCTTCTGATCGAAGGCGTCATATTCGAGATAGGCCTCGTCGACGACGACCAGGGTCCGTCGCGCGCTTTCCTCGATGAAGCGGTGCAGCGACGGGGTCTCGTTGGTGGTGCCGGACGGGTTGTGCGGATTGACCAGCGACACGGCGAGGGTCTTGTCGGTAATTGCTCTGGCCAGGGCGGGCAGATCGTTCTCCAGCCTCGCATCGAGCGGAACCGGGATACCCCGGCCGCCCAGCGGTGCCGCGGAATCGATGAGCGCGGTGTAGCCCGGTGCCGAATAGACGATCTCGCCGCCGCCCGGGCGCTGTCGTGCGAGATAGAGGCCGAGCGGCTCGAGCACGCGATGAGCCCGGTGCTTGAGGAGCGGATGATGGCAGCGATCGGCGACGCGACAACCTGCCCGCACGGCCACCCGATTGAGGGTGGGTCGCGCGACCAGGGCGTGCCGCTGGCCGATGTCGCGATTGGCGCCAAGGTTGAGATCATGCGCTTTGAGAACGAGGCTGAGGATCTGCTCCAGTACCTCAAAGCCGCGGGCTTCGCTCCGGGCCTGAAGGGGACGCTGGAAAGCTCCGACGACGAGGAGGTCGTAATGCTCAGCGAAGCTGGCGAGCAGTGCATCATCACGCGCAGCGTCGCTGAAACGGTCGCCGTGATCGCCGACCCGTCGCCGCCGCCACGGACCGCTCTGCCAGAGCATCTCGTGATGTCGAGCGAGCGCTACGGCCGCTGATCAGAGCGAGCGGTAAGCATCGGCGAGCCGCTCGATGCCTTCGCTGATCTGCGCTGGTGTAACGCCGGAGTAGGCCAGGCGCAGCTGGTTGGTCGCGCCTTCGATCACGAAGTCCTCGCCCTTGACGAAGACGACGTCGCGCTCAGCTGCAGCCTGCTCGAGCGCCGCCACGTCGGTTCCTTCCGGCAGCTCAACCCACATGAAGTAGCCGCCTTCAGGCGCGTTGTACTTCGCCTCAGGAAGGTGCTCGTCGAGCGCTGCGGTTAGAGCTGCGACGCGATCAGCCAGCGCCGCGCTAACGGTCTTGACCGACTGATCGATCCGCCCGGAAACGCAGAACTGGTAGACGATTCCCTGCGCCACCATGTCGGGCGAGATGTAGGTGTTGGTCGCCGCCGTCGTGATCTCCTTGATCAGCGCTGCTGGTCCAACGAGGTAGCCAACGCGGATTCCTGGGCAGACCGTCTTCGAGAACGACGAGGCGTAGACGACGTGGCCACCGTCGGCGCCGTCGAGCGAGAGCATCGTCGGTAGCCGCTCACCTGTGAAGCGGATCGCGATGTACGGGTCGTCTTCGAAGATCAGGAAGTCGTATTCAGCCGCCAGCGCAAGCAGCTCTTCACGCTTGCTTTGGCTGAGCGTGTAGCCGGCTGGGTTTTGGAAGTTAGGAATGATGTGCGCGAAGCGTGGCCGCAGCCCGCCCTCGAGCTCTGCGCGCAGCGCGGCGGTGTCGATCCCGTCGGGCTCCAGTTCGATCATCTTCAGGTCGGCGCCGCGCTCCAGCAGGCCGAGCAGCGTGCGGTCGTAGGTCGGGCGTTCAACGACGACTGAATCTCCGGGCTGAACCAGCGCGTCGAAGAGAAAAGCGTCGGCCTGCATCGAGCCGTTCGTGACGATCACTTGGTCTACGCCAACGCCGTGGCCGTCAGCGATCCACTTGCGCAGCGGCGCGTAGCCGCCAGCCGTGCCATAGGCGGTTACGCCGCCCGGATCTTCGCCGAAGGATTCAGCAGCCGAGGCCTTCAGGCCTTCGATGTCGATGATGTCGAGTGAGGGCGCGCCGCGCGCGAATGAGATTGAGTCAGCCATAGAATGGAATCTACGCTAGCGGACTGTTTCCAGCGCGCCAGCCTCAGCGGCTACGCACAGCTGCTTCGACCGGCACGGCTCCGCTGAGCGCCTTGCGCAGAGCCGTCTCGGCCGCGCTGACGCTTGCGTTCGTTGCGCTGGCCGGGTTTGCCAGCAGCGCTACGCGCAGGCTCAGCGGGTAAGCGCCGGAGCGCAGCGCTGCAGTGCTCGGCGCTATGCACTTGCCGCTGGCGCCGCGCACCTTCGTCAAGCTGAGGCGATTGGCGGCGTCGAAGTTGCTGCCTGCCGTCGCGGCGGCGCGGCGCTGGGCGTTGATGCTTGCTGCTGCTGAAGCTCCACGGGCCTGCGCCTTTGAGGCCGCTGCACGCCGCGCCGTCAGCACGCGCGCTGCGCGCTGGCGAGTCAGGCCGCGCGCCGGGCGGCGCAGCTGCGCTGCCACTTGGCTTGCGCGCAGGCAGCGCTTAGCGCCGCCGCGCTGGGCCACGGCGGTTGCTGAAAGGCTCATCGTGACGAGCTCCTTCAAGCCGTCGCAGCCGACCGTTTTTGATGCTGGCTGAACAATCACTAGCGCCGCCCCGGCCGTACCTGCGCAAGCCTCGGCTGCTGCGTTGCCGCGCGCCGCGCGGACGCCGCTGAGCTTCGCTAGTCCCGCCACTTCGCCGCTGCCAGAGAGCCCTGCGCCAAGCACAATCTCGGACGGGCCGGCGCTAGAGCTTTCTGCGCCGTCGCCAGAGCTCGTGAGCACCACGACCAAGACGACGATCAACAACGCGGCCGAGCAGAGCCCGGCGATCAGCAGCCCGGACGGCCGCTGCCGCCCGCCACCGCTGCCCGAATCGTCCTTACCCGAGCCAGCTGCCGCGGCCTTTTCAACGCCAGGCTCGGCCGCGCCGCTACGCAGGTCGCCCTCGATCTCGCGCAGCCGACGCTCAAGCCCGCTGAGGGTGTCGCGTACGTCGCCTGGCTGCTCGTCGCTCATTGCCCGGCTGACGCTACCTGCTGGCGAATAATTCAGCCGCCGAGAATCTCGACGGCGATCTCAGCAACCTGCGTCGGTGTGCGCCCAACGCGCACTCCCTTTGCTTCGAGCGCCTCGGCCTTGGCTGCCGCAGTTCCCTTCGAGCCGGAGACGATTGCGCCGGCGTGGCCCATCGTTTTGCCGGGGGGCGCAGTGAAGCCAGCGATGTAGCCGACGACCGGCTTCGTCACGTGCTCGCCGATGTACTCGGCGGCCAGCTCTTCGGCGTCGCCGCCAATTTCGCCGCTCATCACGATCAGCTCGGTCTGGTCGTCGTTCTCGAACATCTCGAGCACGTCGATGAAGCTCGTGCCGGGAATCGGATCGCCGCCAAGCCCAACGATCGACGAGTTGCCAAAGCCCTTCTGGGCCAGCTCGTTGCCGATCTGGTAGGTCAGCGTGCCGGAGCGCGACATCACGCCGATGTTCCCTTCCTTGAAGAACGAGGCCGGAATAATTCCGACGTTGGCCTTGCCTGGCGAAAGCACGCCGGGGCAGTTCGGCCCGATCAGCCGTGTGCCAGGCGTCCGCTTGATCTGCGTGTAGACGCGTAGCTCGTCGTGGGCGGGAATCCCTTCCGTGATCGCAATGATCGTCTCGATCCCAGCGTCGGCGGCTTCAAGGATTGAGTCGGCTGCAAACGGCGGCGGCACAAAAATCATTGCCGTGTTCGCGCCGCTCTCCTCGGCGGCGGCGTGGAAGGTGTTGAAGACGGGAATCCCTTCGACGTCCTGGCCGCCCTTGCCGGGCGTAACTCCGCTGACGACGTTGGTGCCGTAGTCGCGGTTGTTGAGTGTGTGGAAGCGGCCTTCGCTGCCGGTGATGCCGGCGACGCAGAGGCGAGTTTCAGTTCCGACTAGGACGCTCATACTGATTCTCCCTTAGCCAGCGCGACAACCATCTCGGCCGCTTCGTTCATCGTCGCTGCCGTGTGCACACCGGGCAGCTTCGCGTCGGCGAGAATCTTGCGTCCCTCGACGTCGTTGGTGCCGTCGAGCCTGACGACGAACGGAACGGTCGGTTTTGCCGTCGCGAAGGCTTCGATCAGTCCGTTGGCAACCTCATCGCAGCGCGTGATCCCGCCGAAGATGTTGAAGAGGACGGCTTTGACCTTCTCGTTCGAGCAGATCACTTCGACCGCGCCGGTGATCGCGTCGGCCTTCGAGCCTCCTCCTGCGTCAAGGAAGTTGGCTGGCTCGCCGCCGTACTGAGCGACGACGTCGAGCGTGCTCATCACGAGCCCGGCGCCGTTGCCGAGAATGCCGATGTCGCCGTCGAGCTTGACGTAGGTCAGGCCACGGTCGCGCGCCATCTGCTCTTGCGGGTCCTCGTCGCTTGGGTCGCGAAGCTTTGCGTTCTCTTCGTGGCGGTAGAGCGCGCTGGGATCGAGCGTGACCTTCGAGTCGAGCGCCCTGACCTTGCGCTCCGGCGTGATGATCACCGGGTTGACCTCAACCAGCAGCGCCTCCTCAGCGATAAACGTTTCGTAGAGGCGGGTGAGGAAGTCGCCGATCGGGCGGATCAGGTCGGCGTCGATTCCAGCCTCGAAGGCTAGGCGGCGCGCTTCGAACGGCTGGAAGCCGAGCAGCGGATCAACGTGAAGCGTGGCGATCGCCTCGGGGGTCTCGGCAGAGACCTGTTCGATGTCCATTCCGCCTTGCGTCGAGAGCATCACCAGCGCGGCGCGCGCAGAACGGTCAAAGACGATTGCCGCGTAGTACTCAGCCTCGATCTCCGACGCCTCTTCAATCCAAAGCTCGTAGACCGTGAAGCCTTTGATGTCCATGCCGAGAATCGCCTCAGAGTGCTCGCGCACCTCTTCTGCGTTGGCCGCGACCTTTACGCCGCCGGCCTTGCCGCGGCCGCCGATCTTGACCTGCGCCTTGACGACGCAGGGGTAGCCGATCTTTTCGGCTGCGGCGAGCGCTTCGTCGACCGTCCGCGCCGGAATCCCAGATGGAACCGGGATTTCATGACGCGCGAAAAGCTGTTTGCCTTGATATTCGAGCAGGTCCATAGCGATGCGGAACGGTAGCGGAGAGCGCCCCTTGGCCGTCGCGACCTAGACTAAGCGCGATGCCAATTCCCAAAAACCCCAAATGGGTCACCTTCGATGTCTATGGAACTCTGATCGATTGGGAGAGCGGCGTTAAGACCGCGTTTGCCACCGAGGCCAAGCGCAGCGGCTTTGAGATCGAAGATCCGAACGCTGTATTCGACCGCTTCGTCGAGCTCCAGCACGAGATCGAAAGCGGCTCCTACGAGCTCTATGCCGAGGTTCTGCGCCGAGTCGCGATGCAGATCGCTGAAGAGATTAAGTGGGATCTGGAGCCCTCGAGGGCTGGCTTCCTGCCTGATTCGGTGCTGCGCTGGCGCCCCTTCAAGGAGACCAACTTGCAGCTAGGGCGCTTCGCCAAGAAGTTCGAGACCGGTTTGATCTCCAACATCGATGACCGTCTGCTCGGCGAAACGCGGCGCTACCTGCCGCTTGAGTTCGGCCTCGTTGTGACCGCTCAGCAGGTTCGCTCCTATAAGCCGGAGCCAGCTCACTTCAAGGAGTTCGCGCGCCGCGTTGGTGGCAAGAAGGATTGGGTTCACATCTGCTGCGGCTACGAGGCCGACGTGTTGCCGGCACTGAAGGCCAAGGTTCCCGTGATCTGGGTAAACCGCACGAAGCGCAAACTCGAGCCGAACGAGAAGAAGCCGACGGCCGAGGTCAAGACGCTGCTGGCCGCCGCGAAGCTGCTCGGCGCTGCCTAGAAAGCCGTTGGCGTGCGAGTTGTCGCGCTAGATCAGGACGTGCTCGTCGGCCGCTCCGCCTATTGGCAGACGAACTGCATCATCGTCCATCGCGGCGACGAAACGTTCGTCGTCGATTCGCCGCCGCTGCCGGAAGAGCTCGAAGCGCTGGCAGGAGTTTTGGAGCACGTCGGCTGGAACTGCAGTGGCCTGCTGGCTACTCACGCCGACTGGGATCACCTGCTCGGTCGCCTCGCCTTTCCGCGCCTGGCGCTCGGCTGCTCTGAAACAAGCGCCGCACGGCTAACCGCAGAGCCTGGCGCGGCCGCGCGCGAGCTGCGCGCCTTTGACGAGCAGAACTACGTTGAGCGGCCGTCTCCGCTCTCGCTGGGGCAGGTTCAGGCGCTGCCGGTGCCGGGCGTGCTCGAGATTGGTGATCAAGAGTTGGAGCTTTACCCGGCCGACGGGCACACGGTCGATGGGATGGCGATCTTTGTCCCTTGGGCCGAGGTTTTGATCTGCGGCGACTACCTATCGCCGGTTGAGATTCCGATGCTCTCCGGCGGTGGCTCACGCTCCGCCTACCGTGCCACGCTGGAGCGGCTGCGCGAGCTGGTCGAACGCTCTGAGCACGTGATCCCTGGCCATGGCGCGGTGCTGGACCGCACGCGCGCAGTGGCGATCCTTGGCGAGGACCTGAACTACCTTGAGACGCTCGAGCTACCGCTGGCGCGCCGCGGCAGCGAGCAGCAGAAAATTCACGCCGCCAACCTCAAGCTGATTGAAGCCGAGCCGGGCGCTTAAGCGTCGGCGCTGAGGTTGCGGCGCAGGTAGAGGTCGCGGCCGCCGTGGCTGTTCTTGATTCCGAAGCCGAGCGATTCGTAGAGCTTCAGAGCCGGCTCGTTCGCTTCATTTACGTCCAGTTCGATCCGGCGGCAGTCGCGCGTGGTCGAAGCATGCTGAACCGCAAACTCGGTCATCGCCCGTCCGAGGCCGCTGCCGCGCGCCGGCTGCTCGATGAATAGGTCCTCGAGCAGGCAGTCGTTGCCGGCCTGCCAGAGGCCGTAGCGGAAGCGCAGCTGGCAGACGCCAACGGCCGGTCCGTCAGCGACAGCGCCGAGTAGGTAGTCGGTCGAGTCGCCGCTGATTAACTTTGCGACGCCGTCCGTGAAGTCCTGATCGCTGGGCCAGTCGTAGCCAAGGTCGTTGCGGAAGCCGAGCAGTAGCCGCGTGACCTCTTCGGCCTCTTCGACCGATGCGACCCAGACGCGGTGCTCGCTCATTCGGGAGGAGCGTCGCTGACGATCCGGGCGATCGTGTCGCCGGCACCGATCGGCGCGCCTTCGGTGATTGGCAGCTCGGCGATCGTTCCAGCCTTGTGCGCGGTGATCTCATTCTCCATCTTCATCGCTTCGATGATGCAGAGCAGCTGGCCCTCTTCGACCTTGTCGCCGGCCTTGACGACGACCTTCCACATGTTGCCCTGGAGCGGTGCTTCGACTGTGTCGCCGCCGCCTCCGCTGCTCTTGCGCTCGCCGCGCTTCGGCTTCGGCGCCGATGCCCCTGAGGGAGCAGCGCCGCCGCTCGGCGGCGGCCCGATCACGTTGACGTCAAAGCGGCGGCCTGAAACCTCAACCGTGTACTGCTGCTCGAGCTGCTCCACGCCATCAGCGTCGATCCGTTCGACCGGCTTCTCGGGCGCCGTGGACTTGAGCCAATCCTTGTCTTCAGTCAGGTCGCGGCAGATCTCGGCCTTGGCCCACTGCTCGGTAGCTAGCAGCGCGCTGTGGAACGGGATCAGCGTTGTAAGGCCTTCGATCTCGTACTCGCCGAGCGCGCGCAGCATTCGCGCCGTGGCGTGCTCGCGATCAACGTCCCAGACGATCAGCTTCGCGACCATTGGGTCGTACATCGGCGTGACTTCGCCGTTCTCGCCGACGCCGGAGTCGACGCGCACGCCGGGCCCGGCAGGCTCTACGTAGCGGCCGATTTTGCCAGGGGCGGGGGCAAAGTTCTTGGCAGCGTCCTCGGCGTTGATGCGGCACTCGATCGCGTGGCCGCGCATCTCAACTTGATCCTGCGTCACTGAGAGCGGCTCACCGGCGGCGGCGCGGATTCCTTCGCGCACGATGTCAATGCCGGTGACCATTTCGGTCACGCAGTGCTCAACTTGAACTCGCGTGTTCATTTCGAGGAAGAAGTATTCGCCGTCCTGCAGCATCCCTTCGACCGTGCCTGCCCCTACGTAGCCGACGGCCTTGGCGGCCTCGACGCCAATCTTGCCGATCTTCGCCCGCAGCTCTTCGTCAACGACCCAACTGGCGGCCGGCGCCTCTTCGATCAGCTTCTGGTGGCGACGCTGGATTGAGCAGTCGCGCTCGCCAAGGTGGATCGTGTTGCCCTGCGTGTCGGCGAGGATCTGAACTTCGATGTGGCGCGGGTTTGGCAGGTAGCGCTCGATGTAGACGCGGCCGTCGCTGAAGAACTTCTCGCCTTCGCGTGAGGCGCCTTCGAAAGCCTCTTCGAGATCGTCAGCGGTAAGCGCGACGCGGAAGCCCTTGCCGCCACCGCCACCGGAAGCTTTGATCGCGACTGGGTAGCCGACCTCTTCGTCGATGATCTTGCGCGCGAGCTCGACGTTCTCAACTGTCTCCGTTGTGCCGGGGACGATCGGAACGCCAGCGGCCTGCATCAGCTCACGAGCCGACGTCTTGCTGCCCATCGATTCGATCGCGCTGGCCGGTGGACCGATGAAGACGATTCCGTTGTCGGCAAGCAACTGGGCGAACGGGGCGTTCTCGGCGAGGAAGCCGTAGCCCGGATGGACGGCCTCGGCGCCGCTCTCTTTGATCACTTCGAGCAGCTTCTCGACGTTGAGGTAGCTCTCCGCGGCAGGCCCAGGGCCGAGCAGGTAGGCCTCGTCGGCGGCCTGGACGTGGAGCGCGTCGCGATCGAGCTCGGAGTAGACGGCGATCGATTTGATCCCCATCTCCTTGCAGCAGCGGATTACGCGGAGTGCGATTTCGCCACGGTTGGCGATCAAAATTGAACTGAACATTGAGCCGGGGAGGTTACCCGCAGAGCGGATTTGAGGGAGTCTGGGGCATCGCGATTTAGGCCCCGCTAGGGCCCCATATGGCAGGGATCTGCGGCTGGCGCTGGACGCCTTCGCTCAGCGCCGCTGCGAGCCAAGCAGGCTGCCGTTGCCCGTCGGCGGAAGGGGCTGGGGCGTTGTCGTCCAGAAAACGGCGCAGCGCAGCTACAAC
>OFRL01000994.1_pt1 | contig 10368 bp, 11 predicted proteins | sample 1543121 | NCBI WGS metagenome assembly OFRL01 (sample SAMN07774228, study PRJEB24372) | wastewater metagenome | isolation source: Lake Maggiore Cannobio | place: Italy: Cannobio | collected 2016-01
TCCGGCCTCTTCACCCCGTTCACGGCGATCTCAAACGCGACCGGTTCGCCAGCGATCTCAGTTCCGCTCTACCAGAACGATGATCTTGGACTGCCGCTGGCGGTTCAGTTCATCGGTCGCCCGGAGTCCGAGGGGCTGCTGCTGGCGCTCAGCACTCAGCTTGAGAACGCGTTGCCGTGGGCCGGGCGCCGCGCGCCGATTGACGCTGGCTAGTCAAGCCCGAGCACGTCGCTGAAGCGGCGCGGTGAGATGCCGAGTGCGAGCGCGTCGGCGCTGCCTCCGGGAGCAATCATCTCGGCGCCGAGCAGTGCCTGCTCGTCCCAGGCCATCGGCAGATCGACAGCGCCAGAGGCAGCCAAGCGAAGCATCGTCTTGGCGAAGCCCGGCCTCGTCGGGACGGCCGGCCGGCGGCGACCGAGCGAGCTGCCGATCAGGCGGCTGATCGTGCGCAGGTCGAGCGCCTGCGGGCCGGCCAGCTCGACCCTCTGGTGACCGGACTGAGCTGGCAGCGCACTCTGGGCGATGAAGGCGTCGGCTATATCGGAGACCCAGATCGGCTGGTAACGGCCCGAGCCCGGCACGGGAATCACCCCCGCCCGCGAACAGGCGTCGATCGCCGTGAAGAGCGGGTCGGGCGAGGCGTGCGCCAGCGAGAGCGCGAAGGTCGTCGTCGCGATCCTTGCCGAGGCAACGGCGTCCTCAGCGATCGCCTTGTCACGAAGCAGCCGAGTCGGCGCGCCGCGGACCGCCCCAAGCGCCGAGAAGTAGCTAAAGCGCTCGGCCCCAGCTGCCTCGGCCGCCTCAATCAGTCGCCAGGTCGCAATCGAACCGAGCTCCTCAATAGTTCCACCGTCCTGATCATGGCCCGCTGCAGCAAGGTGAACCACGTGACTGACGCCGCGCGTGGCGTTTGCCAATGAGCGGTGATCGGCCAAGTCACCTAGAACAATTTGGACGCGCACGCGCTCGGCGCCGAGCCGGCGCGGGTCGCGCACGAGGCAGCGAACCGGCTCTCCACCTGCTGTCAGTCTTGGCAGTAGCTCCGATCCGATTAGCCCGGTCGCGCCGGTGACGAGCAGCATGGCGAGGAGCGTATCGCGCGCGCCCGTGAGCGGTCGCTACAGTTCGCGCTCCTAGGCACCTCAACGAGCAAAGGATCCGGTCAGCAAAGATGGCTTACGTAATTGCAGAACCATGCATCGACACGAAGGACAACTCCTGTGTTGAGGTCTGCCCGGTCGACTGCATCCACCCGACGCCAGACGAACCCGGCTACGACGACGTCAAGATGCTCTTCATCGACCCTGAGGAGTGCATCGATTGCGATGCCTGCGTTGAGGCCTGCCCCGTCGACGCCTGCTTCGCTGAGGATCAGCTGCCGGACGAGTGGCTCAAGTACGCGGAAATCAACGCTGAGTACTACGCCAAGGGCGCTTAAGCCATCGGCAGCGTCATGCCGACCGGCTCGGGGTCATCGGCGCCCGCTGCGTCGGCCGGCATCTCAGCCTGAAGCATCGGCAGCTCGGTCGGGAAGATCGCGATCAGTCCGCGTGCAGCTTGGCGGATTGCCTGAGCGGCAGGATCATCGGGGTCGCTGATTACGAGCGGCAGGCCGGCGTCGGCCTGCTCGCGCAGCGGCATCGTCAGTGGGACCTTGGCGATCAGCGGCACCTGAATCTCATCGGCCAACTCTTGGCCGCCGCCTTCACCAAAGATTTGGTAGCGCTCGCCATCAGGAGTGACGAAGCCGGCCATGTTCTCAATCACGCCCGCGACTTCGAGGTTGACCTTGTTGGCCATGTCGGCCGAGCGGCGCGCGACCTTCTGCGCAGTCTGCTGCGGCGTCGTGACGATCACGAACTGCGCCTGCGGCAGCAGCTGCGCGAGCGTCATCGAAACGTCTCCGGTGCCGGGCGGCAGGTCGACGAGTAGGAAGTCGAGCTGGCCCCATTCGACGTCCTCAAGGAACTGCGTCAGAGCCTTGTGCAGCATCGGCCCACGCCATACGACGGCTGCGTCCTCTTCGACGAAGAAGCCGATCGACATGATCTTCACGCCGCCAGCCTCAAGTGGAATGATCTTGCGCTCGGGCGAAACTGGCGGGCGACCGGTAACGCCGAACATGCGCGGGATTGAGTAGCCCCAAACGTCGGCGTCGAGGACTCCGACGCTCTTGCCTTCGGCCGCCAGCGCAGCGGCGATGTTGGCGGTGATCGTCGACTTGCCAACGCCTCCCTTGCCGGAGCCGATGCAGACGACGTTGCTGACTTGGGCGAGCGCGCCTTCGGGCAGCGAGCCGCGGCCGAGCTTGCGCTGCAGCTCACCCTTCTCTGTATCGCTGAGAACGTCGAAGCTGACGCTGACGCCGGTAACGCCCTCGAGCGGGCCGACGGCTTCGGCTACTGCTGTTTCGAAGTGGTTGCGAATCGGGCAGCCAGCGGTCGTCAACGAGACGATTACGGCGACTTTGCCGTCATCGGACTGCTCGATCGAGCGGACCATTCCGAGTTCAACGATTGACTTGCGCAGCTCGGGGTCGATTACGACCTCGAGCGCTTTGAGGATCTGCTCGTCTGTGGGCATTGCTCCATTGTGACAAAGAGCGCCCAGCGACTGGTGCCAACTACGCAAAAACGGCGACGGCCCGCACATTGGCGGGCCGTCGGTACAGCAGTTGGTGCTTGGAGCGTTGAGCTCTAAGCGGTGACCTTTGAAAGCTGGTCAACGATCGGAGCGACTGCGTCCTGAACGCGGCTGCTGACGACGTCGGCCTGACGAGTCACATCGCCGCGCACGTTGCGCAGCTGCTCGTCTGCGTCCTTACGCAGGTTGCGAACCTCACGCTCGATGCGCGTGCGGTTGCGCTTGATCTCACGCTCGATGCGCGCGCTGGCCTGGCGGACCTCGTGCTCAGCCTTGGTGCGCGCAACGCTTCCACGATGCTCGACCTTCTTCAGCTGCTGCTCAGCGCTCTGACGGCTGCCGACCTTCGTGCGCAGCTCTTCGATCGCGTCAACGACCGTGTCACGGGCGACGAGAACGGCGCCGACCTGGAGATCAGCGGCGCGCTCAACGCGTGAGTGGGATGCCTTGGCTGTTGCCTTCGGCTTTGTACCTGCGCGGCCACGAGTCTTCGAGGCGGCCGTCTTGGCCTTTGCGCGGGGCTTCGGTGTTGCCTTCTTAGTTGTAGTTGCCATCTGATTACTTCCTTTCAATTACTTAGAACTAATGAGCTTACGGTTAGAGTAGCAGCTTTGCGAACAGGTGTTCGTTCTTAGCTCTAAATACGCCCGCCAGGCGCCGTGGTTACAGGGCGGGGAAAGAAAGCGCGTCGGCTAGTGCAGCTGCCGAGGGCGCCGCAACAATCGCTGAAACATGATCCGAATCGGCCAATGGCAGCGCCAAAGCGGTCGGCGATGCGGGAAATGCGACCTCCCCACCTGCCTCACGAACGACGAGCTGGCTGGCGGCGACATCAACCGGCCTACAGCTCCAGAGCGAGACCATCGCATCGGCTCGGCCAGCGGCGACCTGGCAGCAGGAGATCGCCATCGAACCAAATGCGCGGACGCGGTGCGCGCCAGCGATCAGCGCCGGCGTTGACGCCGCAAGGTTGAACGGCGAGGCTCCCTCGACGAGCACAACCTCGAGCCGCCCGTCTTCGCTGCGCCGCTCCGGCGCAACCGGCGCCAACGGTTGACCGTTAAGCCAAGCCCCCTCGCCGCGGATCGCGTGCCACTGCTCGTCGCTGCCGAAGTCGTGAACGAAGCCGAAGCCGACATCGGCCATCGTCGGCCCATCGGCAACCGCGATCGAGATCGAATAAGCCGGCAGCCCGCGCTTGGCGTTGAGCGAGCCGTCGATTGGATCGATTACAACGAAGGCCTCGTCGCTGCCGAAATCAACCGTGCCGCGCTCCTCCGACAAGGCCGTGAAGCGCGCGCCCGCGTCAAAGAGCTTCTTTAGCTCAGCGAAGACGATCTCTTCGGCCTGCTCATCGATCACCAGCGTGCGGTCACCGCCAGCGCCGATTGTCCCCGTCTCGGCGACGCGATCGTCGCGCTGCGGCGTCGCCGCCAGCAGTTCGCCGAGAGAGGCCGCGCAGCGAGCGGAAAGTTCGAGCCAATCAAAGCTGAGAATCGCTGACGAAGGAGCCATCTTGCTCTTATCCTAAGGGGGTGCCCGAAAGCCCCCTCCAGCTGACCGACGAGCAGCAGCGGATCGCTCAGTTCGCAGGCAAGGCTCTGGTTGTGGCGGGCGGCGCTGGCAGCGGCAAGACGACGGCGCTTGCGGCGCGCTTCGGAGCGCTGGTCGCCGAGCGCGGGACTGAACCGGAGGCGATCGTTGCGATCAGCGCCTCAGCGGCAGCGGCCGACCACCTACGTAGCCTCGTCGAGCAGCGACTTGAGCGTGGCTTCTCGGAGCTTCCGATCTCCGACGTCAGCGATTTCGCGGCGCGGCTCTTGCGCGACGAGATGCCAGAGAGCGGCCTTGATCCCTTTGTCGCAACGCTCAGCGGCGCCGACCGCCTGGCGATGCTGATTGAACGAGTTGACGAACTTGAGCTGCGCGAACACGACTTCGCTGGCCGACCGGTCAAGCTGCTGGCCTCGTTGATCGTCCAAATTGATGCTCAGAAGGCGGCCTTGATCAGCGCCGAAGAGTGCGCGCAGCGGGCGCAGAAGGTTGAGGGCTCGGGCGCCGCTCTAGGGCGCGAATTCGCCGCCCTTTATGCCAGCCATGAGGCGATGCTCGCTGGCGAGGGGGCGCTAGACGAGGGCGACCTGATCTTTGGCGCGCTTAGCCTGCTGAAGCGCCCCGACGTGCAGGAACGCTTCAGCGCCCGCTACAGCGAACTTCTGATCGACGATGCCCAGAGCCTCTCGGTCGCGGGATTGACGCTGATGCTGGCGGCCGCTGCCCAGCTCGATCGCGTGACGGCCGTGGCCGACCCCGACTGTGCGCCAGCCAGCGAGATCAGCGGCGGCGAAGCGAACCTCGCCGCGATCTCAGCTCAGAGCGGGGGCGAGCGGATCGAACTAACGCGATCGCTGCGCTGCCGTCAGCAGATCGTTCTAGCTGGCCAAGCGGTGCTCGAGCAGCGGCTCAGCCCGCCGCTGACCGGCGAGCCGGGCGGCAGCGTACACGGCTGGCGCTGCGCCAGCGAGCGAGCGCAGGCGCAGGCGATCGCCAGCGAGATCGAGCAGCTAATTCAAGCTGGCAGCAAAGCCGAATCGATTGCTGTGCTGGTCGGCTCGTTACGCAGCGACGGCCGCGCGATTGCGGCCGCGCTTGACGAGCGCGCCATTGCGCACCAGCTAGGTGCCAGCGACCAGCTCTTCAGCCGCGGCGAAGTAAAAGATGTGCTCGCTTGGCTGCGGCTGCTGACCAACCCCAGCGACGCCAGCGCAACCGTTCGCGCGCTAGCGCGAGCACCGATCGAACTGCGCGCCGTCGACCTTGCCCGCTGCGTGCAGATCGCGCGCAGGCGCAAACTCGACATGGTTAGCGCGCTCAATGCAGCTACCGAGTCGCCGCAAATCCCGCCCGAAGCGCGCGAGCGAATCGTTGCCTTCCTCAAGCTTCAGCGCCAAGCCGCCGGCGCTCTCGATGAACTGCGGCCCGATAGTTTCGTCCACCGCCTGATCGACCGCCTTGGCCTGCGACGCCAACAGCTCTTCGCTGCCCAGGCCGACGTTGTTGAAGGGCTGCGCTGCCTGGCCCGCTTCGAGGCGCTGGCCGGCCGCTTCGCTGAGCGCTCGCCCCAAGCGAGCGGCCGCGAGTTCGCCGAGTACGTCGTAGCAGTCGCCGACGCAGGGCTGCGCGAGAGCGACGAGAGCGCTGGCGCCGAGCAGCTCCCCTCGGCCAAAGTTGCCGTCGTTGAAGTTGGCTCAACCCGTGGACTGAGCTTCGACCACGTCTTCGTCGCCGCAATGGAGCGGCGGCGCAGCATCGACGACGAGCTGCGCAAGCTCAGCTACGTGGCAATTACGCGGGCAGCCGAGTCGGTGACGCTTAGCTACAGCGAGCACGGCCAGCACGGCGAGAAGCAGCCAGCGTCGCAGCTCGCCGAAGCGGCACTGGCGGCAGCCGGGGGGCAGTGGGAAGAGCGCAGCGAAGAGCTGTTCGGCCCCGACGAAGCGCTGCACGGTGCCTTCAACGAGCTGCGCGACGAGCTACTCGGCGACCTTCCCCGCGTAGCCGGCACCTTTGCCGAGCTGCGGCTCGATAACGATCTCGACCTAACGCTCGGCGTTGTTCGCTACCTAGAACTGGCGAAGCTGGCGGCGGTGATCGGCCGGCCGGCCGATCAGGACGTCGAGAGCGCGTTGGCGCAGGCCAACACCGTGCTGCTGCAGTCGGCGACGGCAACGCAACGAGAAGCGCTTGAGAGTAGCCCGCTAGACGAGCTGATTCTCGGCGCCGAGGATGACGCGCGCGCGCGCAGTGCAGCGACGGCTCGGCGCGGTGAGCCTTCGCTCGAAGCCTTCCTACCGCGACGCGGCGAAGGGCTTGTGCTGAGCGCCTCCGACATTGAGACCTACCGCGCCTGCCCGCTGCGCTACAAGTTCGCGCGCGTCTTCAGGATTCCGCAGGAGCCGACGATGAACCAGCGCTTCGGGATCCTCTTCCACCAAGTGCTGGAGCGCTACCACCAGTCGGACGGGAGAACAGTTGACGAACTGCTGGCGCTGCTCGAAGAGGGTTGGCGCCGAGGCGGCTTCGGTGACAGCGATCAGGAGCGCCAGCTCCACTCAAAGGCCGAGCACGCGCTAAGGCTCTATCAGCAGCGCACAGCGAAGGAAGAGAGTCGCCCGGTCTGGTTTGAGAAGTCGTTCCAGTTCAAGCTCGGCGAGCACACCTTGCGCGGCCGCGTCGACCGCGTCGACCTGCTGCCGGGTGGTGGCTACGAGCTGATCGATTACAAGACCGGCAAGCCGCGCACAGCGGCCGAGCTCGAGGAAGATATTCAGCTCTCGCTCTACGCCGTCGCCGCGCGTGAGGCATGGCAGGTGGAATCGGAGCTACAGAGCTACCACTACGTGCTCGACGACGAGAAGATCCCCGTCCCCGCCGCCGACATAGACCGCGACTGGATCGCTGAAACCGTCAACGAGGTTGCCGCGGCGATCAGCGGCCAAGGCTTTGAACCGACGCCAAGCGTGACGGCCTGCGGCTACTGCGACTTCAGAATTGCCTGCCCGGCGGCAGAGCTCTAAGCGTCGTCGCCGCGCTGGTTGAGGAAGCGCTGAAACTCGCGCGCGAGGACGTCCCCTGAAGGCACCTCTTCGCCTTCAGCTTCGGGAGCTTCGGCATCGCTGGCCTGCTCGAGCCGCTCGACGAACTGGCGCACATCATCATCGCCGGCGACGGCGCTGCTGACGCGGCGCTCATAGTCGGAGGCCGCGCGCTCAAGCTCAGTTGCGTCGAAGCTGATTCCGACCAACGACTCAAGCTTGCGCACCAGCGCCAGCGAAGCCTTCGGGTTAGGGGCAGCGGCGACGTAGTGGGGAACGCTGGCCCAGAGGCTGGCGGAAGGAATCCCCGACTCCTGGAAGGCGCTGTGCAGCACGCCGGTGATGCCGGTCGGCCCTTCATAAGTTGTTGGAGAGAGTCCTACGCGCTCAGCCAGCTCTTCGTCGCTCGTCACTCCGACCATCGGCACCGGCCGTGTGTGCGGAACGTCGGCCAGCAGCGCGCCAAGTGAAACCGCCATCTGCACGTTCATTGCCTCGGCGAGGTCAACGACGCTTTCGCAGAGCGTGTTCCAACGCATCGAAGGCTCAGGGCCGGTAAGCAGGATCAGGTCGCGCGGTGCGCGCGGAGCCTTCGCCGCCCAGATTTCGACCATCGGCCAGCTGATCTCGCGCGCCTCCCCTTCAACGAGACTGATCTGCGGGCGCGTCGCCTGGAAGTCGTAGAACTCTTCAGGGTCGATGTGAGCGAAGCGGTATGCGTCAAGCGAGGAGGCGAGAAAGCTGACGGCAGCGGTTGCCGCTTCGGCGGCGTCGTTCCAACCGCCGAAGGCGCAGATCATTGCCGGGGCGCGAAGCCCATCCGGCCGCTCTTCCCAGATCATTGGTGGCACAACTCAACGGTAGCCGATTGCGCAAAAGCGGATACCCGCTTCGAATACCTACTTGTTGTCAGGGAGAGCGGATTCGGCCTCGGCCCGGATCTGCTTGATCGCCGATGCCGCCATCCGCCAGGCGACATAGAGCATCAGCGCTGCGAAGGCGTAACGGACGAGATCAACTGGCAGCACGTTCACGAGCGCCACGCCAACGACGGCGGCAACGGCCGCGAAAGCACCGATCGTCAGTCCTGAGCGGACGTCGAGGTTGCCATAGCTCCTCTGGCGCCAGGCGCCAACGGCTGCCACCGGAATGATCGCCAGCAGCGAGGTCGCCTCAGCATCTATCTGATCGAGGCCAAGAATCAGCGCCAGCGCTGGTACCAGCAGAATCCCGCCGCCAACTCGGAACAGCCCTGAGAGGACGCCAGCTCCAACGCCGATGATGATCGCCAGCGCAATCACTGGAGCACGACCATCGCGGCGACGATTACGAGCAGGCCCGAAAACAGCAGTTGCACTGTCGCAACCGGGATTCGTTGCTGGAGCCAGGTGCCGATCAGCACGCCGCCAACGGCGGGAATTCCGACTGTTAGTGCTGCGACTAGGTCTACGTTGCCGTAGGCGAGCTGAGTTGCGGCGCCGGCGCTGGCAGCAATTACGATCGCCAGCAGCGATGTCGCGGCTGCTCGGCGTTCGTCGAAACCAACCCAGAGGATAAGCAGCGGAACCAGCACGATGCCGCCGCCGACGCCAAAGAGGCCACTGAAGATCCCCATCGTGAGGCCAAGAATTGCTAGTTGAGCGATGCGCGGTGAGGCCACCCGTTCATAATAGGTTCGATGGTGCCTTCCTCATCACTTGCCAGCGCGCTTGCTCCACTGACGGCCGACCGTTCACGCACTGCACTGCTATTCGATGTAGACGGCACGTTGGCGCCAATTGTGCGCGACCCGCAGGCCTCGAGCGTTCCTGAGCTGACGCGCCGACTGCTGATCGATTGTCAGGTGATCTACGGCCTCGTCGGCTGCGTCAGCGGTCGCCAAGCGAAGGAAGCGCGGCGAATTGTTGGGATCGGGCCAATTCCCTACTCCGGCAACCACGGCCTCGAACTGCTCCCTCGCGGTGCACAGGAATCGATCGTCAACGCTGAGGCCGAGGCTTGGACCGATCGCGTCCATGCCGCAGCGCACGGGGTCGCTGCCGAGCTGCGTGAAGCGAGCGGTCTACGGATCGAGGACAAAGGCCCGATCGTCGCGCTGCATTGGCGCGGGCTCGAAGACGAAATTGCAGCCGAGGCGGTCGCTGAGCAGATCGCCGAGCACGCCAAGGCCGAAGGATTGCTGATCCACCGCGGTCGCAGCGTGATCGAGCTGCGCGCGCCGGTGACGAGTAATAAAGGCGACGCTGTTCACGCGCTGCTGGACGGAGTCGAGGTAGATAACGCGCTCTACGCCGGCGACGACCGCACCGACATCGATGCCTTCCGCGCGCTGCGCGCTCTGCAGCACGAAGGACGGCTGAGCGAGATTCTCTGCGTTGGCGTTCGCTCTGAGCAGACGCCAAGCGAACTGCTGGCCGAGGCCGACCTGCTGGTCGACGGGACCGAAGGCGTTAGCTCGCTGCTCTCGGCGCTGGCCGACTAACGATGCGCTACGTCGATCTGCTCAAGACGACGGTCCTGCTGAGCGCAGCCTCTGCGACGGCGCTGGCAGTGATTACGGTCGTGCAGTCAAATGCGATTGACGACAGCCTGCTGGTGCTGATCGCCGCCGGTTGGTGGGTCGTAGCAGCGCTGATCGGTGCCTGGATCGGGCGACGGCTTGAGGCCAGCCCGTCGATCTCCCGCGCGCTGCGCGAAGCTCAGAGCACGACGATGCTGCCGGAGCAGGACATTGGCCGGATGCTTCTAAGCCGCCTCTGGCCATTGCTACTGGCGGCGCTCGTCTCGGCAATCTTTTCTTTCTTCTTGCCGCAGGTCGCGGCGATCGCAACCGGCTTCATGGTGATCTGGTCACTCTCCTGGCGCCATCAGGACCGCGCAGTGACGGCGATCGAGGAACGCGACGGCGTGACCTTCTTCGTTACCTCCGGCTCGCCGATCAAACCGATCAAGCTGGTCCGCACGCCAGGGCTGCGGCGCGACGCAGGTTCCGAGCCGTGGCAGGCAAGATGAGCGCGCCCGACGTACTGCTCGTTTCGCTCGGCTCAACGCCGGGGCTGCGCGCCTCCGACGAGGCTTTCGCCGCACTGCTGCGCAGCGGCGGAGCAACGGTCGAGATTGCGCGCGCCGA
>OFRL01000995.1_pt1 | contig 10363 bp, 8 predicted proteins | sample 1543121 | NCBI WGS metagenome assembly OFRL01 (sample SAMN07774228, study PRJEB24372) | wastewater metagenome | isolation source: Lake Maggiore Cannobio | place: Italy: Cannobio | collected 2016-01
CTTCTGGAAGAAGTAGGGTCACTTTCGCATTTAACAATATAGTAGATCTTGGTATTACGGTTCAGGAAATGGATTCTGTAAAAAACCCTGACAACGATATAAAATCCTGGCAAGAAAGATACACAAAATCATCTTGGGGTTTTGTTAAAAAATTTATTACAGACCAAGATTCTAAAATAAATTACTCTGGCTTTGACGGTGTTCTTTTTGTTAGCTATTCCTCAATTTCACAATCGTGGCTCGCTAATGCTATGACGATGAAAAAAGATCCTTTCGATCCTTGGTATGCTCCAATGCTCACATCAGAAGGACCAATTAACAACATAATATTCCTTTATAACGCCTTAGATGAATTAACATTAACGCACGAACTTATGCATTTGTACGGTCTCACTGATTTATATTATCCGCCTAATTTTGGACTTAGCACTCCAATCTCGCCACCCTTCAGTTTAATGGTAGGAGGTGCGGGAAGGACGCTTCTTGCTTGGGAGCAATGGGTGCTTGGTTGGCTACCAGATGAAAATGTGCAGTGTGTTTCAGAGAAAAACGATATTAAGTCTGACTCTGTGAACAATACTTTCAGTATTGATTACTCAAATAAAGATCAGCTTTTGGTAATTCCATCTAGCGCAGCAAGCGCATTGATTGTTGATGTGGTAAAAATAGATGACCGAAGATGGTTGTATTTCTACTCATTAGATAATGAGGCTGGACCACCGATCGCAACTTTCAAATCCAACGATTTTTGGTTGGCGACTGATATAACTAACAATTTAGGCGTCGGCACCTATATCGAATCGCCAAAATATACGCTGCTGATCAAAGATAATGATGGTCGAAAACTTTCCTTGAGCCTGATTCCTAAAGCAATTGCAAGCAGTGAAGGTGCTAAACAATTATTAATTGAAGCAGAAAATACTCGTATTGGTTACGTCAAGAACGCAAAGGCTGAATTAGACGCAAAGGCAGCTGTGGCAGTCAAGAAAACCACAATTACTTGCGTTAAAGGAAAGCTAACAAAGAAAGTAACAGGAGTTAAACCAGTATGCCCAAGTGGATATAAAAAGAAATGACTGATAAAGCATCAGACAGTTATGTCTTTTGGCTCGGATTTATCCAATATCCCGTTCAATTGCTTGGTGCGCCTGAAGGGATTTGAACCCCTAACCTTCTGATCCGTAGTCAGATGCTCTATCCGTTGAGCTACAGGCGCTTATTTAGTTTTGTACAGCCTGCGCATCTTAACTTCTTTTCTTTGCGCACCAAAATGCTAAAACCAGCGTGAATAAAGCACAAAGGGCGCCGGGATCCGCCGGCGCCCTTTGTGTGATTACTTAACTATCAGCCAACTTTCTTGATTCGGCCATCAGCTGCAGGAACTTGAGTCACCTTTCCTGCGGCCATGTCTGCCTTAAGTGCATCTACGAATACATCAAGTAGTGCACCTTGAACCTTGGCTTGCGCTGGTGTGAAGACATTTACATATCCATCGCCACCATAGATTACGAAGTCAAGAGTTGTAAGTGTGTACTCCTTTGAATCCTTCGCAACTGCAGTTCCGTCTAGTTTTGTAACTTCGACGATACGTGAACCAACTGGCTTTGATGCATCAAATGAGAACTTGAATCCAGAAATCTGTGGGAAGCGACCATCACCTGGATAGTTACCGCCAACACCGTTTTCTAGAGCCTTCCAAAGGTTTGCACCTGTTACAACTGTTGTTGCAATCTGGTTACCAAATGGGAACACAGTGAACGCATCACCCAGTGTTACATCTAGTGGACCGGTTCCTGTGCGAACAAGTCCTGTTGCTGCTGGTATGTATGTCTTTGCAGGGAATGTGTCGCGGATACCGCCACCATTCTGGATTGCAAAGTCAGTCTTGTACTTAGAACGCATAAGGTCTGCCATGAAATTACCCATTGGTGTTTCACCTGAACGCTCAACTGCTGGTGATCCTCCACGTGGGAATACTCCTGAAACTTGACCGATCTTTATATCAAGTTTTGCAGATAGTTGATCTTTGTACTTCTTGACTAACGCTGCAGCTGCAACATCTTGAGTTGTAACAGTGCTGACGGTGCCTGTATTAATTGTTGCTGCTGCAGCCTTTAACACATGCTCGATTGACTGCCCAACAACTTTTCCAAACTTCATACAAATCTGAGTACGTGTGTACTCAACACCTGCGTTACGAGTTTGTCCTATGACAACTGGTGCAACGCGCATGCTGCTTGGGATTATTGATGCGAAAGTCTGGTGGCTGTGACCACCATAGATAGCTGCAGCGCCTTTGACTTGTGCTGCCATGGTGTTGAGAACACCCTTTGCAACGCCATCGGCATTCTCTTGCCACCCTTGGTGGAGGAGTGCAATCACAATATCGGCGCCCGCTGCCTTTGCATCAACAATTGCTTGGTTGATGCCAGTGACGCCTGGGTTGATTGTGATTGTCTTCTTAGCACCTGAAGCATCTGTGTAATCAAGGTTTCCTGGGAAAACTTGTTCGATCGTCTCTGGTGTATTTGCACCAACAACACCGATTTTTACACCGCCACGCTCAATGATTGTGAATGTTTTTGTCTGCTTTGTGCCTGACTTCAGAACAGAGAGAGAACCCTCGTTGTAATTGGAAACTACCCACTGGAAATCAGAGGCCCCGATAATCTTTTGGAGGTGAGCAAGGTTTCTATCGTGCTCGTGGTTACCAAATGCACCAGCATCTAGCTTCATGGCATTAAGAGTTTCAATTGTTGGAATCTCTTCGAACTCTGTTGAGATTGGAGGAGCTGCACCAATATTGTCACCTGAAGTGAATGCAACCGTTGCAGCATTGGCCTTACGATCTGCATTCCAGTTGCTAACAAGGAGTGGTGCTCCAAAAGAGCCGCCTACTTCAATTGCTCCATGCAGGTCGCTGAGCTGGAGAACTTGAACAGCCTTGTTATTTGATGAAGATACGGTTGCTAATTCAGCTGCTGTGTAACTCTTCTTTGATGCAGCTGGCTTTGAAAAACCGTATGCATTAACCGCTTGCACGACTGGAGTTCCTGCTGGTTGGCCAGTAACAACTGGCATGGTTACAACATTGTTATTTTTTGCTGGTACAAAGATTGGACATGAGCCCGCACCTGCAGAAACAACGTAACCGGTGACTCCTGGGTCAACGTCTGCGCCAGGAGTCCAACGAACAACGACGCCTTTAGCGCCAAGATAAGAGGTGACATTTGTCGGTGCGTTGGGAAGCGAGTAAGTCGCTGCTTGCGCAGTAGGAACTAGTAATGAAACTAGTAGCGAGATGACTAGGGCAAGTGTGCCCAAGCCGGTAATTTTTCTTGTTGAGAGAGTTATTTTCATGTGTCCATCTAAACACTGCCCAATTCAACTCAGGTGTCTTTTAGGTAACGACATGGTTACTGCAGAGTGAAAAAGGTTACGACAGGCCCAACTTTAAAAGCTCATCCCACTTCACACTCTTAACCCGAGGTTTACCCTTTGGCTCACCTGCAGCCACCTCGGCTTCATTAATCTTCTGCCACGCGCTTTGATCAACAACTACTTGGTGAGTCAATAACTCTGAAATATCACCAGCGTTCTTTGGCGATTTCATATCATTAATTATTAATTCGACAACTGCCGCTGAATCTGATTTATTAGTACCAATTACACCTGTCGGACCACGCTTTGCCCAACCAACAACATAGAGATTCTCTTTTACGCGGCCGTCTGAGTTAACAACCTTTCCATTTTCATATGGCACACCATCAATGCCTGCTACTTGATAGCCAATTGCAGTAATAACTAGACCACATTTAACAGTCACATCACCGTTAGGGGTTGAATACAGCACGCCTTCAACGCGATCTGTGCCAAGGATCTGCTTGGGGGTGTGCTGGAAAAGGAAGCGCATGGTGCGCTCATGTTCACTTTTTTGTGACTGGGCAATTAAAAGCATCGCATCAAGGTTGCTTTTCACATCTTTTTCAGGTTCAGCACCTGCACGCACAATCGCAGCATCAATATCTTCTTTGTTAATGACAACATTGGTGTGTTTAAGTTTTGGTAGTTCTCGAAGTTCAGGGGAAGTAAAAGCTACGTGCTCTGGCCCACGGCGAGCGCTGATATAAACATCGCGCACAGCACTGGCTTTAAAGGCATCAATTGCATGATCTGCGGTATCTGTTGGATCTAGCTCACTTGGTTCAAGTGCCAACATACGTGCAACATCCATTGCAACATTGCCTGCGCCAATTACTACTGCCGTATCGCAATCCATTGGAACCTTTACGTCAACATAATCTGGATGTGAGTTATACCAAGGGACGAAATCTGCGGCCGATAAAGAGCCAGGTAGGTCTTCTCCTGGTATCCCAAGACTCTTGCCTAGGTGTGAACCAGTTGCAATTACTACGGCGTCATACTTTTGTTGCAGTTGGGCAACGCTTATCTCGCTGCCAATTTCAACGTTAGCAAAGAGGCGAAAGTTAGGATCAGCTGCAATCTTCTCAAAGACTTTAGAGACAGTTTTGATCTTTGGGTGATCTGGTGCAACACCGCTTCGAACTAATCCCCATGGTGTGGGAAGACGTTCAATCATGTCTATTACGAAAGTTCTATCTTCACTTTGTTGATTGTGTAAGGCTTGCGCTGCAAAATAGCCTGCTGGTCCTGCGCCAACGATTGCTACTTTAAACAATGGCACGGCCAACTCCTTTAATCATTCTTCTGGCGGAGACGAGGAGATTTGAACTCCTGAAGGGTTTAACCCCTTACCTCGTTAGCAGTGAGGCGCACTCGACCGGGCTATGCGACGTCTCCGAGTACAAGGGAAGTTTAGCGTGTGGGTGGTTGGCTACCAATTCTCTTCACCATTACGCTCACCATATGGAAAATTCAGACAAAGCGTTGGATACCGGCAGCAAGCGCGTTTATGACGTTGCGCCATCAGAGATGTTTGGCGAGTTCATGAAAACAGGTTGGGCGCCAACGCCTTTGACTGGAATCGTTAAAGATGAAGTAATTCCTTACTGCGTTGCACGCAGAGCAGATCTTTCAGCTGCTTTCTCTGGCTCAAGAGTTGTATTGCCAGGTGGTGAATTAAAGCAACGTAGTAATGACACTGATTACCAGTTCCGCCCTCATAGCGCTTTTGCTTACTACACCGGCGTGCAAGGTGTTGAAGCACAGCCTGGTTCTGTATTAGTCATGGAGCCAACGAAGCAAGGCCATACTCCAATTCTTTTTATTAACCCACGATCTACTCGCGATACCGATGCTTTCTATCGCGATGCTAAAAATGGTGAACTTTGGGTGGGTCGTCGTTTCACAACTGATGAAGCTGCTCAGCGCTATGGCATTGAAGTTCGCGAAATAAGTGAACTTGAAGCTTTCCTAAAAGGTAAAACTGCTGTTGCACTTCATGGTTATGACGAGATTGTGGATGCAAAAGTAAAAAAGCATGCACGCGATGAAGAGTTAATTAATTTTGTCTCTGTTGCTCGCCTTATTAAAGATGAGTATGAGATTCGTGAGATGCAAAAGGCTGTTGATGCTACGCATCGTGGCTTTAGTGATGTGATCCGTGTTCTTCCCGCAGCAGTTGCCACACCACGTGGTGAGCGTGTTATTGATGCCGCCTTCTATGGCCGTGCTCGTGTTGAAGGAAATGATTTGGGATATAACACCATTGCAGCCTCTGGTTCACATGCTTGTGTGTTGCACTGGAATCGCAACGATGGTGAAGTTATACCTGGTGATTTATTACTCCTTGATGCTGGAGTTGAAGTTGATTCTTACTACACCGCCGATATCACTCGCACTTTTCCCATTAGTGGAAAGTTCTCACCGGCACAACGTGCGCTCTATATGTTGGTCTATGAATCACAAAAAGCCGGAATTGAAGCGATAAAAGCTGGAATCCCTTTCCTTGAGATTAACCGCGCCAGCCATACTGTTTTAGCCCAAGGTTTAATCGATATGGGAATTATCAAGATGAGCCTTGAAGAAGCGATGGATCCAGCTGTTGGATTACACAAGCGCTGGACTCTGCATGGTGTGAGCCACATGCTCGGCATGGATGTTCACGACTGCGCCCAAGCACGTGCAGATCAATATCGCGATGGAATCTTGGAAGCTGGAATGGTTTTAACTGTTGAACCAGGTCTTTATATCCAACTCGATGACGAGCTTTTCCCAGCTGAATACCGCGGTATTGGTATTCGAATTGAAGATGATGTTTTGGTGACAGAGGATGGTTTCATTAACTTGTCTGAACACATTCCTCATCACCCAGATGAGATTGAAGTGTGGATGGCCTCACTGCGCTAACCCATTATTTTTTCGGGGCCAACTTGCACGTAAACACAGGCGTGCTCATTAGCTGGATCGGCTGAAACGACTGTTACAAGGCCATTACTTGTTGTCATGGTTACGGTGGCTCCAGAAATCTCTGAAACCTTTTTGTTAAGACACAAATTCATAACCGAAATATCGTTTGCGGTTGCTCCTTTAATGGTCCATGTTAATAAGCGATTTGGTGAACCGCCCGTTGGCGCGCCTGGAGTAGCGGTAATCACATAAGAATTAGTAACACGTTTGGCAAAAATTAACGCCCCGCCACTTCTAGCATCGAATCCACCCATCGCATAGAGTTCGGTGCCATCTGCTAGATCTAAACGCTCTGGATCTCCCGCCTTTGGATATGTAATTGCGTCACCGTATGTAGTGCCGTCGCCAATCCTTGTCTCAACACCTGTTCCCGCAGGCCACATCCACTCCACTCTGCCTGATTTATTCATATAGATAGTTGGGTTGGTTCCGACATCGATAGTGCCGCCATAGGATCTACTTTGTACTGGAGTCCAAGTTTTCCCATCAGAAGATGTAGCAACGCATGCCCAGCGCGCAAAATTAGGTCCTGTGTTACCAACACCGAATCCTTGAGCGTGCAATAACCACGTACCATCGGCCAATTTCACAATGGCTGGATCACCGAGCGGCCCAAATGCAACACCCGCTGTGGTCAAACATTTATTTACATCTATCCCAGGAATAGAGATTTCAGTGAAGGTTAATCCATCAGAAGATTCTGCATAGTATAAATACTCCTTCCCAGAGGTTTGAGACCAGCCCCATGCTTGGTATCCACCTCCAGATTTTGGTAACACTTCAGCTGGTGAAGTAATCGGTATACGGACTCCAGATTCAATTGTCCAACTCTTTCCACCATCTTTAGAGATCGCCGAGTGAATAAAATTATCAAAACCCGTGAGTTTGGCTCCTGAGTCATTACCATTTTTAAAATAAACTCGGATATCTCCGTTAGGGGTTTGTACAAGAGAGGCATCTGCTACATTCCCTAATCCACCCCCGCTATTAATGACACTTAAGTATGCCCATGTTGTTGTAACCAATGCTTGTGTGGTCGTTCCAGTCGTTCCAGTCGTTCCACCGCTGTTAAATGGTTGCCATGTCCCGTTTTGACAGATCACCTGGCCACTATTAAGGGGAGCTTTGGCACCTTCAACCGTGCACTTACTATTTGGTTGAACCGCTCCACTGTCAGTTGGTGTTGGTGTTGGTGCGGGGGTTGGTGTTGCTTTAGCAACAACAATTTTCGTGCCGCTATTCCATACAAGTTTCTTTCCGCTTTTTACACATGTGAATTTAAATCCACTCGCGGTTGCCGTTAACCCAGCCTTGGTGCATGTAGCACCAGCCTTAGGTGATGCTGAAAAGCCTGGTTGGCCCAGTAAAACAAGGGCAAGAGTGATTACAGATATTGCTACCGCCCGCGCCTTTGATGGCATGGTAAAAGTGTAAATCCAATACACGGAGCCGTCAACAGATTTGACTCTTACTTTTAGGCTGAGAGAGTTAGACCAAGCCAGGCGGCAAGTAAGCCAAAGCCTAAAGATGCACTTAAGTTAATCGCTGCAGATTTATAGCGTTTGAGTTCATAGTCTAAGAAGAAATCCAACATAAATGTTGACCATGTTGTAAACGCGCCAGCAAAACCAATGGTAAAGAGGGCACAGGTATTTTCGGCGCTATTCATAGTTAGCCCTAGAACAAAAGAACCCAATACGTTTACGGTAAAGATTCCATAGGGCTTATCGGTGAACTTGCGGATGTATTGATCAATAGCAAAGCGGGCAGGTGCTCCAATGGCCGCTCCTAGAATCACAAGAAGTGTTCTCATGTGCGCACCGGAATCACTTTTCTAGCAATAGGAAGAATGAGAAGAATGATGACCATTGAAAACATCACGTTGTGAAACAGGAATAACTGCCCACCCTCTTGTGGTTCAAGGGTTAAACCTGCAACTGCTGAAAAGGTTGTGAGCCCACCGCAAAAGCCTGGAAGTAAGAAATGTCGTAGGTTTTCACTTCCACGACGTTGTGTGTAAACAAGTAAGAAAGTAGCAAGGCCAACACCGATTAAATTGGCAGCTAGGGTTGCGCTGCGCCCATCAGTTAGCTCAATTCCCAGCCAGTAGCGGACTAGTGAGCCTAAAACACCGCCTAGTGAGACTAGGGCTAGCGATTTCAGTGTGGCAGAGCTTTCTTAGCAACACCTGAAACAAGGCGTGTTACTACGCTAATAACTAAGGCTGCAAGTACTGCAGACCAGAAGTTGGTGACATCTAAACTCTCACTCCAGTCAGCAAGTAACATCAAAATCGCTGCATTAACAACTACAAGGAAAAGTCCAAGCGTCAGGATTACCGCAGGTAGCGTTAAAAGCTTGAGTAGACTTCCCAGTGTTGCATTGAGCAAACCAAAGAGAAGTGCGACCCATAGATAAGTTGTGAAGCCACCTAGAACATCAATTCCAGGAATCAACGCTGTTGCAACCCAGAACGATAAAGCTAGAGCGGCCCAACTGCGAAGAAGTTTCATGTCTCTATTAAAGACCCTCGCGCCTGCGAATCTTGGAACCTAGCCAGCGTGCAGGATCATATTTAATATCTGCAACGCGCTCCTTCATAGGAATAATCGCATTGTCGGTGATTTTGATGTGCTCTGGGCATACCTCAGTACAGCACTTGGTGATGTTACACATTCCAAGACCGTGCTCTTCTTGAGCGCTCTTTTTGCGGTTTTTCAAAGTATCAAGTGGGTGCATATCTAGCTCTGCGATGCGAATAAAGAATCGAGGTCCAGCAAAGGACTTCTTATTCTCTTCATGGTCACGCACAACGTGACACACATCTTGGCAAAGGAAGCATTCGATGCACTTGCGGAACTCTTGGCTTCGCTCAACATCGATCTGTTGCATACGAGCTTGCCCTGGAGCTAACTCTTTAGGATGCTCATAAGCAGGAACTTCCATTGCTTTTTTGTAGTTAAAGGAAACATCTGTCACTAAGTCTTTAATGATTGGGAATGCGCGAAGTGGTGTGACTGTGATTGTTTCTTCTTCACCAAATGATGCAACCTGTGTCATGCATGCAAGACGCGGCTTTCCATTGATCTCCATGGAACATGAACCACATTTACCTGCCTTACAGTTCCAGCGAACAGCCAGATCGCCCATCTGTGTTGCTTGAACGCGGTGAATCACATCAAGGACAACTTCGCCTTCATTGGCCTCTACGACTACATCTTTAAGGCCACCGTCAGTTGAATCTCCACGCCAAATGCGAAGTTTAATACTGCGCGCCATTAGTTGGAACCGCCTTTCGCAATTTCTGCCGATGTCATGTATTTCTCCAACTCGTGAATGTCGAAGAGGTCAAAGAGTTCCTTTGGAATCGATGGCAGAGCCTGCTCGCGAATAGTTACTTTATTGCCATCAAATGAAGAAATATTGTTTTTTTGACGCCATTTCTCATTCATAGTCGGGAAGTCATCACGTGTGTGACCACCGCGAGATTCTTCTCGATTAATAGCAGATTTTGCAGTTGATTCAGCAACTAACAACATGTTGTCTAAATCAAAAGCTAAGTGGAATCCTGGGTTGAACTTACGTCCACCACTTACAGAAACATTCGCACTGCGCTTTCTAATCTCTGCAATCTTTATAATTGCATCCTTTAGTTCGCTACCTGTGCGAATAATTCCGACAAGGTTGTGTGTGATTTCCTGAAGTTCGGCGTGCAAGGAGTAAGAGTTTTCTCCACCTTCGCGATCAAATGGTGCTTGAATCTTCTCAGCTGCTGCGGTAATCGCCGCTTGGCTGACTGGATTTGTGCCATTCTTCTTAACGTATTGCGCAGCACCCATTCCTGCGCGACGGCCAAATACCAATAGATCGGTTAATGAGTTTCCACCCAGACGATTTGATCCGTGCATTCCGCCGGCCACCTCGCCGGCTGCAAATAATCCCGGAACGCCTATTGCCGCTGCAGTATCTGGCT
>OFRL01000996.1_pt1 | contig 10349 bp, 10 predicted proteins | sample 1543121 | NCBI WGS metagenome assembly OFRL01 (sample SAMN07774228, study PRJEB24372) | wastewater metagenome | isolation source: Lake Maggiore Cannobio | place: Italy: Cannobio | collected 2016-01
TTGAAGTTACAAGTCATTGTTACATTAAAAAAGGATGTTTTGGATCCTCAGGGTTCAGCAATTAAAAACTCATTGTCTAATATGGGTTTTAAAAATATTGAAAGTTTAAGACAGGGAAAAACATTTGAAATAATTGTAAATGAAAAAGATGAAAAGGTTGCTCTTTCTAAAGCTAAAGATATGTGCGAAAAACTTTTAGCAAATCTGACGATTGAGGACTATTCAGTAAAAGCCATTAAAGAATGAAGGCCAGTGTCATTGTTTTTCCTGGCTCTAATTGTGATCGCGATGTTAAAATTTCCCTTGAAAAATTTGGTATAAAAACCTCAATGGTATGGCATGCAGATGCCAAACTTCCAAAAACAGATCTCGTTGTTCTTCCGGGGGGATTTTCATATGGAGACTATTTAAGATGTGGAAGTATTGCTTCTAAATCTAGAATTATGAAAGAAGTTACAGCTCACTCAAAAAAAGGTGGTTTAGTAATGGGTATTTGCAATGGTTTCCAAGTTCTCGTTGAATCTCAACTTTTGCCTGGCGTTTTAATAAGAAATATTAATCTTAAATTTATATGCAAAAATATAACTGTAAAAGTAACCAACAATAAAACAAATTTTACATCTAAAACTAGCAGAAATTCTGTTCTTGAAATTCCAATCGCTCATAATGAAGGTAATTATTTTGCAAGCAAAGATCTAATTGATGAGCTGGAAGATAACAATCAAATTGTACTTCAGTATTGTGATGTCGCGGGAAATATTAATGAACAATCTAACCCCAATGGTTCAATTAAAAATATTGCAGGAATTATAAATAAAAAAGGAAATGTATTTGGTCTAATGCCTCATCCTGAAAGAGCATCAGATGAGCTTTTGGGTGGCATGGATGGATCGATAATTTTCAAATCTTTAAAATAATTATGCAAAAAGTTAGTAAAGAACTCGCAATAAAACACGGTCTAACAGCGGAAGAGTATAATAAAATTATTAAATTAATGGGTAGAAACCCAAATTTAGTAGAGCTCGGTATTTTCTCAGCAATGTGGAATGAACACTGTTCATATAAATCCTCAAGAATTTGGCTTCAGACTTTGCCCACAAAAAATAAATATGTAATTCAAGGGCCGGGTGAAAATGCTGGAGTTGTTGATTTTGGTGATGGCGACGTTGTTATTTTTAAAATTGAAAGCCACAACCACCCTTCTTATATTGAGCCCTATCAAGGTGCTGCAACCGGGGTTGGTGGAATATTAAGAGATGTTTTTACAATGGGTGCAAGACCTGTTGCCAATCTAAATTCAATAAGATTTGGTTCACCTAATCATGAAAAAACAAAATATTTATTAAATGGAGTTGTTTCTGGGATTGGCGGATATGGAAATTGTATAGGTGTTCCAACTGTAGGCGGTGAGACTGAATTTGATGAATGTTATAATGGAAATATTTTAGTCAACGCAATGAACATTGGCGTTGCTAAAAAAAATAAAGTTTTTTATTCAATAGCTAGTGGCGTTGGGAATCCTGTTGTTTATGTTGGTTCTAAAACAGGAAGAGATGGAATCCATGGAGCAACAATGGCATCAGCTGAATTTGACGAAGACTCTGAATCAAAAAAACCAACTGTACAAGTTGGCGATCCATTTACTGAAAAAGTGTTAATTGAATGTTGCCTAGAAATTTTTGCTGAAGATCTAGTTATTGGTATCCAAGACCTTGGTGGAGCAGGCTTATCGTGTGCAACAAGTGAGCTGGCATCAGGGGGCAGTGGGGGAATGAAAGTTGCCCTGGATAAGGTTCCTTTGCGCGATCCATCACTTTCTCCTGAAGAGATTTTGATGTCAGAGTCACAGGAGCGCATGTGTGCAATTGTTGAACCAAGCAAGATTGATCGATTCTTAGAGATTTGTAAAAAATGGGATGTCACAGTCACAGTTATTGGCGAAGTAACCGATGGTGAGCGATTAGAAATTACATGGAATGGTGAAGTAATCGTCAACGTTCCACCACGTACTGTGGCCCATGAAGGTCCTGTCTATAACCGCCCTCTTGCACAACCTGCATATATCGATCAAGTAAATTCACAAAAAGTAAATATCCCTATGCCAAGGAGTGCATCTGAGATTAAAGCTGCAGTTCTCAAACTAGCTGGGGCTCCCAACTTGGCTGATAAATCCTGGGTTACTGCCCAATACGATAAGTATGTTCAAGGAAACACCATTCAAGCCCAACCAGATGATTCAGGGATGGTTCGACTTGATGAGTCAACACATTTAGGTGTTGCAATCTCAACTGATGCAAATGCCAACTGGTCATATTTAAATCCTTATCAAGGCGCAAAGTTAGCGTTAGCTGAAGCTGCACGAAATATCGCAACCGCTGGTGCTAGACCACTTGCTGTAACTAACTGTCTTAATTTTGGTTCACCTGAAGATCCAGGCGTGATGTGGCAGTTTGCAGAATCTGTGCGCGGTTTAGCCGATGGTTGTTTAGAGATGGGACTACCAGTTACAGGCGGCAATGTTTCTTTCTATAACCAAACAGGGGCTGTTGCAATCTTGCCAACACCTGTCATTGGTGTGCTGGGTGTAATTCAAGATGTTCGCAAGCGAACACCGATGAGCTATAAAACAAGTGGACTTGAACTATTTTTACTGGGAGAAACCAAAGAAGATCTTGCGGGAAGTGAATGGGCTTTCTTGCATGGTCAACGCGTTGGGCAATCTCCAGATGCTGATTTAGCCCGTGAAATGCGCCTTATTGAGCTACTTTTAGAGGGTAACACCTTCTTTACTGCTGCCCATGATTTAAGCCAAGGCGGCCTATCAGCTGGATTAACTGAAATGGTTTTACGCCATAACGTTGGAGCGACTATCTCTCTTCCTAATCCAGCCATTGATCTTTTAAGTGAAACCCCGGGTCGGGTAATCGTGGCAGTAGAGGCAAACAAAGTGTCACAGCTTCAAGCTCTGGCTACTAAGTACTCCATTGCTATCTCAAAGCTTGGCACTACAGGCGGAGATTTACTGACTATCAATGATTCTGTTATTTCCTTAGATGAACTGCGCACCACGCATACTTCAACATTCCCACGATTGTTTGGATAAGAGATATGCGCGATCAAGGGGTCCTAGAAGAAGTGAAAAGCACACTCGCGCTTTTAACTGCCAAGGCTCCTGGTCGTGCAATTGAAGTTCGCGTGCCCCCTTATGCTGCGGTGCAATGTGGCGATGGACCAACACATACCCGTGGGACCCCAGCAAATGTCATTGAAATGAGCGCCCTGACATGGTTAGCGTTGGCTAAAGGTGAAATCATTTGGGCAGATGCGCTAAATAATGGCGACATTATTGCTTCAGGGGTTCGAGCAGATCTTTCAGAGTATTTACCGCTTAGGATTCAATCATGAGACGCCCAGATGGACTACTTAACCACAATGTCTTGGGTGAAGATAAAGGACCACAAGATGCTTGTGGTGTCTTTGGTGTGTGGGCACCTGGAGAAGAAGTTGCAAAATTAACTTTCTACGGACTTTATGCACTTCAACACCGCGGTACTGAATCTGCAGGAATTGCAACTAGTGATGGAAGCAGAATCCTTGTTTATAAAGATATGGGATTAGTTTCTCAAGTCTTTACTGAAAGTGATTTAGCAACTCTTCCTGGAAATTTAGCAATTGGTCACTGCCGATACAGCACCACAGGATCAAGCACCTGGGTGAATGCACAGCCGACTCTGCGCCCAACTAAGTACGGCACACTGGCTTTAGCTCACAATGGAAACCTCACCAACACCGGCGACTTAGCTGAGTTAGTACAAAAACTTGAGCCAAGCAATGCTCGTGAGGGCGGAGCAACAACAGATACTGAAATTATGACTGCGCTTATCTCACTGCAAAATGAAAAAAATGTTGAAGCAAGTGCGATGTCAGTTCTTCCACAACTAGAAGGTGCTTTCTCACTGGTCTTTATGGACGAACACACCTTATATGCCGCCCGTGATCGCCATGGTGTTCGCCCACTAGTACTAGGTAAGTTAGAAAACGGCTGGGTAGTCGCATCAGAATCTGCAGCCTTAGATATTGTCGGTGCAGCTTTTGTTCGAGAAATTGAACCAGGAGAGTTTGTTGCAATTGATGCAACTGGAGTTCGTTCAGAGCGATGGGCACCGGCTGAACCTAAGGGTTGCCTATTTGAATATGTATATTTGGCTCGACCTGACACAACAATTGCGGGTCAAGGAATTCATGCAACCCGTGTTCGCATTGGTGAGCGCTTAGCAAAAGAGGCACCAGTTGAGGCAGATCTAGTTGTTCCAGTTCCTGAATCAGGAACACCTGCTGCTATTGGTTATGCAAAAGGCTCTGGAATCCCATTTGGCATAGGTCTAGTTAAGAACTCATATGTTGGTCGCACATTTATCCAGCCCTCACAAACAATTCGCCAACTAGGTATTCGCTTAAAACTTAACCCACTTCGAGAAATCATTGAGGGCAAGCGCATTGTGGTTGTCGATGACTCGATTGTTCGTGGAAACACACAAAGAGCCATTGTTCGCATGTTGCGCGAAGCTGGAGCCCGTGAGATCCACGTGCGCATCTCCTCGCCGCCAGTTAAATGGCCGTGTTTCTATGGAATCGATTTTGCTACTCGTGCTGAATTAGTTGCCAGTGGGTTAGAGGTTGAAGAGATTCGCCGTTCAATTGGCGCAGACTCCCTGGGCTATGTCTCTCTTGAAGGTTTAATTGAATCCACCCAAATCGATGAAAATAAGCTATGCGGGGCATGCTTTACGGGTCAATACCCAATCCGCATTCCTGCCGATATGTCTGAAGGCAAGATGCGTCTTGAAATCACAGAAGTACATGGTCATTAAATGAGTACGTATAAAGATGCTGGCGTTGATATCGATGCAGGAGATCGCGCAGTTGAATTAATGAAAGCATCGATTGCCAAAGCTTCTCGTCCAGAAGTAATGGGTGAGATAGGGGGCTTTGCTGGTTTATTTGATGCAAGTGCACTCAAGAATATGAAAAAGCCTTTGCTTGCAACGTCAACCGATGGCGTGGGAACTAAGACTGAAATAGCACGGGCTATTGGTAAGTACGATACCATCGGTGAAGATCTTGTTGCAATGGTTGTTGATGATTTAGTTGTGTGTGGGGCAGAGCCTCTATTTATGACTGACTACATTGCAGTTGGAAAAGTTATTCCAGAGAGAATTGCTGAGATTGTCTCTGGAATTGCACGTGGTTGTGAAAAAGCAGGAACGGCTTTAATTGGGGGAGAAACTGCTGAACACCCTGGGCTACTAGCAGATGATGAATTTGATATTGCAGGGGCTGCAACAGGTGTTGTTGATGCAGATTTTCAACTTGGTGCACATCTTGTTAAAAAAGGTGATGTTTTAATTGCAATGCCATCTAGTGGTTTTCACGCTAATGGCTTTTCATTGGTGCGACACATTATTAAAACTGCCAAGCTCTCACTTGATGCCCACGTCAGTGAGTATGGCAAAACATCTGGGGAAGTCTTTTTAACACCAACTGAAATCTATGCGCTGGATTGTTTGGCACTCATTAGATCAATGCAGGGAAAGTTGCGTGGGTTTTCACATATTACCGGTGGTGGAATTGCAGAAAATACTGCACGCGTTATTCCAGATCACTTGTGTGCAATTTATGATCGCTCCACATGGTCGATTCCAGTTGAGATGGAGTACTTATCTAAAGTTGGTGGAGTGCCACAGGCCGATATGGAGCGAACATGGAACTGCGGCATTGGGATGAGCGCGATAGTCTCGCCTGATTGCGCCGATATAGCCCTTCGTTCCTTGGCTGCTCGGGGGATGAAAGCATGGGTCGCAGGCGTAGTAGAGGAGCGGAAGCCCTCCCAATCACGCTCAACTTTGGAAGGCACCTACAGAGCGCGATAACCTACGTCTCTGAATAACACGTACTTAGTGAAGGAGCTCGCATATGGGTCGCGGCCGAGCCAAAGCAAAACAGACCAAAGTTGCACGTGATTTGAAATATAACTCACAAGATATGGATTTAGATCGTCTTACGAAAGAACTTCATGGCGACGTTGAACCTTCACGTAATCGGGATGATGATGATCCCTTTGCCGAAGGCAATTACATTCCACGTGCGTGAGACCTACACCGTACGTAGCTTCACTGAGAGTTTACGAGCCTCTTTCTGCATTTGAACCTGCCGACCGTTTGCGTTGGCAGTCAATTGATATCAGTGAACAGAGTTATGCCAATGAAGAAGCCTTTGCTCTGCATCGCACCGTAGTTCCTGAACCACCTGCTGGTCGTCCTGATGGTGTTCATATTTTAGATATTGATGGCGAACGCTACATCGCACCGTGGTCAACAGCGACTCGTTGTTGGGCAGCGCTAGATAACTTTAAAGATTCACTACCAAGTAGCGTCGTTCCATATTTTGTTTCATCTGCAATGGAAGATGTCATTACTGCAGGAGTAGACTTACTAGAAGATAAAGTTCCACATATTTTAAATGAGACGTGGGTTATCCCACCTCGTTGGTTCCTCTTGTTTATGCCAGAGGAGCGAACTCGTGGAGAGAATAAGGATGGACTATTTACGACAGCGTGTGCCACTATTGCAAATGCAAAAGCCCGCGCAGAAGTTGCACACACCACAGTTGTTAATGCTTTTGGGGAAGGCCCTGTCGAACAGGATCTAGAAAACTTGCTGGCTTGGTTAGAAATGTTTCACCCAAAGTCATATGTTGAATTAGATTACGGCGGGCTGGCGCAGTATTTAAACAAAGCGCTTCGCGATAATAATGAAGATGGTTTACTCTCCGACACATCTATTGAAGATGTCCTGCAATCTCTCTCTGGCCTTGCTGCAGCCGATGGATCATTGGCGGGTCAGGGATATGAGCGATTGATGTCGCGCTGGCGCAGGGTTCAAGCCCTTGAATCAGCCAATTAATTCATCTTTGACGTATTGCATCCCAAGGACTTAATCGGAATACTTCACCACAATACGGAGCAATTCGGACATACTCACTAGCTCTTAAGGAGATCACAATGGCACGTTTGCCTGATGCTGAAGTTCTCCTGACTCCTAAAGAGGTCGCAGCCCGTTTTCACGTTAATCCAAAGACTGTGACCAGATGGGCAAAGGCAGGCAAGTTAACTGCAATTCGCACCTTGGGCGGACACCGTCGATACCGTGAATCTGAAGTTCTTGAGCGTCTGCGTGAGTACAAAGAGAGTTCAAGTTAACTAGTAAGGTTGTCTCATGAGCGAAAAGAATGATGACATGAAAGCAAGAATGCTTGCTGCCCTTGAAGCTAAGAAAAACAAACCAGGTGCACCAGGTACTCAGGCACATGCTGAAACTGGATCAAAGATTCGCGGCGGACAACGCAGTGGAGGAGCTCCACAAGTACAGCGCAAGGCCGGTCCATCTGGCTCTGGCTCTGCTGGTTAAGTTTTAGTTCAACTTTTAAAACTATAACAAACCGCGACGCTTCAACAGCGGCTCGATCTTTGAATCACGTCCACGGAAATTGCGGAACATCTGCATTGAATCAATAGATCCACCGCGTCCGAGCAATGTGTTTCTAAAGTGCTCACCGTTCTTGCGTTGCAATCCACCGTTTTCTTTAAACCAATCCACGGTGTCGGCATCCAGTACTTCAGACCAGATGTAGCCGTAGTAGCCAGCTGAATATCCGCCAGCAAAGATGTGTGAGAAATAAGTGGAGCGGTAACGAGTTGGAACGGGGGCAAAATCAAGTCCGTAGTCCTTAATTGCTTGGGCTTCAAAGGCCTCTACATCGCTAACTTTTGCTGCTTCTTCTGTAGTTAGTGAATGCCACGCAAGATCCAAAATAGCTGCAGCTAAGTAACTTGTTGTTGCATGTCCTTCATTAAATGTTGATGCAGCATCGAGGTTATCAATCCACTCTTGTGGCAGCTTCTCTCCAGTTTCAAAGTGACGTGCGTAGTTCTCAACAACTTCAGGCCACAAAATCCACATCTCATTAACTTGAGAAGGAAATTCAACGAAATCACGCTGAACACTTGTGCCTGAAACACGTGGATATTTCACCTGTGAAAGCAGACCATGCAGGGCATGGCCAAACTCATGAAACAGAGTTGTTGTTTCAGAGAAAGTCAGCAAAGTTGGTTTTCCAGCTGGAGGCTTTGGAATATTGAGGTTATTAACAACCACTGGAAGTTGATTGGCTAGGAAGTTTTGATCAACCAGATTATTCATCCACGCTCCACCACGCTTTGAATCACGTGTGTAGAAATCACCAATGAAGAGTCCTAACTTTGAACCATCTTCATTAAAGACTTCAAAGGCACGAGCTTCTGGGTGATAAGTGACTAAATCAGGGCGTTCTTTAAAAGTGATGCCAAAAAGTTTGTTAGCAGCAAAGAAGATTCCATTGGAAAGTACTGATTCGAGTTCAAAGTAGGGACGCATTTTGGTTGTATCGATATTGTATTTTTCAAGGCGAACTTGTTCAGTATAGAAGCCCCAGTCCCAGCTTTCGATCTCAGTACCTGCAGATTTCTTAAGATCTTCTGCTTCTGCCTGTGCATTTCGCACAGCAGCTGGCGCGATCTTACGAAGCATGGCATGGACGTTGTCTGGACGCTCTGCAGTTTGCACAGCAATTACATGCTCGGCATGAGTATTTTTACCAAACAACTTGGCGCGCTCTGCTCGTAACTTCACTACTTTAAGAATTATTGGCTTATTGTCATTCTCATTAGCGCGATTACCTTTAACTAGTGACTCCTGCATGATTTTCTTACGAAGTATGCGGTTAGTAAGAGAATCAAGGACTGGATTTCCAGAGAAATTAACCATTCCTATAAGCCATTTACCGTCATGACCCCGCTCTTTAGCTGCAGCTGCAGCCGATGCAATTTCATTCTCACTTAAACCATCTAACTCATCGATAGTTTCAACTAAAACAGCTAAGTCATTTGTGTCAGCTAAAACATTTTTAGAGAACTGTGTTTCTAGCTTTGAGAGCTCTTCATTGAGTTGCTTGAGGCGCTCACGCTCTGATTCCGAGAGATGGGCACCAGCGTGGATGAGATCTTTGTAGTAGCGCTCAAGTAGCCAAGCATCTTCAGTGTTTAAGCCTAAGGACTCACGGTTATCGTATAAAGATTTGATACGGGCATAGAGAGCGGGATTTAGATTGATTGCATCTTGATGAGCGGCAAGTTTGGGTGCCATCTCTTCTTCAATTTTATCTAGAGCATCGTTGGTATCACTTGATGACTTGTTAAAGAAAACTAAAAGTGTGCGCATTAGCATCTGCCCACTTTTTTCCAAAGCAACAATCGTGTTTTCAAAAGTCGCAGCACCTGGTGTGTCTAGGATTTTCTGAACTTCCGCTAACTGTTGTGTGCAGCCTTCATAGAAAGCGGGCAGGTAGTGCTCTTCTTTTATGAGTGCAAAAGGTGGCAACTCAAAATCAAGGGAGCTTCTTTCGGCAAATGGGTTCACGTTTGTCATGGCGCAAACCCTACCGAGATTTTCTAGTTAACGAGGACGGCGGCGACGCTGACTTGAGTTCGGACGAGGGCGCTTATTGCCACCACTGCGCACGGACTTTTCAACGATTGGCTGGATGTATGGCACACCTGAAGGTTCTTGTGCGCCAGTGATCTTCATTAAATCAGTACTCAATGGGGTGACACCAACAAATTTTGGAGTAACACCAGCACGTGAAGTCAGTCCACCAATTGATTTTTGCTGCTTAGTTGTAGCAATTGTTACAACAGTTCCAGCTTCACCAGCACGGGCTGTGCGTCCTGCGCGGTGTAGATAATCCTTGTGATCTGTAGGTGCATCAACGTGCACAACAAGTGAGATTCCATCAACGTGGATTCCACGTGCAGCAACATCTGTTGCTACAAGGGCCGCATTGGCTGAATCCTTGAAGAGTGCAAGAGTGCGAGTACGAACGGCTTGTGACTTACCACCGTGAAGTGCACCAACTGCAACACCTGCATGAGCAAGTTTGTCAGCTAGGCGATCGGCACCGCGTTGAGTCTTAACGAACATAATCGTCTTACCGTTACGTGCCGCGATTTGATTTGTGATGTCATCTTTATCGCCTGGGTTCATAACAAGAACGAAGTGCTCCATAGTTGAAACAGATGCACGGTCATTTTGTAGTGAGTGAGTCTTTGGGTTCTTCAAGTACTGACGAACCAATGAATCAACACCACGGTCAAGAGTTGCTGAGAACAACAGACGTTGTCCATCAAGCTTTGCTTGATCCAAGATCTCTTTAACTACTGGCAAGAAGCCCATGTCAGCCATTTGATCAGCTTCATC
>OFRL01000998.1_pt1 | contig 10319 bp, 7 predicted proteins | sample 1543121 | NCBI WGS metagenome assembly OFRL01 (sample SAMN07774228, study PRJEB24372) | wastewater metagenome | isolation source: Lake Maggiore Cannobio | place: Italy: Cannobio | collected 2016-01
GTCATGCACCTTGCTGCCGCAGCAGACGTCAACGAGGTCGCCAAGATGCCGGTTGAATCTGAGGCAGCAAATGCTCGCGGCACGATCAACGTGCTCGAGGCTGCTCGCGGCGCCGGAGTGAAGCGCGTCGTCTATGCGAGCACTATCTGGGTTTACACCGGCGAGTCCGGTGAGCGGGTTGACGAGGAGAGCAACCTCGGCATGCCAAACCACCTCTACACGGCCTCAAAGCTGGCCGGCGAGATGTACTGCCGCAGCTACAACGAGCTCTACGAACTTGAGTACACGGTGCTGCGCTTCGGCATTCCATACGGCCCGCGCGCCCGGCCTGCCGCTGTAGTGCCGGCCTTCGTCGGCAAGGCGATGGCAGGCGAGCCGCTTAGCGTTGCCGGCGCTGGCGACCAGTCGCGCCGCTTCGTCTACGTCGAAGACCTCGCCTCGGGCTGCGTCAAGGCGCTCGATCCGGTCGCCGCCAACCGCACCTACAACCTCGTCAGCGACAGCTCGGTGACGATCCTTGAGATCGCCGAGCTGGTCCAGGAGCTCGTCGCCCCAACCGGCATTGAGTACACCGAGCAGCGCAGCGCCGATTACGTCGGCGTTGAGGTCAGCGGCGTCCGCGCCGAAGAGGAGCTTGGCTGGACCGCTGAGACGCCTTTTGCTGAAGGCGTAAGCCGTTACGTTCAGTGGCGCCGCGAGGACGAAGCCGCCGCGCCGGTGCCGCTACAGCCGGCCGCCAAAGCCGCTGAGGGATTATCTGCAGCGTTGACCCGGTTGCGCAGGAGCGTTGCGGTCCCTTTCATTTACGCAGCCGCTTCGCTGGCGATGCTCGCCGCCTACGTTGTTGCCGTTGATTCGCTCGGCCTTCCCAACGCGCAGGTTGGAACGCTAGCCGTGACAATGATCGCCTCGCTTGCCGTCTTCCTGCTGATCGAGCTGATGTGGCGCAACCCAAAGACCCGCTCGGCCTCCGCCGTTAGCTCGGCGCTGGTAACAGCGCTCTTCATCTTCGCCGTGATGACGCCCTGGGGCCACCAGATCTTCCACCTCGCAACTCCAAGCCGTTCACTCTTCGTACTGACGATCACCGGCGTTGCTCTGGTAATCGCACTCGCTAGCGCCGGCATCGCGCTGGCACGCAGGCGCGGCTTGATCGACGACGTAGCCGCAGCGCGGCTCAGTGCTTAAGCGCCGCTGAGCGTCTGGAACTGAAGCCCACTGGCGTTCACTCGCTGAAGGATCGTTGGCAGCGCCGCGACCGTGTTGCGCCAGCAGCCAGCGTCGCTGTACCAGTCGGCGTCGTGCAGCAACAGGACGTCGCCGGGCGTCAAGTCGGCCGTCACCATTTCGCTGATCGACCCAGCGGTGGACTTGGCCGACCAGTCGCGCCCCCAGCGCGACCAAAGCATTGGCTCGAGCCCTTGCTCGCGGACAATCTTCAGCCCTGGGTAGGAGTAGATCCCCAGCGGTGGCCGGTGAACGCGCGGGCGCTGACCGGTCAGCTCGCCGATCGTTGCCTGCGCGCGGTCAAGGTCGGCGGCGATCATCGCCGGAGCCAGTCGCAGCATTACGCGATGTTGATCGCCATGGACTGCAATCTCGTGGCCCTCAGCGGCAATCCGCTCGGCTAGCTCAGGAAAAGCTCGGGCCTGCTCGCCGACGAGGAAGAAGCTCGCCTTGGCGCCGGCTGCCGCCAACAGATCGAGCACCGCAGGCGTGCCCTCTGGGTGCGGGCCGTCATCGAAGGTCAACGCGATTCCACTGGCGCCGTCGCGGCGGCGCGGCACGCCGAGCGCCTCTGCGAGCGCCGGGACGAGCGGCGCCAAGGCCGGTAGCGACCAGGCAGCGCCGGCGCCAGCGCCGAGTAGCGCTGCTGCGCGCGCGATCATTGCTCGCCCCAAGCCAAGGCCAAGACTTCGGCCGCCGCCGAAGGGCGCTCGCCGTAAGCGAGATCGATTGTCCGCGGGCGCTGCAGCGCGCGCGCCAGGGCGTCGGCCAGCGCCGAGCGATCAGGCGCAACCTCTGCCAGAGCGAACTTTTCGTAGGCCTGATTGTTAAGCCGAATATGTGCCACGCCCCAACCGTAAGAGATCAGCTGGCAACCTCGTACACGAGCTTCAAAAGCCGTCAACCCGGCCGTCGAATGGACTAGCACGTCGGCGGCGGCGAGCAGCTCCGGCATCCGTTCAGTGAAGCCGATTACCTTCGCTCGCGGCGCCAGCGCGAAGGCTTTGCTCAGCCGCGCCTGTACCTGCTCGCTGCGGCCGCAGAGGATCACAACGCGGCCTGCCGGATCAGCGGCCAGCGCAACTTCAGCCGCGCCTCCAAGGTCTCCGACCGCCCAGCCACCACCGGAGACCAGAATCAGCGGCCCGTCGACGGGCATCTCGAGCGCAGCTCGCGCCTCAGCTTGGCTGAGTGGCTGCTCATACTGCGACGAGGTCATGCCGCGGACGCAAACGATGCGGCTAGCTGGGGCAATCAGCTCAACCTCGGCGCGCGATTCTTCCTCCGTGATTAAGTGGAGATCGGCCCCCGGATGCGCCCAGTAGCGAAGCCCGGCTAGATCGGTGATCGCGGAGGCGACCGGCACGTCAAGCTCGCCGCGCTGGCGCAAGCGGCCAAGCAGGTCGGTCGCCGTCGGGTGGGTGCAGACGATCACGTCAGGGCGCTGCTGAGCGATCAGCGCGAGCAGCCCCTTGCGGCCGAGGCGCTCCGCGAGCCACTGACCAATCTTGCGCGTCGGCTCAAAGCGCGCAACGAGAAAGTAGACGCCGTCGAAGAGCCAGTTGAAGCGGTCAAACATCAGCTCCGAGCTGTCGTCGATCAACAGCGCTGAGGCGCGGCCCATCGCGGCGAGGCTGTCGACAATCACCACCTCACACTGCGGATCAAGCTCCAAGAGACCGCCGTCGATCATCCGCGCCGGCAGGTTGTGACCTTCGCCGATCCCGGCGCTGAGTATCAGAACGCGTGTCGCCATCGGTCAGATCGTAGACTGGCACAACTGTGCGCGACATCATCTTCGGGATTCTGCTGGCCGCCGGCGCGTCGGCGTGCTTCAACTTTGCGACCGTTGTGCAGGCCGGTGAGACGCGCAAGGTCGAAAGGCAGGGCGCGGCAAGCCTTGGCCTGCTCAGGCAGCTCGCAAGGCGAAAGCGCTGGCTTGCGGGCGTCGGCGTTCAGGCGCTCGCAATCCCCCTGCAGCTCGCAGCGCTGACGGTTGCCCCCCTAGCAGTAGTGCAGCCGGCCGACGCGACCGGGCTGATCGTGCTGCTAATTGCCGGCCAGAAAATGCTCGGCGAGAAGGTTGGCTGGCATGAGGTTGTGAGCGTCGCAGCGATCTTCCTCGGCGTTGTCGGCGTGGCGCTCAGCGGCCCCGAACACTCGCCAGAGAACTCAGGCGCAATCTCGCTGCTGCTTGTACTCGCCCCTTTTGCGCTGCTGGCGCTGGTTCCCTACTTTCTGCGCCGCCGCCTGGCGAGCGTCGTGATGGTCTTGGCGGCCGGTACAGCCTTCGCGCTGACCGCATTCCTAATGAAGATCGTCGCCGACTCGCTGGTCGCGAATGCTTGGATCGCGCTACTGCTCTGGGGAGCGGTCGCAGGACTCTTCGCGATCCTTGGGCTAAACAGTGAGCAGGTAGCGCTGCAGATCAGGGCCGTCGCCCGTGTTGCGCCGATCATCTTTGTGATTGAGCTGGCGCTGCCGATTGTGCTTGGCTCGCTCGTCGGCGGTGAAAGCCTGCCAAGCGACCCTGCGATGGCGGCGCTACTAATCGGTTCGCTATTGGTCACTGTCGCTGGGGCTTTCGCGCTGATGCGCTCGGGGCCGGTCAACGCCCTGCTCGAAGCAGAGCACGCGGCCGAAGCCGAGCCGGCGAGCTAAACCACCGGCCGCAGTCAGCGGCTACCGTAAACCCCGATGACGACCCGCCCTGCGCCACAGCCGGCCCGCCACGTGCGCGTTATCGCGGCTGGCGGCACGATCGCGATGAGCGGCGCTGGCGGCGCCACGCCGGAGTTTGATGCCGAGTCGCTGATCGCCTCAGTTCCCGGGCTAGCTACCCACGAAGGGCTCGAGGCACAGACCGTCGCCAACCTTCCGAGCGCCCATCTAAGCCTCACGCAGCAGCTTGAGATCTGCCGAGCAGCGCGCGACGCGGCCCGGCGTGGGATCGGCGTCGTCGTCACGCACGGGACCGACACGCTCGAAGAGACGGCAATGCTTTGCGACATCATCAGCGACGCCGAAGCACCGATTGTTTTTACCGGCGCAATCCGAACAGCCAGCGCGCCGGGAGCCGACGGGCCGGCAAACCTTGTCGACGCCGTTAGCGTCGCCGCCAGCGAGGACGCCGCCGGGCTTGGCGTGCTGGTCGTCTTCGGTGGCGAGATCCATCACTCACGCGTCGTCCGCAAGACCGACACAACTTCGCTGACCGCTTTCTCTTCACCGCAGATCGGGCCGCTAGGGCGCGTAACCGAAGGCCACCCGACGATCTGGTCGAACTTGCCGCGCAACCCGACGCTAGACCCGCCGCAGCTCGAGCAGCGCGTCTTCATCGTCCCGACATCATCCGGTGACGATGGTTCGCTGGCGCGCGCCGCGCTGGCGACTGATCCGGACGGCGTTGTGATCGGCACGCTTGGCGCCGGCCACCTGACGCCGGAGCTGCTCGCGCTGTGGGCCGAAGCAGCTGAGCGGATTCCGATAATCGCCTACTGCCGCCCGGAGCGCGGCGTGATCCTCAACTCAACCTACGGATACGCCGGTTCGGAGATGGATCTGCGGCTGACGAACGTAATCCCGGCCGGGTTCCTGTCACCACAGGCCGCTCGGATGAAGCTGCTGGCATGCCTCGCCTGCGGCCTCACGATCGACGAGATCCGCTGGGCCTTCAGCCAAGACGACGGCTGATCACCGTCAGGCTGGGCTAGCCGGAGCGCGGTCGGCGAAGATCGTTTCGCGCAGCCCTTGCGCGTAGTCGGAGTCGAGCACGATCGCTTCGAGCTCAACGTCGTCGCTCATCAGAGACTGCAGACGAAGGTGGTCGTGGCCGGCTGAGGCGCAGAGCGCTAGGCCGCAGTAGAAGAAGTCGAACTCACGAAGCTGATCGATCGCCTCGTCGAGCTCCTCGGCCGTCAGCGTTTCGAGATCAAGATCGCAGTAGGCGACGTCGTCGTGGTGATGGACGGCCGAGCGGACCGCGTCAACCATCTGACTTCGACCTTCCTCACCCCAGCGGCTGACCGTGATCACCGAGCTCCTACGCTGCTCGTCTCGCTCGATTGCCGCTGACGGGCGCTCGCCGAGCTGTTCAAGCGCCTGCTCGAGTTCAGGCGCAACGGTTTCCAATTCAAGATTCGAGTAGGCGGCGCGCAGCGGCTCGCCATAGCGCTCTGGGAAGCTGACCGGCCGCGGACTGAGGTCGAGCGGCAGAAAGGTAAGCAGCGAAGCTGCGCGCGGCGTTGGCTGACCGCTTTCATCTTTCCCTTGCGGCACCGAGCCGAGCATCAGCGCGCTCTCGCGGTAGCCGCGCGAATGCTCAGCGCGCTGGCTGTATGGATGAGCGGTGACGGCCCGCGCATAGACAGCCTCCACCTCGGCCACCCGTGCGCGCTCAATCGTGCGCTCGAAAAGCCGGTTGAAGATTCCAAGTCCGCGATAGGCCGGGTGCACGACAGCGATGCCAGTTTCGCCCGCTTCGCCGCTCTTCTCCAGCACCAGCGCATGGTGGCCGACAACCTCACCGGCCAAGACCGCGACCGTCGAATGCAGACGACCGGCCTCAATCTCAGCCTCAACCCAACGTGGCTGGTAGAAGTTTGGATGGCCGTAGCCAAGCCCGTAGTTGGTGTAGAGCAGGCGCGAGACGGCCTCAACATCGCTCAGCTTCGTGTCGTGGATCTCAACTTGATCGGCGGTCGCTTCGCTCTCTCCGCTTTCGCGCGCGAACTGCGCGAAGGCGACGAGCTCTTCGGGCACTACGCCCTTCGCTTCTACGGCAGCGCTGAGCCGCTTGCCTTCGCGGCCGAGGTTCACCAGTCGCAGGTCATGCGTGATCGCCTCGATCTCAGCCAGTTCGGGCGGCGTTCCGTCAAGACCACCACCGAAGGCTGTGATCGGTTCGCCCCAGTCCTCGATCGTGCAGCGGACCGAGCCCTCGGCAAGTTCGAGCTGCACAACCAGCTCACCTGTCGGGTCGCCTGGATAGGCGCGCTCGATGATCCAAGCCGCAAGCTTGTGGACGACCTTCCCGAGCCGCTCGGCATCCGCTGTTTCGAGCCCACGAGCAAGCGAGAAGCGCTCAACGACGCCATCCACAAGGACCAGCTCACTCGCTTCACTGCCGATCGATATCCGCACGCGGTTGGCCACCTGCGCAGAGTACGCAAAAAGTAACCTGAATCGACTAGTGACGCAAAGTCCAGCTTCTGAGGTTATGATTTTGCGAACGTCTGGGTGGATCCCGGGGAGAACAACAAGGGGAGTGTCAATGTTCCGTTCCGTTTTTGTCCTGTCATCGATCGCGATCGCGATCGCGGCGCCTGCAGCTTCGGCAGAGCAGGCCCTCAACATCATTCCGCAAGGTCAAAGCCAGCCAGGCTCATCTTGGCTGACCACTCCCGGGATGCTCGCTGCCGACACGCAAGCCAAGATGTACAACCGCCTCACCCCGCTCTACCGCGACATTGGCGCAGCACAGCTCACAGCCAGCACCGACGGCACTGGCTACTTCAAGTCGGCAGCGCTGCTGAAAGTTGATGATCCGTCCTTGATCACCGACGACACAATCACCGGCACCGCAAACGGCACCACCGTATCGGCGCGAATCCGCCGCGATAACTACGGAGTTCCGCACATTTTCTCCGACACCGACGCTGGCGTTACCTTCGGCGCCGGTTATGTAACGGCAGCCGACCGCAGCCTGCTGCTCAATCAGGCCCGCTACAACGGAATCGCCTCGCTGGCCGACCTGCCGGGCGTTTCCGGCATCAACCTCGTGCTTGGCCTCTACGATTATCAGCCAAGTAAGAGCGTCTCCGATGCCGCCACCAAGCAGCAGACCGACGCTCTGAACGCTGCCGGCGCGCAAGGCAAGCAGGTGCTGCGCGACATCGACATCTACCTCGCTGGAATCAACAAGTGGTACGCGGCCAACCAGCCGAGCGCCAAGCCGTTCACGCGCACCGACATCTTCGCCACCAACGGGATCAAGGCACAGTTCCTCGGTGAAGGCGGCGGCGAAGAGATCAGCAACGCGCTCTTCCTTGACGCTGCCCGCACGACGCTCGGGACGACGAACGGCAACGAGGCCTACACCAACATGCGTGGCCGCTACGACCCGGAGACGATGGTTACGACGACGAACAAGTTCGACTACCAGACCGACGTCAGCGTCTCCAACCCGAAGGGCCTCGTGCGGCTGAAGAACGGCTCGTTTACGAACAGCTACGTGACGCTTCCGGGCGCAAGTGCTTCATCTTCGGCCGTTAAGCCTCCGGGGCCAGGCCGCCAAGAGGCCAGCAACATCATGCTCGCTGCCGGCAGCAAGACGACTACCGGCAAGCCACTGATGGTCGGCGGGCCGCAGATCGGCTACAACTACCCGGGCCTGACGATGGAGATGGGGCTCTACGGTCCGTCGATCAACGTTCGCGGCGCCACTTCAGCGCCGTTCCCCGGTTACATGTTGATCGGCCGCGCTGCAAAGTACGCCTGGTCGCTGACCTCTGCCGGCAACGACATCGTCGACACCTACGCCGAAACGCTCTGCGGCGGCAGCAAGTATAAGTACGAGTTCAAGGGCAAGTGCAAGTCGATGGAGAAGGTCAACGGCGGCACTATCAGCAGGGGTGGAAAGACGACCAACGTCGTTTTCTACAGAACCGTCCACGGTTCGGTCTATGGGTACGCCAAGTCGCCCGGCAGTTCGAAGCTGGTTGCGCTGGCGAAGCGTCGCTCAAGCTACGGCCGCGAGAGCACCGACCTGCTCTTCAACCAGCAAATGACGTATGGCCGCGTCAAGAGTGCGAAGGACTTCATCGCCGCGGCAGCGAAGACGCCTCAGACCTTCAACTCGTTCTACTCGAGCGACAAGGAGATCGCCTTCGTCACTTCGGGGCTCTTCCCAATGCGGCCGAAGGGCGTCAACATGGATCTTCCTGTTGACGGCCGCGGCAAGTACGAGTGGACCGGATACCTCAGCCACTCTAAGCACCCACAGGTGATCAACCCGGCGAGCGGCTACATCGTCAACTGGAATGGCAAGCCGGCGAAGAACTTCCCCGCCGGCGACGAGCGCTGGTCGGAGATCTCGCTGCAGCGCGGTCAACTGCTGACCAACGAGCTGGCGCGCCAAGACAAGCAGTCGCTGGCGACAATGCTCTCGGCTGCGAATGCCGGCGCAACCGAGGATGTTCGGATCGCGCTGCTTTGGCCGACGCTGAAGAAGGTGCTCGACAAGGGCACGGCGCCAAACGCGCTGGCAACCGCAGCGGTGGCACAGCTGCAGGCTTGGCACGAGCAGGGCGCCAGCCGCGTTGACTCAAACCAGGACGGCAAGATCGACGCTCCCGGAGCGGCGATCATCGACCAGGCTTGGCAGTCGATTGCCGGTGACGGATTGTGCTGGCGGATGGGCACGAAGCTGTGCGAGGAGCTGGCAAGCCGCAACGGCGGCAGCGACGCATTTGATGCCCCTCCAGGCGGCCAGTACGGCGGCTGGCACCAGTACATGTGGAAGGATCTGCGCAACCTGCTGGGCGAGAAGGTCAACGGCGCTTACAAGATCAAGTACTGCGGCAAGGGCAGCCTCGCGAAGTGCTCAGCCGACATCTGGGATTCGATCTCCGAAGCGGCCGCAGCATTGGCCACTGCGCAGGGCTCAGACCCGGCCGCATGGCGCAAGGCTGAGGCTCCGGAGCAGATCAAGTTCACGCCGGTGCCGCTGATCACAATGGATTACACCAACCGCCCAAGCGGCATCCATCAGTTGATGGACTTCAGCGACTGAGTAGCGAATAGTCTGTCGGCGTGAAGGAAAGCGCCGACAGAGAGCCGCGTGGCAGCAAGGTTGCGCGGCGGCTGAAGACGATCCCGCCGTACATCCTCGGCCTGATCGTCGTGACGGCGCTGCTGCCGCTGCTGCTCATCAGCGCGCTGCTGGTCGACATCTTCCGCGCGATCACTCAGCGCAAGCCCTTTATGGCATTGCGGCTTGTTGTCTTCCTATGGATCTACCTCGTGACCGACATCGCCGCCCTGATCGCGCTGTTCGCGCTCTGGCTGGTGAGCGGCTTCGGCCTTAATAAAGAGATGATGGTCGGCGCGAGCTGGCACTTTCAGCAGCTTTGGGTGCGGTCGTTGCTCGGCTCGGTCAAGCTGCTGTTCGGGCTGCGCATCGTTGACGAGGGAGCCGAGTGCCTGCGCCCGGGGCCGGTGATCGTGCTGATCCGCCACGCCAGCATCGTCGATAACTTCCTGCCTTCCGCACTCGTCGCCGCGCGCGAGCGAGTCCGCCTGCGCTACGTGATCAAGCGCGAATTGCTCTCAGAACCTTGCCTCGACGTTGCCGGTCAGCGGCTGCCGAACTACTTCGTCCGCCGCGACACCGGCGAGGAGGTTGAGCGGGAGAACATTGGGCGGCTTGCCAGCGGAATGGGCAGCGAAGACGGCCTGCTGCTCTATCCGGAAGGGACTCGCTTCACCGCCGAGCGCCGGCAGCGCGCACTCGAGAAGATCGCCGAACGCGACCCCGAACGCGCAGCGCGGCTTGAGCCGATCGAATACCTGCTGCCACCAAAGGTCGGCGGCCTGCTCGCGGTACTCGGCCAAGCACCAGAGACAGACGTTGTGTTGATGATCCACCAAGGATTCGATGGGCTGCGACTGATCTCCGACATCTGGGGCGGCGCGCTGGTTGGCCGCGTAATCAACGTCCGTTTCACGCGCGTTCCGCACGATCAGATTCCCGCCTCCCGCGACGAGCAGGTTGAGTGGCTCGACGAACTCTGGCTCGAAGCCGACCGCTGGGTCGCCTCAAAGATAAACGCGGCTTAGCCCCGTACCCTCACCTAGATGACGACGATCAACCTGCTGGCGATAAACCTTGGCGTTGTATTCCTGCTGACGACGGCGCTCTGGGCCGTAAGCGTCGCAGTTAAGGACAGCTCGATCGTTGACATTTTTTGGGGCTCCGGCTTCGTCGTGATCGGCTGGGTCAGCTTCGCCGTCGCCGACGGCGCGCCCGGCCGCCGCTGGCTACTGGCGATCCTGACGACGCTCTGGGGACTGCGGCTGACTATTCACCTCGC
>OFRL01001000.1_pt1 | contig 10314 bp, 10 predicted proteins | sample 1543121 | NCBI WGS metagenome assembly OFRL01 (sample SAMN07774228, study PRJEB24372) | wastewater metagenome | isolation source: Lake Maggiore Cannobio | place: Italy: Cannobio | collected 2016-01
GATTACCAATAATGCCAATCTTTGGCGCGACTCTGAACTTGGGTCAAGTTGGCAATGTATTTGCCGTTGTTTATCTAGTTTGGATGTTAAATCTCTTTAACTTTATGGATGGCATTGACTCAATAACTGGCATCGAAACTTTGACTACTTGTCTCACGCTGGCAATTTTTATATTTATCAAAACAGAGTCTGAATTATGGCGTGTACCAGTGCTATTGAGTGCTGCAGTCGCAGGATTCTTGTACTTCAATTTGCCACCAGCAAAAATATTTCTTGGAGACGTTGGTAGTGGGTTTATCGGATTCACAATCGGCACGATCTCACTAGTGATCGCGAAAACAGAACCACTTCATACATGGGCGATAATTATTTTGCTTGGTGTATTTATCGTTGACGCCACAGTGACTCTTATCCGAAGACTGATAGATAGAAAGCATGCCTATATCGCTCACAGAACACACGCTTACCAACACTTGGCAACTAATTCGAGCCGACACTTAACAGTTTCTTTAGGGATTGCTGCAATAAATATTTTCTGGCTAGCGCCACTGGCATGGCTGGTAACAGATGAAAAACTTCAACCAGTTATTGGTGTTGCAGTTGCCTATACACCTCTAATAATTCTTGCGATTTATTTGAAAGCCGGAAAACAAAAAATTAATTAGTGCGAGTCAAACGCACAAGTGGAATTCGCCGATCAGTTTTGACTTGATATTCGGCGAAACCTGGCCAAATTACAACCATTAAATCCCAAATTTTTTGACGGTGTGATTTGTTTGCTATGTCTTCAACATAAGTAGTTGCAGTACACGTAAAAATCTCGGCACCAACCTGAACCGTCACCTCAGGAACTGCGACAAGGTTTTCGTACCACAGTGGATTTATCGCGCTTCCACCTTTTGATGCCACGATCACATAATCATCGGCATCTCGACCATAGATCAATGCAGTTCTTCGACCGACACCAGATTTACGGCCAATAGTTGTCAGTAGAAGTGTGGGTACTCCACGCCAGATATGGCCTTCAGATCCGTTGCTTTCAACATATGTCTTAATGTGATCGGCGACAAAACCAACAGGGCTGTCTACAACTTCAGATGCGCTCATTTGCTAAACACTAACGCTCGTAGACCTGAGTTTCTGCACCGACAAAGTCGCGAAATAGACCAAGTACTTCACCGGGATTCGCGTGACGACCAGTTAAAGCCTTCGAATAAATCAAAGTTCCATCAACTTCAACATCGAAGGTTCCTCCACGACTTGTAACCAGCGACAGATCAGATATGACGTGTTGATAATCATGCAAGATTTCAGAAACCGCGCTCACGGCGTGGCTAGAGAAGTCTCAAGCGATGCAATAGGTGATTTTTACTCGATGTTCCATAGGGATAAATCTAGTCACACCCCCGTGCCACACTGTGATGATGGAACTAATCATCGGATCTCTCGTATTTATCGTTTTGGCCCTTCTGGTAGTGCTTGTGCGACAAACAAACGGCTCTGGCTCGTCACCGGCGAGCCCACAAAATTTTGATCAAGCTGCTTTGGTCGACGCAGTGCGCACGGTTGTTGACGCGCAAGTAAGCAAAGTCACTCAACAAGCACTTGAAAATGTCAACCAGCAAATCGATCGAACTTATGCAGCACGATCCCAAACCTTGACAAGCGAAACCAAAAATTTACTTGACCCCGTCACCACACAAATGACTGAATTACGAAATGCAGTGACGTCTCTGCAGTCAAGTTATACAAACACAGTTGGTTTCACCGAAGCAATCGGAAAGCAAATTGACGCACTTAATCAAACAACTTCGGCACTGCAGTCTGCACTTAAATCAACAAGCGCTCGTGGTGCATGGGGTGAACAGCAACTACGCAATGTGATTGAACTTGCAGGAATGTTGCCGTACTGCGATTTCTTTGAACAGACAACTGTCACCGGAAACGATAAGACTCAGCGACCAGATGCAGTCGTGCGATTGCCGAATGATGGCCGAGTTGTGATTGACTCAAAAACTCCGCTTGATGCATATTTAAGAGCACAAGAAACTTCAGATAACACCGCCCGACAACAGTTATTGATGGATCACGCTAAGGCCGTTGCCGGCCATGCAAAAGTTTTAGCAGACAAACGCTATTGGGATCAGTTCGATCGCTCGCCCGAATATGTCATCATGTTTATTCCCGGCGAATCATTTTTGGCTGATGCCCTGCGTGCTGATCCGACATTGCTTGAAGTTGCAATGCGCAGTCGAGTGCTAATCGCGTCGCCAGTTAATTTACTTGCTTTATTGTTGGCCGTAGCGAAGGGTTGGCAAGCATTTCAAATTGCTGAACATGCAGAAAAAATTGCGTTGCTTGGTCGCGAACTTTACGAACGTGTTGACACGGTTCTTGAACATGTCGACAAAACTGGACGAGGTCTCGAAACAGCAATCAGCGCTTACAACAAAATGGTTGGCTCAATTGAAGGACGAATGCTTGCATCATTACGAAAATTCAAAGATGCTGGTGTCACATCAGCAGACTTGCCCGAAATTTCGGCTATCGACTCAGCACCAAGAAAACTCTCTGCGCCAGAACACACAAACGAACTAGAGATCTAATTAGTCGGCTAGTTGTATAAATTACGCTACGATGATCAACATGATTTCAGCAGTCGTATGGCATTGGTGGTTAGGCGCAGGTCTTTTGATCGCCGGCATCGGTGCAATTATCAGTCTTATCATGGGTTACATCAGTCAAGTCACTGCTCTGAAATATCCAAATCGTCGACAACGACAAGCACAAAAATAGTTCACTTGGGCCGATGAACGCCCTACTTGCTCAACTAGATAAACATCATCTGGTTGTTGAACTGCTCACCAAATGCAACTTTCCACCTTCGGGCACGAAAATTTCTTGCGCAGTATCAGGTGGAAAAGACAGCATGGCGCTTTTAATTCTCGGAGTTGCCGCTGGTTGTGAAGTAACAGCATTACATATCGATCACTCGCTAAGAGTCGGGTCAGAAAATGAAGCGGTTGTTGTCGAAAAACTCGCAACACAACTTGGTGCACCTTTTATTTCTAAAACAATTCGGGTTGAACCGGGTACAAACCTTGAGGCACGCGCTCGAACAACTCGGTTTGAAGCAATGCCTGAGGATGTAATGACTGGTCATACTGCAGATGATCAGGCAGAAACAGTGCTAATAAATTTGTTACGCGGAGCAGGTCTTGCCGGGCTTGCAGGAATGCAACGCAATCAGCGACACCCGATTTTGGCGTTGCGCAGAAGCGAGACACACCGACTCTGTGATGAACTTCAAATTCAAACTATTGAAGACCCATCAAACATCGACACAAAGTTTCAACGCAACCGAATTCGCCACGAACTGATTCCGTTGATGGATGCAATTTCGCAACGCGACGTAGCCGCGATTCTTGATCGCCAGGCAGATTTATTTCGTGAAGACTCAGACCTACTTAATGATCTTGCAAAAACCATTGACGTGACTGACGCTAAAGTTCTGGCAGCCGCCCCAATTGCTTTAGCCAGACGTGCAATTAGACAATGGCTTACCGATATTTATCCGCCTGACGCGGCGACTGTTGAGCGAGTTTTAGAGGTGGCTCGTGGCGTCACCCTCGCGTGCGAAATTGGATCAAATCGCGAAGTGCGACGCAGTCAACAGCGGCTACAAATCTTTGCAAAACAATAAAAATTAAAACATTGCCCTAATTTGCTGTGCTAAAGTGATCTCTCGATGTTGGTCGTTTCTCAAGTAAGTGGCACATCTAGATCAAGGATTTACTGATGCCACAAAAACTTCGCGGAAAATGGGCTTTGGGTATTGTGCCCCGACATTTAACTTGGATCATTAAAGATAAACTCGCAATCTGTGAGCGACCAGGTGGGTTTGGCACAAACCATCGTCGAGTTCGTCGTCAAGAAGAAATTATTTGGCTTCGTGAAAACGACTTCGGCTCAGTGATTTCTATAAGCGTTGCACCGCATAATTTGCACAGCTACGAAGAACTGCAGATGCCGTACCAACACCGACCAATGGCTAACTCAGACGAGATAGATCAATGGTTGAAGACTTTCTATACCGAACTTTCAATACTCATCCAGCGTGGGATGAAAATTATCGTGCATGCCGAAGAAGTCAGCGAACGTCTACACGGCTTGATGGGTGGCTACATCAGATGGTCAGGGTTAGTTGACGACACTGCGCAAGCGATAATTCTTACTGAACGAATTGCTGGACGACAGTTAGACCCATTTTCTCGCGAACTAATTTTGCGAGTTCACGAACTTCGCTAAGCAATACTCCGCAAACTGCGCTAGCGAATTACTGAGTCAAGCAATGCTCTTGGTGCGTCATGCAATGCAGCTGTCGCTTTTGAAGTTGGCAGTTTGTTGCACTCAGTTTCAGCGATTGCAACATATTCGCGGGCAGTTTCGATAGCACTTGCAACACCAGAGTTAGTGCGGACAATCTGCAGCGCTTTATCTCGCTCATTGCCCGTGAATGGCCGACCCAATAGATCACGCAGTTCAATTGCGTCGGTCGAATCAGAAGTCAGAGTCAATAAAACCGGAAGTGTGTAGACACCTTCCTCCATGTCATGTCCTGCGCGTTTGCCAAGTTCGTCGTCGGTAGCGATTACATCCAAAATGTCGTCAACGATTTGAAACACCATGCCGTATGCCGCACCATAGTTTGTTAAGGCTTCAACTTCGGCGCGATTATGACCTGCGACAATCGCACCGATGCGTGCAGAACTTGAAAATAGCGAAGCTGTTTTTCCTTCAATGCTCACAAGATACGAAGGCACCGACCGCGAAACGTCAAACGCCTTGGTTAACTCTTCGATCTGACCTTCACAAAGTCTGCCGATTGTTTGTGCCAACAGAGTTGCAACTTCGGTACCAAGCGCGGCCGCAAGTTCTGATGCCTTAGCCAATAAAAAGTCTCCTGCAAGAATCGCTTGAAGGTTTCCCCAACGCGCGCTTACCGTTTCGACTCCACGGCGTGTGGCCGCTTCATCCATAACATCGTCGTGATAAAGCGAACCAAGATGTACAAGTTCGCAAGCGATACCACCTTGGATTACTTCGTCACTGACTGCTTTGTCATTACCAACAGCAGCGGCAGCAATTGCCATCACCGGACGCAAACGTTTTCCGCCAGCGAGGATTAAATGTGCGGCGAGTTCATTGAGATGCGAGTCTCGAGTTCTAACTGCGCGAAGCAAAGCCGATTGGACACGTACGCCATCGGCATCCATGAACGGCAACGAAAGTAGCGGCGAAGAAACTGCCATAACCACAGGCTAGGCAAGATGGCTTGTGAAAATACGAACGAAGCGTCACGCGTCACACAACTAAATCACAAATGATTATGCATCACAAACCCACGCACTCTCACCGATACACTTTAGAAAAGCTCAAATGACGCACAAGGCGGTCAGAATTGTTCGAACGGTTTACAGATAGGGCCCGCAGGGTCGTGGTTCTCGCCCAAGAAGAAGCCCGCCTGCTCAATCACTCATACATTGGTACTGAGCATATTTTGCTTGGACTGATTCACGAAGGTGAAGGTGTTGCAGCCAAAGGTCTCGAAGCACTCGGTATTTCACTTGAGGCTGTGCGTGCGCAAGTCGAAGAGATAATCGGCCAAGGCGGATCATCTCCATCTGGTCACATTCCGTTTACACCACGAGCGAAAAAAGTTCTTGAACTCTCTTTGCGTGAGGCACTTCAACTCGGGCACAACTACATCGGTACAGAACACATTTTGCTCGGCTTAATTCGAGAAGGCGAAGGAGTTGCGGCGCAAGTGCTTGTAAAACTTGGCGCTGATCTTGGTCGCGTTCGTCAACAAGTTATTCAGTTGCTGAGTGGATATCAAGGTCCTGGTGGCAAACCCGAAGGTGAAGCACCTGGCGCGAAAGATGCCCCACAAGAAAAGGGTGGCAGTCAGATTCTTGATCAGTTTGGTCGCAACCTCACTCAACTTGCTCGTGATAAAAAATTAGATCCAGTTATTGGTCGACAAAAAGAGATGGAACGCGTTATGCAGATTCTTTCTCGACGCACAAAAAATAATCCTGTCCTAATCGGTGAGCCTGGCGTTGGCAAAACTGCAATCGTCGAAGGCCTTGCTCAAAAAATCGTTCAAAATGATGTGCCAGAAACATTGACCAACAAGCAGTTGTACACACTCGATCTCGGCGCACTCGTTGCCGGCAGTCGCTATCGCGGAGATTTTGAAGAACGACTTAAAAAAGTTTTGAAAGAAATAAAAACTCGTGGCGACATTATTTTGTTCATTGACGAGATTCACACGCTTGTCGGTGCGGGTGCTGCAGAAGGCGCAATTGATGCTGCCTCAATTCTTAAGCCAATGCTCGCTCGTGGTGAACTTCAAACAATTGGCGCAACCACACTTGATGAGTTCCGCAAACATTTCGAAAAAGATGCCGCACTTGAGCGCCGTTTTCAACCGGTGAAGGTTGAAGAGCCATCGGTTGCCCACACAATCGAGATTCTCAAAGGTATTCGCGATAAATATGAAACTCATCACCGCGTAACGATCACCGACCAAGCACTCGTGGCTGCGGCCAACCTTGCTGATCGCTACATCGCTGACCGTTTCTTGCCCGACAAGGCAATCGACCTGATTGACGAAGCCGGCAGTCGTTTGCGAATTAAGCGCATGACTACACCGCCAGATCTAAAAGAGATCGAAAACAAAATCAACGACGTTCAAGAGTCAAAGAAAAAAGCCGTTGAAGAACAGCGCTTTGAAGAAGCTGGTCGCTTGCGCGATCAAGAACGTGCATTGCTTGAAGAGCGTTCACAAAAAGAAGTTGACGTTAAGGCACAAGGTATTGATTTGTTCGATGAAGTCAGTGAAGAATCAATCGCTGAAGTGCTGAGCATGTGGACAGGTATTCCAGTGTTCAAACTCACCGAAGAAGAGACCGCCAAATTGCTCAACATGGAAGGCGAACTGCACAAGCGAATTATTGGCCAAGAGAATGCGATCAAAGCCGTCAGCCAGAGTATTCGCCGCACTCGAGCTGGTCTAAAAGATCCAAAACGACCAAGTGGCTCGTTCATCTTCCTCGGACCAACCGGAGTTGGCAAAACTGAACTTGCAAAAACTCTCGCTGAATTTTTATTCGGAGATGAAGACGCGTTGATTGCGCTCGACATGAGCGAATACATGGAGAAACACACGGTCAGCCGACTTGTTGGTTCGCCTCCGGGATATGTGGGCTACGAAGAAGGCGGTCAGCTAACTGAAGCAGTGCGTCGCAAGCCGTTTTCGGTGGTGTTATTTGATGAAATCGAAAAAGCGCACCCTGACGTATTCAACACGCTGTTGCAAATTCTTGAAGAAGGTCGCCTGACCGACGCTCAAGGTCGCAGCACAGACTTTAGAAACACTGTTCTGATCATGACATCCAACCTCGGCACGCAAGATCTGCGAAAAGCCAATGTTGGTTTTGGCAAAAATGATGCGGCGCTTTCTTATGCCCGCATGCAAGAAAAAGTAAACGAGGCTCTGAAGGTTCAATTCAAACCAGAGTTCCTCAATCGCATCGACGAAGTTATCGTCTTCCACGAACTTGCAATGTCTGAAGTTGTACAGATGGTCGACTTGATGAGCAAGCGTTTGATTAGCCAACTTGAAGGTCTAGGGCTCGGATTAGAACTTACAGAAGTGGCAAAGGCTCTTCTCGCCAAACGTGGCTATGACCCACAACTTGGTGCTCGACCGCTTCGACGCGCTCTGCAAAGATTTATCGAAGATCCACTTTCTGAGAAGTTGCTCCTCAAAGAGTTTCATGCTGGCGAAATAATCGTCATCGGCGTCGAAGACGACCCCGACAAAAAAGACGAGCAGAGATTTACTTTTAGTGCTGTTGAAGGTTTCGTGCCTCCGAGTGCAGTAGTTCTCGCTGGCGCCGGCGACGCAACTCCGTCCACAACCGAGTGAGCAATAGCGTGCACAGCGCGCGTCATCGACTCGCCTACTTGCGAGCAATGCTTGGTGTTTTAGCAATAATGACTCTCGCCGCATGTCGAGTTGACGCTGTCGTCACTTTAGATGTTGGCCAAAACGGTGCTGGCACAATAACCATAAATATGATCGCTGACAAAGAAGTTATCGATCAAACACCAAACTTAACTTCTGATCTGCGATTTGCAGATGCACAATCTGCTGGATGGATCGTGACTGGCCCAGATGCAACCGCTGATGGTGGTGCGCAAGTTTCAATAAGTCATGGCTTTAGCAACGATGCTCAAGCAACAACATTGCTTTCGCAACTCAGTGGTATCTTCGGACCGTTCAAACAGATGACACTCGCGCGTTCGGGCAAAGATACTGATTCGACTTTCAATCTAGATGGCATCTTGCAAGTTGACGGTGGTCTGGCTGCATTTGCTGACCCGGCCCTATTAAAAACTCTTGGTGCTGAACCATTCGCGATAAATCTTAAACAAGCAGAATTAGATCTTGGTAAAGCAATGACTCTTGATTTTGTCGCTACTCTGCCAGGAGAAATCGAGCAGACCACTGGCACTGCAACACAAAACACTGTTAGGTGGCGAGTTCCTCTTGACGGCAGTACTCAGTCAATCACGACAACCTCACGAAATACTGCAGTGAAAGCAACCGTAGCCATACTCGTGTCTGGATTATTTAAATTTCTTCTCGCCACTTGGCTAATCGGCATGGCGGTAGTAATCGCAATTGTTGCAATCAAACGAAAAGGTGCTCTGCGCACACCCACCGAATAATGTTTAACGCGAGATGGTAAAACTTCGCACCGTATATCGATGCACCGATTGTGGTGTTGCTTACCCAAAATGGGCTGGTCGATGTGGTGCGTGTGGCGCATGGAACAGCCTCGTTGAAGATGTCGAAGGCGACGAAGAATTAATTTCGATTGCGACTGGCATGGCGCTCGTGCCACCAGGTGAGCCAAAACCAATTGACGCATTAGACGCAAAAATCTCCAAACCCAAATCAACTGGCGTCGAAGAATTAGACCGAGTACTGGGTGGTGGTTTGGTGCCTGGGTCAGTGACTCTGTTGGGCGGCGAACCTGGCATCGGAAAGTCAACTTTGCTTTTGCAACTACTGGCTACATGGTCCGGAAAAACTCTTTACGTAACTGCTGAAGAATCAGCACAACAGGTTCGGTTGCGTGCCGAACGACTCGACGCGATCAAACCAGATTTATGGCTTGTTGCAGAAATGTCGCTGACGAACATTGTCAACGCAATTGACCAAGTGAAACCACAACTCGTGATTATTGACAGCATTCAGGCAATTGCTGATCCACAGTTAAATTCTGCACCAGGTTCGGTGTCTCAAGTTCGCGGTTGTGCACACCGACTTGTGCAAGAGGCAAAAGCCCGCGATCTACCCATAGTTTTGGTTGGACATGTAACTAAAGACGGCGGGCTTGCCGGGCCACGAGTTCTTGAACACGTCGTTGACACCGTGCTGTCATTTGAAGGCGAACGTCATCACGCATTGCGATTGTTGCGTGCCGTCAAACATCGATTTGGCTCAACAAACGAACTTGGATTATTCGAAATGACCGAGTCAGGTTTGCGCAGCGTGCCAGATGCCAGCAAATTATTTTTAGCCGACCGTCGGTCAGGTGTGCCTGGATCAATTGTCGTGCCAGCGCTTGAAGGTCACCGACCTTTACTTATTGAAGTACAAGCGTTGACGAATCTTTCGCCATCACACGTTTCACCACGTCGCTCGGCTCAAGGTGTTGATGCTGGTCGTCTGGCAATGTTGTTGGCCGTGCTCGAACGTCGAGCAAATATAAATCTTTCACAACACGAAGTGTTCGTTTCGGTTGTTGGTGGTGTCAAACTCGGCGAGCCAGGTGCCGATCTTGGTGTTTGTCTGGCTCTCGTTTCAGCGGCAACAGATAAACCGCTCGCCGAGAACTTAGTTGCCTGCGGTGAGGTTGGTTTGGCTGGCGAATTGCGTCAAGCCAGCAACACCGTTCGCCGATTAACTGAGGCTGCACGACTTGGTTTCACACGAGCGATCATTCCTGCAAGTAGCGCCGTAGATATAAAAATTTCTGGCATCAAACTTGAACCTGCCGAGACTGTGGCTCAAGCACTCGCACTTGCTGGTTTATCGGTCAAGTAGCGTTTAGCCAGTGCGTGCAGTTGTAATTATTCCGACATACAACGAAGCCGACAACATTCAACGCTTTCTAACGCAGGTTCGCCAAGACGCACCCAGCACCGACATCTTGGTGGTCGATGACAACAGCC